>Ga0208460_10000471_pt1 | contig 27951 bp, 29 predicted proteins | sample AD_STIC10_MetaG_FD_184436 | JGI IMG/M metagenome (GOLD analysis project Ga0208460, IMG submission 184436) | Active sludge microbial communities of municipal wastewater-treating anaerobic digesters from USA - AD_STIC10_MetaG (SPAdes) (version 2) | ecosystem: Engineered > Bioreactor > Anaerobic >... | reverse complement strand
GCTCGCGAAAAACCTTGTTCAGACCTTCCCTGAAGCCTGTCCTGAGCTCGACGAAGGGGGTCTCCTGCAGGTGCGGGCTTTGCGATTCGGTAGGAGCCCCGAGAAAGGGACAAGCCCATTCATGGGTCATGCGGGCGCGGCAAGCATTGGCTAGGAGCCTGCGCGGCAGAATGAATTCGAAGCGAAACGACGTTGACGCGATTCAGTGGATCAATCGGAGGGTGCGCATAGCGGGCTCTATGCAATCCTGACGATTGATCCAATCAATCGATGGCAGCGTCGTTGCAGCCGGATGGCTTCTGCCGCGCAGGCTCCTAGGATTTGCGTCGTTTGCCGGGTTTCTTCGGCTTCGGTTGCGGCATCAGCATGGCCGTTTCAAGGATCAGCGTGCGGATTGCATCGGAATCGTCCAGCAATTCATCGGCAACCGGGTAGTTGCTTGCGCCGGGATAGGGTGGTCGTTGCGGCAGGTCCGGAGCAAGGCGCCTGACCGCCTGCGATGGTTTGATGAACACGCTGTTGTCACAGACGAAGGCCACCACCTTTTCATCCACGTACAAGGCAAATTCCCCGAACAGGCGCTTGTGCGTGAGGCGGTCGCCGAGATCGATCTGCTCGGCGACATAATCCAGAAATTCCCTGTCGGTGGCCATTGCCTGCCCGCGCGAATCGGCTCAATCAAAATCGCTGGCGGTGCCGGTCAATTCGCGCACGCCGGAGTCACCGTCGCCGAAGCCATCGTGGTCACGATCCGCATCTTCGCTGTGCGGGGCCCGCGTGCCATCGTTGGCGGCGCTGCGGTCCGCCTGTTTTTCCCAGCGCGTCTTGATCGGATTGTCGGATTCGGCGGCCTGCAATTCGGCAAGCAATGCATCCTTGCGCTCCGTGGACAAATCCGTCCAGTGACAATCATCCAGTGCACCCACCATCGAATAGAGCAGGTTCAGGCTGGGCCGGAAACCGGCGCGCTTGATCTTGAGAAAGGCCTCCACCGGGCCGACCCGCAACAGGTCCTCGTGGGTGCGCACGCCGACCTGTCGCAACCATGCGGCCGACTTGGGTCCGACATTGCGGATCTTGTTGTCCTTGCCGGTCATGCCGCTGCTTCCGTCTGCTTCGATGGCTTCAGTGAATCAAGAAAGATTGCACACAAGGCCTGCATGCCGCTCACATCCTCCTCGTCAAAGCGATTCGGCAATGGGCTGTCCACGTCCCACACACCGAGCAAGGTGTTGTCGTGAATGAGCGGCACCACGATTTCCGAACGCGAGGCGGCATCGCAGGCGATGTGTCCGGGGAAGGCATGCACATCGGCCACGCACTGCACCTGGCGCGTGGTCGCTGCGGCTCCGCAAACCCCCCGATCCAGCGCGATGCGCACGCAGGCCGGCTTGCCCTGGAACGGACCAACCACCAGTTCGCGGCCATCGAAAAAATAGAACCCGCACCAGTTGATGTCGGGCAATGCGTACCAAACCAGCGCGGCAAAATTCGCGGCATTGGCAATACGGTCATGCTCGCCGTGCAACAAGGCGCGCGCCTGCTCGAGCAGTTGCGCGTACTGCTCGGATTTGTTGCCGGTCGGCCGCATGACGGAAAAACTCATGTTTGAAGTGTAGCATCGCACGGACTTTCGATATCCCGTCGCAACATGCCGGAGCCCAAACCATGAATTTGTCCGAACTCCCGGTAGAAGGCGGCGTGCGTCAGCGCGGATTGCAGGTCACGCGCCTGGAAACGTTCGTCGACGCCGCGTTTGCCTTCGCGGTAACCCTGTTGGTGGTCTCCTTCGATTCCATGCCCAGCACGTTTGCCGAACTGCACGACGCCTTGCGTCGATTGCCTGCGTTTCTGGCCGGTTTCGCCATTCTTGCCCTGTTCTGGTTCAGCCATCATCGCTTCAGTCGCCGCTTCGGACTGGAAGACGGATTCATAGTTTTCCTCAGCCTGACCCTGGTTGCGGCCACCCTGTTCTATGTGTACCCGCTGCGCATGGTGATGTCGGCGGCCATGTCATTCTTCACCGGCGGCTGGGCACCGAGCGAGTTTGCCGTTCAAAGCATGAGCGAGTTTCGCCTGATCTTCGTGATCTACAGCATGGGCTTCGCCGTGCTCTCCTGCTTGATCGTGCTGTTGAATCTGCGCGCCCTGAGCAAGGCCGATACCTTGCAACTGGATGCTGCCGAACGCTTGGCCACGCGCGCGGAGATTGTTTCTCACCTGATCCTGATCGGCTGCGCCGCATTGTCGATCCTCGTTGCGGCGCTGATCCCCGAGCAACCCGACTGGCTGCAGGCACTTCCCGGATTGGTGTATTGCCTGCTGGGCGTGCTGTCTCCGTGGTCAGGCATACATTACGGGCTACGCGTGGAAAAGCTGGCAGCTGCGCGCGAGTCACGGAGTTGATTTCAATGTACGTCACCGGCACCGATACCGGTATTGGCAAGACGCGCGCCAGTTGCGCCCTGCTGCGTTCGTTCGCGCTGGCGGGAAAGCGCGCCATCGGCATGAAGCCGGTGGCCAGCGGCTGCGAAGTGACCGCGCACGGTTTGCGCAACGACGATGCCCTGCAGCTGATCGCCGCCGGCGACGTGACGGCGGCCTATGCGGACATCAATCCGTATGCGTTTGCCGATCCGATTGCACCCCACCTCGCCGCAGCCGATGACGGTGTCGCGATCGACCTGCAAACCATTTTCGAGGCGTACAGGCGGCTGCGCCAGGCATCGGATGTCGTGGTCGTCGAAGGTGTCGGCGGCTGGTGCGCGCCGCTGGGCGCACAAGGGATGCAGGCAGACTTGGTGCGCGCACTGGAATTGCCGGTGGTGCTGGTGGTCGGCCTGCGCTTGGGTTGCCTCAATCACGCCCTGCTCAGCGTTCGTGCCATCGAGGCCGATGGCTGCACGCTGGCCGGCTGGATCGGCAACCGTATCGATGCCGACATGCTGCGCGCCGAAGACAACATCGATACCTTGAAGTCGCGCATCGATGCACCCTTGCTTGGCATCCTTGAGCACGGCACAGCGCCATCGCCTGCATTCGATCCCGATTGCTTGTTGCGCCGGCTCGCGCACGCCCATCCAAACGGAAACAACTGACATGCCCGCTGCAAAACGCTACCTCATCAGTGTCGCCGACATCTCCGCTTCGCGGGGCTCCATCGAGCAACTCGCATTTCATGGTGATTCGCCGGAGTTTCTCGCCAGGGCTCTTGAAACCGCGCTGCGCGAACCATCGCTGTGGGAACGCTGGCGCAACCTGCAGGAAGATCCGGAAGCCGTCGATCCGCAAACCGGCGCAACCGACCCGCGCGCCACGGTGACGGGCAGCCTGCAGCCAGGACGCAGCGAACTGGTCGTGACCACGATCCTTCCCCACGCCATCATCAAGCATCGGCTGGACCTGCTGATCGGTCAGCACTGGGCGCTGCGCGATGTGAGCACGCCGTAGCGCCGAGCTTGCTCGGCTGCGGTTTGTCGCAAGAATCCAAGCGGAGCAAGCTCCGCTCTACGCGAAAAGCCCGGCTCTTGTAGAGCCGAGCTTGCTCGGCTGCGGTTTGTCGCAAGGATCCAAGCGGAGCAAGCTCCGCTCTACCAAAGCCGAAGCCGAAAACGGAGCAAGCTCCGCTCTACGCGAAAAGCCCGGCTCTTGTAGAGCCGAGCTTGCTCGGCTGCGGTTCGTCGCGAGGATGCCAGCGGAGAAAGCCCCGCTCTACGCGAAAAGCCCGGCTCTTGTAGAGCCGAGCTTGCCCGGCTGCGGTTTGTCGCAAGGATCCAAGCGGAGCAAGCTCCGCTCTACCAAAGCCGAAGCCGAAAACGGAGCAAGCTCCGCTCTACGCGAAAAGCCCGGCTCTTGTAGTGCCAAGCGTGCTCGGCTGCGGTTTGTCGCAAGGATCCAAGCGGAGCAAGCTCCGCTCTACAAAAGCCGAAGCCGAAAACGGAGCAAGCTCCGCTCTACGCGCATCCCGCCTGATCTCGCATTCTCGTCCATGCTGGACGACGAGCTCACCTTTTGGCAGCCAAGGCACTGGGCCCCTGCCTTCGCAGGGGCGACGGAATCTTGTTTTGTCGCTACCTATTCCCTATTCCCTATTCCCTATTCCCTATTCCCTATTCCCTATTCCCTATTCCCGCAAATCAGGACTTTCGTCCCGTGCCGGGATGGGCGATCCGTTCTAGGATGGCGGTTTTCCAACCGGGAGATTCCCATGTCCATGTTCAGGCTCGCCGCGCTGGCGTTGGGTTGCCTTGCACTACCCTTGCTTGCGGATGCGAAAACCGAGGATTCCAAGAAGAAGGAAACCAAGTGGGATGTCAATGCCGATCACGGTCCCACCAAGACGGTTCGCTTCAGCGTGGACGAAGGCACCTGGATGGACCTCGACGTGAGTCCGGATGGCAAGCAGATCGTTTTCGATCTGCTCGGCGATCTCTACCTGCTGCCCATCGCAGGCGGCAATGCCAAACGCATCAGCTCGGGTCCTGCCTGGGATGTGCAGCCGCGCTTCTCGCCGGACGGCAGCGAAATCGCCTTCACCTCGGATCGCGGCGGCGGCAACAACCTGTGGCGCATGCCGGCAAGTGGCGGCGATGCATTCCAGGTCAGCAAGGAAGACTTCCGCCTGCTCAATAATCCGGCGTGGACGCCGGATGGCCAGTACCTCATCGGTCGCAAGCATTTCACCGGCGAACGCTCGCTCGGCGCGGGCGAGTTGTGGATGTATCACGTGAGCGGTGGCAGCGGACTGCAACTGACCAAGCAGAAGAACGACCAGCAAGACCTGGGTGAACCGGCCGTCAGCCCGGACGGTCGCTTTGTCTACTTTTCCGAAGATGTCAGCCCCGGCCCGTTCTTCCAGTACAACAAGAACCCGTACGACGTGATCTACGCGATCAAGCGCCTGGATCGGCAGAACGGTGAGATCCAGGCCATCGTGGCCACGCCCGGTGGTGCGGTTCGTCCACAGCCTTCGCCCGACGGCAAGTCGCTGGCCTTCGTCAAGCGCGTGCGCGAGAAATCGGTGCTGCATGTCGTGGATCTGGACAGCGGCCTGGTGAAGCCGCTGTGGGACGGCCTCTCACACGACATGCAGGAAGCCTGGGCGATTTTCGGTCCTTATGCGAATTTCGACTGGACCCCCGATTCGGCGAACCTCGTTATCTGGGCCCAGGGCAAGTTGTGGAAGGTGGATGCCGCATCCGGCACGCCTGCGCAGATTCCATTCAGCGCGGATGTCGAGCAGCGCGTTGCCGAGCCCCTGCGATTCCAGCAGAAGTTGGATGCAAACACATTCACGCCAAAGATGATTCGTGACGTGGCGACCAGCCCGGATGGCAAGACCCTGGTGTTCCATGCCGTCGGCCATTTGTGGACAAAAGCCCTTCCCAACGGCAAGCCCGTGCGCTTGGCCAGCGAATCGGCAAAATCCGAATACCAGCCAGCGTTCAGCGCCGATGGCAAGAAGCTGCTCTACACCACCTGGTCGGATGAGGCGCAAGGCGCCATCCTCGAACGCGACCTCGCCACGGGCCAGACCCGCACGATCACCGCAAAGCCCGGCTTCTACTACGGCCCGCGCTATTCGCAGGATGGCTCGCAGATCGTCTATGCAAAGACCAGCGGTGGCTCGATCACCGGCAACCTCAATTCCGGCGAAACCGGAATTTATCTCATGCCCTCTGCAGGCGGTGAAGCACGCCGCATCGCCAAGTCGGGCGGCAATCCGCAATTCTCCGCGGACGGCAAGCGCGTCTATTTCCTCAGCGGCGATGGACTCAAGAAGAAGTTGCAGAGCGTGGGCCTCAATGGCGAAGAGCCGCGCGATGTGCTCGACCTCAAGTACCCGGATCTGATTGCGATCAGCCCGGATGGAAAATGGGTGGCCTTCACCGAACTCTTCAATGCCTATGTCGCGCCACTGCCACAGACCGGGGCAAGCGTAGAACTGTCGAAGGACAGCAAGTCGATCCCGGTCACCCAGGTCAGCCGCGATGTCGGCTCCTATCTGCACTGGGCGGCCGATTCGCAATCGCTGCACTGGATGGTCGGCTCCGAATACCACACGCGTTCGCTGAAGGATTCCTTCAGCTTCCTGCCCGGCGCACCCAAGGACCTGCCCAAGCCCGGCAGCGACAAGGGCATCGAGATCGGCCTCAGCCTGCCCATGGACAAGCCATCCGACACCGTCGCCTTTACCGGCGCACGCATCATCACCATGAAGAACGCGGATTCCGGCGAGCAGGAAATCATCGACAACGGCACGCTCATCGTGAACGGCGACAGCATCACTGCGGTGGGTCCCGCCGCCAGCGTCAGCATTCCCGCCGGGGCCAGGGTGATCGATGCCAGCGGCAAGACCATCGTGCCGGGCTACATCGATGCACACGCGCACGCCAACCATTTCTTCAGCGGCGTGGTACCCCAGGCCAACTGGGCCTACTACACCAACCTCGCCTTCGGTATCACCACCATGCACGATCCTTCCGCCACGACGGAAACCGTGTTCTCGGAAGCCGAACTGGTGAAGGCCGGCGACATGGTCGGGCCACGGGTGTTTTCCACCGGTTCGATCCTGTACGGCGCCGATGGCGACTTCAAGGTGGTCATCAATTCGCTGGAGGATGCACGCATGCACCTGCGTCGCATGAAGGCGAGCGGTGCATTCAGCGTGAAAAGCTACAACCAGCCGCGCCGCGAACAGCATCAGCAGATCAACCAGGCTGCGCGCGAGCTGGGCATGCTGGTGGTCGAAGAAGGTGGCTCCACCCTCAATCACAACCTGCCGATGATCCTCGATGGCGTCACCAGCATCGAACACAACCTGCCGGTTGCTCCGCTCTACAACGACGTGATCAAGCTGTGGAAGGAAACCGACGTGCGCAATACGCCGACCCTGGTGGTCAACTACGGTGGCGTTTCCGGCGAAAACTACTGGTATGCGCGCGACAACGTGTGGGAGGACAAGAAGCTCAACCGCTTCTTCCCGCGCGAAACCCTGGATGCGCGCTCGATCCGCCGCGAAATGGCGCCGGAATGGGATTACCACTACAAGACGGTCGGCGCAGCCGCGAAGACGCTGCGCGATGCCGGTGTCGGCATCCAGACCGGCGGCCACGGCCAGTTGCAGGGCATGAGCCTCAACTGGGAAATCTGGATGCTGGCGCAAAGCGGATTCAGCAACTGGGAAGCACTGCGCGCGGCAACCATCGACGGTGCGGACATGCTGGGCCTTTCCAGCTACTTCGGCTCACTGGAACCCGGCAAGCGCGCCGACTTCGTGGTGCTCAATTCCAATCCGCTGGAGAACATCCGCGCCACTGCCGACACGCGTTATGTCTCGGCGAATGGCCGCCTGTTCGATGTGGATGCCGACATGGCCGAAGTCGGCGGCAAACAGCGCAAGGCACCCGTGTTCTACTGGCAGCGTCATCGTGACGGTCGCAGCTTTGGCATCGAATACGGCCCGACCGCCAGCTGCCATTGCCCGAAGTCGGGTATCCATCACACGCATTGAGTCCGATCCCGCGGTCGACAGGTATCGGCTGCACGAATGGCTTCGACAGGAGAAGTCCGGTCTTCGCGCTTCTTGAATCCCTCTCTCGCCAACGAGGGGGGGAATGGAAGGAGTTTCGAGTTTGCCCCCTCTCCCGCCAGCGGGAGAGGGCTGGGGTGAGGGTGGAGCTTGAAATCTTGACGCATCGCCCCTGCACCGATTGACGACTACGTGATCAGCAGGCAGCCCGGATGCAGCGCTGCGCGCCCCCATCCGGGCTACGACGTTCCACCCAATCGCCTCGCTCGAACAGCTACTTTCCCGCACCGCCCAGCGCGAGCTGGTAGTTCACGGAAATACGCACCGCTTCGCCTTCCTGGAGCTTGATCAGGCCTGAAATGGTCTTCTCATCCGCATACGGGTTGGTCGTGGAATTGCCTGCGGAAACCTGCTCGACCGGCGCACCGGGACCACCCATGTCGTAGGTCGAAAAGGAATACTGGTTTCCGTACTCGATTCCAGCGACCGCACGCAGCATGCGCTGTTTGCCGACCAGGGTTTCAAACGGCTCGTTCGCAATCGGCTTGTCGCTGAAATAGACGACCAGGCCCACGCCATCTTCGCGTGCGGCACGCGCGTGCAGGATGGGAACGCCGCCGAGTGCCGCGTTCTCGAAACGACCCACCACGTAGTCGCCTTCGACACTGTTGAACTCCTTGGTGCTGGCAGCAACCACCTTGCGTACATTGCCCACCATTCGCGTCTGCACCAGTGCTTCGCTGTATCCGCCCGAGAAGCCGGGCTCGCGCAAGACCAGCGTCGCGCAATCCTTGTCGCTTGCCACGGCCGTGACGCTGGGGCTTGACCAGCTCGTCAGGATGTTGGACCAGGCCGAGGTGGTCGAATACGCGTTGTAGTCGTCGGCAGGCACCTGCAGGCTGGCATCGGCCACGCCTTGCCCATCGGATGTCGCCTGCTTGCGCAAGTCGCGCAACCACTTCGCTTCAGGGCTCGCATCGGCTGCAACCGAATCGACGGACTCAAGCGAGGAGAACGGCAACTTCACATCCATGCGCACATGCGGCGATTTCTCCGCGCCGTACTTCGTCGGGTCGATGCTGCCCCATCCGGCATCGCCCACATCGCCGCTAGCCACGAACTCCTTGCCCTTGGTATCGAGCCCCGGAAGCGTGCCTTCCAGGGTCGTGGTCGAATACGCCTCGACCACCAGGGCTGCACCCTGCGGATACTCGCTGTTCTGCACCAGGCGCAGCGCAGGCTTCTCGCCAAGAGTCGCCGCATCAAACTCAAGGTTTCCGCGCCCGACCACGGCCAGCTTCGCGCACGCGCTCAGAGGCGTTTCGGTCAGCAAGGCCCCGGCGCCGTCTTCGACACGCATGGCCACGCCATCGACGTAGACATGCTCGTCAACAAGCAACTTGTCCATCTCGACTGAAAACTGACGCGTCACCACGTGCGCAAGCGGGCCCTTGCGGCTGTCGCCGTGGCGGCAACGGATTCCCCCGATGGACCTCCACCCGTGCACGCCATCAACATCACGACCGCGACCGCCAGAGCGCTTCTCGACATTTTCATGATTGCCTCCCCGAAGTGGCCGCCGCATGGCAAGCCTTCACGTCAATAAGGAAACGGAATTGCATGGCGAATTGGGACACGCAAGTCTACGCCCCCGGATGCGGAATCCTGAGCGGCGTCTGAACCCGCCCAGGCATCGGGTCAACCGCCGTCATGTGCGGCCGTTGTATCCGCTACGCATCCCGCGTACAGGAGTCGTCCGATGAACACCGCGTCCCTCGCCATCGCCACCTTGCTTGCGCTTTGCGTCTCCGGCACTGCCAGCGCACGCGACCACCGTTACGACCGCGACGGCAATCCGCCAGGTCGCCTGGGCGGACCCGGCACCAACTGGGAGAACCCGCCCGGCTGGCGCGGCGGCCCCGGCACCTCGCCCGACTATCGTTATTGGCACAACGGCGGCAAGCGCTACCGCTTCAATCTCGTGGCAGGCGGCTATTACTACAGCGCGCGCCACGGCTACTGGCACCCACGCTACGGATTCTGGAACCAGGTCGGACGCTGCTGGTGGGACAACGACAACAATCCTCCGGGCTGGGTCGGCGGTCGCGGCAGCAACTGGGAAAATCCTCCGGGCTGGCGCGGCGGTCCCGGCGCGTCACCGGATCGATTCGGTCGTTGCCGCTGACACGGAAGCGGGCGGGTCGGCTTGACCGCCTGCTCCGCTTGCCCAAGGATGCACGCAGGTTCCCGGACACAGGCGAGGCAAACATGGCACGTCACGTCGTTGGCGCAATGCTGCTGGTGGTTGCCGTGATTCATCTGCTGCCCCTGGTCGGCGTGCTGGGCGGGCCGCGTCTGGCCGCGTTGTACGGAATCACGCTGGATGATCCCAACCTGATGATCCTGATGCGGCATCGCGCCGTGTTGTTTGGTCTGCTCGGCGGATTCCTTGCCGTCGCCGCATGGCGACCCCGCCTGCAAGCCATGGCGCTCGCGGCCGGGTACATCAGCGTGTTCTCGTTTCTCGGGTTGGCATGGTTGATCGGCGAGAGCAACGCGCAGATGGAACGGGTGGTCGTGGCCGATCAAGTGGCAGCGGTCTGTCTGCTGATCGCCTTGCCTGTGTTCCTCATTTCCCGGCGCAAGGCCTGAGCACAGGTTACACCCGGCGTCCAACCGGGGCGCCCGCACTTCGTTGGGTGGATAAACGCAGTGCATCCACCCGGCTGCAACGGCGGAAGGGGCTTTTGTAGGGTGGATAAGCGCAGCGCATCCACAATCAAGGCAAGCGCCTCAGCAAGCGGTACCAGTAATCCAGCGCCGCCGGAATTTCGGCGGCCGGCAGTTTCTCGTTCAAGCCATGCGCAAAGGTGTCGTTGGGTTTGGCGAAATGCGGATTCACCCCGTAGCTGGGCACACCCGCATTGCGGAAATGCAGGCTGTCGGTGGCGCCAGCCGACATGCCGGGAACGATGTCGAGATCGGGAAAGCGTGCATGGATCGCCGCGCTCACCGCACCCATCACGTCCTTGCGCAGCGGTGAGGCTGGACTTTCCACCGGAGGCGGCGGCTGCACGCTGATCTTCACCTCGGGATTGGCAATGATCCTTTCCAGGGTGGCTTGCACCGAGGCCACGTCCACGCCGGGGAAGATGCGGCAGTTGATGTTGGCGGTGGCCCGCTGTGGCAATGCGTTCAGCGCGTGCCCTCCGTCCAGCATGGTGGCAACGCAGGTGGTGCGGACCTGGCCGACGTATTCGGGATCCGCCGAAATCATCGCGGCGGCCCGTGCATCTTCGGGATTGGCCGCAAATGCGCGCATCGCATCGGCAAGTTTCCCCTCGCTGTGATCGCCGAGCGCCTTCATCGAGGCCCGCGTGATTTCGCTTTGGCTCACCGGAAACGAATAGGCCGCGATGGCATCCAGTGCGCGCGCCAGCTTGTAGATGGCGTTCTGCGCCGGGTTCGGCGTACTGGAATGACCACCGGGAGAAACGACGGTGAGCAGGAAATCGGCGTAGACCTTTTCGGCCGCCTGGATTTCAAACAGGAGCGGCTTGCCCTCGGCATCGAAGGTACCGCCGCCGGCATCCGCGTTGAGCAGGTATTCCGCTTCGTGGTGGCGTTTGGCCAGTTCCCGCGTCGAGGCCATGGCGGTTTCCTCGTCGCCGGAGAACACCAGGATCATTTCGCGCTTCGGCACGAAACCTTCACGCTTGAGGCGCATGAAGGTCTGCACCAACTCGACCACGCCCGATTTCATGTCGGCGACTCCGCGCCCGTACAGATAGCCGTTTTCCTCGACCAGGGTGAAGGGATCGCGTTGCCAATCCGCAGGGTTGGCAGCAACCACGTCCATGTGTGCGGAGATCAGGATCGACTTGGCCTTGCTGCTGCCGCGATAGTGCACGACCAGAGCCGCGGTTTCCGCCAGCGGGATGATCTCGATGTCGGACTTGGCGAACCCGGCGGATTCCAGCTTGCCCGCGAGGTAGGTGGCAAAGGTCGGCATCTGCCCCTTGCCCTCCACCGTCTCAACGGCGATGGCATGGCGCAGCATGTCCATGGTTTCCGCCAGGGCCTGGGCACGGGTATCCGCACTGGCCGAGACGCCTGGCGCAAGCAAACCCAGCAGGCACAGTGCGACTCGCAACGACAACTCACGCATGGCATCGACTCCGGTCGGGAAATGGTCCGCGGCGAGTGTACGCCGCAGTCGCAGGATTTGCGGAGAAAACCCTTTGCGCTGAGGCGATGTTTGGCGGACTGATGGGTTGCGGCGCAGACTCCTAGTGCGCGGCCTTGACGAATTCCTGCATACGTCCGCGCAATGCGACGTAGTCGATGGAGTCCAGTCCACCAAGATTGGTGCCGGTGGTGGTGATCTGAAGCCGCAGCAAGGGCTGCATCTGCGGCCAACTGGCGCAGTTCGGGATCACGGATCAATTCAATCTTGCCGGTCGACGCCAACTCGTCTCAGGTGGTGCGACGGCGATTGGTGGAGTTGTATTGGGTGGCGCGGTAAGCCGCGACCAGCAAGGCCTCGTCAGGCAGTTCGCTGCGACCGGACAATACGTTGTCGACACGACGAGCGTTGGCCAGTACCTGGCCGTAGTAGCTCACGTTCAATTCGTAAGTCCAGGCCTCGACGCGCAGGTCGGCCTTGAGGCGTTCGGCGAACACCGCCGCTTCGCGATCCGTGGCGCGATCCTCGTTCCAGTTCGAGACCTGGATACCGATGAACACACCGACCACGACAATCACGAAATCGATGACGATTGCGGTCCAGTGCTGGGCCTTCACGTGCTCGATGATGCGGCGCAGGATCATCAAATCATCTCCCGCAGTCAGGTTGAACCAATCGCTTGCGTAAAGCGAATCATGCGTGAGGAATTCAGCGATTGACAGGACGTGACGATGTGGCCGTCCAGTCAATCCGATTCATGGCCGCCCCGAATTGCGGATCAAATGCACAGGAATTGGCAACCGCAATGCGGTCCACGCGCGATCAGCAGTCAGCGCCGGGATGTTCCGTGTCATCGCCAGAGTCAAACAGGCGCGATCACCCAGCGACAAGCCCTGCCCGCGGGTCACCGACATGAGCGCAGCGGCAATGGCTGCATCAGCCTCAAGAAATGGAACGATCTCCAGCGGTGAAGCGGCAATTCGCCGACACACCTCGCGCGGGTCGTGACCATCGCGCGCAAAGCGCGAAGCAACTTCAGCCAGATTGACGGTGGACATGCACGCATCGTCAAACTGCTCTGCGACTTCCTCATGCCCCGGTTCGACAAACAGCAACGCAAGCATTGCCGATGCGTCCAGTGCGATCATCTGCGTGGGCTGGCTTTCGATTGCCGTTTGCGCACGGCGGCGTGCTCAGCGTCGACTGCGCGCCTTCGTTCGATCAACAGATCCTTGGCTGCCGATTTCGGCTTGCGCCGGCCGTACAAATCATCCACCCACTGCTGCAGGCTGGCGGCCGTCTCGCGCCCTAAGGCAACCTGGCTGGCGTCTGCGAGAATCGCACGGGCCTGCGCTTCCATGCTCACTCCCGCTGCGGCAGCGCGCCGACGCAGGCCGTCGCGGACCTTTTCCGGCAGGTTGCGTATCGTCAGTACGGCCATGGGCGCTTCTCCGGCTCGATGCTGTCAAAATGATAGCACCGACAGATACTCGCGTTAAACGGCCGGATTCGGGCTCGTGCCGCAGACTGCATGCATGATGGAAACTGCAAGAGCTTGCTGGTCAGCAGAGCCAACGACAGCATCGACGACATGGTGCGCGCGCAGTTGGTCCGCTTTGCAGCGCGGCGCATGGTCACCACATTGGGCAAATCCGCGTCGGCGCAGCCGCCGGGAATGGCCTTTTACAAACGACAATCCAGCGGCAGTTGGCGCGCCTCGATATCGGTGCGATTGACGCCGCTGTAGTCGAGTCCACTAACCGGATGCGCGACGCCGCACAACCATGAGATGGGCACCCGGCTGGCATTGGGCGAGGTGCCCGGCCGCAGCGTCAGCCATTTGTCGGCCAAGGCCCGGCTCGCGCGATTGCCGAACCGGATGTGGATCGCACCTTGCTCAACTTCGAGCCGGGCCACGTAGTTGCCGAGGATCTGTTCGGCAGGAGGAAGCCCGGCTTCGACATTGTTGCTCGGCATGCGATGTGTCTTTGTATGGAACAACTGCACGGCGTCCTCGGCAAATGTGGCGAAGCCGAGCGCCTCCTGGACCTGGGTGCGGATGATCCGATCCTGATAGTTGGGCAAAGCCAGGGCGGCGAGGATGGCGATGCAGGCGACCACCACCATCAATTCGATCAGGGTGAATCCACGACGGCTGTGCCACGGGTTCGACATTGCCTTGCGAAAACCTTGATCAATCCGGCCGGGATGTGGTCCTTTCATGGTCCGCGACTGAAAACAGCGGAGCAAGCTCCGCTCTACAAGATTCGGCTGCTGGCTCTGACAGTGCGGAGCTTGCTCTGCACAGCACCGCGAATTCGAACCTGCGGAACCGTTGCGGGGAAAAACCAAGGGATCCCTAAACATTCTTTTGTCCTCAATGTGGGCAGACCAACGGACTCAGAGCGTCGCACCCAACTTGAATATGGGTTGGTACATGGCGATAACGGCGAGTGCGATGAGCACACCAAGAATGACGTGGACAACCACCGGAGCCTTGCCCGGGGGGTGTTCGGGCAGCGATTCCACATTACGCCACCGCGCGCGCATTGCCGACGAGCGTTCCTTGTCACCTGCAATTTTCATCGTTGACTGGAAATCCCGGTCGAATCCATGCAACTGATCGATGCGCAGGGAGAGATTTTCTCCCTGACCGGCACCACTCAAGACGATGGCGCACACGCGCGCGAGCAATTCATCGGCATGCCATACCTGGGCGGCTTCGATGGCCGTGCGCTGGGATGCCGGAGTGGATGCGGCCAGACCAAGCCACCCACACAACAGGTCACTGTTGCGTTTGCGCAAAACCTCGCCAGTTGCACCAACCGCAAGCAGCAGCCTGTCAAGGGGTCGCCTGATCGGCCGCAGCAGGATTGGAAAAACCAATCCGATCAGTGTAATCAGAGCGACCAAAGCGATAAAGGAAATCAACGGCTGGGCGGCAAGCAGAAACCGGGTCAATGCTGGCAGCGGCATGGCCGATGCCTCGAATATGGCCTCAAACTGCGGGAGCACGAAAATCGACTGGATGGCAACAACCAGGACGAGCAACAGGAATTCGATGGCGATGACTCCGTACGCTGCTCGTTCGCGCAACGAACGACGTCGCGCCTCATCGACACGACCCAAAAGCCGAACTGCCCGCTGGCCATGCCCGCGCACTTCGCAATCGCGCAAGAAATTACCGATCAACTCCACGGATCGCTGGGGAAAGCCCGCATGGGCAAGCGCAGTCCGTACTGCCGATGCCAGCGGTTGATCCGCCGTCGAGTCGATTCGGGCCGGGAGGTGTTGCTGCGCAACCAGGATGTCGAGGGCATCCAGAGGCGCAACGGATTCGTCGAGCAACGCATCCAGCCGACGGGCAACGCCGGCAACCTGGCTACGTGCGCGTGAAAAGTCGGACATCAAGTCACCTTGGCTATCGCGTATATGTTCATTGACGGCAATTGGAAGGAAGGTATTTGTCTTCCAGCGGATTGGCGGCCACCTCACCGCTGGTCGCGTAATCTGGCGTCAGGCCGGGATCGGCAATACCGCACGACCAGATGATCGGACTGCCTGAAACCCGGGTGTTTATCCAAGGGCGGAATGTAAGCGTGCGCTCAAGCGGCTCGCGCAGGCGCTTGCGGCCGACCACCATGGATGCGACGAGCGTGCCATCGATGATCTCGAACCGATCCAGCACCTGGCCGCGAAGTTCTTCTGGTGCGCGCAACCCGGCTTCTTCATTGCTGGCCGGCATGCGGCCCCAGCGGGACCGGAAGTCGTTGACAGAGGTTTTCGCATCGCCAAGGAAAATCAGCGCTTCACTGACTTCGCTGCGGATGATGTAGTCGTTGTAGGCGGGAATGGCGATCGCGGCGAGGATGCCAATGATGGCGGCAACAATGAGGATTTCCACGAAGGTAAACCCCGCGTTACGCGCCATCAACATTCGAACGCCACGCGATTTTGCCAAACCCCGCACCGCACAGATTCCGCAATCAAGATCCATGCTCACTTGTTCCTGATCGTTCAATTTGCCGACCCAGCATCGTGCAGAACACGCCTCGCTTCAAGTTTACGGTTCAACCCGAAACAGAGAGTTACACCGCACGATAATGATCGGCCAGCGGATAGCGCTTCGCATACCAGGCAAACACCAATGCCGCGAGCAAGGCGAAGGCGGCGAAGAAGAACATGAGGAACGCCGCTTCGCTGAGTCCGCTTTGCGCGACCATGCCGCTCACCGTGTCGTTGCGGATAGCGGCGTTGGTGAGCAGCACCCACAGGTTGCCGAAGGTGACCGAGAGCATCCAGAAACTCATGATGGTGCCCTTCATCGATTCCGGTGCCTGGCTGTAGGCGAATTCCAGTCCGGTGGCAGACACCAGCACTTCGCCGAAGGTGAGCAAGGCATAGGGCAACACCTGCCAGGCAATCGAGGTGGGCGTGCCACCATCGATGCTGAGCTGGATCAATGCCGCCGCAATCCAGGCGAAACCGGAGAAGGCGATGCCCCAACCCATGCGACGCAGCGCAGTGACCTTGAAGCCGAGCTTGCGCAGGAAGGGATACAGCACGATGTTGTTGAACGGGATCAGCAGCATCACCAGCAGCGGATTGAGCGCCTGCATCTGCGCGGGCTTCTGCACCAGCCAGCTTGGCCACCACCAGGCATCGTGCGGCATCACCATGACGTTGCCCTGCAGGATCCAGGTCGAGGCTTTCTGGTCGAACAGCGACCAGAACGGGGTGACGATGGCAAACACGATGAGGATGCGCAGCACCGCGCGCACGCCATCGACTGCGGCGTCCGGATGCAGGCCGCGCGCGCGCTCCAACTGCATCGAAGTGCCCATGCCGCCGAACAGGATGAACACGCCCAGGGCCAGGCAGAAGGTGATGACGAAGTTGAAATGTTCCGGCCACCAGGCGGGCGAAATGGCCCAGGCCGCAAACATCGCGATGGCCAGTGCGCCGCCGATAGCGGCCAGCGCCAGCCCGCTGCGCCCCTTGCCCGGAGCCAGCAGCGCGCTGCGCGCAACGTGCATCAGCGAATGCGGATCACGCGGCGTCGGCGGCACGTGCACATATTTCTTGCGCCCGCTCCAGAAGATGACGGTGGCGATGAACATGAGGATGCCGGGAATGCCGAATGCCCAGGCCGGGCCCCAGGAAGCGAGAATGCGCGGCATCAGCAAGGAGGCGAAGAACGAACCGAAGTTGATGGTCCAGTAGAAGGCGTCATAGACCACTTTGGCCATCGCCTTGTTGCTCTGGTCAAACTGGTCGCCGACAAAAGCCGATACCAGCGGCTTGATGCCGCCCGAACCCAGCGCGATCAGGAACAGGCCGGCGTAGAAGCCGGTGCGGTTGTCCTCGAACACGGCCAGGCAGGCGTGGCCAACGCAGTACAGCAGGGACAGCCACAACACGGTGTGGTACTTGCCGAAGAAGCGGTCGGAGATCCAGCCGCCAAGCAGCGGAAAGAAGTACACGCCAATGACGAAGGTGTGGAACACATCCTTGGCAATGCCCGCACGTTCGGCGACCGGCAGGTACAACAACAGGGAAGTGATCAGGAACGGCGTGAGGATGTTGCGCATGCCGTAGAAACTGAAGCGTTCGCAGGCCTCGTTGCCGATGATGTAGGGGATCTGGCGCGGCATGCGTCCGCCGGACTCGGCGGGGGCGGGAATGCGGTCGTTGGCGCTCATCGTCATTGCGGCATCCGGTGGTTTGCACGCTACTATGCCCGCCTGCGCGCGCGACGGGAACCGCTTCATCCGTCTGCGGCGCGAATCGTCGAGATCAAAGCACGCGTCAACGGACGACGCCCAACGGGGAGATCTGCATGAGCGTTGCCGCCGAAACCGCACCGCAACTGACCTTGCGCGCCATTTTGTTGTCGATCGTGCTGGTGGTCATCCTGGCCGCCGCCAACACGTATCTGGGCCTGTTTGCCGGCATGACCATTGCCTCGGCGATTCCCGCTGCCGTGGTTTCCATGGCCGTGCTGCGCCTGCTGGGCGGTGGCGGCATCCTCGAAAACAACATCGTGCAGACCGGTGCCTCGGCCGGATCCTCGATTGCCTCGGGGGTGATCTTCACCATTCCGGCCCTGGTCATCCTCGGCTACTGGCAGGAGTTCGAGTACCAGTGGGTGTTCGCCATCGCCGGCCTCGGCGGCCTGCTCGGCGTGATCTTCTCGGTGCCGCTGCGGCGCTCGCTGATCGTCGACCAGGGCTTGGCGTTCCCGGAAGGCAAGGCGGCGGCCGAAGTGCTGAAGACCGGCGAGAACCCGAAGGAAGGATTGAAGACGCTGGGCATCGCCTCCTTGTTCGGCGGCTTTGCCAAGCTCGGTGCGGCCAGCGGCCTTCGCCTGTTCCCCGATGCGGCGGCCAGCGCCACCTGGGTCGGCAAGGGCATCGCCTACATGGGCACCAACCTATCGCCCGCCTTGCTCGGCGTGGGCTACATCGTCGGCCTCAACATCGGCATTGTGGTCCTGCTGGGCGGTGTCATCGGCTGGAACATCGCCATCCCGGTCTACAGCACCTTCTTCCTCGATACCGATCCCGCACTGGCTGCGGAAATCGCCAAGGCCAGCGCGGAAGACGCCGCGGGCATGATCTGGAACGCGCAGATCCGCTATCTCGGCGTCGGCGCCATGCTGATTGGCGGATTCTGGACCCTGATCTCGCTGCGCAAGTCGCTGCTGGCCGGCATCAAGAGCGGTTTTGCCGCCACCCGCGCCGGCGCCGGTGCGGTGATCGCGCACACCGAGCGCGACATACCGATGAAGTACATCGCCATTGGCCTGGTGCTGTTCACCCTGCCGCTGCTGTGGCTGTACCAGGGCATCGTGCAGCAGTGGAGCGCCAGCATTCCGATGACCCTGATCATGATCGTTGCCGGCTTCTTGTTTGTCTCGGTGTCTGCCTACATGGCCGGCCTGGTGGGTTCCTCCAACAATCCGGTATCCGGCATCACCATCTGCACCATCCTGTTTGCGGCATTGATCCTGGTCTGGTTGCTGGGCCGCGATTCCTCGATCGGCGCAGTGGCCGCCATCATGATCGGCGCGGTGGTGTGCTGTGCCGCCTGCATCGGCGGCGACAACCTGCAGGATCTCAAGTGCGGTTACATCGTGGGCGCCACGCCGTGGAAACAGCAGTTGATGCTGGGCATCGGTGCGGTGTCCTCGGCGCTGGTGATGGCGCCGGTGTTGAACCTGTTGCTGCATGCCTACGGTATCGGCACGCCGACGGCCGAACATCCGAATGCGCTGCTTGCTCCGCAAGCCAACCTGATGGCCTCGGTGGCCAAGGGCATCTTCGGTGGCGAATTGCCGTGGACCACGATCGGCATCGGCGCCGGCATCGGCGCGGTGATCATCGCGGTGGATTCCTGGCTCAAGGCCAGCGGCAAGAAGTTCCGCGTCCCGGTGCTGGCCTGCGCCATCGGCATCTATCTGCCGATTGAACTCATGGTGCCGATCTTCCTCGGCGGCCTGCTCTCGCACTTTGTCGAGAAGCATTTCGGCGGCGCGAAGAACGAGGAACACCACGGCCAGATCCATCGCAAGGGCATGCTGTTCGCGGCCGGCCTGATCACCGGCGAGGCGCTGATGGGCATCTTCATCGCCATTCCCATTGTCGTAACCGGCAAGGGTGACGTTCTGGCGCTTCCGGCCAATCTGCATTTCGGTGGTTGGTTGGGACTCGCATTGCTGGCCTGGATCGCCTGGTTGCTGTATCGCTTCGCGACCAAGCCCGATGCGCAAGTGGCAGCGCAGTAGCTTTTTGCGGGTCCCGGCACAAGCCGGGACTCTTTGCTTCAAGCCCTTGCGCGTCGCGCCAGTTCGCTGCGCACATCGCTCCAATCCAGCTCGCGTGCGCGCAGCAGCACGATCAGGTGATAGATGAGGTCCGCGCATTCGCCGACCAGCCCGGCATCGTCGGCGGTCACCGCCGCCAGCGCGACTTCCACGCCTTCCTCGCCCACCTTTTGCGCGATGCGTGCAAGCCCGGCATCGAACAGCGTGCGCGTGTAGCCGGTTTCGGATGTTGCAGCCTTGCGTTGTGCGACCACGCCATCCAGTTCCGCCAGCGCATCGCCCGGCGCGGTCGCAAAGCAGCTGATTGTGCCGGTGTGGCAGGTCGGGCCCTGGGGACGAGCCAGTACCAGCAGTGAATCGGCATCGCAATCGGCTTGTACTGACACCAGTTGCAGGAGGTTGCCGCTGGTCTCGCCCTTGGTCCACAGGCGCTGTCTGCTGCGGCTGAAGAATGTGACCTTGCCGCTTGCCAGCGTTGCCGCCAGCGCTTCACGCGACATGTAGCCCTGCATCAACACACGCAGGGTATCGGCGTGCTGCACGATGGCTGGCAGCAGGCCGTCCTGTTTTCGCCAATCGATGGCGTCCATGTCGATCGAGGCAGCATCAGTCATGGCGCACCTCGATGCCACGCGCGCGCAGCCCGGATTTGAGTTCGGCAATGCTGATCGCGCCGGAATGGAACACGCTGGCGGCCAGTGCGGCATCCACGTCGGCGTCCTTGAACACATCGTCGAAATGCGCGGCGGTTCCGGCGCCGCCGGAGGCAACCAGCGGTACCGCGCAGACCGCACGCACGGCGCGCAGTTGTTCGAGATCGTAACCTTCGCGCACACCGTCGCTGCCCATGCAGTTGAGCACGATCTCGCCGGCACCGCGCTGCTGCGCCTCGGCCACCCAATCCAGCGTGCGCCGCGCATGTACCTGCATCTTCGACGGATCGCCGCTATGGCTGCGTACCCGCCACTGGCTGTCGGCATCGCGCTGCGAATCGATGCCGACCACCACGCATTGGCTGCCGAACGCCGCCGCCAGTTCGTCGATCAACGGCGGCCGCAGCAGGGCCGGCGTGTTGACCGAGACCTTGTCGGCACCGGCATGCAGCACCGCGCGCGCACGCTCGACGCTGTCGATGCCCCCGGCCACGCAAAACGGGATGTCGAGCAGATCGGACACGCGTTGGACCCAGGCCACATTGACGCTGCGCATTTCGGGACTGGCGCCGATGTCATAAAACACCAGCTCGTCGGCGCCTTCGTTGCGGTAACGCAGCGCCAGCGCTTCGATTGCACCCATGTCGACATGGTCGCGGAAGCGCACACCCTTGACCACGTGGCCGTCGCGCACGTCGAGGCAGGGGATGATGCGCCGGCTCAACATGAGGCAACCCCTGGCAACACGTCGCCCAGGGCGAAGCGGCCTTCCAGCAAGGCACGACCAAGCACGATGCCTGCGCAGCCCGCGTTGCGCGCCGCCACCACGTCGCCCGCTTCGCGGACACCGCCCGAGGCTTGCAGTGCGAACTCGGGCCAGCCGGCAACAAGCAGTCGGTACAGAGCGATGTTCGGTCCCTGCAGCATGCCGTCACGGGCGATATCGGTGCATAGCAAGTGGCGAGCACCGGCCCTGGCATAGTGCCCAAACTTGGCATCCAGTGTGATCCCGCTGCCCTCGGTCCAACCATGCACTGGCAATTGCCAGACGCCGTGTTCATCGCGGCGTGCATCCAGCGCAATGACGATCCGCTCCGCGCCAAAGCGGCGCAGCCATGCGTTCACCCGCTGCGGCTCTTTCACCGCCAGCGAACCGACCACCACCCGTGCAGCACCGGCATCGAACATGCGCCGCACGTCGTCATCGCTGCGCACGCCGCCACCGGACTGCACCTGCAGGCGGCCATCCGCTGCAATCGCGCGCAGCAATGGCAGCAGCGCGTAGCCTCCGGTACGGGCCGCATCGAGATCAACCAGATGCAACCACTGCGCACCGGCATCGGCATGGGCCATGGCCAGATTAAAGGGGTCGGTCGCATAACGCGTCTCGAGGGCGTAGTCGCCCTGGGCAAGACGCACCACGCGGCCATCACGCACGTCAATGGCGGGATAGATCGTGAAACTCATGCCGGTTGCCAATCAAGAAAATTCTTGAGGAAACGCGCGCCAAGCGCAGCGGAACGCTCGGGGTGGAATTGCACACCGGCGACCGTACCGCGGGCGACTGCCGCGGCAAATCCGCTGCCATGCGTTGTTTCAAGAATGGCATCGCTGCTGCCGACGACCGCGTAACTGTGCACGAAGTAGGCCTGCGCGCCGTCGGCTATGCCCTCCAGCAAGGGCGATGGCCTGCGTCGCTGCAAATGGTTCCAACCCATATGTGGCAGGCGTAGACCTGGCGAGGCAGGCAACTTGCACACATCACCCGCGAGCAGGCCCAATCCTTCGACATCACCCTCTTCGCTGCGATTGAACAACACCTGCATGCCGATGCAAATGCCCAGCAGCGGCGTGTTCGATTCACGCAACTGCGCGTCCAGTCCATGCTCGCGCAGGGTGCGCATCACCGGTGCCGCCGCCCCCACGCCGGGCAGCACGAGTTTCGCTGCCGCGGCAATGCGCGCCGGATCGCGGCTTACCTCGGGCTCGATGCCCAGTCGCGCAAATGCCGCGCACACCGAGCCAAGATTGGCACCACCGGCATCAATCATCACCAGCGCGCTCACAACACACCCTTGCTGCTCGGCAAGTCATCGCCATCGCGGCGCAAGGCCGGGCGCAGCGCGCGCGCCACCGCCTTGAAGCAGCCTTCGACCTGATGGTGGGCATTGTCGCCACGCACCGCCAGATGCAGGGTGATGCCGGCCTCCTGACACAGCGAACGGAAGAAGTGCGGCACCATCTCGGTGGCGAGGTCACCCACGCGCTCACGACTGAAAGCACCGTCGAATGCGAACAGCGGGCGCCCGCACAGATCCAGGGTGGCACTGGCCTGGACTTCGTCCATCGGCAGCACGAAACCGTAGCGCCCGATGCCGCGTTTGCTGCCGAGCGCTTCGCGCAAGGCCTGACCGAGGGCCAAGCCACAATCCTCGACCGTGTGGTGTTCGTCGATGTGCAGGTCACCCTGGCAGCGCAGGCGCAGGTCGAAGCCCGCGTGGGTGCCGAGCTGTTCCAGCATGTGGTCGAAAAAGCCGAGCCCGGTTTCAATATCCGGCTTCGCCGTTGCATCCAGGTCGATCTCCACGACGATGTCGGTTTCGTTGGTCTTGCGTTGCACGCGCGCGGTGCGCGGCGCATCCACCAACGCATGGGCGATGGCAGGCCATTCGATGCCCTCGCCGAACAGCGGGCTGCGCAGCTTGAAACCGCGGATGCCCAGGTTGGTGGCGAATTGCATATCGGTGTCGCGGTCGCCAACCATCGCGCTGCGCGTCCAGTCGATGGCGCGATCCTTGAGCAGGTGCGTCAGCAGTCCGATATTCGGCTTCCGCGTGGGTGATTTTTCGGCAGGGAAGCTGGTGTCGATCAGCACCTCGCGGAAGCGGATGCCCTGGCTTTCGAACACCTGCAACATCAATGCATGGGGGCCATCGAAAGAATCCTGCGGAAATGCATCTGTGCCGAGGCCATCCTGGTTGGTCACCATGACGAACTGCCAGCCGGTATCGCGCAGGCGCAGCAACGCCGGGATCACGCCATCGACAAAGCGCAGCTTGGCATAGGCGTCGATCTGGAAATCCCCGGGCTCGGCAATCAGGGTGCCATCGCGATCAATGAACAAGATGGGCGTTGGCGCGCTCATGCGGCCTGCCTCGCACCCGCGAGAATGGACACCACGCGGGTGTTTTGTTCCGGCGTGCCGATGCTGATGCGCAACGCATCCTGCAGGCCGGGAGTCGCACGCATGTCGCGCACCACGATTCCGGCGGCGAGCAGGGCATCGAACGCAGCCTGCGCATCACGGAAGCGAACCAGCAGGAAGTTGCCCTGCGACGGATACACGCGGCGCACCCCGGCCACGCCTTGCAGGCGTTGGCGCAAGCGCTCGCGTTCATCGCGCACTTGCCCTGCGGCGCGACGGGTGCGGGCCAACGCATCCGGCGCCAACGCCGACAGCGCAGCCTCTACCGCTGGCTGTGCCAGCGGATACGGTGCCTGGCAACGTTGCAGCATGGCAATGACCTCGGGGGCGGCGATCACGCTGCCAATGCGCGCAGCGGCCAGCGCATGCGCCTTGGACAGGGTGCGCAGGATTACCACATTGTCCGTAGCATCCAGCAGCGCTACGCAATCGTCGGTGTCGGCGAATTCAGCGTAGGCCGCATCCACCACCAACAGCGCCTTGCCGCGCAGTCGCTCGGCCAGGGTCTTGATCGCGACCGCGGGGATGGCTTCGCCGGTCGGATTTCCGGGATTGCAGACAAACACCAGTCTTGCACGTTCACGAAGGGCTGCTTCGGCCATCGCATCGAGATCGCTGTGGAGGCCCGACTCGTTGTCGCGCGCGGGCACCTCGACCACTCGCGTGGCGTGCAACCTGGCGCACACCGCATACATGCCGAATACCGGGGGTGCGGTCACGATCGCGCCCCGTCCCGGCGCGCAGAAGGCACGCAGCAAAAGGTCGATGCCCTCGTCACTGCCGCGGGTCACCAGCAGGTGATTGGCATCGACACCATACAGACTAGCCAGTGCGCGGCGCAGCGACTGCGGTTGCGGATCCGGATAGCGGCGCAGGGCACCGCAGGCATCGGTCAGCGCAGCCTCGGGCGATTCGTTGGCGTTGAGCCAGACTTCGCCCTGCACAGCCTGGCTGCGAGCCGACGGGTAGCCGGCGAACTCGCGAAGGTCGTCGCGCAGCAGTTTTTGCGCGGTGCTCATGCCGGCACTGCCAGGCGCAACTGCACCGCGCGCGCATGGGCGTGCAGGCCTTCAGCTTCGGCCAGGGTGATGGCGCACGGACCGATGTTGCCGATGCCGACGCGACTTGCCGTCTGCACGGTCAGGGACTTCATGAAACTGGATACCGACAAGCCGCTCCAGGCACGCGCTGCGCCGCCGGTGGGCAAGACGTGGTTGCTGCCCGAGCAGTAGTCGCCGAGTGACTCCGGCGTCCAGTCGCCCAGGAACACGGTGCCCGCATTGCACACCTGGTCCAGCCATGCTCGCGGTTCGCGCACGCTAAGGATCAGATGCTCGGGCGCGTAGTCGTTGCTGAGGGTGATGGCCTGGCTGATGTCCGCGACCCGGATCAGGCATGCGTGCTCCAACGCACGGCGGGCAATTTCAACGCGCGGCAGGCTGGCCACCTGGCGTTCGACTTCCAGCGCCACCGCATCGAGAAGGTTTGCATCGTCGCTGAGCAGGATCACCTGCGAATCCGGGCCGTGCTCGGCCTGCGACAACAGGTCGGCGGCGACGAAGGCGGGATTGGCGCCACCATCGGCAATCACCAGCACTTCCGACGGGCCGGCCGGCATGTCGATGGCCGGGCCATCGTGGCGCTCGGCGGCCTGGCGCTTGGCTTCATCGACATAGGCATTGCCCGGGCCGAACAGTTTTTCGCATCGCGGCACGCTGGCGCTGCCAAAACTCATGGCGGCAATCGCCTGCGCTCCGCCGAGCTTGAAGATGCGCGCATTCGGCGCGCGTTGCGCGGCGACCAACACCGCCGGATCGGCGCTGCCATCACGGCGCGGCGGTGTGCACAACACGATCTCCCGGCAGCCGGCGAGTTGCGCCGGAATTGCCAGCATCAACGCGGTCGACGGCAGTGGTGCGCTGCCGGCCGGCACGTACAGGCCGACCGGACTGATCGGGCGCAGCACGCGCTCGCAGCGCATGCCCGGCGCGGTGTCCAGCGCATGGGCCTGCGGCGTGCCGGCGCGATGAAATGCCTCGATGCGCGCGGCAGCTTCCGCAATGGCGTTCTGCAATTCCGCACCAATGGCCGTGACCGCAGCCTCACGCTCCCGTGCGCTGACCTCAAAGTGCTCAAGGCGGACGCCATCGTAGTGCTCGGACAACACGCGCAATGCAACATCGCCACGTGCGGCCACATCGGCCATCACTTCCTCGACCCGACCGCGCACACCGGCGGCCAGCGCCCGCGTCGGCCGCATCAGCAAACGGGAGCGCGCGGCCTCGTCCAGCGCATTCCAGTCCGCGCGTTTCATGCCAGCATCCTCTCGACCGGCAGCACCATCAGCCCGCATGCCCCGGCGCGCTTCAACTCTTCCAGCCGCTGCCAGGTCACCACACCGTGGCAAAGCGCCTGCATCGCCAACAGTTCGCTGCCGTCCACCGGAAAGCTCGTCGGTGGCTCGGCATCCGGCAACAAGCGCAGCACCTCAGCCACCGCATCACGCGGGGCCTGGAACATCAACAGCTTGCTGTCGCGGATACGCAGCACGCCGTCGATGCGTCGCAAAAGCATATGTGCGGTCCCGGCCAACTCCGGCTCCAGCTCGACCAGTGGCCCGGCCAGTACCGCCTCGCTTTGCAGCAGGTCGCACACCGGCTTCAACTGGTTGGCGGCGAGCGTCGCGCCACTGGACACCAGATCGCAAATGGCCTCGGCCTGGCCCAGACGCGGAGCGATCTCGACCGATCCAGTGAGCACCACCACGTCGGCGGTTACCCCCTGCTCCTGGAGCCAGGCACGGGTCAACGCCGGATACGAGGTGGCGATGCGTCGCCCCTGCAATTGGGCGGGCGATTGCCAGTCCCGGTCGTTCGGTATCGCCAGTGACAGGCGACAGCCACCGAAGCCGAGTGCGCGCCATTCACGGAAGTTGCCTGGCCGCCCGTCTTGCACTCGCTCGCTGGCCTGTTCGGCCAACACATTGCGTCCGACGATGCCGAGATCACACAAGCCACTGTCGATCAGGCCGGGAATGTCGTCATCGCGCACCAGCAGCAGGTCGACCGCGGCGTTGTCGCCATAACAGAACAAGCGGTCCGGGCTCTCTCGCCAGGACAGGCCGCAGCTGCCGAGCAGGGCGCGCGCCGGATCGCTGAGACGACCGTTCTTCTGGATGGCGATGCGCAGTCGATCACGCCCGCTTGGCGCGGAGCTCAGGCTCATGGCGGAATGCCTCAGTGCGAGGAATGTTGTGCGGCCAGTGCCGCGGCGTAGCCGCCGGCACCGTGCTCCAGGGTTCGCGCCACCCGACCCACCGTGGTCACGCTGACCCCGGTCTTCTCGTGGATGTCGCGATAGGGCTCCCCGGCAACGATGTGCGGAACCACCTTCCAGCGATCACAAAGCGCTTCGAGTTCTGCCGGCGTGCACAAGTCGCGCAGGAATGCCGCGACCTGCCTTGCATCGTCCAGCGCCGCCAACGCTCGCGACAACGCCCGGAAGTCGTCTTCCGATTCACGCTTGCGTGGAGAGTAGGGCCGGATCTTCATGGGTGACCAAGTACCAATGTATTAACGCGCTACTACGTTACCGCAGGGTGTCACCGCCAGTCAAGCGGCATCCGGGTTTGCCGATGGTCTAGCTGCCGACCAGCAGTTGGCGGGCCGCTTCATCGCCTGCCCGGTCGGGTACATCCTCGTTTTCACGGACAGTTACGAGGAGACCGATTCAGGCCAATAGGAGTGCTCATGTCGAAGCGAAGGAACTTCAGCGTGGAATTCAAGCGTGGCGTAGATGCGCAGCGCGTCGATCCGTTCGGGCTTTTGCAGGAGACCCTTCAGGGTCGATATGCATTGCCGAACCCAGCGCCCCGAAACAGGGGCAAGCGTCCGAAGGCGATTATCCCCTTTTGGTGGTTTGGCCTTTTCTGGGTGTCCTGCAATCGCAACGCCTGCGGACTTCGATGAAGGGCAAAGACACTGGGTCCCGGATATCGCTGCGCGATTCCGCGACGACGGCTGTTCCCTTCTCCCGCTGGCGGGAGAAGAGCCTGTCCCGGACTTGATCCGGGATGCCGAAGGCGGATGAGGGTGGTGGTGAGTGCATTGAACCGGCAACGCACGGGATGACTCACGCCTCCCGGTGTTCCGCTTTGGCGTTCTGTCTGCGCAGGTCCCGGATATCGCTGCGCGATTCCGCGACGACGGCTGTTCCCTTCTCCCGCTGGCGGGAGAAGAGCCTGTCCCGGACTTGATCCGGGATGCCGAAGGCGGATGAGGGTGGTGGTGAGTGCATTGAACCGGCAACGCACGGGATGACTCACGCCTCCCGGTGTTCCGCTTTGGCGTTCTGTCTGCGCAGGTCCCGGATATCGCTGCGCGATTCCGCGACGACGAGCAAGATCAACGGTGCACCGCGCTTCGGGCCACGAACGACTGCCGCGGGCTTCGATGGCTGATACTGCGTTACCGCTTCGGGCCACGAACGACTGCCGCGGGCTTCGATGGCTGATACTGCGTTACCGCTTCGGGCCACGAACGACTGCCACGG
>Ga0208460_10000467_pt1 | contig 28089 bp, 22 predicted proteins | sample AD_STIC10_MetaG_FD_184436 | JGI IMG/M metagenome (GOLD analysis project Ga0208460, IMG submission 184436) | Active sludge microbial communities of municipal wastewater-treating anaerobic digesters from USA - AD_STIC10_MetaG (SPAdes) (version 2) | ecosystem: Engineered > Bioreactor > Anaerobic >... | reverse complement strand
AGGGCTCCAAGATCGCCCCGGTGCGCTCCTCCTCAGCGCTCGTGCTGTCGTCGACCAACATCAATCGAGAGAAGATCTACGTCCAGCAGCCGCCGGTTGCGGCCTCCGGCTACAGCTCGCAGGCATTCGCGCCGCATTACCCGCATACCGAACGCAAGACCGAGACCAAGGATTGCGAGGATTGCCATCTGTCGAAGAACAACGACAACAACGCGATCATGGCCCAGTTGCTGTTGCTCGGCACCAAGTTCATCGATTTCGTCGGTTGGCATGCATGGGTGGGCGGAGACGGCGAGATCAACGCAGTCCAGGTCACCGAATGGGACGAGCCGCAAGCCGTCATCGGCAGCTATCTGCAGCGTTATGCCTATCCGGACTGGTTTGCGGCGCATGAAAAGAATGATCAGAAGCTCAAGCATGCGGAACGCCATTCGGCAGGCAGCGTCGGTTGCATCCAGTTGCGTGGCGAATATTTGTTTGCCGCCGAAGGGAAACGTGGAGCCCACATTTACGATGTTGCCAGCATCGGCAACAAGGGCATTTCGCAGAAGATCATCACCGCCCCGGCCTCGCCGCTTGGCCAAGACACCTCCATTCGCTCCGCCGATGCCACCTGCATCGCACTGGCAACCACGCAACCCGTGATACCCGAGCGCAATGAAGGCGAGCTGATGCGCGACAAAAACCGCGAGCAGGCCACGCACCCGGTCTACAAGTACGCGTTCATCACCGATGCCCAGGAAGGCCTGATCGCCACGGATATCGCCACGCTGGGCGACCGTGAACCGCGCAACAATTTCCTTGAACGGGCAATGACCTGGAACGAGAACGGCGTTCTCAATGGTGCGCGGCACCTGGCCATTGCCGGAACCACGTTCTACATCGCGGCCGATGCCGGCATCGTCGTGCTCGATCTTGATGATCCATTGCAACCGCGTCTGCTGACCACGATTCCCATCGCCAATGCGCGAGCCAGCCAGGTGCAGTTCCGCTACCTGTTCGTGACTGCCGCCGATGGCTTGCACGTCGTTGACGTGACGCATCCGGAGCAGGCGCGCGAAGTTGCCGGCGCCACCCTTGCGCTCAGTGACCCGCACAAACTGCACATCGCCCGCACCTTTGCCTACGTGGCAAATGGAGCCGAGGGCATTGCCATAGTCGACGTGACCAATCCCGAGCGACCGAGCCTGTACCAGATGTTCAATGCCGACGGCAAGATCACCGATGCGCGCGACATCATCGTCGGCACCACCAATGCGTCCCTGTTTGCCTATGTTGCCGACGGTGCCAATGGACTCAAGGTCCTGCAACTCACGTCGCCCGAGTCGCAACCGAAGTTCTACGGATTCACGCCGGATCCAAAGCCGCAGTTGATTGCATGGTATCCAACCCGCAAGCCGGCGCTTTCCTTGTCGCGAGGACTCGAGCGTGATCGCGCAGTCGATGAGACCGGACACCAGATCGCGGTATTTGGCCGAATCGGTTCACGCCCATTCAATCTTGAGGAAATGCGCCGACTGTTCCTGAACAAGGACGGCATGCCCTGGTACGTCAGCAACAACGTTGACGACAACGCAACCGGGCTGGCCAGCGGAGTCTCCGCTTCGGCGGATGCCAAGGAACCGAAGACCGGTGCCGGCAAGGCGGCCCCGGCCTCCCTGCCCTGACCGTTGCGATGATCATTCGCTGTATCGCGGGATCATGCAACGGTGCCTGAGCGCAACCGCGAGACGCTGGAGCGGTTCTTCCGGGCATTCAGCGCGCGCGACGGCGAAACCATGGCCGCCTGCTACCACGTGGATGCGCAATTCACCGACCCGGTGTTCACCCTTCGTGGCAGAGACGTCGGCGCAATGTGGCGAATGCTGTGCCAGCGCGGCAAGGACCTGCGCGTGGAATCCTCGGCAATCCAGTGCAAGGACGACCAAGGCACTGCCACCTGGCAAGCCTGGTACACCTTTTCATTCACGGGCCGACCCGTGCACAACATCGTGCACTCCGCGTTTCGCATGAAATCGGGGCTGATCCTGGAACAATCGGATCACTTCGCGTTCTGGCGATGGTCGCGCCAGGCATTGGGGATACCCGGGGTGCTGCTTGGCTGGACGCCGCTGCTCAGGAACAAGATGCGGGCCGCTGCCGCATCCTCGCTCAAGCAGTTCGTCGACTCCTCTCACGCTCGCTGAATTGCGAGCCCGGCAATGGCGCCGGCTGGAACCATCCGCCCCGTGCGCGATCGATCACGCCCTTTTTCGCCGCCACTTCAGTCCTTCGGTGGCAGGACGACGATCGTCAGCCAGAAGTTCTCGATGCTGCGAATCACCTGCATGAAATCCTCGAAGCCGACCGGCTTTGAGATGTAGCAATTGGCATGCGAATCGTAAGCCTTCAGCAGGTCCTCGTCCGCCCGGGAACTGGTCAATACCACAACCGGAATCTGCTTGAGATCCGGATCCTTCTTGATCGCGGCCAGCACTTCGCGTCCATCCAGCCGCGGCAGGTTCAGGTCGAGCAGAACCAGGTCGGGACGTGGCATGCCGGCAAATTCCTCTTCCCTGCGAAGAAACCGAAGGGCCTGCTCGCCATCCGATACCACGTTCAGGCGATTGCGAATGCGGCCTTCCTTGAGCGCTTCGCGGGTCAGGCGGATATCACCTTCGTTGTCCTCGACCAGAAGAATTTCCACCACCTGGCTGAACGGAGCTGCCGTAGCGTTCATGCTGATTCCCTACCCACTGGTAACGTGAAATGAAACTCGCTGCCGGATCCTGGCGTGGACTGCACCCAGATCCTGCCTCCAAAACCCTCGATCACCTTCCTGCATATTGCCAAGCCGATTCCCGTTCCGGAATATTCGCTGCGTGTATGCAGTCTCTGGAAAATCGAGAAAATCCTGTCCCAGTGCCGTGGTTCAATGCCGATTCCGTTGTCCGTAACAACCACCTCGACAAACTCGCCATCATCCCGTGAGCTGACCACGATTTCGGGAGCGCGATCTCCGCGGAACTTCAATGCATTTCCAATCAGGTTTTGCAGTACCTGGGTCAGCTGGGTAGGTGTCGACTGCACGCTGTGATCCGAATCAATACGGATGCCGGCGCCACATTCTGCGATCGTCCCCGCCAGTTGCGCAATCGCGCGCTCCGCACATTCGGCAACAGCGGTCGCAACCGGAGCGCGGCCGGAACGACCAACCCGGGAATAGGCCAGCAAATCCTCAATCAGGTTCTGCATGCGTCTGGCGCCATCCACGGCAAAGCCGATGAACTCATCCGCGTCGGCATCCAGACGTCCCTTGTAGCGCCGCGAAAGCAACTGCACATAGCTGGCAACCATGCGCAAAGGCTCCTGAAGGTCGTGCGAGGCGACGTAGGCAAACTGCTCAAGATCGGAATTGGATCGCTCCAGTTCCCGCGCTCGCTTTTCCAGTTCCTTCTCCGCCTGCCTGCGCTGCGAGATCTCGGTGACGATGGCAGTGAAGTAGTTCATTCCGTCGCTGGACCACATCGAGCGCAGGATTTCGACCGGAAATTCCGTGCCATTCGAATGCTGGGCAATCAGCTCCAGCGGATGATCCAATGGATGCACAACATCACCATTGGCGATCCGGCCCAGACCAGCAATGAAGGCCTCCCTGAACCGCTCGGGCACCAGCAGCCCAACCGACTTCCCGTACATCTCCAGCGCATCCACTCCGAATGAGCGGGCGGCCGCTGGATTCATGTAGAGAATGGTTCCCGCCTGGTCCGCGGTGACTATTCCTGCGGTCGCGGTATCGGTGACGGCTTGCTGTTCGCGTTGTGCCTTGCGCAAGCTTCGGTTCACGCCCTGCGCAAAATGCAAGGCGCGCGCGCGCAGGCCCGTCAGCGTCCAGGTCACGACAAACAGCGCGAGGGCAACCGCCAATCCACTGACGAGAACCATGGTAGGTACACGCGATCGCATCGCGGCCAACATTGCGGGTGGATACTGGGTCGAGATCGTCCACTTGCGACCACCCACAACCAGGGCAGCGGAGTTGAATGGTGCGCCCGCGTCAAAGTCCTTCGACTGGAAAAGCGCGGACTGTGACGACGGCTGCTCGTCGTCCTCGATTCGAACCAGCAATCCTTCACCGCCCCCCTTTCCAGCGAGGCTGACCAACTGGGCTGCATCCACGGCAAAGAACACCGCCCCGCGCTGTCGGTCCAATGCCTGACTGTCGTCCGGGTCGGGTTCGAGGCCACTCTCCACCATGATCAGGACGATGAACCCACGATTCCGGATGCCCGGGATGTAGGCCGAGAAATCAACGGGTCCGGACAATACGGCCTGGCCTGTCTTCAGCGAATCGGCAATCGCCGCTGCAATGACCGGGTTCTCGGAGGCGCGGATGCCTATGGCAGGCAGCGAGGTTTCGGTCTCGGGAGAGACGTAGCTGACAACGAAATGCGGAACCGAACCCGGCACGGGCCCCGCCCGCTCCTCGGCAAACCCCACCATCAGGACCGGATCGTACTTGTAGACGATCTGGACCTGTTGGAAGTACCTGGTCCACTCGTTCGCATCCACGAACTCGGAAGCGGCAAACAAACCACGCACCCCGTTCAGCAGATTCAACGCGCTCGAGACATTGGATCGAACACCTTCGGTGAATTGTTGCAGGGAAGCCGATAGCCGCGACTCCTGCTGAGCCTGGCTCTGGATCTGTACCTGCCGCCAGAACAACAGGGTTGCCCCCGTTGTCATGAGCAACATGGCCAGTCCGACGACGAACCCCGACCGATCCCTGAAGTCACGCTCGGCAAGGTCGGCCTCGGCATCCTTGCCTGACTTGATCTTGCGCAAGCGCGCACCCCATAGCAGCGTGACCCCACCAAGCAGGAGGATGAGCGACCCAGGAATCCGTATTTCGTCGCGCAGCATGGAATCGAAGGCAAGTGACGCATCGATCAGCAGGGCCAGCAACCCGGCCGCCCCGATCAGTGCAGCCAAGGCGCCGAGAAGTCCAAACAACAGATGACGCCCCCAACGCGCGGGTAATACGACATCCATGACCAGGGCCGCACCAAGACAGAACAGCCCGGACGCAAAACTTCGGTGGAGGAATCGCCCGAAGATGGCGATATCCACGGCTGAACCACGCGCGATGAAACTCAACAATTCGATCGCGCAGACCACGGAGATTCCCAATCCGCAGCCAAGCGCCAGCAGTCGCCATTGCGTGCTCTCGCGCGCATGCAGGCCGAGCGAGAGCAGGATTGCCAGGACGCACGCCAGTGGACTGATGGCCAGCCATTCGAACTGCCGGAACGGACGCAGCGCCAGGGCAAGCATCGCCACGAGCGCAATCGAGGTTGCCAAGGCCCGGTACACGACTCCGACGCGCTGGTCCTTGGCAACGCTCAATGGTTCATCACCGGCTCATTGGCATGACCGGTCTTGAGCATCCCCACGAGGGACTCGGCGGATGCGGGCCTGGCGAGCAGGAACCCCTGCACTTCCTCACAGCCCGACTCGCGAAGGAACTCAAGCTGCGCTGCCGTCTCCACGCCTTCGGCTACGACACTCAGGCCGAGGTTGCGCGCCATGGCAAGAATGGTGCGCACGATCGCCATGTCCCGCTCATCATCGGGAATTCCGCTGAGGAACGTGCGATCCACCTTCAACACGTTCACTGGCAGTTTGCGCAGGTAGGCCAGTGACGAATAGCCGGTGCCGAAATCGTCGATGGCAATCTGGATTCCATTTTCACGCAAGCGCGCCAGGGTCCCGCGCGCCTGTTCGCCCTGCATCATGCTTTCGGTGAGCTCGATCACCAGCATCTGTGGGCGGATGCCTGCCGTGGCCAGGGCGGCGCCGACGCTGTCCACGAAGCCGGGGTTTTCCAGTTGCTGGGCGGACACGTTGACCGCGATGCGCAGTTCCTTTCCGCCAGCATCCGCGAATCCGCGCGCTGCACGGCAGGCCTCGACAACCACCCACAAGCCGATCCCGTGCATCATGCCGCGTTGCTCGGCCACATCAAGGAACTGTTCAGGCGTCAGCAAGCCCCGCGTGGGATGTTGCCAACGCAACAAGGCCTCCGCGCCGACGATTGCACCACTGCCTACCGCAAACAGCGGCTGAAAAAGCAATTGGAATTCCTTGCGATCAAGCGCGCCGCGCAAATCGTGCTCGATGGCCAGACGCTCCAGCGCCGCGTCGTTCAACTGCGCGGAATAGAAACGGAAGGAGTTCTCGCCAAATCCCCTGGCCTGGTAGAGCGCGGTTTCCGCACACTTGAGCAAGGCGTTGGGATCTTCCGAATCAATCGAAAAGAGGCTGAGGCCGACATTGGCCGACAGATAGAACTCCTGCTCTGCGATCCTTCCCGGCAAGCGCGCCGCGTCGATCAATTGTTCGGCCAGCAACGGGGTATCCATGATCGACTGCCTGTCGGTCAGGATGATCGAAAACTCCACGCTGCCGGTGCAGGCGAGCATGGCATCTTCCGGCAGGAGCCGGCGCATGCGCTTTACCGTTTCCTCGATCACGAGGTCGCCGAAATCATGGCCATGCAGGCGATTGATCCGGCCCAGCCCGGAGAGGGACACCATCATCAGCGCCGCATCGCCGCCACGACGCTGACATTGCGCGAGCGTGGTGGAAAGTTGTGCCTGGAACGTCTGCCGGTTCGGCAGTCCGGTCACGCCATCGTGCGTGGCCAGGTAGTCCAGACGCTCTTGCACAAGCTTGCGCTCGACCGCATAGCGCAGGCCCCGGTTCAGCGATTCAGCATCCGGGCTTCCCTTGAGCACGTAATCCTGCGCCCCCAACTGGATGGCCTGCAGGGCCAGGTCTTCGTCATCCAGACCACTGAGTACGACCAGCGGCATGAGCGGCGCCACGCGCAGGATGGTGGCGATGGTGTCGATACCTGCGCTATCCGGCAAACCGGGATCAACCAGGGCAACGGTGAATGCCGACCGTTTCAGTTCAACCAGTGCTTCGGACAGCCGATCTACGTGGACAATCTCGGTTTCGGTGTCCGCCAGCATCTCGCGCACCAATCGGGCATCGCCCGGGTTGTCTTCCACCAGCAGCAGTCGCCAGGAGTCAGGCCGCTCCTTTTCACCGTGCTCGGGCAAGCTGACCACCGACAGCCAGAAATGGCCGATCCTGTGCACGATCGAAAGCAGGTTGTCGATATCGACCGGCTTGCGGATGTAGCAATTGGCATGCGAGGCATAGGCGCGCACGACGTCCTCATGCGCACCCGAGCTGGTCATGATCACGACCGGTATGCGCATCATGCGCGGATCGGCCTTGAGCACGGAGAGCAATTCATGCCCCGAAAGCCCAGGCAGGTTGAGGTCGAGCAGGATCAGGTCGGGCATGTGCTGGTGCGCGTGCAAGCCTTCGCGACGCAACATCGACAGGGCCTTGGCCCCGTTCTCGGCAACCGACAGGCGATGCAGCAGCTTGCCCTGGCGCAAGGCTTCGGTGACCAGGCGAACGTCGCCCGGGTTGTCCTCGACGAGAAGGATCTCCAGTGGGCGCGCACTGGCACCGCTGATCTTCATCGGGATCCCCTCCCTGCGGTCCTGCATCAGGACAAATCCTGCGTGATTGGATTCTTCAACACCTGCACGCAAGGGATGTTACCGATGTTTCCTGCCCAAAGTCAGCCACCGCCAGCCATGCGCCATGAACCGGATTGGCCAAGGCCTGCGCTTGCAGGCAGACTGTCAATCCCGCCACTGCGAAAAACGGGCCTGCATGGCCCCGTCCAGGATCCATTGTCGTGACGAATGAGCGTGCTCCCACCTCCCCACTGCTGACCCCTTCGGCGCTGACCCGACTGGCACGCGAGGTGCTGGAGTCGAACCTGGCCAATGTCTGGATCGAGGGCGAGTTGACGAATGTGTCGCGGCCGGCGTCCGGGCATCTTTATTTCACCCTCAAGGATGCCGGTGCCCAGGTTCGATGTGCCATGTTCAAGCCGCGCAGCACCTGGTTGCCGTTCAAGCCGGCTGACGGCCTCAAGGTGCTCGCTCGCGGCCGCGTCAGCCTGTATGAGGCCCGTGGCGAGTTCCAGCTCATCATCGAGCACATGGAGCAATCCGGCGAAGGCGCCCTGCGCCTGGCCTTCGAGCAGCTCAAAACGCGGCTCGCTGCCGAGGGTCTGTTCGCCGAGTCGAACAAGCGCCCTATCCCGGCCATGCCGCAGCGCATCGGCATCATCACATCAGCCACCGGTGCTGCATTGCATGATGTCCTGCATGTGCTTGGCAGGCGCTTTCCCTTGATCGAAGTCGAGCTGCTGCCAACCCCGGTGCAGGGCAAGGAAGCCCCGCCCGCGATCATCGCCATGCTCGACGCTACCGCCAGGGCCAGGCGCCATGACGTTCTTCTGCTGACCCGCGGTGGCGGTTCATTGGAGGACCTCTGGGCTTTCAACGACGAAGGCGTCGCGCGCGCCATCGCACGCAATCCCATACCGCTGGTGTCGGCAATCGGCCACGAGGTGGATTTTTCCATCTCCGACCTCGTCGCCGATCTGCGTGCGGCTACCCCGTCGGCAGCTGCCGAATTGCTGGTTCCGGATGCCCGGGAGATCAACCGGCGGCTGCAACACGATCTTGGCCGCTTGCACCAGCGCATGCGGCGCCTGCTGCAGGCCGCAAGCCAGCGCAACGACCATCTGCTGGCAAGGCTTTCCCAACAACGTCCGCAGACGCGCCTGGATCGCGGTCACCAGCGCCTTGCCCAAGCCCAGGCCCGCATGGCGCGACTGGCACAGCACGAGTTTGCCGAGCGGCGCTCGCGCCTGCTGAATTTGCAAACGCGCCTGCATTCGCAGCACCCCGGCACGCGCCTGGCGTTTCGCCGGGACACACTGCGGGGATTCCACAGGCGACTGGAAAACGCACAAGGGCAGCGCATCGAACGACGCCGCGCCCGCATGCAGGCCTTGGGCGCGAGCCTGCACGCGCTCAGCCCGCTGGCCACCTTGTCACGCGGCTATGCCATCCTGCTCGACGAGCACTCGCAGTCCTTGGTGCGTAGCGTGCAGCAGGCGCCCGCAGGAACGCAGCTGCGCGCGGTGCTGGCCGACGGCAGGCTGCGCCTGCGAGTCGAAACCGGCGATTGACCACCGGCAACGCAGGCGCACACAATCGGGCTGGTCCACAAGTGTCTGCGTCGAATTCGAGGACGGGCACTGGCCAAACGATCAACCCTGCACTACCTGTTGGTTTCGTCGGCGCGGCAAACAGCGTTGCGCGCCCTGTGCAAACCAACCCGAACCAGGAGCAAGTCGCATGAAGGCTTCGGATCTGTTCATCAAGGCACTGGAAAGCGAAGGCGTCGAGTATGTCTTTGGCATTCCGGGCGAGGAAAACCTCGACCTGCTGGAGTCCCTGCGCACCTCCTCCATCAAGTTGATCCTGACCCGACATGAGCAGGCCGCGGGATTCATGGCCGCAACGTACGGACGACTGACCGGAAAGGCCGGCGTATGCCTGGCCACGCTGGGCCCTGGCGCGACCAACTTCGTCACCTCAGCCGCGTACGCGCAGCTGGGCGGCATGCCGATGTTGATGATCACCGGGCAGAAGCCGGTCAAGGTTTCCAAACAGGGGCATTTCCAGATCGTCGATATCGTCGACATGATGAAGCCGCTGACCAAGTTCACCCGACAGATCGTTTCGGCCGACAACATTCCCGCCCGCGTTCGCGAATCCTTCCGTCGCGCCGAGGAAGAACGCCCCGGCGCCACCCACCTCGAACTTCCGGAAGACATCGCCCACGACCAGACCGATGCCATCGTGTTGCAGGCCAGTTTTCACCGGCGCCCCATTGCCGACGACAAGGCCGTCCAGCGTGCGGTGGAGTCAATTCGCGAATCCAGGCAACCCATTCTCATGGTGGGTGCGGGTGCCAATCGCAAGACCAGCAGCAAGATGCTGCGCGAGTTCGTCGAGCGCTTCGGCATCCCCTTCTTCACCACCCAGATGGGCAAGGGCGTGCTGGATGAATCGCATCCGCTGTGGCTGGGCAATGCCGCGCTGTCGGATGGCGATTTCGTGCATCGCGCCATCGAACACGCCGATTGCATCATCAATGTCGGACACGATGTCATCGAGAAGCCGCCGTTCTTCATGCGCCGCGGCAGGCGTACCGTCATCCATGTGAACTACCTGACGGCCGAAGTGGATACGGTGTACTTCCCCCAGATCGAAGTCGTCGGCGATATCGCCAACACCATCTGGCGCATCAACCAGAGCCTGGAGAAACAAGCGCACTGGGATTTCTCCTACGACGACAACGTGCGTCAACATCTCAATGCCCACCTGGCCAAGGGCGCGGACGATGCGCGTTTTCCGGTGTACCCGGTGCGCCTGGTGGCGGACGTGCGCAAGGCCATGCCGGATGACGGCATCCTCTGCCTCGACAACGGCATGTACAAACTCTGGTTTGCCCGCTATTACCGCTGCACCCAACCCAACACCCTGCTGCTGGACAACGCCCTGGCCACCATGGGCGCGGGCCTGCCATCGGCAATCGCGGCCAAGATCGTCTACCCCGATCGCAAGGTGGTGGCGGTCGCTGGTGATGGCGGTTTCATGATGAACTCCCAGGAAATCGAGACCGCGGTACGCCTCAAACTCGATCTCGTCGTCTTGCTGCTGCGCGACAACGCCTACGGCATGATCAAGTGGAAGCAGGCCAACATGAACTTTCCGAATTTCGGCATGGACATGGGCAATCCGGATTTCGTGGCCTACGCCGAAAGCTACGGTGCCCACGGACATCGACCCGCATCGGCCGCCGAGTTCGGTCCGCTGCTGTCGAAATGCCTGGCCACGCCGGGCGTGCACCTGATCGATCTGCCGGTTGATTATTCCGACAATGATCGCGTCCTCAACCGCGAGATCCGCGAGCTCAGCGCCGAGTTGTAGAACCGCCGCAGGCAACACCTGTGGCCGGCCGCCCTTCGAAACCAAGCAACGGGAGCGATTCCATGCTCAAGGACCAGTATCCCTACTTCCTCGCCAACCAGGCATTCCAGGCCAATGCCGACCTGGAAGTCACCGACAAATTCACCGGCAAGGTGGCGACGCGGGTTGCGCTGGCGGACGCCAAGGCCATCGATGCGGGAATCGCCGCTGCGGTTGCGGCAAGCGAGCCGATGCGTGAATTCCCCCCGTTCAAGCGCCAGGCGGTGCTTGAGCATTGCGTCACGCGCTTCCGCGAGCGTTTTGACGAGTTGGCAATGGCCCTGTGCATCGAGGCCGGCAAGCCGATCCGCGATGCACGCGGTGAAGTCACCCGTCTCATCGATACCTTCAAGGTTGCCGCCGAGGAATCGGTACGCATCAACGGCGAGGTGCTGAACCTCGAAATCTCGCCGCGCGCGCGCGGCTACCGCGGATTCACGCGCCGGGTTCCCATTGGCCCCTGCTCATTCATTTCCCCGTTCAACTTTCCGCTCAACCTTGCCGCGCACAAGGTGGCACCGGGTATCGCAGCTGGATGTCCGTTCGTGTTGAAGCCGGCCAGCCGCACGCCGATTGGCGCGCTCATCATCGGCGAGGTCCTGGCCGAAACCGACCTTCCAAAAGGTGCCTTCTCCATATTGCCGGCGCATCGCGATGGCGCCGATCTGTTCACCGTGGACGAGCGCCTCAAGTTGCTTTCCTTCACCGGATCTCCAGCGGTCGGCTGGGATCTCAAGGCCAGGGCGGGCAAGAAGAAGGTCGTGCTTGAGCTGGGTGGCAATGCCGCTTGCATCGTCGATGCCGACCAGCGCGATCGTCTCGACCAGGTCATCGAACGGGTGATTTTCGGCGCGTTCTACCAGTCCGGGCAAAGCTGCATTGGCGTGCAGCGCATCCTCGTCCACGAGGACATCTACGAGGATTTCCGCGCGCGCTTTGTGGCCGCAACCAGCAAACTGGTCGCCGGCGATCCCAAGGACGAGAAAACCTTCATCGGCCCGATGATCGACGAAAAGGAAGCGCAGCGCCTGGATGCGTGGATCCAGCAGGCCGTTGCATCCGGTGCACGCCTGCTGTGTGGCGGCAAGCGCACGGGCGCCATGCTTGAGGCCAGCGTGCTCGAAAACGTGGGCGCCGAACAGAAAATCAACTGCATGGAAGCATTCGGTCCCGTGGTCACCCTGCAATCGTTCGCCACCTTCGACGATGCGCTGGCGGTGGTCGATGACAGCGAGTTCGGCCTGCAGGCGGGCATCTTCAGCAACGACATCAACAAGGCAATGCGTGCATGGGATCGGCTCGATGTCGGCGGCGTGGTCATTGGCGACGTGCCGAGCTTCCGTGTCGACAACATGCCCTATGGTGGGGTGAAGGATTCGGGACTGGGCCGCGAAGGCATCCGCTATGCGATCGAGGACATGACCGAGATTCGCTTGCTCATCGTTCGCGAACACAACTGAAGGAAAGATCCTCCCGCCGCGGCCTGTCCCCTAGGGAAATTCTGAACAAGTATTGTCGCGAGCAAGCTCGCTCCCACCAGTGCTTGATTTTGTGGGAGCGAGCTTGCTCGCGACGAATGAGTTCCGTACTTGTTCAGAGTTTCCCCAGGGCAAGGGCTGTTCAATGGAAGCGCTGGAGTGCGTACGGCGCGAGATCCAGGCTCGTCGGCTTCCCGCAAAGCAATTCGCTCACCAGCAATCCGGTCATGGCCGACATGCTGACGCCTAGCATGCCGTGACCGGTCGCCATGCACAGATTGGAAATACCGGGTACCCGGCCAAGGATGGGCAGGTCATCCGGCGTCATGGGTCGCCAGCCGTACCACTCCTCCACCAACTGCGCGCCGCCGGGTTCGTGCAGGCCGTTGACCGCTGCACGACGCAATGCATCCAGCCGGATGCGGTTGAGGCTCGCATCGTAACCGGCGAACTCCATGGTGCTGCCGAGGCGGAATCCGGAACCCCAGGCCGTCACGCAAACACTTTCTTCCTTCAATACCAGCGGAATCCGCGGGCAATTTGCCGGCCGCGAATAGGTGATCGAATACCCCTTGCCGGGTTGGATCGGCAGTCGCAAGCCGAGTTGTCTTGCCAATGGTGCGGACCAGGCACCCAGGGCAAACACCACTTCGCGGGCAGCATGCACGCCTGCCGTTGAGGTCAGCGCGGCAATCCGACCCTGTTTCAGCTCGAAGGATTCAACGCGCGCCCGTTCAATGATTTCACCACCCCGCTCGCGCACGATGCGCGCCAGCTCGGAGACATAGCGATCCGGTCGCAGGCAGGCGTCTCCTGGATTCAGATAACCGCCGACCACGCCGGGCTTCAAGGCGGGCTCCATGGCCTCGATCTGCCGGCCATCCAGTCGCTCTACGGCGATGCCCACTTCGCCAAGCGCGCGCGGCATCCAGTCCGACTTGGCGAATCCAGCCGCATCCCGATAAGCGTACAGGGTCCCGCTTCGCGAGAACTCGCAGGAAAGCCCGTCGCGCTCGACCAGATCGGCGATCATTTCCACCGAACCGACCAGGAACGGTGCCTTGACCCGGGTGGTGGCCGAAAAATCCTTCCAGTTGCAGCGACCGGTGAATGACAGCATCCAGCGGATCAATTCAGGATCCAGGCGCGGCTTGATGCGCAGGGGTGCATCCTTGCGGAACAGCCACCTCAGGGCCGTACCGATCACGCCGGGCATGGCCAGCGGCATCGCGTGACTGGGCGTCAAGGTTCCGCAATTTCCGTGCGAGCTGCCGCAGCCGACTGAACCCTGGTCAAGGATGGTCACCTGTCTGCCCGCTCCCAGCAGGTAGCGTGCACAGGCAAGACCAATCACCCCTCCGCCGAGAATCAATACATCCGAATCGTGTTTTTGCATGGGCGGCGATTCTACGGGTTTGCCTGCCTGGTCCGCAGTACGGCAAATCGACCCGTTGGCAGCCACTGTCAGCATTTGACGCAAGCGGGCAGCCCGGAGTGGCATCTGGCGCGTCCTGCATGGCCAATCCGGCCGCCCTCAGGCTGGAATCGGCGACGCGATCCGCGTCACTTAAGGCCTCGATTCCACTTGCCAGCAAGCCCCGGCGCCATTTGCGGGGGCGGGATGCCGCTGTCCTGCCAGGCATTGACAAATCCGCCCTGCGATTTTTGGCACGGAGAATGCATTTGATTCCAGCATCCTCCCTGTGAACGGCGGGCTTTCCATGACCACCCCGACCAACGAACTGCTGCTTGCACTGCGTGCCCCGACCTCCGGTTGGCTTGCTGCCGTGATCTGCGCGCTGGACGAAGCCCTGCTCGACCCCGATTTCACCGAACAGCACCGCGCCATGCTGCGCAACCTGCTCGACAACGGACAGGTTCCGGCCAGCGTCTCCGCCGCATCGCATGATCGCCTGCAGCGTTTCGAGGAAGCCGTGCAAACGCTCCACGAAGCCCTGATCGGTGACGAGTCCGCCCTGTGTGAAGCGCCGGCTCCCCGCCCGCACTTGACGCTCTGCGCAAGCGCTGCCTGATTTCCATCGTCGCTGCGCGTATCCGAATCCACGCGCAGCGTCGGTTTTTTCTTCCGATTGACACATCGCCCGGCCTGATCCAAGGTCGGGCGATGGTCGTTTTGCGCTCAACATTGTTGGTCATGCTGTTGCTTTTGGGCGCTTGCGCAAGCACACCCGAACTGCGGCAACCCGTGGAAAGCAGGCACACGCGCCGCTCAAGCGATGCCATCAGCACGGCCAACGACATCCTGTTTCGCGCCATGGCGCTCGTCGGCACGCCCTACCGCTATGGCGGGAACACACCTGCTGGCGGCTTTGATTGCAGCGGATTCGTGGGCTACGTCTACCGCGACAGCGCCGGCATCAGCCTGCCCAGGACATCCGCCGACATCGGCGAAATCCGCGCACGCAAGCTGTCGCTTGGTGAACTTGAAAGCGGCGACCTGGTGTTCTTTGCCAGCGGCCGCACGATCAGCCACGTCGGAATCTACGTCGGTGACGGACGCTTCGTGCATGCGCCCAATCGCGGCGGCACGGTGAGGCTGGATCTCATTGATTCGCCCGGCTGGAAGGAAACCTTCCGCATGGGCAAGCGCCTGATCGAGTGAGTCCGGCCCTGCTCCGAGCGGAGCCGGACTTCACCGCTTGAAATGCCCTACTTGGTGGCGGGCTTCGAATCGGCCTTTGGCTTCAGCAGGTCTTCCATGCGCTTGTCGATGTTGCCGATCTTGTAGGCGGGCAGCACGAAGCTCCAGCCCGCGAACGTGGCGTTGAGTGCATCCACCTCGGCCTTCAGATCCGCAACGGCTTGCTCTGGAGTCTTGGCTGGCGGATTCGAGTCGGATTCGGTACTGGCCGGCTTGTCTTCCGTATCGGCAGACGTAACCTCTGGTCCCTTCTCGGCATCCGTTGTTCCAACCTCCGCACTTTCTTTCTCGGCCGCTGCCTTTGCGTGCGCCGTGGCAACCGTCTCGTCCAGGCTGGCACTGAAAGCGACGTACGCCTTGTCCGCAACCTTCCATTGGCGTGCCTCGATAACAAGCCCGTCAAAGGTCTGATAGCGCGCAAGCGTGGCATCAGCAGGCGCGGGAATCTCGCTGCTGGAGGCCACGTCATCCAGGCGCAGTTCCGACAACACCGATGCCAGTCCGTTGGCGACAAATTCCGAACTGGCTTCGCGGCCCTTGGGAATATCGGAGATGGTGAATTGCGAATCCCCTGCCTTGGCCTTGCCCAGATGCAGGCGCTGGCCATCGGCGTGGGTGATGGTTACCGAAGCGATGCGGTCCGAGGAGATGTTGGCAAGGTCCTTGTGTAGCCAATCCGATGCCTGCTTGTCCGGCAACAAGCTGCCTTTGGCAAGCCAGCTCTGCGCCTCGGCACTGCGCCGCACAAACGTGTCGCCTCCGTGTGCGCTGGGTAGGCCAACGATGAAATCAACCGGCTTGGCTGGGCCCGTGATATGGACCTCGATACCCTTGGCTTCCGGCTCCTTGATGTCGCTGACGCCGAGATCCGCATAGCGCGCAGGGTCCGAGGTCTTCTGTTCCAGCAAGCGGGCATCGGCAACCTTGAGCAGCCAGGCGCGCAACTTGCCGACATCGGCCGGATAGCCGCCGCGCTGGGCGACTCCCCAGCGTCCGTCCTTCTGCTCCAAAGTCACCGCAGCGGCATTGTTGGCGGTCAGCAGCTCAACTGTCTTGATCTTGTCGAGTTCTTCGGCAAGACCCGGCGCGAGCAATCCGGCCTGTGCGCCGGTATTGCTTGCCGGCTGCCTGGAATGGTTCAGCGCAAGCGCAGCTCCGACTGCCACCACCGCAACGACAGCCAAACCGATCAACGTCTTCTGATTCATCATGATGCCTGCTTCCTCATGCCTGCCGACGCCGACGCGCGCGCCAGGTCGCAAATCCAACCGCCACCAGGGTCACCAGCAAGGGCACCAGCACGATGTTGATGATCTTGAGCCTGCTGCCGAGTGATTCGATGTCCGCATCCAGCGAGCGACGCACATCGCGCAATTCCTTGCGGATCTCGCCCTTGCGGCGAGTGAAATTGTCGAGCTCGGACTTTTGCTCTGCGGACAGCACCAGCTGTTGGTCCGACGTCTTGGCGCTTTGCAGTTGCGACAGCTTGCGCTCGGTTTCCTGCAATTCGTTCTGCAGTTCCTGTTCCTTGGCACGGAAGCGCTCATCGGCACCGCGCCGCAGCGATTCCACCGTGGAAAACGGACGCTGCGAGGTTGCACGACCACGAATCGAGATCAATGCGGAAGAACCCGTCAGGTTGTCGACCGCGTTGAGCACGAAATCGCCGTTGTCGGCAAACGCATTCATGAGCTGCTGGCCAAGGAAATTCTGCACCTGCACCCACAGCCGATCACCGAGGATGTCGGTATCGGCAACCACCAGGATCTGGTTGTCGGCCTTCGATTCGGCAAGGTGCCCGGCTTCGTTGCGCTGGGGAAAGGCCGTCTTGAACTTGCCGGAAACTCGGCCACCAATGACGTAGCGCGTGCCGCTTGCCTTGAAGTCCGTCAGCAGCGCACTCGGATCTGGCAGCATCTTCAGGCGATCCGCCGGCGCAGTCATCGCATCGGCGGAACTCTGCATCAGTGGCACCAGGGTCTTGTCGGAGCCTTCGGCGAGACCAAAGGCACCGGCACTGGAGACGTTCACGCTGTCGAGGTTGGCTGTCACCACGTCATCGTGGCTGAGATCGGCCGCCGCCAGGCCGATGATGCCCGGGTGACGCACGGCACGGCCATCCTGACCCATGCTCACCGGCACCGCCAGGGTGCGATCCAGCACCACGCTGGAATGGTCGAACTCGATGCCCCAGGCCTTGAACAGGGTGGGCAGGTCCGAGGAGTGGTCGGCAAACATCGCCGCCTGTGGATCCTGAGGGTCCGCACCAGAGGTATCCAGCTCGGCATTCGGGTCGACGAATACCATCAAATGTCCACCACGCAACACGAACTGGTCGATTGCATACTGGGCATCGTCAGACAGTGCCTTGGGATGCACGAGCATCAACACGCTGATCTCCGGATCGATGGTGTGCAGACCACCGGCGTTGAGTTCGCGCACATCTAACAACTGCGACATCTGCTGGCGAACGGCCCACGGTGATGTCATCTGGCGCGTCTGCGGATCAAAGCCGGCGCCCATCGGCAAACCGGAGATCAAGCCCACCACCGGCTTTTTCGGCGTCGCCAGCTCGTGGATCAGCTTGGCCACGTCGTATTCGAGGAAGGATTCCTTGTTCGGTTGCAGGAACGGAATCACCGACTGTCCATTGGTGGAATTGGTACCGGCAAGGCCCAGGAAGATGGACTCGCCGTCCGCACTCACCGGAACGGCCTGCAATCCGTAGGCCGTGGCCCGATCCTCGTCTTCGGAGAACGGCAACGGGTCGATGACATCCAGATGGATATTGCCGTTGGAACGCGCCGCCATTTCCTCCAGCAACTCGCGCACGCGCGTGGCGTAGGTGCGCAACTGCGGCAGGCTTTGTGTTCCCTTGTCCGAGAAGTAGAAATACAGGTTGATCGGCTCTTTCAGCTCGCCGAGGATCTGCGTGGTGCCGGATGAAAGCGTGTACAGGTTGTTCTCGGTCAGGTCGACGCGCGCTCCGCGGAACAACACGTTGACCACGAGCATGAGGGCAACGAACAGAATGATCAGGATGACCAGTGCGCCGCCAGTGAAAGTCTTGCGATGTGAAGTCATTCGAAAGTTTCCTCAGTCGGCTTTCTTGAGATCGATCACGATGGCGCTTGCATAGAGCCAGAAGCCGATCATCAACAGGAAGTACAGCAGGTCGCGCAGGTCGATCACGCCCTTGCTGATCGAGGCGAAATGGGTGAGGAAACTCAAACCGGCAATGGCATCGACCAGGCCTTGCGGCGCCCAGGCGGCAAACGCGTCCAGCACCAGTGGATGGCCCGCCATGACCAGCACGAAACAGGCGACAACGGTGAGGATGAAGGCAACCACCTGGTTTCGTGTCGCGGCCGAGATGCACGATCCGATGGCGAGGAAGGCTCCTGCCATGAGCAACGCGCCGATGTAGCTGGCAAGGATCACGCCGTTGTCCGGGTCACCCAGGTAGTTGACGGTGAGCCACAACGGGAACGTCAGCGCCAGGGCAATACCGATGAAGGCCCATGCGGCGAGGAATTTGCCGACCACCGCCTGCCACATGGTGATCGGCAGGGTCAGCAGCAATTCGATGGTGCCGCTCTTGCGCTCCTCGGACCACAGGCGCATGGCGACCGCAGGCACCAGGAACAGGTACAGCCACGGCAGGAAGTTGAAAAACGGCAACAGGTCCGCCTGCCCGCGCTCGTAGAACTGCCCGAGATAAAAGGTGAATGCGCTGGAGAGCACCAGGAAGATGACGATGAAAACGTAGGCCACCGGCGTGGCGAAGTAGCTGCGCAGCTCACGCTTGAACAAGGTCGTGATCATGTTCATGGGCGCACCTCCTTCGCCGGCGCGGCCTGGGTGATGGAACGAAACACCTCGTCAAGACGACCACCTTCGAGGGCGATCTCGCGCACGGCCACATTGCGCTCCTTGAGCACCTCGTTGACGGCAGCGAAGATCTGCTTGCCGGGTTTGGGAAACGCGGTGATGCGGCCATCCTGCGCATCCACCTCGATGGCGGCGACATCGACGACGCGCGCCAGCGCCTCGCGTGCAGCGTTGGCATCCCTGGCCGTCATGGAAACCGCCTGGTGGTAACGCGAACGGGCTTCGAGCTCGGCCGGCGTTGCGTCCGCCAGCACGCGACCGCGGGCAATGATGATGGCGCGATTGCACACGGCGTGGACTTCCTCCAGCACATGCGTGGAGACGATGATGGTCTTGTCGCGCGCCATGGCATTGATCAGCGAGCGCACCTCGTGCTTCTGGTTCGGATCCAGGCCATCGGTCGGCTCATCGAGGATCAATACCTTGGGATCATGCAGGATGGCCTGGGCAAGGCCGACGCGCCGCTTGAAGCCCTTGGACAGGGTTTCAATGGGTTGTTCGAGCACGCCTTCGAGATTGAGGCGGCCAATCACGTCATCCAGCCGCTTGCCGCGCACGGCGGCGGGCAGTTCACGTACGTCGGCAATGAAGCCGAGGAACTGGCGCACGCTCATCTCACCGTAGCTGGGCGCTCCTTCCGGAAGATAACCAACCACGCGTCTGGCTAGCAGCGAGTCGGATTCAACATCGAATCCGCAAACCTTCGCACTGCCCGAGGTCGGGACGAGGAATCCGGCAACCATCTTCATGGTTGTCGACTTTCCTGCACCGTTGGGTCCGAGGAAGCCGAGCACCTGGCCGGGCTCTACCTTGAACGAGATTCCGTCAACGGCGACCAGGTCGCCGTAGCGTTTTCCCAATGCCTGGGTTTCAATCATCTTTTCATCACCCCGAATTTGCCGAAGTTTTTCCGAGTCCTTGCGCATCCCGACGCCCGGACCGTCATCGCCTGCAACACTGCGCCGCGCCCCCTGGGCAGGGGCAGGAAACCGGATGTTCCATGCGGGAGTGTTGCCGAGCGGTGCGCAATGTACCCCATGCCAAAGCGAAAAGTTCCCGAACCGGCGCGACAAATTTCGCGCATCGCGGCTCAGAATCGATCGGCAGGCGGATACAGGCGCCCGGCGCGCAGGGGACGAAAACAGGGAGCGGCATCGAAGAAGTCCTCGCTGCCACCTTGAACATGCCAACCCGGCACGCCCGACAGGGGCAGCGGCCTGAGATGCTGCGGATCCAGCAACAGCGACCGACCTTCGATGCGCTGCGCCAGGCAGCGGTCAATTCGCGACAGGCTTTCAGCATCCGTCGCCAGATTGGCCACATCGTCCGTCATCAGCAGCACGGCCTTGGCCACCAGGTAGCGCGCAGGGTCCAGCGCCAGCTCAAGCAAGGCATGACCGAACACATGCACCCGGATGCTGCGGCCCCAGGTGTCGGCATGCGCATGGAACAGGCTTTTCCAGTCGTGCCGATCCCACAGCTCGACAAGCCGCGGATCACTGCACAGCACAACGGCGCCGGCCTCATCGAAATGGGTCAACGCACATTGGCCTCGCGTGCGTTGACGCTTGCCGATGCTGGCAATGTCCTCGCACTGACGCAGGTTGAGGGCGCGCTTGGTGCGCGGCCAGCGCAACCAGACCAGGGCATTGAAGAGATCGTGCCAATTGCGCTCGCGGGTGGAGAGCCGCCCGAGCCGGATGCGCTCTTCGTAGTGCAGTCCATCGGCCAGCAGTTCCGCATCCTGCGCGACAAACCTTGGCCGCGCGACGCCATCACGCGCGGTTGCCGTGCACCTCAGACCCTCAAGCTCATCAAGGCTTGGCCAATGGCCACGGCTGACGAGACCCGCAAGTGCGAGGTCAACATCGAGCAAGGGCGGGCGCAGGAAGGCTGCACGGTCGACATCCTGGATGGGCGGTACACGCAGTCTCAAGGCTTCGGGCAATGGCTGTTTAAGGTGGGCGCGCAGGATAGCGACTTCAGGCAATCACAGCCAAGGCGCCGCGCCTGCACGGGATGCGGCTATCATCGCCAGGGTACCCGTGGCTGGTCGCAGATCGAATCTTTTTGCACGCAAGGTCACGGCGCAGTCCAACCCAAGCTGGAGGATGCCTGGCGACATGGCTGAAATGCTGCGCATAGCGGGCGGCGACATGCACTGCATTGGCGCCTATCGGGCGATGCCGACCGGGTCTTGCCGCGGCGGTCTCGTGATCATGCAGGAAATATTCGGCGTCAATGCGCACATCCGTGCCCTGGTCGAAGGCTTCGCTGCTGCGGGGTATTGCGCGATCGCACCGGCGCTCTTCGACCACATCGAAAACGACGTGGAACTCGACTACGACAGCGCAGGCATTGCCCGCGGTCGCGCGCTGATCGCGGAATTGAGTCTCGATGATGTCATCGCCGATGTTGGAAGTGCCGCCAACGCCATCGCCTCTGCCGGAAAAATCGGCGTCGTCGGCTATTGCTGGGGTGGCACGATCGCCCTGCTCTCGGCGATCCGCCTCGGCCTGCCGGCAGTCAGCTACTACGGCTCGCGCAATGTCGCATGGCTTGACCAAGCCTGCCCCGCGCCCCTGCAATTCCATTTCGGTGCCAACGATGCATCGATACCGCCCGAGGCGATCGAACGACACCGAAAGGCCTATCCGCATGCCGAGGTGCATGTCTATCCGGCCGGTCACGGTTTCAATTGCGACCTGCGCGCAGATTTCGACCCGGCGAGCGCGACGCTGGCCCGCCAGCGAACGCTGGAGTTTCTCGCGCGGCACCTCGGGCCATCACCGTGAACGCGGGCTTTGTCCTCGACCCCAGGCTTGTGGCCGACAGCCATGCCGTGGCCGCGCTGGATCTTTGCGATCTGCGCCTGCACGCCGACTCCAGCTTTCCCTGGCTGATCCTCGTTCCGCGCATTGTCGGCGCGCGAGACCTGATCGATCTTGCTCCACCACAACAAGGCCAGTTGTATGCGGAAGTTGATCGCTGCTCGCGCGCGCTGGTTGAGGTCTTCCATCCGCACAAGCTCAACGTGGCTGCATTGGGCAACGTGGTCGAGCAGTTGCACGTGCATGTGATTGCCCGGTTTCGCGATGATCCTGCGTGGCCCGCACCCGTGTGGGGACGCGCACCATCGGCATACGCAACCGACGCGCGCGAGGCGCGCATCGCGCAACTGCAACAATTGCTCGGCAGATGAACACGCGTTTCGCGCTGGAGCCCTTGGGCGAAGACGCATTCCTGCTGCGCTTCGGCTCCCGCATTGATGCCGCAACCAATGCCCGCGTGCACGAATGCGCGGGTGTGCTGGAACAGCATCGGCCTTCGTGGCTGATCGAGATCGTCCCGGCGTTTGCAACACTGGCCGTGCAGGTGGACCTGAGCCAGCTCGCGCACGATGAAACCTGGCGCGAGCGGGTACAGGCCTGGCTGCTGGCGCATGCCGAAGGCGAGCTCTCTGGCGCGACGTCCGCGCCAGCAACGGTGCACACCCTGCCTGTTCGCTACGGCGGCGAGTTCGGTCCCGATCTGGATGCGGTTGCCCGCCACGCCGGTCTCGGACCTGAGGAGGTAATCCGGCGCCACTGCGCGGCGCGCTACCAGGTCGGCATGCTCGGCTTTGCCGCCGGCTTTCCCTACCTGATCGGCTTGCATGAAAGCCTCATCACCCCGCGTCACGCCACACCACGCACCGAGGTGATGGCCGGCAGTGTCGGCATCGGCGGAGAGCAAACGGGCATCTACCCGCGCACGGGGCCGGGCGGCTGGCAAATCATCGGTCGCACCGATGCCAGGCTGTTTGATGTGCAGCGCGAGCCGCCCGCGCTTCTCGCCGCGGGTGATGTCGTGGTGTTCCGCGCAGTCGATGAATACGGCAAGCCGCTGGCATGAACATGGAAGTGCTTGAACCCGGCTTGCTCACCACCGTGCAGGATTGCGGTCGCCACGGCTACCGTCACCTGGGCGTTGGTCAGTCGGGTGTGCTCGATTCCTTCTCGGCAGCCGTCGCCAATATCCTGGTTGGCAATTCGCCAGGCAGTCCGCTGCTGGAGATGACCCTGCGCGGGCCCGTCGTTCGATTCAGCGTTCCGGTGCGCATCGCCATTTGTGGTGCAGGCATCGATGCGCACTGCGGGGATCTCGTCCTGCCGCTTTGGCGACGCATCGATCTTGCCGCCGACAGCACGCTGCGTTTTGGTGCGTGCCGCAGCGGTGCACGGGCCTACCTTGCAGTGAACGGCGGCTTCGAGATCAATCCGCTATTGGGCAGCGCGAGCACCGACCTGCGTGCGGGATTTCCCGGCCTTGCCGGTCGCCAACTGCTGGCGGGAGACCGCATCCGGCTTGCCGATGGCATTCGGCCGGATTGCGCGGAGCCCCGCATCGCGCGCAGCTGGGCCAATCCCTCACCGGAGCTGGATTTGAAGCAGCCGGCACTTGTGCGCCTGCTGCCGGGCAGCGATCAACTCGCCGATGGCGATGTGCTTCATGCGGCGGCATGGACCATCGGCAGCGCCAGCAATCGCCAGGGCCTGCGTTTGAGCGGCGCCAGCCTGCGGCTTCGCAAACCACGCGAAGCCATCTCCGAGCCCGTGATGCCCGGAACCCTGCAATTGCCTGCGGATGGAAATCCCATTCTTCTGCTTGCCGATGCGCAGACGCATGGCGGCTACCCGCGTATCGGCCATGCGATCCGGGCGGACTGGCCGCGCCTGGCACAGTTGCGCCCGGGAGAGCGCGTGTACTTCGTGCCATGCACGCTCGAGCAAGCGGCCAGCCTTTGGCGCAGCCAGCAGCAGGGCCTGGCGCGCCTGGCCATTGCCGTGTCGCAGGCCGACCAAGCCTGATAGGCTCAGCCATTCCTGTTCCCGGAGAGAGGCTCATGATCCGTTCCCATGCACGCTGCGCGCTGCTTGCCATTTCGATCGGTGTGCTTTGCGCATGCCAATCCAAACCTGCCGGCAACGGACCGGCCCCGGCGCCGGCAAGCACGCCCAATGCAACGACTTCGATCAGCGTCGAATGGGACCAGGCCGTCGAGCAGTTCATCGCCGGATTCTTTGATCGCTACCCCACCTTCGCCGCCAATGCCGGCAAGCACGAATACGACGGCAAATTACCTGACTACAGCCAGGCCAGCCTGGATGCGAATGCACTCTGGCTGCATGAGCAGCGCAATGCCATCACCGCATTCGGTGATGACCGCCTCGATGCCACGCAACGCTTCCAGCGCGAATACGTGACGGCCGTCATCGACGGCCAACTGTTCACCCTCGAGGAATCGGGTTTCCCGTACAACAATCCCTTGTTCTACGCAGGTGACTTCTCGCCCAGCATGTACCTGACCCGGCCCTATGCTCCGCTCGCCCAGCGCATGGAAGCGTTCGTGAGCTACCAGGAAGCCCTGCCCAAGGCCATCGAACAGATGCGTGCCAACATGCGCACGCCGCTGCCCAAGTCCTACATCGAACTGGGCCGCGACATGTTTGCCGGATACTCAAGCTTCTTTGCCGATGACGTGCCAGGCATTTTCGCAGAGATTGAAGACGCCGACCTGCAAGCGCGATTGAAGGCTTCCAATGCCGCTGCCATCAAGGCCACGCGGGAGATGGCCGACTGGTACATCGCGCAATTGCCGAGCGCAACCCAGGACTTCGCCCTTGGCGCGGAAAAGTTCAGCCGCATGCTGTACGCCAACGAACGCGTGGACACTCCGCTGGACACGCTCAAGGCCATTGGCGAAGCAGACCTTGAACGCAACCTGGCTGCGCTGAAGTCCGCCTGCGATGCGTTTGCGCCCGGCAAGAGCATCGAGGAATGCATGCACAAGCAGGCGCAACTCAAACCCAAAGACGGCGCGGTCGAGGAAGCCCGCCGGCAACTGGTCGACCTGCGCAAGTTCGTCATCGACAAGGATCTGGTAACCATCCCGGGCAACGAGGAGGCGCTGGTGGCGGAGGCACCACCATTCAACCGCTCGAATTTTGCCTACATCGAGATCCCGGGTCCCTACGAGAAGAACCTGCCGTCAACCTACTACATTGCGCCGCCCGATCCGACCTGGTCCCAGGCCGAGCAGGATGCCTACATCCCGGCACGCACGGATCTCTTGTTCACCTCGGTGCACGAGGTATGGCCGGGCCACTTCCTGCACTTCCTGCATGTGAACCGCTCCAACTGGATATTTGGCCGCCTGTTTGCCGGCTATGCCTACACCGAGGGTTGGGCGCATTACACCGAGGAAATGATGTTCGATGCCGGGCTGGAGGATTCATCCCCCGAGGCGCATATCGGCCAGTTGAGCAACGCGCTGCTGCGCAACGTGCGCTTTGTTTCCGCCATTGGCATGCACACCGGTGGCATGAGCATGGAGGAATCCGAGCGCCTGTTCCGCGAGAAGGCCTATCAGGATCCCGGCAATGCACGCCAGCAAGCCTCGCGCGGAACCTGGGACCCGGGCTATCTCAACTACACCATGGGCAAGTTGATGATCATGCAACTGCGTGAGGATTGGACTGCCAGGCACGGCGGGCGCCAGGGCTGGAAGGCCTTCCATGATGCCTTCCTCGCATTCGGCGGACCGCCTATTCCGCTGGTGCGCGCGCAAATGCTCGGCGGCAAAGCCGAGGCCGTGCTTTGGCAACCTGCCACGGCCTCCAAACCCTGAGCGAGCGCGCAAAATGCAGCGCAGCATCGACTTCAACTGCGACCTCGGCGAAGGCTGCGCAAACGATGCCGATGTCATGCCGTTCATCAGTTCGGCCAACATTGCCTGTGGCGCGCATGCCGGTGACATCGCCAGCATGCGCGCAACGCTCAGGCTCTGCGCCGCGCATGGCGTCAGTGCCGGCGCACATCCGGGTTATGCCGATCGCGAGCACTTTGGTCGACGTGCGCTTGCTCTCTCGCGCGAGCAGATCCGCAGCCTGCTTCACGAACAACTCGAACGCATTGCCGAAATCGCCCTGGCCGAAGGTGTAGCCCTCGTCCACGTCAAGCCGCACGGTGCCTTGTACAACCAGGCCGCGGCGGATGCGGTGCTTGCCGATGCCATCGCCGAAGCGGTGCGTGCATTTGACTCCAATCTGATTCTGGTTGGCTTGGCCGGCAGCCGGTTGATCACCGCCGGCCTTGCTCATGGCCTGCGCATTGCGCATGAAGCATTCACTGATCGGCGCTATCAATCCGATGGCAGCCTCGCGCCACGCGGCCAGCCGGGGGCCGTGATCGAATCGGTCGATGCCGCCATCGCGCAAGCACTGGCCATCGTGCGTGGAGAGAGCATCGCCTGTATCGATGGCACTGCACTGCGCGTTCACGCCGACACCCTGTGCCTGCACGGTGACGGCAGCGATGCCGCGGGCTTTGCCGGCAGCTTGCGCGCCGCTTTCGATGATGCCGGAGTGATGGTGCGATGCCTTCAGCGATGACCCGCCCGCGCTGGCCTCGATTTCGCCCAATCCACGGCCGATTCCTGGTTCCATTTTCCCGATGCGGAATTCCCCAGCATGTCCCCTGAACTCAATTACTGGCCGCTGATTGGCGTGGCCGTTGTCATTGGCGGATTCGCGTTGCGTCGCAATCCCGTTCTGGTCGTCGTTGCCGCAGGTTTGGCCAGCGGACTGGCTGCCGGTGTCAGCCTGCCCGATCTGCTTGCCCTGCTCGGCAAGACGTTCGTGGAAAATCGCGTGCTGCTCCTGTTTCTACTCACCCTGCCGGCGATTGGCGTGCTTGAACATCACGGTCTGCGCGAGCGCGCCAAGCGCTGGATTGCGGGTTTTCGTGGACTCACCCTCGCACGTCTGCAGATCACCTATCTCGCCGCCAGGCAATTGATCAGCATGACCGGCTTGACCCATGTTGCCGGCCACCCACAGACGGTGCGTCCGCTGCTGGCGCCGATGAGCGAGGCAGCCGCCGAACGCACGCTGGACGGTGAACTCAGCGATGCCGAGCGCAATGCGGTACGTGCCAGCGCCGCGGCAACCGACAACGTCGGCCTGTTCTTTGGTGAAGACGTGTTCATGGCCTTCGGCGCCGTGTTGCTGATCCAGGGATTCTTTGCCAGCAACGGCATCGCCCTGGAACCCCTGGCCATCTCGCTGTGGGCACTGCCCACCGCCGTGTGTGCCTTCGTGATCCATTCCGTCCGCCTGCATTTCCTGCAGAAGCGGCTGCTGCGTGAGCGTGCGGCTTCCGGGGCCGGAGGCACCGACGATGCTGCGCGTTGAGTATCTCTACTGGCTGGTGGGCGCGCTGCTGATCGTCAGCGCGTGGCTCAATCTTCGCGAGCGGCGCCATGCCATGGGCGCCTTCTGGCTGGTGCTCTCGGCACCCTTCCTGTTCGGCAATTTCGTGCTGGACGCCCACCAGCGGGGATCGACCTGGCCCGCACAGGCCATGGGACTTGCCGTCATTGCCCTTGGCCTGCTCGCATCGCGCAGCCGTCTTTCCGTCCGCGAGGACAGTGCGGAAGAACACGCGCGCCGCGACAGCGAATCCTTGCGCCTCGGCAACCGATTGTTCATGCCGGCCTTGGCCATTCCCGCCTTCACCCTGATCCTTTACTTCGGCGCCGGAGCGCTTTCCAAGCAGGGCCTGGACCTGCTTGATCCCAAGGCCCTGACTCTCTCGGCGCTGGGGGTCGCCAGTTTGCTGGCGCTGATTGCTGCCTTGCGTGTAACGCGCGCTCCCGCAGTCGAGGCCATCCATCAGGGCAGGCACCTTCTCGATGCACTGGGCTGGGCCGTGTTGCTGCCGATGGTGTTGGCGACCCTGGGTGGCGTGTTCGCTGCAACCGGGGTCGGTGATGCCATCGCGGCACTGACCAGCGCCCTGATTCCCGTCGACAGTCGCCTTGCCTGCCTGCTCGCATTCGCACTCGGCATGGTTTTCTTCACCGTCATCATGGGCAATGCGTTTGCCGCGTTTCCAGTGATGATGGCGGGCATCGGGCTGCCCTTGCTGATCCACCAGCATGGTGCCGATCCGGCCATCCTCGGTGCCATCGGCATGCTCACCGGCTACTGCGGAACCCTGCTGACTCCGATGGCCGCCAACTTCAATATCGTGCCCGCCGTGCTAGATCGGA
>Ga0208460_10000466_pt1 | contig 28099 bp, 27 predicted proteins | sample AD_STIC10_MetaG_FD_184436 | JGI IMG/M metagenome (GOLD analysis project Ga0208460, IMG submission 184436) | Active sludge microbial communities of municipal wastewater-treating anaerobic digesters from USA - AD_STIC10_MetaG (SPAdes) (version 2) | ecosystem: Engineered > Bioreactor > Anaerobic >... | reverse complement strand
TCGTCTTCTCGACGTTGAACTGGTGGATGCCGCGTTCGAGGCCGAGCTTCATCTCCTCGACGGTCTTGGCGACGCCGGAGAAGACGATGCGGTTGGCCGGGATGCCGGCTTCGAGGGCGCGCAGCATTTCACCGCCCGAGACGACATCTGCGCCCGCGCCGACCGAGGCGAGCGTGGCCAGAACGCCGATATTGGAATTGGCTTTCACGGCGAACGCGATCAGCACGTCGCGATTGGCGAAAGCGTCCGCCAGCACGGAATAATGCCGGCGCAGCGTGGCGTCGGAATAGACATAGGCAGGCGTGCCAAGCTCGCGCGCGACCGCTTCGAGCGACACGTCCTCACAGTGAAGAACGCCATTGCGATAGGCGAAGTGATGCATCGTCAGTTTCCAGCCATGCCCTGATCGAGCGCGTATGGGCGAGCGAGTAGCGGATGCAGTGGGCTATGTCACCCCGGCGCATGGTCCTCCACCACGCAGTGGGGGAGGTGGATCGCCGCGTCTTAGCGGCGAGACGGAGGGGGAGTCGTCAGCAGGAGTGATGCTCCAGAATTATTGTTGCCGATGTATCCGCCGTCTTCGGCGGCAGCCCCCTCCGTCTCGCTGGCCATGCCAGCGATCCACCTCCGCCGCCTTCGGCGGTGGAGGACTGAAGCGCGATTACTGCGGCGTGGCGGGCGGGGTGGCCTGCTGTTCCAGCTCCTGACGGCGGGCTGCATCGGCGGCTTTGCGTTCGGCGTCCTTGCGGGCTTTCTCGGCGGCGGCCGCTTCTTCCGCAGCCTTGATCGTGCGCGGGTCGAGCGGGCCCTCGTTGGGCGGATTGCCCCACAATGGCGTCGCACGCTTCAGCGGGCCACGCAGGCCGCAGGCCGACAGGGCGGACACGGAAAGCAGAAGAATGAGGACTGTACGCATGGCGCGCACATTCTGACGGGCGGCAGGCAGGGTCAAGCTTGGTGGTGTGACCCTGCTGTAACGCTAAAGCTTCCGGTACATGTAGATCGACGGAATGTGGACGCTGAAGCCGGCTTTCTCATAGGCGCGGCGGGCGGGCGCGTGGCTGGGATCGCCGCCCGTGCCGACGGTGGCGAGCTGCATCCCGGCGGCTTTCAGCGCGGCGAGGGCGTGCTCGTAGAGGGCCGTGCCGATGCCTTTGCCACCGTGGTCGGGGTGAACGGCATTGAGCGTGATCTCGCCAATGCCGGGCGCGATGTTGGGTTTCCACGAGACGAAGCCGGTGATGGCGCCGTTGTCTTCGGCGACCGCGATCGTGTGACCGCTGTTGGGTTTGGCGATGGTGTCGAGGAGGTCGGCTTGTTCCTGTTCGGCTGTGGTCAGGCCGAGAGAGGCGATCTCGGGGCCGACGATCGAGCGGAAAGAAGCGAAGACCGGCGCGAAGGCGGCGACGCGGATGGCGTGGAGGGTTGGGAGGTCGGACGGCGCGTAGGCGCGGATGAGGAATGACATGTTGGCTTCCCCCTCCGTCTCGACGCTGCGCGTCGATCCACCTCCCCCAGTGCTGCGCACTGATGGAGGCAAGACAGTGCTCATCCCAACTTCTTCTTCCACGCCGCCACTTGCTCGCGGACGCGCGTTGGTGCGGTGCCGCCATAGCTTTGGCGGCTGGCAACGGATGCATCCACAGTCAGCACGGCGAAGACCTTGTCCGTGATGCGCGGCTCCAGCTTTTGCAGCGCGCCCAGCGGCAGGTCGGGCAACGCGACGCCGGCCGTCTCGGCGGCTTTCACGGCGGCGCCGGTGATGTGGTGGGCTTCGCGGAAGGGGATGTTGAGTTCGCGCACCAGCCAGTCGGCTAGATCGGTTGCGGTCGAGAAGCCGGACGAGGCCGAGGCGCGCATGCGCTCCTTATTGGGCGTCATCGTCGAGATCATGCCGGTCATCGCCTGGAGGGAGAGATCAAGCGAGTCGAAGGCTTCGAACGTGGTCTGCTTGTCGTCCTGCATGTCCTTTGAATAGGCGAGGGGCAGGCCCTTCATGATGGTCATCAACTGGACGAGCGAACCGATGGCGCGACCGGATTTGGCGCGCACGAGTTCGGCGGCGTCGGGGTTGCGCTTCTGCGGCATGATGCTGGAGCCAGTCGACCACGCATCCGACATGCGGACGAAGCCGAACTGCGCGGACGACCAGATGACGATCTCTTCGGCGAGGCGGGAGAGATTCTGCGCGCAGATCGCGACGCCAGCGAGTGCTTCCAGCGCGAAGTCGCGAGACGAGACGCAATCCAGCGAGTTGGCCATTGGACGGTCGAAGCCAAGCGTCTTCGCAACCATGTGGCGGTCGATCGGAAAACCGGTGCCGGCGAGGGCGGCGGCGCCGAGGGGGCTTTCGTTCATGCGGTTGACCGCGTCAGAGAAGCGCCCGCGGTCGCGGTCGAGCATTTCGACATAGGCCATCAGGTGGTGGCCGAAGGTGACAGGTTGCGCCGTCTGCAGGTGGGTGAAGCCCGGCATGACGGTGTCGGCGTGGGCTTCCGCCTGCGTCAGCAAGGCCTGCATCAGCGCGGTGATCTGGTCGCGGCGGGTCTGACACGCAGATTTGACCCAGAGCCGGAAATCGAGAGCGACCTGGTCGTTTCTGGACCGCGCGGTGTGCAGGCGGCCGGCAGCTTCGCCGATGATTTCCTTCAGGCGCGATTCCACATTCAGGTGAATGTCTTCCAGCGCCTTGGAAAACTGGAACTTTCCTTCGCGGATTTCCGAGAGCACCTGATCTAGGCCGGTCTGGATCGCGGCTTCGTCGGCCTGCGTGATGACGCCGGTTTTCGCGAGCATGGCGGCATGCGCCTTCGAGCCGGCGATGTCCTGCTCGGCCAGACGCTTGTCCACGTCGATGGACGCGTTTATCGCCTCCATGACCTGGTCGGGACGCGCCGAAAACCGGCCGCCCCACATCGAATTGCTCTCGGGATTCTTCGTCATGACGTTCAGACCCGCTATTTCCGTCGCGCTTCTCGCACTCTTCGCGGCGGCTTGCCAGCCGGATGCAGCGCCTGTGGCGGAGGCCCCGGCGGCCACGGAAACAGCGGCGGCGGCGGAGACCCCGGCCCCGGCGGGCGCCAGCCAGCTGGCGAAATTCCAGACCGGCCAGTTCGAGAAGCTTGATCTCGACACCGAACTGTCGATTCCAACCGCCACCTTTGTCGATGCGGCAGGCAAAACCCATTCCTTCGCCGACTATGCCGGCAAGGTCGTTGTCTACAATATCTGGGCGGAATGGTGCGGGCCGTGCGTCGAGGAGATGCCCAGCCTCGTGAACCTGCAGAAGGCTTTTGTGGGCAAGGATGTGGTCGTGATCCCGGTCGCGTTCGGCTTCGGCAAGGGTGTGACGCTTGAGACGACCGCCGCCAAGTTCAAGGAACTGACGGGCGGGGAGCTGCCATTCTTCTATGACGGCGAGCTGGAAGTGAACGGGCAGGCCCAGACCGGGGCGCTGCCGGCAACCATCATCTACGACAAATCGGGCAAGGAAGCCGCGCGGCTGATCTACCCCGCGAAATGGGACGCGCCGGACGCCGTGGCGCTGGTTCAGGCTGTTCTGGACGGCCAAAGCTAGGTTTTTTCCGCTCCGGCGCGCGCAACCTCCTCAATTCGGCGCGAGGAGGCGCCCCTGCGACAGGTCAATGGCTTGTGAGCCAGCGCCGGATTCGGCATCTATCGACGTAAGACATACAGATGAGCCGGAACACCCGGCCTCGGGAGGCCTAAATGACTGGACTGCGCCACGTATCGCTGGCTGTTGTTTCCATGGCGCTTGCCCTGACGGGCGGCGGCGCTGCCTTTGCCCAGGCGGTCGGGGTCGATTTCGGCGACATGAAATCGGGCGTCACGCTGGCCGGCGCCGAAACCGACCAGAAGGCCATCAATGCCCCAGTGACCGAGCCGGGCTATAAAGTTCCGCGTCTCAAGGACGGCAAGCCGGATATCTCGGGCGTGTGGTCCAACGCTTCCAACACGGCGATGCGCCGTCCGGGCAGCTCGAAGAACCTGGTGATGACCGACGATGAGGCTGCGAAAGCCCGCGCCAGCAATCCCCAGAACGTTCGCCAGCAGACCGACGACAACCAGAAAGAGTCAGACGGCCTTCTGACCGGCAAGGATCTGGCCTCGGGCCGCGGCTACAACGCATTCTGGATCGATCCGGGCAACAACTATGCGATCGTGAAGGGCACCTGGCGCACGTCGTGGATCGTCGATCCGCCGAGCGGGCAGGTGCCGTTCAAGCCGGGCGTTTCGCGCAGCGAGTATGGCGGTCCGCGTCCGCAGAACGCCGCGGGGCGCGATCCGGGCTATGGCTACAACAACCCGGAAGAGCGCAACCTCAACGAGCGTTGCTTCATCCTCGGCACGTCTGGCCCGCCGATCGGCAACTATCTGTACAACAACACGACGCAGATCACGCAGTCGCCGGACCATGTCGTGATCATGTCCGAGATGATCCACGACGCGCGCATCATCCCGCTCAACGCCAAGCACCAGCCGAAAGAGCTGACGCCGTGGATGGGCGATTCGATCGGCTGGTGGGAAGGCGACACGCTGGTGGTCGAGACGATCAACATGCAGCGCGGCGGCGGCGGTGTGGCGCTGAGCCCGTCTGGCAAGATCACCGAGCGCTTCACGCGCTATAACGACAAGCAGGTGTTCTACGAGTTCGAGGTCAGCGACCCCGAGCTCTACACGCAGGCGTGGAAGGGCCAGATGTCGCTGAACGCGGCCAATGGCATCTACGAATACGCCTGCCATGAGGGCAACTATGCGCTCCACGGCATCCTCGAAGCCGGTCGCAAGAACGACCGCGAGGGCAAGGTGAACGACAGCAGCAAGGACGGCACCGAGTAACGCCGGACTGACTGCGGCCGAGGACGGACGGAATATCAGACCGGCGCGTGGATGCGCGATCCGGCGGGATCAGGGAGAGTTATCATGAAGTTGCGCCAAGTTTCGCTGGCCGCTGTTGCGATTGCGCTGGCCATGTCAGGCGCTGGCGCCGCTTCTGCCCAGGCTGCCGCCCAGACGGGCGCGCGCATCGAGGTGTACAATCTCAAGCCCGCCAAGGAAGGCGACAAGGTCGCCGCCGGCTACGTCGCGCCGCGTCTGGCGATCGGCCAGCCGGATCTGTCTGGCGTGTGGTCGAACTCGTCCAACACGCGCATGACGCGCCCGGCCAAGTTCAAGACGCTGATCCTCAACGACGCCGATGCGGAAGAAGCGCGCAAGAACGATCCGTCGAACATCCGTCAGGCGACCGACGACAACCAGAAGACGGGCGACGGCCTGCTGGACGGCAAGGATCTCGCGTCGGGCCGTGGTTACAACTCGTTCTGGATCGATCCGGGTTCCAACCTTGCCAACGTGAAGGGCACGTGGCGCACGTCGTGGATCGTCGATCCGCCGAGCGGGCAGGTGCCGTTCTCCGCGGACGGCCGCAAACTGCTGACCTCGATGCGCGGTGAACGCGGACAGGGCCGTGGGTCGGGCTATGACAACCCGGAAGAGCGTGGCGCGGGCGAGCGTTGCATCGTCGGCTTCGGCGGCACGGGCGGCCCGCCGATGATGAACGTGCTGTACAACAACAATTACCAGTTCGTGCAGTCGAAGGACTACGTCGTCATCGTCGTCGAGATGAACCACGATGCGCGCATCATTCCGCTCAACGCCGAGCACAAGGCGAAGGCGTTGAACCCGTATCTGGGCGACTCGATCGGCTGGTGGGAAGGCGACACGCTGGTGGTCGAGACCATCAACATCAACCCGAACGGCGGCGGACAGGTTCAGCTGACGGCGGGCGGCAAGGTGATCGAGAAGTTCACCCGCTACTCCGAAACGCAGGTACTCTACGAATTCGAGATCCACGATCCGGCGCTCTACAGCCAGGTGTGGAAAGGCGAAGTTGGGATGAACCACGTCAACGACAACGTCTACGAATACGCCTGCCACGAAGGCAATTACGGCCTGCACGGCATCCTCGAAGGCGGCCGCGCGGCTGATCGCTCGGGTCGCTCGATCCAGGAAAAAGGCGACCGCGACGAAGGTTGATCGCGGCGGTAGATGTGCCAAAGCCTTGCCGCTTACCGGAAGCGGCAAGGAATCGCCCATGCGTCATGTCTTTTACGCCGCAGCATTGACTGTGCTGGCTGGGTGCTCGGGCGCGCCCGAGCCAACCGCTCCTGCCCCTAAGGCGGAGGCTGTTGCGCCGTTGCCTCCGGTGACAGCCGTGTTCGAACCTTACGTGTTCACCAGCAGGGGCGGCGTGAAAGTCGAAGCGGAGAAGGGCAGCTTCACCGTTCCTGAAAATCGCGACGATCCGAATTCGCGCAGGATCAAGATCGGCTTTGTCCGCTTTCCCTCGACCTCGGCGACGCCGGGCGACCCTATCGTCTACCTCGCAGGCGGTCCCGGCGGCACGGGGACGGACACAGCAACCGGTCCACGGTTCTCGCTGTTCATGGCGCTACGCGAAGTTGCCGACGTCATCGCATTCGACCAGCGGGGGACGGGCCTGTCGAGTTCAATGACGCCGTGTGCGAACGTTCCGCCCTTCGGCGCGGATACGCCCGTGACACGTGCGAACATCGTCGCCTTCAATCGCTCATCGCTGACCCGTTGTTTCGGCGTGTGGGAACAAGCTGGCGTCGACATTGACGCCTACACCACGCTTGAAAATGCACACGACATCGAAGACCTCCGCGTGGCGCTGGGCGCGCGCCGCGTGAACCTGTGGGGCATCAGCTACGGTTCGCATCTTGGCCTGACGGTGATGAAGTATCATCCGGCCACCGTGGGGCGCGCCGTTCTGTCGGGCATTGAAGGCCTCGATCAGACCATCAAGCGGCCGGCGCTGACGGACAAGGTGTTCGCGCACGTCCAGGAGATTATCGACGCCGATCCCGCAGCCCACGCTCTCTACCCGGATCTGGCCGGCATGATGCGGCGCGTTCATGCGAAGCTGAACGCCCATCCGGCAACCGTCAGCTACACGCCCGCGGGCGCTGCCGCGCCGCTATCAGTCACGTTCGACGGTTTCGCAGTACAGTTGCTGGTGTCCTCGATGACAGCCGATCCGGCCGGCTTTGCGCGCGTGCCGTTGATGTATCGGGCGCTGGACAACGATCAGTACGACGAGATCGCGCCGCTGCTGAACGGCTTCCGCGCACAGTTCGCCGCGTTCCGCGGTATGCCTGAAGCGATGGACCTTGCATCCGGCGCGACAGCCGCGCGCCTTGCCCTGACGAACCGGGAGGCTGAGACCTCGCTGCTGGGAGATGCGCTGAACTTCCCGATGCCGCACGTCATGGGTGTGCGGCCGCAGCTCGACCTGGGCGACGATTTTCGTGCGCCGTTCAGATCGGACATCCCCGCTCTCTTCATCTCCGGCACGCTCGACGGACGGACCTATCCGGATGAAGCGGCGGAGGAGACAAAGGGCTTCTCGAACCGGCGGCGCCTGATCGTCGAGAATGGCGGCCACAACATCTACGAAGCGGACAAGCGCGTCGCCGATGCGGTTGTCGCCTTCTTCAAAGGCGAGCCGACACCCGAGACGATCGTGTTTGCACCGCCCGTGATCGCGAAGCCGCCAGCATAAGCGCCGCGCTAGTTCCGGCCGTTTGAGCGGTACTCGATGCGCTTGCCGTCCGGCGTGATGCGCGTGCATTGCGGCTGGCGGGTGTCTTCGACCCAGCGGCACTCTTCCTTCGAGCCATCCCGGCGCGTGTCGACGCCGAGGCCGTTGCGCTTGCCATTGACGTACTGGCCCTCGAAGCGCTCGCCGGTCTGGTATTGAACCACGGCCTTGCCCTGCAGCAGGCCGGCCACCCACGTTCCATCGATCGTGGCGACATTGCCGACTTCAACCGCGGCGCCGTTCGGGCGGTGGTCGAGGAACTGGCCGGTGATCTTGCGGCCGTCCTTGAAGGTGAGTTCGCCCGGACCCTGCTGCTGGTCATTGACGAACGTGCCGCGGAAGACGCGCCCGTCGCTGAACGTGGCGGTGGCCTGGCCCGTGCGGCGGTCATCCGCGAATGCGCCGATATAGGTGTATGAGCCATCATTGGCCGCGAGCTTTCCGTCGCCGCTGCGGCGGTCGTTCAGCCAGTTGCCGTCATACGTCCACATCTTGTCGCCGGTGGTGTAGGCGCCATCGCCATTGCGGCGGTCGCCTTTCCATTCGCCGATATAAACCGAGCCGTCCTTGAAGGTCTGCGTGCCCGTGCCTTCGCGCTTGCCGCGAACATAGTCGCCTTCATAGGAAGACCCGTCGACATAGGTCATGCGGCCAAGGCCGTTGCGCTCGCCGTTCACGAACGCGCCTGTATAGACTTCGCCGGTCGCCAGCTTTTCCGTGCCCGCGCCGTTGATCTCGCCGGCGGTGTAGTTGCCCTCATAGCGATAGCCGTCCGGGCAGGAATAAACGCCGCGGCCATCCCGCGCGCCGCTGGCATAGCCACCCTTGTAGGAGCAGCCATTGGCATAGGTCTCGCTGTTGTCGCCACGCACGATGTCGACCGAAACCGACATCAGTTCCTTCACGCCGCCCTTTTCGGCGCAGGCGCAGTTGATGACCGGCGCGCTGTATGTGCCGCCCGGCGCAATCGTGCCGATCGTTCGCGACGGCGCAACGAAGGTTGAGGGACGGGCGCACTGGAAGGTGATGTCCTTCAGGTTCACGTCGCCCGACGAGGTCGTGTTGTTGATGAGACGAAGCTCGACATTCGAGCCGTCACATCCGAGCGCCCGGGTGGCGCGCCACTGGACTTCGCGGCCATCCGACCAGCGCAGGCCGGATGTCCAGTCTGCTCCCTGCCAGGCGCTGGCGCCGAGGGGGGCCGCGATGGCGGCGAGGAAAAGCGCGAAGACGCCTGCGCGACGTACATGCTTTGCGCTGGGCTTGAGACCGAACATGAACAAGAGCTCCCGAACATACTGGGACTGGATTCTAGCACCCCACCACGCCCGTCAAGTTGAGCCAAACTGTGGCGTCGTTGCGGCGCCGGCGCAGGTTAACGGCAGTTACCGGAACCCCATGCAGACACCAGCGTTGTTGTGTCAGTCAAACATATATCAAACGGAGCTGCACATGACCCGCACCATGTTTCTCGCGCCTGCCGCCGCATTGCTCGGCTTTGCCCTTTTGTCGGGCTGCGGAACGAATATGGAGCAGCGCGCGGCCACGGGCGCAGCGACGGGCCTGATTGTGGCCGGCCCCGTAGGCGCCGCAGTCGGCGCGGGCGTGGGAGCCGTCGTGAACGAGGCCGATGAGCAGGACGGCAAATAGCATCATCTGAACGACTGGTGGGCTGATCGGCCGGGCGCGGACACTTTCCGCGTCCGGCCATTTCTTTGCGTTTGGGTGTGTGCGGCGCGCACCCGTGGCGTTCGGGCACTGGCGGCCCAGGCCAACAGCAAGCTAGACTGTGCGAACAAACGTGGGGCCTGACATGAGCATTCGAAACACCCTGATCCTTTCGGCCGGACTTGTGGCTGCGGGCCTTTTGGCCGGCTGCGGAACGAATATGGAGCAGCGCGCAGCGACAGGGGCGGCAACCGGCCTGATCATCGCAGGCCCCGTCGGCGCGGCAGTTGGCGCGGCGGTTGGCGCCGTTGTCGATACCGCCGACGAGAAAAACTAGGGGCCGCGTTTCCGCGAACGTTATCGGCACGGGCCGTGACAGCACATTGACGCTGTCACATAGCCGCTCAGAGCCCATACCCTTACACAAGGCTATCCTTACACGGACGATGCGCTTATCAGCGGGCGCGCTGCCACGCGACTGCGTTGGCGCTCGGACAGCGGACCACCGAGAATGCCCGGTCCGCGTGTGGGATGCATATGATGACGCAAGCGGTCGGAATTCTGCGTGTGGGGCTTGTTGCGGCGATTGGCGCAGGTGCGCCGGCATTCGCTCAGGACGCACGCGACACGATCGTTGTGACAGCGACACGTCAGGCCGAAGATGCGCGCGATGTGCCCCAGAGCGTGGTCGTGCTGTCAGGGCGCGATCTTTCCAGTGTCGATGGCATTGAAGACGTGGTGCAGCGTCTTGCTGGCGTGCAGGCCGCGATCTCCAATGGTTCGCAAACGACATTCCAGATTCGCGGCATGGGCGCCGTGGATCATCAGGCGCTGACGCCGAGCGCAGCAGCGGTGCATGTCGATGGCGTGTTCCTCGCCACCAACGTGCAGGCGAGCATGCTGGCTTACGATCTCGCGCGCGTGGAAGTTCTGAAAGGCCCGCAAGGCGCCGTGCAGGGCCGCAATGCCTCCAGCGGATCGGTGAACTTCATCACCGCGCGGCCGACAGACGAGGCCGAGAGCTATGCCGAGCTGTCCTATGGCAGTTTCGATCGCTGGGATGTGCAGGCCGCAACGAGCGGTGCGATAGGCGAGGGCATACGCGGACGCATCGCGGCGCGCCTGCTGAAGCAGGATGCCGGCATCGACAATGTCGGCGGCCCGGCGGAAGCGGGCGGCGTGCGCGACGAACTCGGCGTGCGTGGCTCGCTGGACTTCGATCTGGCGCTGAGCGTGGAGCTGCTGCTGCGCGCGCACTACGAGCAGGACACAGGCGTGAACCCGTCGCCGCTGAACAGCGCGCTGGCGCTTGGCGATCACCAGATTTCCGTCGGTGCGGATGGCGTGCAGGATACTGACAACCGCTTCTATGGCGCGTCTGCTGAAGCGACGGCCCAATGGGGCGCATGGGCGATCACATCGCTGACGGCGGTGGAAGGGTTCGAGCAGGACTATGGTTTTGATTTCGATGGCCAGCCCGCCGCGATCGCCAACCTGTCCTATGACCGCAAGTATCTTCAGCTGAGCCAGGAGCTGTTCGGCCGCACGTCGTGGGACGGCGGGGACGTGCTGCTTGGCGTGTCGCTCGCGGCGGACACGTTCAAGCAGGATTACCTGATCTGGTGCGGCGTGCTGAACACGTCGACGCTGGCCGGATCGTGCCAGTATCCGGGTGCGGCTGCGCGCGTTGGCCCGACGCCCGCATCGTCCGCGCCTGCCTTCTCGCTGCTGACCAACATGAAGCAGACCCGCGACATGGGCGCGCTCTACACGCTGGTCGATTTCGACATCAATCCAGCTGTGACGCTCGCCGTAGGCGGACGCTATACGGTCGAGCAGATCGACGGCCAGGGTTATGGTCTGCACATCTACAGCGACGGCGTGCGTGCGTTGAACAACCGGTCCGGCGTCGGGCTGGCGCGGGGCAAGAACACGATCGATGAGGGTCGGTTCACCGGAACCGCTGCTGCGAAGTGGCGGCTGTCGCCGAACGCGATGGCGTATGTCTCGTATGGCGGCGGCTACAAGAGCGGCGGCTTCAATGGCGAGGTGGCGAACAATGCTACCCACTATCAGGACGAGGGCCTGTTCAGCGCGGAGACGGTCGACAGCTACGAGATTGGCTTCAAGGGCGACATGGGCGATGCGCTGACGTTCGAAGCGGCGGTGTTCCAGCAGGACTACAGCGATCCGCAGGCGCGCATCTTTGTGGCGTTCCCGCTGCCGGGCGGCGGATTCATCACCTCCAACTCGCTGGCGAACCTCGATGCCGCAACCGTGCAGGGCGCGGAATTGTCGGCGCTGTGGCAGCCGCTGGATGGTTTCGAGATCGGCGGCAGCGTGACGGCGCTGGATACGGAGATCGAGCAGGGCGCTGACGCAAGCGGCGCAGCCAACGCGGCGACGTTCAACGGCAAGCCGCTGCCTTTCGCATCCGACCTGTCGGCAACGCTTCATGCGCGCCAGGAGTGGACGCTGAGCGGGGACATGCGCCTGTCGCTGGAAGCGGCGGCGAAATACCAGAGCGAGTATTTCCTCGACGCCGAGGGCCGCAACGACCGGCGGCAAGGGCCGGTGACGCTGATCGATGCAGCGGCGCGGCTGTCGCTTGCCGATGGAACGGAGCTGTCGCTGTGGGGGCGAAACCTGACGGACGAGGACTATGCGCTCTCCGGCTATGGCTTCATTGGCTATGACACGTTCCGGTCCATGCCTGCCACGTGGGGTGTTTCCGTGCGGGTGGAGCGCTAGGGGGCGGATTGTGCGCCACTGACAGACGTTGTCAGCAGGGTGGCGCTGGGGCTCTGGCGAACGCGCCGTGACCGGCCCATATTGCCGTCATGGCGAAATCTCCCTCCAGGACTGCGAAACCCAGCGCCTCCAAAGGAGCGCCCGGCAAGGGCGTGAGCGAGGGGCCGGGCGCAGCCTTTGCGGCGAAGATCAAGGGCGCCGCGGCGATCGCGGAAGCCGAGCACGTCTGGACCCCGCACCGGCCTGAAAGGACATGGGAGAAGTTCGAAGGCGGCCGCAAATTCCGTGTCGCCTCCAGCTACGAGCCCGCCGGCGACCAGCCGCAGGCGATCAGCGATCTGGTGCAGGGTGTGAAGGACAACGAGATGGACCAGGTCCTTCTCGGCGTCACCGGCTCAGGCAAGACATTCACGATGGCGAAGGTGATCGAGGCGGTGCAGCGCCCCGCGCTGATCCTCGCCCACAACAAGACACTGGCAGCCCAGCTCTACGGCGAGTTCAAGAGCTTCTTTCCCGACAACGCCGTCGAGTATTTCGTGAGTTACTACGATTACTACATGCCCGAGGCCTATGTCCCGCGGACGGATACGTACATCGAGAAAGAATCCTCCATCAACGAAGCGATCGATCGCATGCGGCACTCGGCTACGCGGGCGATTCTGGAGCGGGATGATGTGATTATTGTGGCCTCGGTTTCGTGCATTTACGGGATCGGGTCGGTTGAGACTTATTCCGCGATGACGTTTGAGTTGGCGCAGGGGGAGGCGCGGGATCCGCGGCAGGTGGCGGCGGATCTGGTGGCGCTGCAATACAAGCGGAATGATCAGGCGTTTGGACGTGGGACCTTTCGGATGAAAGGGGACACGATGGATGTCTGGCCGGTTCACCAGGAGGACCGGGCGTGGAAGATCTCGTTCTTTGGGGATGAGGTGGAGGCGATCACGGAGTTTGACCCCCTTACGGGCAAACAGACGCGACCGATGGAGAAGATCAAGGTTTACGCCAACAGCCACTACGTCACGCCGCGCCCGACGCTGAACCAGGCGGTGGAGAGCATCAAGGAGGAGCTGCGCGGGCGGTTGGCTGTTCTGACCCAGCAGGGCAAGCTGCTTGAGGCGCAGCGCCTCGAACAACGCTGCCAGTTCGACATGGAAATGATGGTCGCAACCGGAAGTTGCGCCGGCATCGAGAACTACAGCCGCTATCTGACCGGGCGCCGCCCCGGCGAGCCGCCGCCGACGCTGTTCGAATACCTGCCGGACAACGCGATGATCTTCGTCGACGAAAGCCACCAGACCATCCCGCAGCTCGGCGCGATGTTCCGGGGCGACTTCAACCGCAAATTCACCCTGTCCGAATTCGGCTTCCGCCTGCCGAGCTGCCTCGACAACCGCCCGCTCAAATTCGACGAGTGGGAAAAGATGCGCCCGCAGACCGTCCACGTCTCGGCCACGCCCGGGCCGTGGGAGCTGAACCAGACCGGCGGCGTCTTCACCGAACAGATCATCCGCCCCACTCACCTGATCGACCCGCCGGTCGAGATCCGCCCCGTCTACAAGGACAACGCCAACCAGGTGGACGACTGCATCCACGAGGTGAAGGAGACGGCCAAGAAGGGCTATCGCTCGCTGGTCACCACGCTGACCAAGAAGATGGCCGAACAGCTGACCGAGCACATGACCGAGATGGGCGTGCGCGTGCGCTACATGCACTCCGACATCGACACGATCGAGCGTATCGAGATCATCCGCGACCTGCGCCTCGGCAAGTTCGACTGCCTGATCGGCATCAACCTCCTGCGCGAAGGCCTCGACATTCCCGAGTGCGCCTTCGTCGGCATTCTCGACGCCGACAAGGAGGGCTTCCTGCGCTCCGAAACGTCGCTCATCCAGACCATCGGCCGCGCGGCGCGCAACAGTGAGGCGAGGGTGGTGCTGTATGCCGATCACATCACCGGCTCGATGGAGCGCGCGATGGCCGAGACGGCCCGCCGCCGCGCCCGGCAGGAAGCGCACAATGCCGAGTTCGGCTTCGAGCCGATCACCGTGATCTCCGGCGTGAAGGATGTGCTGGAAGGCGTCACGTCAAAGGCCGCGCAGGGCCTGCTGCCGCGCGGGCGCGACCCGAACAAGCGGGGCAAGGGCAATACGCTCCCCGGCATGGAGGAAGAAGGCTTCGAGTTCATTGGGAAAGGCCACAACCTCACCCGCGTCATCGACACGTTGGAAAAGGAAATGCGCGAAGCCGCCGCCAACCTGGAATTCGAGACAGCCGCCCGCCTGCGCGACGAGGTGAAGAAGCTGCGCGACGTGGAGATCGGCATCGGCGTCGAGGCGGTGCTGCCGCCGGCGGATTAAAGTCCTCCACCGCCGAAGGCGGGGGAGGTGGATCGGCGCGAAGCGTCGAGACGGAGGGGGCTGGTCGAAGGCTGGGTGGTGTGTGTGGGGAGACGGTGCATTGAGGCCTGAGGTCGAATGCAGTCTATGCGGCGCGCGACTGAACACCTCAGATCGAGAACAGTCATCCGCGGAGTGCTGATTCAAAATAATAGATTGAGCTGAATATAGGAACGTTGCGTTGCGCGTTGTTGCGCCATTTGCAATGATAAGGTGAAAATATAGATTCTCGTGGGGCAAGCTCAATGTCGGGCTCTGATAAACCTTCTCAACCGCAGCCCCAATCTCCACCGCCTTCTTCGCCGGCTCGACCCGTAGATCCTGCTCCTAGAGAACCCGTGTGGAAAGAAGCGCCGACTCGCCCCATGCGTTAGCAGTGCTTATTATAGGGGACGAGGGATGGCCAAAGCAAAAAAGCCCGGCAAGTCAGCAAGCAAGAAAGCATCGGCACGTTCGCCAGGAAAGTCGGGAGGACTGCGGTCCCACGCTTCCACTGAGAAAGCTGGACGTACAAAAGATCCCGGCCCTAGAGGGACGGAGTCGAAAGTCGGAAAACGTCACTAGCGAGGCTTAAACCAGATTTCGCCTGCTGATCCAAGCAGAGCAACCGCCAACGCTCCAAGACCCAAGAAAATCGCAGCGCTAACTAAATTCATTTTGATGGCGTTTGCTTTGCGACACGCGGCAAGCTGCAGCCCCGCGTCATGGGCTAGTATCGCAGCTAGCCTGGCTGTTTTGGCCTCATCGCCCGTCGTCGCATCTCCTGTGGTGTTGGCGATTAGATGACGTGGCATCAGCCATTCTCTCGGATCAATACCTGGAGAGCCATACCGCATCTCTCGTAGCGACCAAGCGCACGCAAACGCGGCAAAGGAAAACAGGACGCCGGACATAATGAAGATGCTATCCCAGTAGATTAATTCTTGCGCAATGAATGTAGCGCCGATTTCGGCCAGAGCGATCTGCGTAAAGGCCGTGAGCAGGGCAATCGCTTTCGTCTCATATTGTTTTTTCGTATCCAGCAAATCTTGAATTGCGATGGTTCCTTGATCCAGCAGCATTTCCGCGACGGGACGGCTATAGGGCCCTAATGTTCGGAGCTGCTCTCTGTCTAGAGCTTTGAGAGGATCGATATCGTCCATAATATTCCTTAGATGCGGCTGATTGGATAATCGCTGTCCGAGCCACCAAATTGCAAGCCTTCTTGTTTCCTTGGAGAGTCAGACAATGATGCTGAGTTTCCTGCGCGGGGAACGCCGTGACCATAACGTCGATAATTGAGCGCTGGCATCCCGCCGTTCCGCGACCAGTCCCTCTGTCTCGCCGCTGAGCGCGCCACCTCCCCACGCGAAGCGCGAGGGAAGACTGGGCCCCCTTGTTGAGGCAGCCCCCTCCGTCTTGCGCGCGAGGGCGCGCAATCCACCTCCCCCGCGCGGAGCGCGGTGGAGGACTAAAGTCCCCGCTTTGAGAGAGCCCCCTCCGGCAGTCGCGCGAGAGCGCGACTGCCACCTCCCCCGGCTTTGCCGGGGGAGGACTCTTCGCGGAAATCGGCTTGACGGTGGAAGTCCTCCACCACGTAGTGGGGGAGGTGGATCGCGACGGCTTCGTCGCGAGACGGAGGGGGAGCCGCTAGCCGTGCGGATGGATCGCGAGTCGCTGGATCGGGCGCGGCGCATGCGTTCGGAGATGACGCGGGCGGAGGTGATCCTCTGGACGCGGCTGAAGGGGCGGCAGCTGCGCGGGTTTCAGTTCAATCGTCAGAAGAAGATCGGGCCTTACTACGCGGACTTTGCGTGTGCGGCGGCGATGCTGGTTGTCGAGGTTGATGGGGCGACGCATTCGACGGCGGAGGAGCGCGCTTATGATGCGGCGCGAACTGCGTTGATGGAGCGGGAAGGGTGGACCGTGGTGCGGTTCTGGAATGATGATGTTTATCGGAATGAGGTTGGGGTGGTGGAAACGATACTTGGGTATCTGGAGGGGTGATGTCCTCCCTTGCGCGTAGCGCGGGGGAGGTGTCGCGAAGCGACGGAGGGGGCTGTTGCAGCGAGGAGAGTCCCCGTGTTGGGAGAGCCCCCTCCGTCTCGCCGCTGCGCGGCGATCCACCTCCCCCACGCGTTGCGCGGTGGAGGACGGGAGTCCCCTTGTTGAGGCAGCCCCCTCCGGCGCTGCGCGCCACCTCCCCCGGCTGTGCCGGGGGAGGACAAATCGCCCGGAAATCAACGCTGAAAAAAATTATCCCACACCCCTGAGTCCCGAACTCATAATGCCTTCCGAGAAGGAGGGTGATGTGGCGCGATCTTATGCTGAACTGATGGGACTGGAATTCGAGGCCGAGCGGCTGGTGCGGTCTGGCGAGAGCCGGGCGGAGGTGTCGCGGCGGCTGGGCGTGCATCCGCAGACGCTGGCGACGTGGGCGCTGCGGGGCGGGTGGCGCAGGAAGGACCTCGACATGGAGCGCTCGGGCGAGGCGACGCGCGCGACGCTGCACGCGATACGCCGCGGCAATGCGCAGGTGGATGCGCAGAACGCCTTGCGCGAACAGCTGCGCGCGATGATGCGCGAGGCGGTGCAGCTGTTGTCTGACGGGAGCGAGGCGGCGCTGGGGGAGGTGGAGCGGATGCTGGCTGGCATGGCGGCGCCGAAGCGGCTGGAGGGGCCGAAGGTGGTGCTGGGGCCCGATCCGAAGACGGGGCATATGCGGAGCCTGGCCGATGGCGACATCGATGGTCCGCGCGCGCCGATCATGACGGATGAGGGCGAGGTGTGGACGCCGGAGGTGCAGCGGCGCATCAATCAGGGGGCGGGCCAGGCGCGTGGCCGGCGGCGGAAGAAGGATGATGGCGATGGGGTCTGAAGCTGGTCGGCCGGGCGCGCCGGCGGTGATTGCGCGGTGGCACAGGATTGCGCTGGAGCGGCGGGGCGATGAGCTGGCCGGGATACTGGCGGACGATTGCGTGTTCGAGTCTCCGGTCGTGCATACGCCGCAGAGAGGCAAGGCGATCGTGGAGGCTTACCTGCGCGGGGCGCTGCAGGTGTTGAATACGGAGCACTTCCGGTATGGCGAAGAGTGGTATGGCGAGGGCTCTGCCGTGCTGGAGTTCTTCTCGGAGGTGGACGGCGTCACGATCAACGGCGTGGATATCATCTCGTGGAATGACGCGGGGCTGATCACCCACTTCAAGGTGATGGTGCGTCCGCTGAAGGCGATCAACACGCTGCACCAGAAGATGGGCGAGTATCTGATGAGCGTGGGGGCGGTGAAGGGGAGGTAGCGCGCCCTACCAGCGCAGTAGGCGAGAGCCGAGCGTGGCGCCGGCGAGAGTGCTGAGGGCTATGCCGAGCGAATACCAGATCGCGACGAAGGGACTCGCCACCTCCTGGCAGTGGAGGCCGTAGACAGTCGCGGCGATCCCGCCTGCGAGCAGGCCGGCTGCCGCGCCGCCGAGCACGGGGCGTGTCGGCGCGAACTGGCGCATGGTCCAGAGCAACGCCGCAAGGCCCGGAAGCGATAGCACGAGGATGCGCCACGGGCATTTGTCCCAGCTCGATCCCATGAGCGCAGCGTTGAGCTGGTCCGGCGGGATGGACATCAGCTGGCTGATGGCGAGCCCCGCAATGCCGATCGCGAACACCGCCACGATAATCCAGCCGAGCCGCGCATTCGCGCCGGGACGGGCAAAGCGTTCCGCCAGAGCAAATCCAGCGACGCCAAGCCCGAACGTGTAGACGGCCTTCATCCAGAAGACGGGACCTGTGACGGCTTCGGCAAGATCCGGCCGGATGCCGAGCCATGGTACGAGGATCACGAAGGCGGCGAGGGCGGCGGCAACCGCGAACAAGGAGAGGCGCAAAGGAATTGCACGCCGCTTCACGGGCGTAGCGTCGCGCGCAAGGAGGGCGACCAGTTCATCAGTTTTCATCGCGGACCCTCCTCATCAGGGTCTGCAGGCTGCGGTGGATCGAGACCTTCACGGCGGTTTCGGTCATGCCAGCCTTGCGCGCAGCCTCTGCGTTGGAGAGGCCGGATATCTTCACGTCCTCAAGCAGCATCCTCTGTCTTTCCGGCAGGCCGGATACCAGCTTGCCGAGATCGTGCTTCACGGCGGCTTCTTCCGTGTTTTCACTGGCGAACAGTTCGGAGGCTTCATCCAGCGGCTCGGTGCGGCGGACGCGATTGCGACGGTACCAGTCCACGAGCTTGTAGCGCGCGATCGCATAGGCCCACGGCGTGAAGGGCTGGGAGGCGTCCCAGGTTTCCCGCTTGAGGTGTATGGCGAGCAGTGCTTCCTGCACGAGATCCTCTACATCGCTGGCGTTCCGGCCCATCTTGCGGGCAAGGAAGCTGCGCAGGTAACCCGCGAGCGCGCCGAGTAATTTGGCGTGCGCAGCCTCGTCGCCCGCAAGCCCGCGAAGCATCAGCGCCTTCAAACGGGCTTCGAGATCGCTCGCCAAGCCAGGGTCCGCCTAAATGCTGCCGGGTGGCAGGTGCGCCCTGTGTAGCGGAGCCCGGCGGCGCTTGTCACCACCGCGTCAGATGCCCGCGTACCATTCATAGCCGCGGTCTTCCCAATAGCCGCCCTTTCCACGGCCGAAACCATCGAGTCGTTCCACGATCTCGATGCGCATCAGGTATTTCGCCTGTTTGTAGCCGAGTTGCCGTTCGACACGCAGGCGCAGCGGGGCGCCGTGCGAAACCTCAAGCGGCTGGCCGTTGAGGTTATAGGCGAGCAGGGTCTGCGGGTGGAAAGCGTCGATCAGATCAATGCTCTCATAATAGGCGTCCTGACCGCCGCCGTAATTGTCGGCGCAGTGCAGTATGGCGAAGCGCGCATTGGCCTTCAGGCCAACGGTCTGCAACAGCGGACCAAGCTGGGCGCCTTGCCATTTGCCGATCGCGCTCCAGCCTTCCACGCAATCATGACGCGTGATCTGCGTGCGCGATGGCAAAGCGCGGAGATCGGCAAGCGATAGCGATTGCGGGCGATCCACCAGACCATCAATGCGGAGGCGCCAGTTGCTGAAGGCGCTGGCGACGAATGTGTTGTATTCCGCGGTGGCCGGATCTTTCGTGCCGTTGGCCTTGAACACGCGCGAGATATCGCGCTCCGAGAACTCACGCGCCAGTGGCTGGCCGATCATCAGCGCGCGTTGGGCAGACTGGGTAAGGGTCTCCCCGTTGCGCAGGAAGGTTCGGAACTCCGGCGAGCGGGAAAGTGGATCGCATCCGGCAAGAGACAGGCCGCCCAGTGTTGCGGCGCCGCCAACGAGAAGTTTCCGGCGGGTGAGAAAATCTTTCACGGCTTGTCCTCAGCGATGGCGGGCGGTGAGGGCACGGTGAACCGGCCAGTGATCATCGAGCGGACCTCGTTCCAGGCGCCGGCGACGACAACCTCAACGAGATGGATGACGAGGAACGCGACCAGCAAGTTGGCGGCGATGAAATGCAGCGAACGCGCCGATTGCCGGCCACCGAACAGATCCAGCAGGAAGGGCGCGATCGCATTGAAGCCTGGCGACATGGTGAGGCCCGTCAGCACGATGAGCGGGAAAAGCACGAATATCACGGCGACGTAGGCAAGCTTCTGAAGCGTGTTGTAGCTTTTCGCGGCTGGGCCCGTGACGCGCTTGAACTGCGCGTGGTGAACCACCTCCTCCCACAGGTGACCGGGCTCAAGCTCGCGCGTCTTCGGCAGGATGTCGCGCTGGATATGGTGGTTGATCAGGTTGAAGCCGAGATAGAAGGCGCCGTTGATAACCAGCGCCCAGGCGAGAAAGAAATGCCAGTTGCGACCTGTGGCGAGATCGCGAAACGAGGGCAGGGTCAGCAGGCCGGGGAAGCCGCCGGGGATCGACAGCCACGGCTCGTCGAAATTGTTTCCGCTCTGGCCCCAGTAAAGCGCGGGGTGCGCGTTGAAGATCTGCAGGCCGCTCATCAGAAGCAGCAGGAAGCACAGGGCGTTGATCCAGTGCGCGATGCGCACGATGCGCGTGTGGCGATAGACGATCTCGGGCATGCCCATGGTCGTGTTCCGGTGAGAAGGCGCCGGGGCGCCCGATCCAGTCGGAGGGAGCTGGAGCGGACGTCCCGGCGGTTGGCGTCAGTGGTCGGCCGGTTTCATCGGATCGGCCTTCATCGCGTCTGTCGCCATCGGATCGGCGGGCTTCATCGTGTCCGCCGCCATTGAGTCTTTCGCCATGGGATCGGCTTTCATGGCGTCGCTGGCCATTGCATCGGTCTTCATCGGGTCGGCCTTCATGCTGTCGGTCGCCATTGCGTCGCCCTTCATGGCGTCAGCCGCCATCGGGTCTGCTTTTTCGCCCGAGCAGGCGGCGAGGCCGAACGCCATCGCGGCGGCGGTGATCGAGAGGAGGAGCTTGGTCATGGTCGGTCCCTTCTGGTTTTCGCGAAGCACGCTGCGTGATTCCGATCCGCGCCGATAAGCGCGTTCGAAGGATCATTCGCGGGAGAAGCGGCGAAGGTTACAGACCGGGGCTTTTTTTGGGGGGAGCCCAGCCAAGGCGGCGCGCTCCGTCTTGCGCTGCGCGCAAGCCGGCTCCCGCACGCAAAACACGATGGAGAGCTTAGCGGTCCTGCGTGGGGACGTAGGGCGAGATCAGGCCTAGCGGGGCGGCCGTCGTGCGTTTGGCGATGTTGACGATGATGCGGGACTGGATGTCGGAGACGAGGCCGAGGGCCAGGATCTTGTCGCGCAGGAAGGCGTCGTAGGCGTGCATATCCGTCGTGACGATGCGCATGACGTAGTCGACGGCGCCGGTGACGGTCATGCACTCGATGCATTCGGGCCATTTGCGGACGGCCTGCTCGAACTTCTCGAGGTTTTCGCGGCTGGGGAGCTGGAGTTTGACGTTGGCCACAACTTCAAAGTTCAAGCCAAGCTTGTCATAGTTGAGTAGCGTCACGCGACGGGCAATGATGCCTTGTTCTTCCATGCGCTTGATGCGGCGCCAGCAGGGGCTGGAGGACAGGCCGACCTTTTCTGCGATTTCGGCCACGGAGAGGGCGGCGTCACGCTGGATGAGGTCTAGGATTTTTGCGTCGATGGCGTCGAGTTCCGCGGCCATGTTTTGCTGTCCTTAGTCGAGTTTGTAGATCAATCTTGCCGTAGACATGCCAGATTGCGCACCGAATGGCAAATACTTCCTGCGATATTGAGCAATATATTTGCCGTGGCCATATCTAGCCCCACCAGGAGGCGCACGCCTTGAAGCACGGCACACCTGTATCCGGTGGAATTTCCCTCGACGACAAATATCTGCTCGAGAGCGGCCGGGCCTTCATGACCGGCATACATGCGCTTGTGCTCTTGCCGCTGGACCGCAAGAGGCTCGACCGGAAATCGGGCCTTAATACGGCGGGTTTCATCTCTGGCTACAGGGGTTCTCCTCTCGGGGGATACGACCAGCAGATCCGCGCGGCGTCCAAGCTGATGGATGCGCATGACGTGAAGCTCTGGGAGGGGCTGAACGAGGATCTGGGGGCGACGGCCGTGTGGGGCTCGCAGCAGACGCATCTGTTTCCGGGCGCGAAGTTCGATGGCGTGTTCGGCATCTGGTATGGCAAGGCGCCGGGCGTCGATCGCACGGGCGATGTGTTCAAGCATGCGAACATGGCGGGGACAGACCCCAAGGGCGGCGTGCTGGCGCTGTGCGGGGATGATCCGAACGCGAAGTCGTCGACCATCGCGTGCCAGTCCGAGTTCGCGATGATCGACGCGGAGATGCCGGTGCTGGCGCCGGCGACGATCCAGGAAGTGCTCGACTACGGGATGATCGGCTGGGAGCTGTCACGGTATTCGGGGCTGTGGGCGTCGATGATCTGCCTTGCGGACACGATGGATTCAGGCGCCGTGGTTGAGGTGGGTCTGCATCGCTACAATTTCGTACGGCCGACGGATTTCGTGCTGCCTGAGGGCGGCATGGGCATCCGCATTGGCGACACGCCGCTTGGGAAAGAGGCGCGGCTGCGGCATTTCAAGATTCCGGCGGCGCAGGCGTTTGTGCGGGCCAATGGGCTCGATCGCGCGCTGTTGACGGGCAAGCAGAAAAAGCTGGGCGTTGTGGTGGCGGGGCAGGCTGCGCGCGATGTCTATGAGGCGCTGGGCGCGATGGGCGTGTCGCCGGAGCAGGCGGCGGACCTGGGCGTGTCGATCTTCAAGGTCGCGATGCCGTGGCCGCTGGAGCCGACGGCGATCCGCAATTTCTGCCGCGGGTTCGAGCGCGTGCTGGTGATCGAGCACAAGCGGTCGGTGATCGAGCAGCAGCTGAAGGATGTGCTTTATCACCTGCCGGATAGCGAGCGTCCGATCGTTGAGGGCAAGCGGGATCGTGATGGCGCGCCGTTGCTGTCGGAGATCGCATCGCTGGCGACGGCGGATATCGCGGCGGCGCTGGTGGGGCGGATGGCGGACGGGCCGCACCGGGCGCGGGCCGATGCTTATTTCGCGAAGGTGCGTGGCGCGCAGCAGGCTGTGGCCGGCATGAACCAGATCAACACGCGCAAGCCGCATTTCTGCTCGGGCTGTCCGCACAACACGTCGACGACCTTGCCGGAAGGGTCGCGGGCGCTGGCGGGGATCGGCTGTCACTACATGGCGACGTTCACGCCGGAGCGGCGGACGGACATGCACACGCAGATGGGCGGCGAGGGCACGCCGTGGATCGGCCAGTCGCCGTTCACGGATGAAAAGCATGTGTTCGTGAACCTGGGCGATGGCACCTATTCGCACTCGGGCTCGCTGGCGATCCGCGCGGCGATCTCGGGCAAGGTGAATGCGACTTACAAGATCCTCTACAACGATGCGGTCGCCATGACGGGCGGGCAGCAGGTGGAATCTGGCCAGACTGTGCCGCAGATCGCGCGGCAGGTTGAGGCCGAGGGCGTGAAGACCATCGTGATCGTGGCGGATGATCCGACGCGCTATGCCAGCGTGACCGATCTGCCGGAAGGCACGCGGATTTTCGATCGGAAGAAGCTGGAAGAAGTACAGATCGAACTGCGCGAGACGCCGGGCGTGTCCGTGCTGATCTACGATCAGGTGTGTGCGACGGAGAAACGCCGCCGCATCAAGCGCGGGAAGATGGAGGCGCCGACCAAGCGCGTGTTCATCAACCAGTCGGTGTGCGAGGGCTGTGGCGATTGTTCGGTGAAGTCGAACTGCCTGTCGGTCGAGCCGGTGGAAACCGAGTTCGGACGCAAGCGTCAGATCAACCAGTCGACCTGCAACACGGATTATTCGTGCATCGAGGGGTTCTGCCCGAGCTTTGTCACCGTGACGGGCGGCGATCGCAAGTCGGACACCGAGCGGTCTCCGGCGAAGTTCGATGTGTCTGGCATTCCGCAGCCGAAGCTGCCGGTGCTGGGCCATGAGGCGTGGAACGTGGTGTTCACGGGCGTGGGCGGTACGGGCGTGACGACGGTGGCGGCTGTGCTCGCCATGGCGGCGCATGTCGATGGCAAGGCTTCGCAGACGCTGGACATGACGGGCCTCGCGCAGAAGGGCGGGCCGGTTCTGTCTCACGTCCGCTTTGCGCTGAACCCGGATGATATCAAGGCGGGCAAGACGCCGCCGGCTTCGGCGGACGTGATCATCGCGTGCGATCTCGTGGTGGCTTCTTCCGGCGATGCGCTGGTGATGTTCGACAAGCAGCGCACGAGCGTGGTGGCGAACCATGACGTCACGCCGACGAAGGAGATCATCGACAACCGCAATGTGCGGTTTGACCCGGACCTGCTGACGGCGCGGGTGCGCAGCCGCGCGAAGTCGTTTGCGGCGACCAACGCGGAAGCGCTGGCCGAGCATCACTTTGGCGATGCGATCTATACCAACATGATCATGCTGGGCATGGCGTATCAGAACGGGCTGATCCCGATTTCGGACACGGCGATCTATGAAGCCAACCGCCTCAACAAGGTGAAGGTGAAGGAGAACGCAGCGGCGTTCGACCTTGGCCGTATAGCCGCGGCAAACCCGGATGCGGTTCAGGCGGCGGCGCCGAAGCGGCCGGAGATCGAGCCGCTGAAGCTGGATGAGCTGATCGCACGGCGTGCGGACATGCTGAAGCAGTACCAGAACGAGGCTTATGCTGATCTCTACGAAGCGCGCGTGGCGCGCATTCGTGCGGCGGAGAGCAATCTGGGTCTTGGCGAGCAGCTGACCACGGCGGCGGCGACGTACCTCGCCAAGCTGATGGCCTACAAGGACGAGTACGAAGTGGCGCGGCTCTATACGCGGCCGGAATACAAGCAGGCCGTGGAAGACACGTTCGGGAAGGGGACGAAGCTGACCTTCCTGATGGCGCCGCCGATGATCTCGAAGAAGAACCACAAGGGCGAGTTGATCAAGCAGGGCTTCGGGCCGTGGATGATGACGGGGTTCAAGATCCTGAAAGGCCTGAAAGGTCTTCGCGGTGGCGCGTTCGATATCTTCGGCAAGACCGAGGAACGGAAGATGGAGCGCAGGCTGCGGGATGAGTATCTGGCGCGGCTTGAGGTTCTGGCTTCGGGCCTGACGACGGAGAAGCATTCACTGGCGGTCGAGATTGCGAGCCTGCCGGATGACATCCGTGGCTATGGCCATGTGAAGGAGAAAGCTGTCGGCGTGGCGGAGAAGAAACTCGCTACGTTGATGGCGAAGTGGAATGCGCCGGCTGCGCCACCAAGGATGGCGGCGGCGGAGTAGGGCTGACTGCTCCGATCTTTCTTCAGCTCATAATCCCATCAACCGCTCATCCCGGCGAAAGCCGGGATCCAGGGCGGCATGAGTTGATTTGAGAAACTTGCCACGCCTAGCGCACGAGTCCCATCGCGGCTCTGGGTCCCGGCTTTCGCCGGGATGAGCGGAGAGAGGGGCTTGGGAAATGGTGAGAGCGGACTTGTGGTGGCGGAGTAGATTTCAGAGAATGCGTGTCGGGGGCGGGCATGCAGAAGCGGTTCTGGGTCTACATCGTCGCAAGTAGACGCAACGGGACGATCTACACTGGACACACCGACGATATCGCGATGCGTGTTCATCAGCACAAGATAAAATCGTTCAAGGGGTTCGCGGCGAAGTATGGCTGCGATCAGCTGGTTTGGTGCGAACCGCACGAGACGCGGGAAAGTGCATTCAAGCGCGAGCGGCAGATCAAGGAATGGCGGCGAACGTGGAAGCTTGCCCTGATTGAAGAAGTCAATCCGCGCTGGCTCGATCTTGCGGAGACGATGAGCATGTGGGTGTGAGTTGCTGCCAGCTATGTGTCAGCAACGACCTCGGGCGTAATTGCTCGGACGATTCATCGTGCCATGTTCGCTGCGTCAGACATGGAGACGGACATGCATCAGGGCGGGTGTCATTGCGGGGCGGTGCGTTATGAGATTGCGCAGATGCCGGAGCGGCATTCGGTGTGCTGCTGCACGGACTGCCGGCGGACGGCGGGGGCGCCGATGGTGGCATGGGCGATCTATCCGAAGGACGCTGTGAAGGTGACCAAGGGTGCGCCGAAGTCGCGCGCGTCTTCCGAGCATGCGGAGCGGTTTTTCTGCGGGGAATGCGGGACGGGGCTGTTCTACATCAGCGAGGCTTATCTGCCTGGCAAGATCGACGTCGCGAGTGCGACGCTGGATGAGCCTGAGAGCATCGGCGCGCCTGCAGCTGTGGTGCAGACGGCCGAGCGCATCGGGTGGGCGGCGGATATTCATACGCTGCCGGAGTTTGCGCGGTATCCGGGCATGGAGTAGTCCGGCGGACGGGGTGGATTTCGCGTTCGCTCAATCCACCCTACAAGTGGGCGCATGGAATCGTTCGACGTCGATGCAGTCGTGATTGGCGCGGGGGCCGTGGGGCTCAGCGTTGCGCGGGCGCTGGCGCTGAAGGGGCGCGAGGTGCTGGTGCTGGAGGCGGCAAGCGCGATTGCGACGGAGACATCGTCACGCAATTCCGAGGTGATCCATGCGGGCCTGTATTATCCGACGGGGTCGCTGAAGGCGCGGCTGTGCGTCGAGGGAAGGCGGAAGCTGTACCAGTATTGCGCGGCGCATGGCGTCGAGGCGCATCGTTGCGGAAAGCTTGTAGTGGCGGTGGATGATGGCGAGGCGGCGGCGACGCCCGCGCTGTTGCAGAAGGCGCTCGCCAACGGTGTGGAAGAGACGCGGTTGATCGATGGCGCGGAAGCGAGGCGGCTGGAGCCGGCGCTGAATCCCGACGTGAGGGTGGCGATCCATACGGAAGTGTCGGGACTGTTCGATAGCCATGCGTACTTCCTGGCGCTGCAGGGCGAGTTCGAGGATCGGGGCGGGTCGCTGGTGATCGATACGCCAGTGATGCGCGGGGTCGTTGTGAAGGACGGCATCGAGATCGAGACGGGCGGGGCTGCGCCGTCGCGGATCAAGGCGCGGACGGTGGTGAATTCGGCGGGGCATCAGGCGCTGGCGGTGGCGCGATTGATCGAAGGCGGGCCGCGCTATAACGGCGTGCGGATGAGCTGGGTGAAGGGCTCGTACTTTGTCGCGTCAGGGCGGGCGGCGTTCGCGCGGCTGATCTATCCCATGCACAATTCGGCGACGCAGGGCCTGCATCTGGCGATCGATCTGGGCGGCCGCACAAGGCTGGGGCCGGATGCGGAGTGGCTGCCGGAAGGCGCGAAGCCGCCGTTCGACTATGAGGTGGACCCCAGGCGGGCAGAGCATTTCTATCGCGAGGTTCGCCGCTACTGGCCGGGGCTCAAGGATGGCGCGCTGTCGCCTGACTATTCCGGCGTGCGGCCGAAGATCGTGGGGAAGGGGCAACCATCGGCTGACTTCCTCATCGATGGTCCGGAGGCGCATGGCGTTGAAGGTCTGGTGAACCTGATCGGGATCGAGAGCCCGGGCCTCACAAGCTCGCTCGCGATTGGCGAGATGGTGGCGGGGCTGGTCTAGCGCTCGCGGCGCCAAATGACCTCGATTGCGCGACAAACGGATACAGTTGCGAGACAATCCAGATGCGTCTGTTCTGCAGTGATGGGGGCGAGCGGGCTCGTCCCCCCAACAGTGGGCCCAATCCTTGAAAAGCGTCGGTCGCCCGACGCTTTTCTTGTTTCTGGAAGTGTCGCGCGTGTGTTGCCGGCGGCTATTTAACCGGCAGCCAGAACCATTCGCCGGACTGCGATTCCTTGCCGTCCACGATCTTTGTCGCGACGTTGTGGATGCCGCCATCGGGCGTGGATTCGATGCTGAAGCTTCCGGTCCCGTCCGCGAACTTGATCTTGTTGGCTTCGAGGAGAACGATCGGGCGGAAGGTCCAGTTGGTGAGGCCCTTCGTGGTGTTCGCAACCTTCAGGCCGTAGACGCCCTGTTCGTTGGGGCCGATGACAAAGAACTCGGCGAGGCCGCCGCCCGACGCGGAGGCGACCGCGCCGCTGATGAGGCCGCCGGAAATGCCTGTCCAGGTTTCGTAGGATTTCGTGCCGCTGCGATCGATGTAGCGCGTGCCGGCGAGCCAGCCGAGCTTCTCGAAGCCTTTGGGTGGCTGGGCCTTAGCAGCGGCAGGGGCGGGCGTCGGCGTTTGCGCAAGCGCGGGCGCGGCCATCGTGCCGACGAGAACGGAAGAGAGAAGAGCGCAGGCGAGCTTGTTCATGTGAGCGTTTCCCTGAACGCCGG
>Ga0208460_10000464_pt1 | contig 28180 bp, 27 predicted proteins | sample AD_STIC10_MetaG_FD_184436 | JGI IMG/M metagenome (GOLD analysis project Ga0208460, IMG submission 184436) | Active sludge microbial communities of municipal wastewater-treating anaerobic digesters from USA - AD_STIC10_MetaG (SPAdes) (version 2) | ecosystem: Engineered > Bioreactor > Anaerobic >... | reverse complement strand
CACCCATGGTTCGTCTCGTGGGGTGCTCCGCCGCTGGGTCAGCAAAGGCGCGCCCGGGCAGGCGTAGGCGCGCCTCTGAGGTGCCGAGAAGCGCAGGGCTCGTGGCCGCGCGCGCAGCGCGCTTCGTCTTCTGACTCGTCGACGCTGTCCGAACGCAGCGACCGCAGGGAGCGTAGTGAGTTCGGCGACGGGGCCATGAGACCGAGCATCGCAGGGGAGTCGGCGCAACGCGCCGACCGTCGAGGCGAAGCGCCGTAGCCTGCCCGGGCGTGCCTTTGCTGCGCCACCCAAGACCCGCACAGCAGACGTCGAAAGTCAGCAATGGGCCGCAAGCAGCCCGGCGCTCGGCGCAACCGAAGTCATCCGTGATGGGCCGCTTGACGATCACGGGGCCGACTCGCCGGAGCGCTCCGCGTAGCGGTTGAAGCGCCAGGCCGTGCCCTCCATCGTGATGCGCCGCCAGGTGACGCGCTTTTCGCCCGGCGTCATCACCGTCCAGTTCTGCACCTCGTCGAAACTTCGGCCGCAGCCCTTGCAGATGTCGTCGCCCTGGCTCGTGGAGCAGATCGCGATGCACGGTGCGTCGGGCGTGGTGGCGTACCAGGCGAGCCAGGCCTCGTGGGCCTTCGGAGGCATGCCGTCCTCTTCGACCTCGTGCTCATGCTGGTAGACCATCAGGCCGTAGACCTCGGCCAATGCACGAACCTCGGGGCAGGCGGTGATGCCATCGATCGAGGGCGAGCGCGCCCGCCACCAGTTGATGGCGGCCTCGATGTCGGTGATGTGCAGGGCGGCCATGGGGGGCGGAAGAATAGCAGTCCGGCGCTGGGCTTGCAGGCCGCGGCGGCGGTGCGACAATGCCTTTCACACCGAGGCCCACCGTGCTCGACATCGAAGCTCCCTCCGTCGACTCCGCGCGCATGCGCCGCGCGGGCCGTGAGCTCTTGTCGCTGGCGCTGATGGACTCGCGCAACCACACGCTGCGCTGGATCGGCGCCTTCGAGCAGGCGCTGTCCACCCCCGAGCTCGACGTGCCGCAGGCGAAGGACCTGAGCCCGCCGCTGTGGGAACTGGGGCACCTCGGCTGGTTCCAGGAGCGCTGGATCGCGCGCAACGTGCAGCGCCAGCGCGGCGCGCGCTGCGACCCGACGCAGTCTCGCCTGCCCTCGGTGCTGCCCGACGCCGACCGCAGCTACGACCCCGCCGAGGTGTCGCACGCCGGCCGCTGGAAGCTCGAGCTGCCCGACCTGCAGGCCACCAAGCAGTACCTCGTCGAGACCCTCGAGACCACGCTCGACCTGCTCGATTCCACTCCCGCGGACGACGACGACGCGCTGTACTTCTACCGCCTCGCGCTGTTCCACGAAGACATGCGCTGCGAACATTTCGCGCAGATGTCGCAGACGCTGGGCTTCGACGCCGGCCTGCTGGCCGCGCCGGCGGCCATCAATGCGCGCGACCCGCTGCTCTTCCCGGCCACGCGCTGGCCGCTGGGCTGCGAGCCCGGCGGCTTCGTGTTCGACAACGAGAAGTGGGTGCACGAGGTCGAGCTGCCCGAGTTCGAGATCGATGCGCAGCCGGTGACCTGGGCGCAATACGCCGAGTTCGTCGAGGACGGCGGTTACGACGCGCGCGAGTTCTGGCATCCGCAGGCCTGGGAGTGGCTGCAGCGCGAAGGAAGGCGCTCGCCGCGCCATGTCGACCAGCTGCGCCACGGCGTGCTGCAGCAGCGGCTGGGCAAACTGATGCGCGTGCCGATGGCGCAGCCGGTGGTGCACGTGAGCTGGCACGAGGCCGATGCCTGGTGCCGCTGGGCCGGCCGCCGCCTGCCCAGCGAAGTGGAGTGGGAAGCTGCCGCGCACCAGGGCGCGAGCCGCGGTTTCCGCTGGGGCGACGTGTGGGAGTGGACGGCCTCGACCTTCCGCCCCTATCCCGGCTTCGTGCCGGGCCCGCAGCGCGAATACTCGCAGGCCGCGTTCGGCACGCACAAGGTGCTGCGCGGCGCCTCTTTCGCCACGCGCGGGCGCATGCGCAGCGCCAAGTTCCGCCACTTCCAGAGCCCGGAACGCGACGACCTGTTCTGCGGTTTCAGAAGCTGCGCGCTCTGAACTGCCGTTCGATCCGCTGATCACGATGGGCCTGCTCTCGGCCACGTACAGCGGCACCGGCCCCGACGGGCAATCCGTCACCTGGCGCGACGGCAAGCGCCTGGGCTGGCTGCTGTCGGTGGTCTACCCGCTGATGCCGCTGTTCGGCGTGGCGCTGCATGCGTGGACCGGCCAGCCGATCGCGCTGGCGCTGCCGCTGATCACCGGCTATGTGCTGATGCCCTTGCTCGACGCGCTGATCGGCGAGGACCTCAACAACCCACCCGAGGCCGTCGTGCCGCAGCTCGAGGCCGACCGCTACTACCGCTGGCTGACCTGGGCCACCGTGCCGCTGTACTTCGTGACGCTGATCGGCTGTGCATGGTGGGCCGGCACGCAGGCGCTGCCCTGGTGGGCGCTGGCGGTGCTCGCCTACGTCGCCGGTACCAACTCCGGCATGGGCCTGACCACCGGCCATGAACTCGGTCACAAGCACAACGCCACCGAGCAATGGCTGGCGCGGCTGATCCTCGCGGTGCCGGCCTATGGCCACTTCACGGTGGAGCATGGCCGCGGCCACCACCGCTGGGTGTCCACGCCAGAAGACCATGCCAGCGCACGCATGGGCGAGAGCATCTACCGCTTCGCGCTGCGCGAGCTGCCCGGCGGCATCCGCCGCGCCTGGCAGCTCGAGTCGCAGCGGCTGAGCTCGCTCGGCTTCAGCGCCTGGAGCCCACGCAACACCATGCTGCAGTCGTATGCGATGACGGCGGTGCTTCAGCTCGGCCTGCTGATCGCCTTCGGGCCGGTGATGATCGCCTTCCTGGCCGTGCACAACCTCGTCGCCTGTTGGCAGCTCACCTCGGCCAACTACGTCGAGCACTACGGCCTGCTGCGCGTCCGCATGCCGAACGGGCAGTACGAAGCGCCGCAGCCGCACCATTCGTGGAACACCAACCACCTGGTGACCAACCTCGCGCTGTTCCACCTGCAGCGACACTCCGACCACCACGCCAACCCGTCGCGGCGCTACCAGAGCCTGCGCCACTTCGCGGAGGTGCCGCAGCTGCCCAGCGGCTACTTCGGCATGTTCACTCTGGCCTACTTCCCGTGGCTGTGGTTCCGCGTGATGGACCAGCGCCTGCTGGCCTTGCCGCACGTGCGCGGGGACCTGAGCAAAGTGAATGTCGACCCGAGCGCGCGCTCGCGGCTCGAATCACGCTACGGCAACGCCCGCTTGGGCTTGCGGTAGCTCCACCACGGCAGCACGCGGCGCAGCGAGAGCACCTCGCCGCTGCCCTCGGCGGCGTAGCCCGGCAAGGCATTGAGCTGCGCACGCCAGGCCGGGCTCTTGAGCAGCGACAGCAGCGTCTGCACCTGCGGCTGATCGAGCGCATGCTGCAGCGTGACGAGGAAATACTGCTCGCGCGCCAGCGGCACGAATTCCAGCCCGCGCGCCCGCGCCGCCGCCTCGATGCCGAAGCTGGCGTCGGCGCTGCCGCTGGCCACCGCTTCGGCAGCCGCGCGGTGCGAGGGCTCGGCGCTCTCGAAGCCGCCGATGCGCTCCGGCGCGATCTTCTGCTGCGCCAGCAGTTCCTCCAGCACCACGCGCGTGCCGGTGCCGCGCGAGCGGTTCGCGAAGCGCAGGCCCGGTCGGCACAGGTCGGCCAGCGACTGGATGCCCAGCGGGTTGCCCGGCGCCACCATCAGCCCCTGCGTGCGCCGCGCGAAGCTCACCAGCTTGTGGTGGCCCGGCTTGAGCATCGGCCGGTAGACCTTCGCGGTGGGCGAGCGCAGCGGCGACTCGGTCAGCGCATGGAAGCCGGCCATCAGGCAGCGGCCGTCGTTCAGCGCGGCCAGCGCATCGACGCTGCCGCTGAACTGGATGTCCAGGTGCAGCTTGTGCTGCGACTGCGCCAGCGCGCGCAGCAGGGGCAGCGCGTCGTCGTGGCTGGCCGTCATCGGGATCACGCCGGCGCTGGCGTCGAAGGCGATCGCGAAGGCCTGCTCCAGCTCGCTGCGCAGCGCCTCGATCTGCGGCGCCAGCCGCGCCTGCGCGCGCCGCTCGGCCCACAGCAGCTTCTCGCCGAAGGGCGACAGCAGCGCCGGCTGGCCTTTCACCCAGACCACCAGCGTCTGGCCGAGCTCGCCTTCCCAGCGCTTGAGCTCGCCCCAGACGTGGCGGTACGACAACTGGAGCTCTCGCGCGGCGCCGCTGATCGAGCCGGTGTCGTGCACCGCGGCCAGCAGCGCCATCAGCGGGTGGTGAAGGTCGCGCTGCGCCGGCTCGCGGCCGGCCAGCGTGTAGGTGAGGCTCACCCTATGCATGTCGGTTCATATGGTCGAGGTTGCCTGTGGGCATGGACAATCCACGCGAGTATGAGAGAAGTTGGATGAGTGCCTTTGCCGAGAGTGTCCGTACCGCCGTCGACTTGATCCTCCATGCCGATCCTGTTCTTGCCCGCACCGTCGTGCTGTCGCTCTCGGTCAGCGCCACGGCCTGCCTCATCGCCGCCGGACTCGGGCTCGCGCTCGGAGCCTGGCTGGCCGTGGCGCAGTTTCCCGGCCACCGCCTGGCCGTGCTCGGGCTGAACACGCTGCTGGCGCTGCCGTCGGTGGTGGTCGGCCTGGTGGTGTACCTGCTGCTCTCGCGCAGCGGGCCGCTGGGCAGCTGGGGCATCCTGTTCACGCCCACCGCGATGGTGATCGCGCAGACCGTCCTGGTGCTGCCGGTGATCGCCGCGCTGACGCGCCAGCTCGTCGGCGACTCGCTCCGCGACGGCGGCGACCAGCTGCTCTCCATGGGCGCCCGCCCGCTCACCTGCGCGCTGCTGATGCTGCTGCACGACCGCTGGGCCGTGCTGACGATCCTGATCGCCGCCTTCGGCCGCGCCATCGCCGAGGTCGGCGCGGTGATGGTGGTGGGCGGCAACATCGACGGCGTCACCCGCGTGATGACCACCTCGATCGCGCTCGAGACCAGCAAGGGTGATCTGCCGCTGGCGATGGCGCTGGGCATCGTGCTGCTCGGCGTCGTCGGCATCGTCAACCTGCTGCTCGGGCTGGCACAGCGCGGCCACGGCTCGGCACTGGCGGGGGTGCGATGACGCTGCTGCAGATGAAGGACGTGTCGATGCGCTTCGGCGACGTGCAGGCGCTGAAGAACGTGTCGGTCGGCGTTTCGCGCGGCGAGTTCGTCGCGCTGGTCGGCCCCAACGGCTCGGGCAAAACCACGCTGCTGCGCGCCATGCACGGCCTGCTGCGCCACGCCGGCACGCGAGAGCTCGGCGCCGACGCCGGCCGGCAGGCGATGGTCTTCCAGCGTCCCTTCGTGATGCGCCTGTCGGTGTGCAACAACCTGCGCCTGGCGCTGTGGCTGGCCGGCGTGCCGCGCGATCAGTGGGACGAACGGAACGCCGCCGCGCTGCAGCGGGTCGCCCTGCAAGGCCTGGAGCAGCGGCCGGCGCGCGCGCTGTCGGGCGGCCAGCAGCAGCGCCTCGCGCTGGCGCGTGCTTGGGCGGTGCAGCCCGCGCTGCTGTTCCTCGACGAGCCCACCGCCAGCCTGGACCCGACCGCCAAGCGAGAGGTCGAGGCGCTGCTGGCCGGCTTCGCCGCCGACGGCATGACGCTGGTGATGAGCACCCACAACCTCGGCCAGGCCAAGCGCCTGGCCAGCCGCGTGGTCTACCTGGAGGATGGCGAGATCCACGCCGACCTGCCGACCGCGCAGTTCTTCAACGGGCGGCTGCAAGGCCGCGCCCGACAGTTCCTCAAAGGAGAAATGGCATGGACCATCGAATGACCTTCGCTCGCCTGAACCGATTCACCCGCCGCCATGCCCTCGCGCTGGGACTGGCCGCCGCGGCGCTGCTGCCGCTGTCCGCCCACGCGCAGGACAAGTTCATCGTCATGTCGTCGACGACGAGCACGGAACAGTCGGGCCTGTTCGCGCACCTGCTGCCGGCCTTCAAGAAGGCCAGCGGCATCGACATCCGCGTCGTCGCGCAAGGCACCGGCCAGGCGCTCGACATGGGCCGCCGCGGCGACGCCGACGTGCTGTTCGTGCACGACCAGGTGGCCGAGGAGAAGTTCGTTGCCGAAGGCTTCGGCATCGAGCGCCGGCCGGTCATGTACAACGACTTCATCGTCATCGGCCCGAAGAGCGACCCGGCCGGCGTGAAGGGCAACGACGTCGTCGAGGCGCTGAAGAAGCTCGGCGCGTCGAAGTCCGAGTTCGTCTCGCGCGGCGACAAGAGCGGCACCCACGCCGCCGAGCTGCGCTACTGGAAGGCCGCCGGCGTCGACATCGCCGCCGCGAAGCCGGCCGGCTACAAGGAATGCGGCTGCGGGATGGGCCCGGCGCTGAACATCGCCTCGTCGACCAACGCCTACGTGCTGGCCGACCGCGGCACCTGGCTGTCGTTCAAGAACCGCGGCGAGCTGGCCGTCCTGGTGGAGGGCGACAAGCGCCTGTTCAACCAGTACGGCGTGATCGTCGTGAACCCGGCCAAGCACCCGCACGTCAAGAAGGATCTGGCGCAGGCCTTCGCCGACTGGGTCGTCTCGCCCGCGGGCCAGGCCTCGATCGCCGAGTACAAGATCGGCGGCGAGCAGCTGTTCTTCCCGAACGCCGGGGCCAAGTGATCCCATGAAACGATCCGTCGTGATGGCCGCGGCGCTGGCCATGAGCACACTGGCCGCAGCGCAGGGCACCGAGATCAAGGTGCTCGCCGCCGGCAGCCTGCGCGCCGCGCTGACCGACGTCGCCCGGGCCTGGGAGGCCGCGTCGCCCGGCCGCAAGGTGGTGCTCGGCTTCGGTGCCTCGGGCCTGCTGAAAGACCGCCTCGTCGGCGGCGAGCGCGCCCACGTGTTCGCCTCGGCGAACATGGAGCACCCGCAGGCACTGGCCGCCGCGGGCAAGGCGGCGGCGCCGCAGGCCTTCGCGAGCAACCGGCTGTGCGCGCTCGGCTCGCCGCGCTTCGAGGCGACGCCCGAGACACTGGTGGCGAAGCTGCTCGATCCGGCCGTGCGCCTGGGCACTTCCACGCCCAAGGCCGACCCGGCGGGCGACTACACCTGGGCGATGTTCGAGCGCATCGAGAAGGGCGGCCGCGCCGGGGCCATCAAGGTGCTCGGCGACAAGGCCTTGCAGCTCACCGGCGGTCCGAACTCGCCGCCGCCGCCGGCCGACCGCAACGTCTACGGTGCGCTGATGGCCGCGGGCGCGGCCGACGTGTTCATCACCTACTGCACGAACGCGGTGATCGCGCAGCGCGAGGAGCCGGCGCTCAAGCGCATCGACGTGCCGGCCGAGGTGAACGTGAGCGCGAGTTATGGCGTCACGGTGCTGCCGGGCGCGCCGGAGGAGGCGAAGCAGTTCGTGCAGTTCCTGCTCTCCGCACCGGGCCAGTCCGTGCTGGCCCGCCACGGATTCGCCGCGCCCTGAACCCGAGTTGACGGCGCGCAAGCCGTGCCGCAGGCCACGCCCTAGCGTCGCGGACCATGGCCCCCCGACCCAGCCTCCATCCCGACGTGCTTCGGCTGGGCTGGGTGAGCCTGCTCACCGACATCAGCTCGGAGATGATCTTCTCGGTCTTCGCGGTGGTGTTCACCAGCGTGGCCGGCGCGTCGGCGGCGCTGCTCGGGCTGATCGAGGGGCTCGCCGACGTTTCGGCATCGTCGCTCAACGCGCTGGCTGGCTGGCTGTCGGACCGCAGCGGCCGGCGCAAGGGCTGGGCGCTCGCGGGCTACGCCTTCTCGACCCTGGCCAAGGCGATGCTGCTGCTGAGCGTGTCGATCGGCAACCTGGCGGCGTTCCGCGTCATCGAGCGGCTCGGCAAGGGCTTTCGCGGGCCGCCGCGTGATGCCTGGCTGGCCTCGATCGTCGAGGGGGCCTCGCGGGGTTATGCCTTCGGTGTGCACAAGGCGCTCGACAAGGCCGGTGCGGTGCTCGGCCCGCTGCTGGCCTGGGCGCTGCTGAGCGCACTGGGCGAGTCGGCCTCGACCTACGCGACGCTGTTCTGGGTGGCCTTCGTGCCGGCCGTGCTGGCGCTCGTCGTGCTGGCCCGGCTGGATGACCGCCCCGCGACGCCTCGCCCGCACGAGAGCCTGTGGCAGGGCTGGCGTGCACTCGGCCCCGGCTTGCGGCGCTTCCTGGTGCCGGCGGGCCTCTTCGCTCTGGGTTACTACAGCCTCGGCTTCCTGCTCGTGAAGGCGCATGCGCTGGGCTTCGGCGTCTCCGGCGTGGTGCTGCTCTATGCGCTGTTCAACACCACCTGCGTGATCGCCGCGCCATTGGCGGGCCGGCTGGGCGACCGCATCGGCCGCAGCCGCGTCGTGCTGCTCGGCTACGCGATCTACGGGCTCGTCAACCTCGGCATGCTGGCCGTGGGCGGACGCTGGCAGCTGGTGGCGCTGTTCGCGCTGTACGGCGTGTTCTACGCGATCGAGGAGTCGCAAAGCCGCGCCTTCATCGCCGACCTGGAGCCGCAGCGCCGCGCCACCGCGATCGGCCTGTACAACCTGGTCACCGGTGCGCTCTACCTGCCGGCGTCGCTGCTCGCCGGCGCGTTGTGGACGGTGTCGCCGGCCGCGGCCTTCGCCGTGGCAGCCGCGCTGTCGGCGGCGGCGATGCTGGCCTTCGCGGTGCTGCGTCCGGCCGGCATTGCTCCATAAGAGAACAGTCGGCGGCGACCGCCCAAGCGCGTCGCCGGCAGCCGTGACGCCCGGTGCCCGGTGGGCCAGACCTATGCACGGAAGCTCATAAGGGAACGCCTGCGCTTTGCTTCCCTTGCGACGGCTCGAAGAATGCGCTTCGACACCGCCCATCCGGCGGTGGCCCGCCAACCGAGGAGACACCCGTGAGCGTTCCCATCACCCTGACCGTCAACGGCAAAGCCGTGACGGCGAACGTCGACCCGCGCACGCTGCTCGTGCAGCTGATCCGCGAACAACTGCAGCTGACCGGCACGCACGTGGGCTGCGACACCGCGCAGTGCGGCGCCTGCACCGTGCACCTGAACGGCCGCGCGGTGAAGTCCTGCTCGATGCTGGCCGTGCAGGCGCAGGGCGCCGAGGTCACCACCATCGAGGGCCTGGCCAAGGCCGGCGAGCTGCACCCGATGCAGGCCGCGTTTCGCGAGTGCCACGGCCTGCAGTGCGGCTTCTGCACGCCGGGCATGGTGATGTCGGCAGTGAACCTGCTGAAGGACAAGCCGAACGCCAGCGAGACCGAGATCCGCGAGGGCCTGGAGGGCAACATCTGCCGCTGCACGGGCTATCACAACATCGTGAAGTCGATCCAGCTGTGCCAGAGCGGCAAGGTCGGCAACACCGGCGTCGCCGTCTGAAGGAGCAGCCCATGACCGACATGTCCAACTCACCCATCGGCAAGCCGCTGCAGCGCCGCGAAGACTACCGCTTCCTCACCGGCGCCGGCCAGTACACCGACGACGTGGTGCTGCCCGGCCAGACCTTCGGCTACTTCCTGCGCTCGCCGCACGCGCATGCGCGCATCAAGTCGATCGACACCTCCAAGGCCGCCAAGGCTGCCGGCGTGGTGCAGATCTTCACGGGCGCCGACCTCGCCGAAGCGAAGGTCGGCGGGCTGCCTTGCGGCTGGCTGATCCACAGCAAGGACGGCTCGCCGATGAAGGAGCCGCCGCACCCGGTGCTCGCGCAGGGCAAGGTGCGCCACGTCGGCGACCAGGTTGCGCTGATCGTCGCCGAGACCGCGCTGCAGGCGAAGGACGCAGCTGAACTGATCGAGGTCGACTACGAGGAGCTGCCGGCGGTGATCGAGATCACCACGGCCGACAAGTCTGCCTCGGCGGTGCACGACGACGTGCCGAACAACGTCTGCTACGACTGGGGCCACGGCAACAAGGACGCGGTGGACGCGGCCTTCAAGCAGGCGGCCAAGGTCAGCACGCTGGAGTTCGTCAACAACCGGCTGATCCCCAACGCGATGGAGCCGCGCGCGGCCAACGCGCAGTACACCAAGCACGACGACAGCTACACGCTCTACGTGGCCAACCAGAACCCGCACGTCGAGCGGCTGCTGATGAGCGCCTTCGTGCTCGGCCTGCCGGAGTCGAAGGTGCGCGTGATCGCGCCCGACGTCGGCGGTGGCTTCGGCTCGAAGATCTTCCTCTACGCCGAGGAGACCGCGCTGGTGTGGGCGAGCAAGCGCGTCAACCGGCCGATCAAGTGGACGGCCGAGCGCAGCGAATCCTTCCTCACCGACGCGCACGGCCGCGACCACCACACCAAGGTCGAGCTGGCGATGGACGCGAAGGGCAACTTCCTCGCCATGCGCGTGGACACCATCGCCAACATGGGCGCGTACCTGTCGACCTTCGCGTCGAGCGTGCCGACCATCCTGTACGCGACGCTGCTGGCCGGCCAGTACAAGACGCCGGCGATCTACTGCAACGTGAAGGCGGTGTTCACCACCACCGCGCCGGTGGACGCCTACCGCGGCGCCGGCCGGCCCGAGGCCACTTACGTGGTCGAGCGCATCGTCGAGCAGGCGGCGCGCGACATGAAGATGGACCCGGCGGCGCTGCGCCGGCAGAACTTCATCACCGAGTTCCCCTACGCCACGCCGGTCGGCCTGACCTACGACATCGGCAACTACGCGGCTCACCTCGACAAGGCGATCCAGCTCGCCGACGTGGCCGGCTTCCCGGCGCGCAAGGCGGCCTCGGCCGCCAAGGGCAAGCTGCGTGGCCTGGGCTACAGCTGCTACATCGAGGCCTGCGGCCTGGCGCCATCGAACATCGCCGGGGCGCTCGGTGCGCGCGCCGGCCTGTTCGAGGCCGGCGAGGTGCGCGTGCACCCGACCGGCACGGTAACGGTGTTCACCGGCTCGCACAGCCACGGCCAGGGCCACGAGACGACCTTCGCACAGGTCGTCGCGGCCAAGCTGGGCATCCCGGTGGCCAGCGTCGAGATCGTGCACGGCGACACCGGCCGCGTGCCCTTCGGCATGGGCACCTACGGCAGCCGCTCGCTCTCGGTGGGCGGCACGGCGATCGTCAAGGCGGTCGACAAGATCATCGCCAAGGGCAAGAAGATCGCCGCCCACCTGCTGGAAGCGACTGACACCGACATCGAGTTCGACAACGGCGAGTTCAAGGTCAAGGGCACCGACAAGAAGGTGCCGTTCGGCTCGGTGGCGCTGACCGCCTACGTGCCGCACAACTACCCGCTGGACAAGCTGGAGCCGGGTCTGAACGAGAACGCGTTCTACGATCCGACCAACTTCACCTACCCCTCGGGCACCTATGTCTGCGAGGTCGAGGTCGATCCCGACACCGGCAAGACGCGGGTGGAGCGCTTCACCGCGGTCGACGACTTCGGCAACATCGTCAACCCGATGATCGTCTCCGGCCAGGTGCACGGCGGCCTGGCCCAAGGCCTGGGCCAGGCAATGCTGGAAGCTTGTGTGTACGATCCCGAATCCGGCCAGCTGCTGACCGGAACGTACATGGACTACACGATGCCGCGCGCCGACGACCTGCCGAACTTCACGGTCGACCACACCGTCACGCCCTGCACGCACAACCCGCTGGGCGTGAAGGGCTGCGGCGAAGCCGGTGCGATCGGTTCGCCGCCGGCCTTCATGAACGCGCTGACCGATGCCCTGGGCGTGAAGGACCTGGCCATGCCGGCCACGGCCGAACGCGTCTGGCGCGCCGCCCACAAGAACGCCTGAGGAGACGCACACATGTACACCTTCGACTACCAGCGCCCGAGCAGCGCATCGGCCGCGGCCTCGGCCTTCCAGGGCGACACCCGCTACCTGGCGGGCGGGCAGAGCCTCGTGCAGGCGATGAAGCTGCGCCTGTCTTCCAGTGAACGCCTCGTCGACCTCGGCGGCGTGGCCGAGCTCAAGGGCATCTGCATGGAGGGCAGCAACGTCGTCATCGGCGCGATGACCACCCATGCGGCCGTGGCAGCTTCGGCTGACGTGAAGAAGGCCGTGCCGGCGCTGGCCGATCTGGCCGGCGGCATCGGCGACCAGATGGTGCGCAACATGGGCACCATCGGCGGCTCGATCGCCAACGCCGACCCGGCGGCCTGCTACCCGGCAGGCATCGTCGGCCTGGGCGCGACCATCAATACCAACCAGCGCACCATCGCCGGCGACAGCTTCTTCACCGGCCTGTACGAGACGGCGCTCAAGCCGGGCGAACTGATCGTGTCGGTGAGCTTCCCGAGCGTCGCCAAGGCCGCGTACATCAAGTACAAGCAGCCGGCGTCGCGCTTCGCGCTGGTCGGCGTGTTCGTCGCGCAGACCTCTGCCGGCGTGCGCGTGGCCGTCACCGGCGCGGCGGGCAGCGTGTTCCGCTGCAAGCCGATCGAGGATGCGCTGGCCAAGAGCTTCACGCCGGAAGCCGCGAAGGCGGTGAAGGTGAGCGCCGACGGCCTGAACAGCGACCTGCATGGTTCGGCCGCCTACCGTGCCGCGATGATCAGCGTGATGGCCTCGCGCGCGGTCGCCGCCGCGCTGGCGCGCTGATCGAACGCCAGGGTCTGCGCCGTGTGGCGACGCCGGCCCTGGCTGTTCTGTGCATGGGCGCTGCTGTCCGCGGCGCCGCTGCTCCACGCGCAGGGCCAGGACGCCCCGCTGCTGAAGGTCGTGCTCGCCGACGGCCGCAGCCAGAGCTTCACGCGCGCCCAGCTCGACGCGATCCCCACCGAGCGCGCCCCGGCGCGGCTGCGTGACGGCGCGCCGTTCACGGTCACCGGCGTGTCGGTGACGACGCTGCTCAGGCTCTGCGGGCTCGACCTGAGCCAGAACCTGGGCGGCGGCAAGGTGGTGGGCCATGCGCTGCTGGCGCGTGCCGCCGACGACTACCGCGCCGTGTTCGGGCTGGCCGAGGTCGACCCTCACTTCGGCCACCCGCCGCTGATGGTGAGCTGGACGAACGCGGATGGCTCGCCGCTGTCGGAGAAGGCCGGCCCCGTGCAACTCATCTCCACCGGCGAGAGCCGGCCCGGCCGCTGGGTGCGCCAGCTGCAGTCCCTCGAAGTCAAACCACTGCCATGACGACGGCCTCCGAACTGAAGCTGCCCGACTCCGTCGACGCGGTGATCGCGTTGCTCGCCACCGAGAACTACCTCTGCGACCGGCGCCTGGCCACCGCGCTGTTCCTCGCGCTGAAGCTGCGCCGCCCGCTGTTCCTCGAGGGCGAGCCCGGCGTGGGCAAGACCGAGCTCGCCAAGTCGCTGTCCAGCGCGCTGGGCACGCTGATGCTGCGCGTGCAGTGCTACGAGGGCCTGGACGTGGCGCAGACGGCCTACGAGTGGAACGTGGCGCGCCAGATGGTCGAGATCCGCCTGGCCGAGGCGGCGCATTCGATCACCGACGCGGCCGACCGCGACCGCCTCGCGCACAGCCTGTATTCGCGCGCCATGCTGATCGAGCGGCCGCTGCTGAAGGCGCTGACGCAAGCGCGTTCGCCGGTGCTGCTGATCGACGAACTCGACCGCGCCGACGAGCCCTTCGATGCCTTCCTGCTCGAGGTGCTGGCAGAGAACCAGATCACCATCCCCGAGCTCGGCCCGATCCAGGCCGATGCGCCGCCGATCACCATCATCACCAGCAACCGCACGCGCGAGATCCACGACGCGCTGAAGCGGCGCTGCCTGTACCACTGGGTCGAGTTCCCGGACGTGGAGCGCGAGCTCGACATCGTGCGGCGCAAGGCGCCCGGCGCCTCCGAGCGCCTGTACCGGCAGGTGGTGGAGTTCGTGCAGCGCATGCGCACGCTCGACCTGTTCAAGGCGCCGGGGGTGGCGGAGACGATCGACTGGACGAATGCTTTGGTCGCGCTCAATGCGATGCGCCTGGATCCGGCCACGGTGCACGACACGCTGGGCGTGCTGTTGAAGTACCAGGACGACATCGCCCGGATGGGCGGCGGCGACACCGCGAAGATCCTCGACGAGCTGAAGGCTCGGGCGCTGCTGGACTGACACGCACATGCTGGCCGACAACATCGTCCACTTCTCGCGCATCCTGCGCGACACCGGCATGGCCGTCGGCCCCGATCGTGTGCTCGCTGCCATCGCCGCGGTGGAGGCCGTGGGACTGGAACGCCGCGAAGACATCCGCGCCGCGCTGAGTGCGGTGATGCTCGAGCGACATGAACAGCAGACAGTGTTCGATGCCGCTTTCGACGCCTTCTTCCGCGACCCGAAACTGCTCGAGCAGATGATGTACCTGCTGCTGCCCAAGATCCAGGGCCGCGGCGAGAAGCAGTTGCCGCCGCGCGCGAACCGCCTGGCCGAAGCACTTGCGCCGCCGGCGCCGGAGCGAAAGCCGAACCCAGCCAACGAGACGGCCAAGGAAGAGATCCAGTTCGAGACCGAGTTCAGCTTCTCCGAGCGCGAACGTCTCGCGCAGGCCGATTTCGAAAGCATGACCACGGCCGAATACGAACTCGCCAAGAAGCTGGCCGAACGCGCGCCGCTGCCGGTGCGCCCGGTGCGCCGCCGCCGCCACGAGACCGGCCCGCGCGGCACGCTGGACCTGCGCCGCACGCTGCAGGGCATGGCGCGCCAGCCGCACACGCTGGCCCCGGCCTTCACGCACCCGCGCACCGAGCTGCCGCCGATCGTCGTGCTGCTCGACATCTCCGGCTCGATGGACCGCTATTCGCGCCTGTTCCTGCACTACGTGCACGGCCTGACGCGCCGGCATCTGAAGGTGCACACCTTCACCTTCGGCACGCGGCTGACCAACATCACGCGCTGCCTGCGCCACCGCGACCCCGATGTCGCGCTGAAGATGGCCGACTCGCAGGTGCACGACTGGAAGGGCGGCACGCGCATCGCGAGCAGCCTGGACGAGTTCAACCGCCGCTGGGCGCGCCGCGTGCTCGGCGCCAACGCCGCGGTGCTCCTGGTCACCGACGGCCTGGAGCGCGACGAAGGCGGCCTGCTCGCCAGCGCGGCGGCACAATTGCACCGCATGGCGCACGAGCTCGTGTGGCTGAACCCGCTGCTGCGCTTCGAGGGCTTCGAGCCGCGCGCCGAGGGCATCCGCACGCTGCTCGCCCATGTCGACCGTTTCCTGCCGGTGCACAACCTCGCCAGCCTGGCGGATCTCGCCGGCGCCTTGCAGCGCCCGGCCCTGCAACCCTCTTCACTGCTTCACTGACCCCATGGAACTCAAAGGCGAACGTCTCATCCCGGCCTCGGTCGACACCACCTGGGCCGCGCTCAACAACCCGGACATCCTGAAGGCCTGCATCACCGGCTGCGAATCGCTGGAGCGCACCGGCGACGATGCCTTCCAGGCCATGGTCGCCGTGCGCGTCGGCCCCGTCAGCGCCAAGTTCAAGGGCAACCTGAAGATGACCGACGTGAAGGCGCCGAACAGCTACACGATCAACTTCGACGGGCAGGGCGGCGTGGCCGGTTTCGGCAAGGGCTCGGCCGACGTGTCGCTGGCCGCCGAGGGCAGCGGCACCAAGCTGAGCTACGTGGCGCGCGCGCAGGTCGGCGGCAAGATGGCGCAGGTCGGCTCGCGGCTGATCGACGCCGCCGCCGGCAAGATCGCGGAAGACTTCTTCACCGCCTTCGAGGCGGCACTCGCGCCGGCCGAAGGCGCGGTGGTGGCAGCCCCGGCGCCCGCGCCGGCTGCAGGCGGCAACAAGATGCTGTGGTGGATCGTCGGCGCGGTCGTCATCCTGGCCGCGATCTGGTTGCTCAAGCGATAGGAGCAGGTCATGGACAGTCTGGACCTTCAGGTGCTGCAACAGGCGCGCGACTGGCGCGCCACGGGCCAGCCGGTGTGGCTGGTCACCGTCATCGAGACCTGGGGGTCGGCGCCGCGCCCGCCCGGCGCGCTGCTGGCCATGCGCGGCGACGGCCTGGTGGTCGGCTCGGTCTCCGGCGGCTGCGTCGAGGACGACCTCATCGACCGCGTGCGCAAGGGCGAACGGGTCGGCAAGCCTTCGTTGATCAACTACGGCGTCAGCAAGGAAGAGGCGGCGCGTTTCGGCCTGCCCTGCGGCGGCAACCTGCGCCTGGTGCAGGAGCCGCTGACCGACACCGCCTGGGTCGACGAGGTGCTCACGCGCACCGCGCGCCACGAGCTGGTCGCGCGCCGGCTCGACCTGGCCAGCGGCACCGTCACCATCGAGCCGGCCGCGCGCGGCGAGGCTTTCCAGTTCGACTGCACGCAGCTGCGCGCGCTGTTCGGCCCGCGCTGGCGGCTGCTGATCATCGGTGCCGGGCAGCTCTCGCGCGCCGTCGCGCAAATGGCGCTGGCGCTGGACTTCGAGGTGATCTGCTGCGACCCGCGCGAGGAGTACCACCTCACCTGGGACATCCCGAACACCACCTTCAGCAAGTCCATGCCCGACGACCTGGTGCTGGAGCTGCAGCTCGATCCGCACAGCGCCGTGATCGCCGTCACCCACGACCCCAAGCTCGACGACATGGTGCTGCTCGAGGCGCTGAAGTCGCCGGCCTTCTACGTCGGTGCGCTCGGCTCGCGCGGCAACACGGCCAAGCGCAAGGAGAGGCTGGCGCTGTTCGACCTGTCGCCGGCCGAGATCGACCGCCTGCACGGCCCGATCGGGCTGGACCTGGGCAGCAAGACGCCGGCCGAGATCGCCGTGTCGATCGTCGCCGAGATCGTGGCGGTGAAGAACGGCGTGGCGCTGATGCAGAAGAAGGAAGGCTCGGCGCTGCCGGAGTCGCCAGGGGTGTGCGCGCGCTCCTGAGGCGACGGGCTTCAGCGCTCCAGGCCGAGCGCCTTGTGCGCCAGCGCCACGAAGGCGGCGCGCTCGGCGCGTGACAGCGGCGCCAGGATCTCTGCCTGCAAGGCTTCCACCACCGGCCGGATGGTGGCCAGCAATCGCTCGCCGTCGGGCGTGAGGTGAAGTTGCCGCGCGCGGCGATCCTGCGCGCTGACCACGCGCTGCACCAGCCCCTTGCTCTCCAGGCGATCGATGACACCGCCGATCGTTGCGCGGTCGAAGCTGATGGTCGTGGCCAGGCTGGCCTGGTCGATTCCGGGTTGCTGCGCGATCGCATCGAGCGCGGCGAACTGCACCGAGGTCAGCTCGAAGCCGGCGGCCTGCGTCTGCGCCTGAAAGACCTGCGTCGACTGCTGATGCAGCCGCCGGATCAGGTGCCCAGCCATCTCGATCCTGTCCATCGCTGCCCCCGGCCTTCGCCTGCCTCGCCCCGTCGCCGGGGTGCTGCCTGTCTGCTTGACGATTTTAGTATGCATACATATTATATGAAAGCTTATCGCATCCAGCCCATCAGCGGCCCAAGGGAGACACCATGCAATTCCACCTCAACGGCTTCAAGCCCGGCGATCCCGACGTGTCGCCGGCCGCCGCGGGCCATCGCCGCGCGGGCGACCCCTTGCCGGAGACGGTGGACGTGCTGATCGCCGGCTCGGGCCCGGCCGGCCTGTGCCTGGCCGCCCAGCTGGCTCGCGTCCCGCAGATCCGCACCTTGCTGGCCGAGCCCAGGCTGGGGCCGATGGAGAAGGGCCAGGCCGACGGCATCAGCGTGCGCTCGATGGAGATGTTCCAGGCCTTCGGCTTCGGCGAAAAGGTGATGCGCGAGTCGGTGTGGATCAACGAGACCACCTTCTGGGCGCCCGGCGAGGATGCGTCTCTGGCACGCGTCGCCCGGGTGCAGGACGTGCCCGACGGCATCTCCGAGATGCCCCATGTGCTGATCAACCAGGCGCGGGTGCACGACATGTTCCTCGACATCATGCGCCACTCGCCCACCCGGCTGGAGCCCGACTACGGCCTGAAGGTCGTCGACCTGAGCGTCGACCCCGGCGCCGCCGAATACCCGGTCACCGTCACACTGGAGCACACCGCTCCTGGCCGCGAAGGCCAGGTGGTGAAGCTGCGCGCCAACTACGTCATCGGCTGCGATGGTGCCCGCTCGAACGTGCGCAGCGCCATCGGCGGGGCGCTGCACGGCGACGCGGCGCACCACGCCTGGGGCGTGATGGATGTGCTGGCCGTCACCGACTTCCCCGACTGGCGCATGAAGTCCTTCGTGCGCTCGCAGGACGAGGGCATCCTGATGGTGCTGCCTCGCGAGGGCGGGCACCTGGTGCGCCTGTACGTCGAACTCGACCGCCTGGGCGAGCACGAGCGCGCCGCCGACCGCGGCATGGGCGCGCAGGACATCATCGCCAAGGCGCAGCGCATCTTCCGGCCGTTCGAGCTGGACGTGAAGGAGGTCGTCTGGTGGTCGATCTACGAGATCGGCCATCGGCTGACCGACAAGTTCGACGACGTGCCGGCGGACCAGGTGGCCACCCGCGCGCCGCGCGTGATGCTGGCCGGCGACGCCTGCCATACCCACAGCCCGAAGGCCGGGCAGGGCATGAACGTGTCGATGGGCGATACCTTCAACCTCGGCTGGAAGCTGATCTCGGTGCTGACCGGCCGTGCCGACGCCTCCCTGCTGCACAGCTATTCCGGCGAGCGGCGCGCCGCCGCCAAGGGCCTGGTGGAGTTCGACCACAAGTGGGCGCGCGTCGTCGGTGCCCGGGCCGAGCAGGATCTCGCGGACAGCGCCACCGACGGCCTGCCCCGCGTGGCGCGCGAGTTCGTCAACAACCTGCCCTTCACCTGCGGCCTGACCATCCAGTACGAACGCAGCGCCCTGACCGGCGCGCCGACGCACCAGCAGCTGGCCACGGGCTTCGACATCGGCAAGCGCTTCCATTCCGCCCCCGTCGTCCGGCTGGCCGACGCCAAGCCCATGCACCTGGGCCATTGCATCGAGGCCGACGCGCGCTTCCACCTGGTTGTCTTCGCACCCGCGGGCGATGCCGGCGGCGCGGGCGGCGCCGTCGCCACGCTGTGCGAGTGGCTCGAGCACGACCCGGCCTCGCCGTTGCGCCGCCACACGGCGGCGGGCGAAGACGTCGATGCCGTGATCGACACGCGGGCGGTCTTCCAGCAGGGCTTTCGCGAGCTCGACTACGGTGCCATGCCTGCGCTGCTGCGCCCGCGCGTGGGCCGGCACGGGCTGTGCGACTACGAGAAGGTGTTCTGTGCCGACCTGAAGCGGGGCGATGACATCTTCGCGATGCGTGGCATCGACCGCGCCGCGGGCTGCGTGGTCGTCGTGCGGCCGGACCAGTACGTGGGGCATGTCCTGCCGCTGCAGGCCCGCGACGCGCTGGCTGCGTACTTCGCCGCCATCCTGCGCGTGCGCGGCTGAGCGGCTGATCCGTTCTGGCGCAGCGCCTGCGGGTTCGCCCTGACTGGAGCGAGAACCGCCCCGCGGCCACCATGCCGGCCATGATGCGACGCCGTCATGCCCTGAGCCTGCTCGCGCTCCTGCCGTGGCGGGGCGTGGCGCACGCCGACGACACCGGCGGCGACCCGTTCCGCTCGCTACAGTGGCCCGACCTGAAGCGCGAGTTCTTCGGCAGCGCGCCGGTGGTGTTCGACGAGCGCGTGCAGGTGCGCGCCCCGGCCTTCGCCGAGGACCCGATGAACGTGCCGGTGAGCGTGGCGGCGCTGGGCCTGCCCGACATCGAGAGCATCGTCGTCTTCGTCGACCGCAACCCGATCCGCAAGGTGCTCGAGTACCAGCCGCTGGCCGCGCTGGCCAGCGTCGGCCTGCGTTTCAAGCTCGAGCAGGCGAGCCCGGTGCGCGCCGCCGCGCGCACCAAGGATGGCGTCTGGCATGTCGGCGGCACGCTGGTCGATTCTTCCGGCGGCGGCTGCACCGTGGCCGGCGCCACGCGCAAGGACGGCAGCTGGTCGCAGACGCTGGGGCAGGTCAGCGGCAAGCTGTTCCCGGGCAGCCCGATCGCGCAGGCCCAGGGTTCCTCAGGGGCCTCCCGGCTGCGCGTGCGCGTGATGCACCCGATGGACACCGGGCTGGTCGGCGGCATCCCGGCCTTCTACGTCAACCGGCTCAGCGTGCGCGACGCGGCGGGCCGCGAGCTGCTGCGCCTGGCGACCTTCGAGCCGGTGAGCGAGAACCCGGTGTTCAGCTTCGACTTCCCCGGCCGCGTGGCCGGCGGGCTGCGGTTGGTCGGCACCGACAACAACGGCAACCGCATCGACAGCCGCATCGAATGAAGCGGCTCCTCGTCATCGCACTGCTGGCCGCGGGTGCGGCGCTCTCGCAGACCGCGCCGAAGGTCGACATCGCGCGGCTGGACTACGGCCTGGCGGCGCGGGCGCTCGCGCCGGGCGTGTGGGTCGTCGAAGGCGCCAACGCCGACTTCTCGCCGGCCAACGGCTGCAACATCATCAACACCGGCTTCATCGCCACCGGTGCCGGCGTGATCGTGGTCAACACCGGGCCGTCGAAGCGATACGGCGAACAGTTGCGCGCGCTCATCGAGCGCACCGTGCGCGAGCCCGTCGTGCAGGTGATCCACCTGAACCTGCACCCCGACTACTTTCTCGGCAACCAGGCTTTCGCCGACGTGCCGCGGCTGGCCACCGACAGCACGCGGGCCGGCATGGCGCGCGAGGCCAAGGCCTACGAAGACAACCTCTATCGACTGTGCGGCGACTGGATGAAGGGCACGCAGGCCGTGCTGCCCAGTGGCACCGCCATGCTCGGGCCGCTGCGGGTGGGCGGGCGCGAGATGGAGCTGCGCGAGTACCGTGGCCACACCGACAGCGACCTGGTGCTCGTCGACAAGGCCAGTGGCGTGGTGTTCGCCGGCGGCCTCGTGTTCGCGCAGCGCATTCCGACCACGCCGCATGCGCAGGTCGGCGCCTGGCTCGGCAGCCTGCAGTCCTTCTCTGCGTTGCCGCTGAAGACGCTGGTGCCCAGCCACGGGCCGGTGCGCAGCGACGCGAGCGCGGTGGGGCAGACGCAGCGCTACCTTCAGTGGCTGGACCGCCGCTTCACGCAAGCGGCAGAGCAGGGCGTCGAGATGAATGAACTGCTGCGCGCCGAGGTGCCGGCGGAGTTTCTCGGCTGGGCGGCCTTCGGCACCGAGTACACCCGCAACGTGGCACACCTGTACCCGCGCTACGAGCAGGCGGTGCTCGGCGGCGGGAAGGCGAAGCCCTAGCCGATCTCGACGTCGTCGAAAGCGAGCTCGATCGACTCGATCAGCAGCGCGCTGCCCATCGCGTTCAAGGGCGAATAGTGCAGCGACACCGGCCGCACGTTGCGGAAGCGCCAGCGCATCGGCGTGCCGGCCCTGTCGTCGCCGATCAGCGAGATGGTCACGGTACGGCGTTGCGGCGAGCGGCCGCTGCGGGCCTTCGCCCACCAGGCGTGGAATTCTTCGCCGCCGGTGGCGGCGCGGCGCAGCAGCAAGTGCTCGGCGGCGTCGGGCCGCCACGAATCTCGAACGGCGGCCAGGGACGGAAACACCACCTCCGAGCAGCCGACCTCGACGTGGCGGCCATTGCCTTCGTCGATCTCGACGCGGAAGTTGCGGCCCGTGAGGGGCCGGCGCTCGACGTCGCTCACGGCAGACGTCACTCCATCTCCAGCCGCTCGTAGGCGAGCACCATCTCCTCGATGGCCACCTCGTTCGCCTTCGCATTGAAGGGCCCGCTGGTGTGCTTGACGATGCGCGCGCGCAGCAGCTTCCAGGTCTGCACGACGGCGGCGCGGTCCTCGCTCAGCAACTGCACGGTGACCGTGCGCAGGGCGTTCTGGTCACCGTTGCGGATCTGGTCGAGCCACTGGTACAGGCGCAGCGAGCCGATGACGCCTCGCTTGAGCGTGACGTCGCTCACCTTCGTCAGGCCGGTGAGCTTCATGACGTTGTTCTCTTTCGAGTTGCCGTTGCGGTACTCGATCACCGCCGTCTCCATGCCGATGGCGCCGACCTCCATGAAGCCGGCGTCCGGCCCCTCGGTGTTGCCGTCGCCAAGGTCGACGAGGAAATTGAAGGGGGGGTAGGGGCGCTCGCGTTGGATGGCCATGGCAGGGTTCCGAGTGTCGTCGTGATCGTTTCAGTGTGGCACTTCGCGGCCCGTGGTGGCAGTCCCTAGCTCTGTCACAGGGCGACGCGCGGGCACTGCTCAAGGATGTGACATCGCCAGGGGAAACCCTGAAGCACGAGGGGCAATTCAGGCCCCGCCGGGCGTGTTTTGCTGTGCCGTGGCGTGCCTCGACGCATGGCACGGGAGTTGCCCAAAGAGGGCCTGGAGAAGCAGTCGACAACCTGCCCCCAACCCCTCTCAACCCTCGAGGAGACACGATGCACTACAAACTCTTGACCCTGTCGATCGCGCTGGCCCTGGGGTCCCTGTCGGCCCAGGCCGCGGTGACCGACAAGATGATCGAAGACGATGCGACGACCCCGGGCGACATCGTCTCCTGGGGCATCGGCACGCAAGGGCAGCGCTACTCGCCGCTCAAGCAGATCAACCCGTCCACGATCGGCAAGCTGGTGCCGGCGTGGTCGTTCTCCTTCGGCGGAGAGAAGCAGCGTGGCCAAGAGTCGCAGCCGCTGATCAAGGACGGCGTGATGTACGTCACCGCCTCCTACTCGCGCATCTTCGCGCTCGACGCCAAGACCGGCGCCAAGCTGTGGAAGTACGAGCACCGCCTGCCCGAAGGCATCATGCCCTGCTGCGACGTGATCAACCGCGGCGCCGCGCTGTACGACAACCTGGTCATCTTCGCCACGCTCGACGCGCAGCTCGTCGCGCTCGACGCGAAGACCGGCGACGTGGTCTGGAAGGAGAAGATCGACGACTATGCCGCCGGCTACTCGGCCTCGGCCGCGCCGCTGATCGCCGGCGGCCTGCTGCTGACCGGCGTGTCGGGCGGCGAGTTCGGCATCGTCGGCCGCGTCGAGGCACGCGACCCGAAGACCGGCCGGATGGTCTGGTCGCGCCCGACCGTCGAAGGCCACATGGGCTACACCTACGACAAGGACGGCAACAAGAAGGAGAACGGCATCTCCGGCACCACCGGCAAGAGCTGGCCCGGCGATTTGTGGAAGACCGGCGGCGCAGCCACCTGGCTGGGCGGCACCTACAACGCCAAGACGGGGCTGGCCTACTTCGGCACCGGCAACCCGGCACCGTGGAACAGCCACCTGCGCAAGGGCGACAACCTGTTCTCCTGCTCCACCGTGGCCATCGACATCAAGACCGGCCAGATCAAGTGGCACTACCAGAACACGCCCAACGACGGCTGGGACTTCGACGGCGTGAACGAGTTCGTCACCTTTGAAGACGGCGGCAAGATCCTCGGCGGCAAGGCCGACCGCAACGGCTTCTTCTACGTCAACGACGCGGCCACCGGCCAGCTCGTCAATGCCTTCCCGTTCGTCAAGAAGGTGACCTGGGCCACCGGCATCGACCTGAAGACCGGCCGGCCGAACTACGTGCCCGAGAACCGCCCGGGCGACCCGACCGCGGGCGCCGATGCGAAGAAGGGCAACGTGGTGTTCTCGGCGCCCTCGTTCCTCGGCGGCAAGAACCAGATGCCGATGGCCTACTCGCCCGACACGAAGCTGTTCTACGTGCCGGCCAACGAATGGGGCATGGAGATCTGGAACGAGCCCATCACCTACAAGAAGGGCGCGGCCTACCTCGGCGCCGGCTTCACCATCAAGACGCTGAACGACGGCGCCATCGGCGCGATGCGCGCCATCGATCCGAAGACCGGCAAGATCGTCTGGGAAGCGCCGAACAACGCGCCGCTGTGGGGCGGCGTGCTGACCACCGGCGGCAACCTCGTGTGGTGGGGCACGCCGGAAGGCTACCTGCAGGCCGCCGACGCCAAGACCGGCAAGATCGTCTGGAAGTTCCAGACCGGCTCCGGCGTCGTGGCACCCCCGGTCACCTGGGAAGACAAGGGCGAGCAGTACGTCGCCGTGGTCTCGGGCTGGGGCGGTGCGGTGCCGCTGTGGGGCGGCGACGTGGCCAAGAAGGTCAGCTTCCTCGAGCAGGGCGGCTCGGTGTGGGTGTTCAAGCTGATGAAGTGAACTCCCGGTCCCCATGACTGAACGAGGCCGCCCCAGGGCGGCCTCGTTGCGTTGCGGAGCGTGAACTTTTCTTGCTCCTGCTCAAGTGCGAAGCCCTGTTCCTGCTCGGCCTGACTACCATCAGGCTCTCGCCGTCCGGGCTGTCTGGTCGGCATCGATACCCAGGGTTTGAAGGCCCCCATGCCGCTGCTGACCGTGACCGTGGTCGAAGCCATCGCCATCGGCGTGCTCGCGCTGCTGTTCTGGACGGTCTGGCTGCGCGCGCGTGAACCCGGCACACCCTTGCTCGGCGCGGGCTTCGCGCTCGCCGCCTTGTGGTACTTCAGCAGCGACAGCCTGCCGTACACCGGCCCCTTCATCGACGTGCCGGTGTTGCGTGCATCGTCGATCGTGATCGGCTCGGCCGTGGTGCTGGTCACCGTCGGCGTCGTGCAGTACCTCGGATTCCCCCGCGGCTGGCTGCGCGCCTTCGTGGTCGCGCTGTGGCTGCCGTCAGCCGTGCTCATTGCGGCACTGGCCGTCGGGCAGCCGGTGCGGCACGAGGTTTTCCACGTCGGCGTTCTGCTGTCCTACGTGGGGGCCGCCTTGCTCGCGCTGCGACGCGCCTTCGAGCGGCCGGGCCAGAATCACCTCGGCCTGGGGGTCGCGCTGCTGATCATGGCGGCACTGCCCTTCCTTCTGCAGGCGGCGGGCGTGCCATCGGAACAGCTGAAGTACTTTGCCGGCATCGGGTTGGCCGCGTTCGGCATGATCGTGCTGACCATCAGCCTGCTGCATCGCCAGCGCGAGCTGGGGCGGGAAGTCGCCTGCCGCACGGCTGCCGAGACCAGATTGCGCGAGGCGAACGTGCTCCTCGAATCCCGGGTCGTCGAGCGCACCAGCCACTTGCACGAGCTGATCACCGGCCTCGAGGCGGTCAACCGGGGCGTGTCGCACGACCTGCGAGGGCCACTCGGCGGCATGTCGCAACTGGCAAGGCTGGCGGCGGACGCGTTGAGCCGGGGTGACCCGTCGATGGCCCATCGTGCCTTGCCCGCCATCGCCGAGCAGTGCGACGCATCGGTGCGCATGGTCTGCTCGATGCTCGACCTGGCACGGCTGGGCGAGGCCACCCCGCGTCGCGAGCCGGTACAGCTCGGACGGATCGTGCGCTCCGCCTTCGAGGAGGTGATCCTGTCCCGACCCGGCGCGCAGCGGCCCACGCTGCGCTGCGGCGAACTGCCGACAGTGCAGGCGGATCCCGACCTGCTGCGCACGGTGTTCGTGAATCTGCTGGGCAATGCGACCAAGTTCTCGGGCCAGACGCAGGTGCCACGGATCGACGTCGTGGTCGACGTGGAGGGCGCCGACGTGCAGGTCTGCGTGCGCGACAACGGCGTCGGTTTCTCGGCCGATGCGGCCGAGCATCTTTTCGAGCCCTTCTATCGCGCCCACGGCGCGGCCTTCGACGGCCACGGGCTGGGGCTGAGCATCGTGCGCCGCGCCATCGAGGCCATGGGAGGCCGCGTCTGGGCCGCAGTGGCACCCGAAGGCGGGGCGCAGCTGTGCTTCCGGCTGACCGGCGCGGCACAGTCGGCGACCCCCGAGTTGGCGGTGGCCCACGCGGCCTGAGCCCGACAGCGGGAAGTCTTCCCTGGCCTGCCGCGCTGCGCCGCGCCAGACTGCAGCGGTGCAATGCGGGCCCTCGCGGGCTCACGCACGATTCGCATCGTCGGCTTCGAGCTGATTTCAACCGCTGTCCGCAGATCGCGGGCAGCGGTTCTTCTTCGGAGCTGCGCGCAAGTCAGCCCTGGCGCAGCGGATGTCGTGCGCCGTTCATGGCAGGATGGCGCATGAACTTTCGCCTGAACTTTCGACTGCTGGCCTCGTTGAGCCTGCTCGCCGCGGCCCAGCTGTCCTGGAGCGCCGACCGGCCCTACATCGTCACCAACAGCGGCGCTGCCGAAGACGACGAGGAGCAGGTCTGGTCGGTGGAGAACTGGGTTCGCCAGGCGGGAGCGCAGCGCACGCTGACCGTGGCGCCCGAGTACGCGTTCGACCCGGTGAATTCGCTGCAGGTCGAGTTCCGCCGCGTGGTCGACCGCGACATCGGCAACGGCCACGAGATCGAGCTCGAGTACAAGCACCTGTTCAACCGGATCTCGCGCGACGGCTGGGGCTGGGGCGTGGTTGCCACGCTGGACATGGAGCGCCCGCAAGGCGGCCCCTGGCAGCGCGCCGGCGTGTCGCTGAGCCTGCCGCTGAGCGTGCAGTTCAACGAAGGCGCCGGCACCTTCCACGTCAACGTCGGCGTGGCCAAGCCGCGCGAGGAGCGCCGCGTGTGGACGGGCGTGCTCGCCGCCGAGCACGAGATCTGGAACCGCACCGCGCTGTTCGGCGAGTGGGCAAGCGACCGCGAAGGCCGGCTCGTGCATGCCGGCGTGCGCCACTGGATCAAGCGCGAGCGCCTGGCCGTCGACATCGCCTGGCAGCGCGTGCGCAGCGAGGATGTGCGCGGCAGCGGCGTGGTGCTGGGCATCGCCTGGTACGACCTGTAGTGCGGCGATGACAGCCGAGCAGGTTCCGATGGATCTGCCGCGTCGCGTGATGCGGCGCGCGATGGCGGTGGCCGTGCTGACGCTGCTCGGGGCGCTGGTGCTCGGCCTGGCGCGCACCGATGCCGACATCGACGGCGAAGTGCAGGCCGCCATGTCGCTGGCTGCCGCGATGTCGCGCCTGACTCAGGCGAGCTCGCTCAGCGATGCCGAGCTGATCGCCGTGCTGCAGGCGCACGAGGGCGAAACGCCGCTGCGCCACCTGTCGCTCGCCCTGCGCGACGGTGCGGGCCGACTGCTGCTCGGCCGCCTGCAGGGGCCGGAGAGTTCGCGGCTGGTGGAGGCGCTCACTGACCTGCATCGCCGCTGGCGACCCGGTACCGAGGTGCAGCCTGTGACGTGGCCGCTGCCGCGCCCCGGCCGCGAGCCCTGGACGCTGACGCTGGCCGCGCAGCGCGACAGCGAGCGTCGCGAGGCCGTTGCCTACCTGGGCAGCTTGCTGGGGGTGCTGCTGCTGGGCATGGCCTTGATGCTGGCGGTGATGTCCTGGAACGTGCGCGCGGCGTTTCGGCCGCTGCAGGGCCTGCTGGCGGCGATCGCACGCATCCAGGCCGGGGACCCCGCGGCCGCGCGTGCGATTCCCGCCATGCCGACCGGCGAACTGGAGCAGATCGCCACGGCATTGCGTGCACTCGGCCGGGCGCTCGACGTGGCCCAGGCCGAGCGGCGCATGCTCGGCCACAAGGTGCAGTCGCTGCAGGAGGAAGAGCGCATGCGCTTGTCGCGCGAGCTGCACGACGAGTTCGGCCAGCGCCTCACCGCGATCCGCATCGACGCGGCCTGGCTGGCGCAGCGCCTGCGCGAACTGCCCGACGTGCAGCCGGTGGTGCAGGGCATGGCCGAGCAGTGCGCGGCGATCCAGAACGACGTGCGCGGGCTGCTCGCGCGGCTGCAGCCTCTCGGCGGCGCGGCCGATGGTCTCGGCGACACGAGCGTGGCGACGCTGTCTGAACTGCTGCAGGGCCTGGCCGAGGGTTGGCGCAAGAGCGCCAGCGGCGCGTTGCGGGTGGCGCTCGAGATCGATGCCGAGCCTGGGCGCACGCTGCCGCGCGACCTGGCGCTCGCGCTGTACCGCATCAGCCAGGAGGCTCTGACCAATGTGGCCCGCCATGCGCAGGCCGCCGAGGCCACCGTGACGTTGCGCTGGCCCCGGGGCCGCGACACGATCGACTGGTCGGTCGCCGACGACGGTATCGGCCTCGTCGATGCCGGTGCCGCAGTGCGCCGCGGCAACGGCCTGGCGGGCATCAAGGAGCGAGTCTGGGCCTTCGGTGGCGACCTGCAGCTGAAGTCGGTGCGGCCCGGCCACGAACGGCCGGGCCTCGTGCTCGCCGCGACGCTGCGCGCGGCGGCAGCCTAGAGACGCACGGCCTCGATCGGCGCGAGCCGGTCGCGCTCCGCATCGGTCCACAGGCGAAAGTGCGCGACGAAGTGCCGGCCCGAGCCATCTTCCAGACCGAAGCTGCCGGTGTTGCCCGGTGCCACGTCCAGCGTCATCGCCAGGCCGGCCAGGTAGTCGCATTGCGCCAGGCTGGCGTACACGGGCACGCCGTCGG
>Ga0208460_10000460_pt1 | contig 28356 bp, 24 predicted proteins | sample AD_STIC10_MetaG_FD_184436 | JGI IMG/M metagenome (GOLD analysis project Ga0208460, IMG submission 184436) | Active sludge microbial communities of municipal wastewater-treating anaerobic digesters from USA - AD_STIC10_MetaG (SPAdes) (version 2) | ecosystem: Engineered > Bioreactor > Anaerobic >... | reverse complement strand
AGCGGGCCTTGGTAAATGTCGACGCGATTGCGGTCATCGCCGCGGGCGTGGACCACGATGGACGGCGGCTTGGGGTCGGGCCTGAGAAAGCTGCCGGTGTAGGGTAGTCGGCAAAAATCGACGCCGATCTGCCAGGCCAGAGATGGCAGCACATCGGTTTGCTGGAACGCGTCATCGATCACTGCTGGCATCTCCACCTTGCCGGCCACGATCATCGGAACGCGGGCAAACGCACGGTCACCGTAGCGCTGGAATTCGTCGGCGCTGAGCGGAGTCATGGTGCGATGGTCACCCATCACCACCACGATGCCATTGTCCATGAACCCTCGCGCTTCGAGAGCATCGTGGAACGCCCCGATCTGGGCATCGACGTAGCGAAATGCTCCCTGCGGATCGACCTTGCCGGTTTCTGGATTGATGAAGGGTGGATGGCTGCTGACGCTGAGCAGTACGGCGACAAACGGCTGGTTGCCGGTGCGCGTGTCGTACCAGTCGATGAAACGCCGGTAAAACACGCGATCTTCCACGGCGTTGAACTGAAAGCGTTGCATGGCGGAATAGTAGTCGTCGCGACTGCCGTGCACCTCGTCAAAGCCGATTCCCTTCAGCCAGTCTCCGATTCCGAGAAACGAGGTATCACCCGGGGTGAAAAACAGGGCTTGGAAACCGGCTGCATGGGCCAGCGAGGCAAGTGAGGGCTCGATCCCGGCAAAGTGCTTGAAGCTGTATTCGAAAGCCGCGGGCGGATTGATCGGCAGCTGGCCGCTGCCGATGGCGATTTCGGCGCCGCTGGTGGTGAAGCCGTTGGCGTAAAAGTGGGTGAAATAGTGATTGTCGCGTGCGATGGCATCCAGCCGTGGAGTCCAGTCGTTGGCGCTGCCGAGCAGCTTGCTGTGCCACGACGACAGCGATTCGGCGAGCAGGATGATCACGTTTGGACGGTTCGCTTGCGGGTTGGCTTGGCAAATCCGCGGCGTACGCGCCAGCAACCCGCGTTGTCGGTCGATGTGGGTGGTGCTGAATTCGCGCGTGCTGCCCTGGGCCAGGTTTACCGACACCACGTTCTCAACAAGGCTGGCGTGTACATACTGGACTGGACGCAAGGCTTGCGCGCCCCAGGCGAGCGCCAGGCTCGGCACCGCCAGCACGATTAGCCACTTGCCGACGCGGGCATCGAGGCCGCCCGCACGGCAGGCATTGAGCAACAGCGAAAGCGTGCCGAGCGCGGCGATTGCGGTGATGAATCCAGGCGTCGATTGCAGGCTGGACCTGAGTACGCTCCAGTTGGCACCCATCTGGCCACCAAAATGGAACAAGTCGCCGATATGCAAGCGCTGGCTGAACAACTGGAGCAACAACAGGTCCAGGGCCATCGCCACGGCCAGCATCAGCACCACGCTGCGCGCCAGCACGCGCAGCCAGTCCCAGCGCGAGAGGCACCCAATCGCAAGCAAGCCCAGCGCGCAGCCCAGCAACCAGAGGTCCGCTCCAAGGCTGGGCACGATGAAACAGCCATGGCATCCGGTGTAGCCGCCGACGTTGACTTCCACCCAGTAGGCCCGCGCGCCGATCAGTCCGAGCAGCACGACAATCAGCGCGCCGGTTGCAAACCGTTGGAGCAGGCCGGATTTTCGACCCGATTGGCGGCTCGGAGTGGTCGGCGAGGGTGGGTGCATTGGCAGCGGCAGGGGGGAAAACGCTAGAATAGCCGACTTGCTCGGACACCCTGCGCCCATGCGACTACTTGCCGAAGCCCTGACGTTCGACGACGTCTATCTCGTACCCGGTCACTCCAATGTCCTGCCGCGCGATGTGGACACCTCCACACGCCTGACCCGCAACCTGCGCCTGAATGTGCCGATTCTGTCCGCTGCGATGGATACGGTGACCGAGGCGCGCCTGGCCATTGTCATGGCCCAATGCGGCGGCATCGGTATCATCCACAAGAACATGACGCCGGACCAGCAGGCCGCCGAAGTACGCCTGGTCAAGAAGTTCGAGGCCGGCGTGATCCGCGATCCACTCACCGTGCGCCCGGACACCAGCATCCGCGATGTCATGCGCATCACCCGCGAGCACGGCATTTCCGGCGTGCCGGTGGTCAGCGGCGAAGAATTGGTCGGCATCGTCACCAGCCGCGACATGCGCTTCGAGAAGAAGCACGATGACCCGGTCAAGAACATCATGACGCGCAAGGAGCGCCTGGTCACGGTCAAGGAAGGCGCCAGCGAAGACGAGGTGCTGGCCCTGCTGCACAAGCACCGCATCGAGAAGGTGTTGGTGGTCAACGATGCCTTCCAGTTGCGCGGCCTGATCACGGTCAAGGACATCCAGAAGGCGCGCGACAATCCGCATGCGGCCAAGGATTCCGTCGAGCGCCTGCGCGTCGGCGCGGCCGTCGGCGTGGGAGGTGACACCGAACGTCGGGTGTCTGCCTTGGTCGAGGCGGGCGTCGATGTGTTGATCGTCGATACCGCACATGGTCACGCCCAATCGGTGATCGACCGCGTGGCCTGGGTGAAGAAGAATTTTCCGAATACCGAGGTGATCGGCGGCAACATTGTCACCGCGGAAGCCGCGCTTGCCCTGCGCGATGCGGGTGCTGATGCGGTCAAGGTCGGCGTCGGTCCAGGATCCATCTGCACCACGCGCATCGTCACCGGCGTTGGCGTGCCGCAGATCACGGCGATCGACCTGGTTGCCAACGCGCTCAAGGGCGAGATCCCGCTGATTGCCGATGGCGGCATCCGTTATTCGGGTGACGTGGCCAAGGCCATCGTCGCCGGCGCCTCCACGGTGATGTTGGGCAGCATGTTTGCCGGTACCGAGGAAAGCCCGGGCGAGGTTGAACTGTTCCAGGGACGCACCTACAAGAGCTATCGCGGCATGGGTTCGATCGGTGCAATGGAACAAGGCTCCAGCGACCGCTACTTCCAGGATGCTTCGGACCCGGAAAAACTGGTGCCGGAAGGCATCGAGGGCCGTATTCCGTATCGCGGCCCGCTACGCAATGTCATCCAGCAACTGGTCGGTGGCCTGCGCGCATCCATGGGCTACTGCGGCTGCGCCACCATCGATGACATGCGCACCCGCCCCCAATTCGTGCGCGTCACCAGCGCCGGCGTACGCGAAGCCCACCCACATGATGTGCAGATCGTCAAGGAAGCACCGAACTACCGCTTGAGTTGATTGAAGGCCGGGAGCGGGGAATGGGGAATCGAGAATAGGTGCTTTTCACCTCTCCCGCTTGCGGGAGAGGTCGCGCCAAGGGCGCGGGTGAGGGTGGAGCCAAGGAACGTTCGGAGCCTTGCGCTTGCGTGTTGCACCACCCTCTCCTTCCAGCGGGAGAGAGAGTTCATTGTCGCGGTAAAAAAGCGGGAATGGGGAAAAGGGAATCGGAAGTAGGCCGGAATTGTCGCGGTCGTTTTGCAAGAGGTGAGTGCAATGCACGGTGCTGTAGACGAGCGTGATGCGTGTGGCTCTGACCAATCCCCAATCCTGAATCCCGGATCCCGGCTCCACAGCGACAAAATCCTGATCCTCGATTTCGGCGCGCAGTACACCCAGCTGATTGCGCGGCGAGTGCGTGAGCTTGGCGTGTATTGCGAGATCTGGGCCTGGGACCACGACCCGGCCGAGATTGCCGCCTTCGGCGCCCGCGGCATCATCCTTTCCGGCGGGCCGGAATCCACCACGCTGCAGGACGCACCGCGTGCGCCGCAGCAGGTGTTCGATGCGGGATTGCCGATCCTCGGTATCTGTTATGGGATGCAGACCCTGGCGGCGCAATTGGGTGGCTCCACCGAAGCGGCGGATGCGCGCGAGTTTGGTCACGCCGAAGTGGAAGTCGTCGCCAGCGACCGCCTGCTGGGTGGCCTGAACGATCATCCGGGCAAGGCACCGCGCCTCAACGTGTGGATGAGCCATGGCGATCATGTCGCAACCGCGCCGCCCGGGTTCGTGGTCACCGCCTGCACCGATCGCATTCCGGTCGCGGCCATGGCCAACGAGGACAAGCGCTGGTACGGCGTGCAGTTTCATCCGGAAGTCACCCACACCATGCAGGGGCAGGCGCTGTTGCGCCGCTTTGTCGTGGACATCTGCGGCTGCGCAACCCTGTGGACGGCAGCCAACATCATCGAAGACCAGATCGCCCGCGTGCGCGAGCAGGTCGGCAGCGACGAGGTGATCCTCGGCCTATCCGGTGGCGTGGATTCATCCGTCGTCGCCGCGCTCCTGCACAAGGCCATCGGCAAGCAGCTCACCTGCGTGTTTGTCGATACCGGGCTGCTGCGCTGGCAGGAAGGCGACCAGGTGATGGCCATGTTCGGCGAACACATGGGCGTGAAAGTGGTTCGCGTCAACGCCGCGGATCGCTATTTTGCCAGGCTCAAGGGCGTCAACGATCCGGAAGCCAAGCGCAAGATCATCGGCAACCTGTTCATCGAGATCTTCGATGAGGAATCCGCCAAGCTGGCCAATGCCAAGTGGCTGGCGCAGGGCACCATCTACCCGGACGTGATCGAGTCGGCCGGCAGCAAGACCGGCAAGGCGCATGTGATCAAGAGCCATCACAATGTCGGTGGCCTGCCCGAGGACATGAAACTCGGCTTGGTCGAACCGCTGCGCGAGCTGTTCAAGGACGAAGTACGCCGCCTGGGTGTCGAGCTCGGCCTGCCGCGCACCATGGTCTATCGCCATCCGTTTCCGGGGCCGGGTCTCGGCGTGCGCATCCTCGGCGAGGTGAAACCCGAGTATGCCGATCTGCTCGCCCGCGCCGACGCCATCTTCATCGATGAACTGCGCAAGGCTGACCTGTACGACAAGACCAGCCAGGCCTTTGCCGTGTTCCTGCCGGTCAAATCGGTCGGCGTGGTCGGCGACGCCCGCGCCTACGAATGGGTAATCGCCCTGCGCGCCGTGGAAACCATCGACTTCATGACCGCGCACTGGGCGCACCTGCCGTATGAGTTTCTGGGCAGGGTCTCCAACCGCATCATTAACGAACTGCGCGGCGTCTCGCGCGTGGTCTACGACATCTCCGGCAAGCCACCGGCGACGATTGAGTGGGAGTAGCGGGCTGACCGCGGCAGTGAAGAGGAAGGCTTCGCCTTCGGATCAATCCCAACAGTTTGCCGCTTGATCGTTGATGGCGACCCAGAAGCGTGATCCGCTGGGGATGCGGCCTTGGGCCATGAATCCCCAGCCACCCTTCGATCCGTCGCGAGTCCAGCCATCGTGGTGCTCGGCCATGCGCCAACCCTCGCCGAAATTCGAGGCGCACCAGGCGTTGGCTTCGTCCTGGCTCGCAAACTGGTCTCCGCGTACGGCACGGGTCAAGGCAATCCGGCCTCCTGCCCAGCCGGAATAGAAATCGTTGCCCGCTGGAACTTTCGAGGCTGATCCCGCAGCGGCATCGGGACTGGGCCTGCCATCCACCTTCAGGCAAAGCACGGGCCGTTCGAACGAGCACGCGGTATCACCTGCATACGCGTTGCAGCTTTGTCCTTCGATCTTTGGTTGACCGTGGCAGCTGACAAGGGTGACATCGCCACGATCCGCCGCATGGTGTGGCTGCACGCCCCAGGTCATGCCCTTCTTCGCTGCTGATTCCAGATGTATCCCGATTTTTTCGGCTTGGGCGGAAGCCATGTGCAGGGCGCACGCGGCAACCACGAAGGCAACAGGCATGATGCGGAACATTCGAATCTCCTCGGCTCAGGGAAGAACCGTGCAACGCAACACCATGTATTGCGGGGTTGAGCGTACGCCGGGTTCGAATCAGGCGAGCAGGTGACCGGTTGACGCAGACTGCCAAGGTCTGCGACGTTGCCCGCGTGAAACGGCTGCGTTGACCCCGAGGGCACATGAGGAAGGCATTCTGGCGCTTGCTTCGCCTGATCGGCATCGGCCTGCTGGTCGTGCTGGTGCTCGTGATCAGTGGCGTCTTGCTCGCCGATCGCCTCACGCCGCGCGCGACGGGTGCGCCCGGGCATGCGCTGGCGCTTGAGGACGGCCAGACTGAAATCGACCGCGAACTCGCGCCCATGCTGGCTGCCAATCCAGGCAAGACGGGCGTGCTGATGCTGTCCGATGGCCTGGACGGATTTTCCTCGCGTGCCGTATCGGCGCGCCGCGCGGGCCGCAGCCTCGATCTGCAGTACTACATCTGGCACGACGACTTGACCGGGCACCTGCTTGCGCGCGAGGTCTACCGTGCCGCCGAGCGCGGCGTGCGCGTGCGGCTGCTGCTGGACGACATGAATGCCGAGGGACTCGATCCGAAGCTGATGACGCTCGACGCCCACCCGAACATCGAATTGCGCCTGTACAACCCGTTCCGCAATCGCGATGGCATCGGGCGACTGTTCGAGATGGTGCAGCGCGTGTTCAGCGTCAACCACCGCATGCACAACAAGGCCTGGATCGCCGACGGCAGGGTTGCCGTGGTGGGTGGGCGCAACATCGGCGAGGAATACTTCAGTGCCAATCCCGAGGTCAATTTCCGCGATCTGGACCTGTTGCTGTTCGGGCCGGCGGTCAAGCAGGCCAGCGCCATATTTGATGACTACTGGAACAGCACGGCTGCGGTGCCGGTTGCCGCACTGGCCAGGAAGAAGCCGGAGCGGATGCGCGAACTGGCCGCGCAATTGGAGTCGGAGGCGGCCAGCGTGGATGCGCAGCCCTATTTCGAGCGACTCGGCCAGTCGCAAGGAATGCGAGCCTATCTCGCGCGCGAACTGGCTCCGCACTGGATCGAGTCGGTGCAGATCGTTTCAGATCCGCCGCTGAAATGGAAAAGCGACGACCGCAGTGGCTGGCTGGTCGAACCCCTGACGGCCATGCTCGAGGGCGCGCGGCAAAAGGCCCTGCTGATTTCGCCGTACTTCGTGCCGGGCGAGGAAGGCAGCAACGGACTCAAGGGCCTCGTGGCACACGGGGTGAGCGTCGGCGTGGTGACCAACTCGCTGGCGGCGAACGATGTTCCTGCCGTGCACAGCGGATATGCCCGCTATCGTGAGCGACTGCTGCGTGATGGCGTGAGCCTGCACGAGATGAAGGCGCGCACCCAGGTTGATTCATCCGGTGTCTTCGGCAGCAGCGGCGCCAGCCTGCACACCAAGGCGTTCGTTGTGGATGATACGCGTGGATTCGTCGGTTCGTTCAACCTTGATCCGCGCTCGGTTGACCTCAACACCGAGATGGGCGTGTTGTTCGAGGATGCTGCATTGGCGCGTGAACTGCGCAACGAGTACCTTCGCCTGGCCCGGCCGGATCTCAGCTATTGGGTGTACCTCGATGGCGAGGGTCGCTTGCGCTGGCTGGATTGGTCAGAAGCTCCGCCGCTGGTCTACAGCACGGAGCCGGATGCCAGCCTGATGCGCAGGCTACTGGTCGCGGTGCTCGGCTTGTTGCCGATCGAATCCCAGTTGTAGACATACGCTGCGCTGATGATCGCGGTGATCAGTTTTCGACCTTGCTCAGAGTAGGCGTTGAAAAAAGGTCGGCGCAACGCTGGAAAGGGGTTTCCGCTCGTGGCGAGCTCCCCAGCAACTCCGTTCGTGGTGAGTCTGTCGAACCATGAGCAGCACCTTATCCCACCGTTCGTGGTGAGCTCCCCAACAGCACCGTTCGTGGTGAGCTCCCCAACAGCACCGTTCGTGGTGAGCTCCCCAAAAATTCCGTTCGTGGTGAGCTTGTCGAACCATGAACGGATTTGCCGGGGAGCTGACCGTGCGCAACTGGTTCGATATGCCTGTCGAACCATGGACGGTGAGAGGGTTACCATGTGACATGGCTTTCTACCTCTACATGCTTCGCTGCGCGGACGGTTCCTACTACACGGGACACAGCGATGATCCGGATCGTCGTGTCCATGAGCACCATGAGGGATTGATCCCAGGCTGCTACACCCATGATCGAAGGCCGTTGCTGCTGGTTCATGTGCAGGAGTTCGGCTCGCGAGAAGATGCGTTGGCTGCGGAAGTCCAGGTCAAGCGTTGGAGCAGGGCGAAGAAGGAAGCCCTGATTGCCCAGGACTGGGATGCGCTGCGACTTCTGGCACGGGCGAAGGGAGCAGGCGAATCCGTTCATGGTTCGACAGGCTCACCACGAACGGAATTATTGGGGAGCTCACCACAAACGGGTGGTTCGACAGGCTCACGGCGAACGGAGTTGGCTGGTGGTTCGACGGGCTCACCACGAACGGAGTTGGCTGGTGGTTCGACGGGCTCACCGCGAACGGGTCGTTCGAAAGGCTCACCGCGAACGGAGTTGTTTGGTGGTTTGGTAGGCTCACCAAGAACGGGTCGTTCGACAGGCTCACGGCGAACGGAGTTGTTTGGTGGTTCGACAGGCTCACCACAAACGGGTGGTTCGACAGGCTCACGGCGAACGGAGTTGGCTGGTGGTTCGACGGGCTCACCACGAACGGAGTTGGCTGGTGGTTCGACAGGCTCACCACGAACGGGTCGTTCGAAAGGCTCACCACGAACGTGTGGTTCGACAGGCTCACCACGAACGGAGTTGGGTGGTGGTTCGGTAGGCTCACCACAAACGGGTGGTTCGACAAGCTCACCACGAATGGGTGGTTCGACGGGCTCACCACGAACGGAGTTGTTTGGTGGTTCGGTAGGCTCACCACAAACGGGTGGTTCGACAGGCTCACCACGAACGGGTCGTTTGAAAGGCTCACCACGAACGGAGTTGCTGGGGAGCTCGCCATGAGCGGTGCATTGGATGACCATCGGTGGATGCGGCATGCACTCGAGCTTGCGCATCGCGCGCAAGGAGAGGGCGAGGTGCCGGTTGGGGCCGTGTTGGTGATGGACGGCAAAGTTATCGGCGAGGGCTGGAATCGCAACATCGTGTTGAACGACCCCAGCGCGCATGCTGAGATACTGGCCTTGCGCGATGCCGGTGCGCGCCTGGTCAACTACCGTTTTCCGGGCGCCACCTTGTACGCAACGCTGGAGCCTTGTGCCATGTGTGCAATGGCGCTGGTGCATGCACGCGTTGCGCGCGTCGTGTTTGCTGCCGATGATCCGAAGACGGGCGCTGCCGGTAGCGTGTTCGACACCCTGGTGTCGGAACGGCACAATCATCGAATCGATGTGGAGCGCGGTTTGCTCGCCAATGCGAGCGCGACGCTGCTGCGTGAATTCTTCCGCGCCAGACGCTAGCGTCAGTCGATGGCGCGACGGAAGTCGAGATCGTAGCGGGCACCGCTGGTCAATGCGTGCAGGCGCATGTTGGTGATGCGGATGGGTGCGCCGGGTTCCAGTTCGGCGGCATTGGAATCGGCCATCTCGCTGGGATCGATCAGGGTGACGCCACCCGAGCCGATCACGTCGATCGCGTTGTCGCTGCCGATCACGGCCGCCGTCAGGGCATCGATGCCGAGGCCCAGTGCAAACGGATTGAGGGCGAGTGCGGCAAGCAGGCGGCCGAGCCGATCACTGGCATGACCGCCCTGGTCGATGACCACCCGGTTGGTGAGGCCAAGCCCCGGCGCAAGCGAGGCACCGCCGACCCGTGGTGTGGCTCCCTGGCTGCCGGATGCCAGCATGTGCTCGCACAGGACTGCGGCTCCAGCGGCAATTCCGCACACGGCCAGTCCGTCGGCATTGCGTCGGCGCAGCAGGCGGGCAAGTGAGCTGCCGCCGATCAATGAGCTGAGCTTGAGCGGGCTATCCGCGCTGAGGATGACCAGGTCGGCCTGTTCGATCTGGTCGAGCAGGTGGCGATGCTCCGCGCTGGCCCGGTTGGCCAGCACATGGCGACTCATGGCTGGATAGCCGGCGCGAACCAGCATCGCTTCGAGCTCAAGTTCCTCGTCGCTGGCCTGTTCGGGTGCGATGACCAGCACGATGCGTGGAGAGTCACCAACCAGGCCAGCCAACCGGGCCAGCAGGGCAGGGGTGCCCGGATTCAAAGGCAATTCACCGCAGGCAATGATCGGGCCGCGGGTACGTTCTGGAGCAGTCTTGGCTGGCACGTCTGGGCTTCCGTCTTGGCAATGGGTGGCGCGTGGTCATTCGGCTGCAGGCGCGCGCGCGACAGCGGCTTCTCCGGTAATGTCCTGCACGCTGCCCACGATGGTGTGGGATCGATCATCCCGGTGCAATGCGCGCATGCGGATCCTCAGCGTGCGTTGCCTTCCGATCGCCGATTCGATGCGCACGACCAGTTCCTGGGGATTTTCCCGGCTGACGCTTGCCAGTGCCAAACGCAAGTGGTCGCGATCGGAGTCGAGGACATGCCCGAGCATGCGATTCAGGGTCACCGGGCTGGCCGGCGGAAGGTCGAAGATCACATACATCTGTGCAGACCAGATAACATGGTCATTGCGCGATTCGATGCGCCAGGCTCCGACGTTGACGCTGGTTTGCGCGTGTTCGAACAGGCTGACATCACGGTACATGCGACTGACATCGCTGAAGATCGATATCACCGCTTCGACTTCGCCGGAGCTGCCAAAGCGCGGCGTTGCCGATGTCTGGATCCACAAGGTTTCGCGGGCACGTGGTGGGCGGATGCCGCAGATCACGCTCTCCACCGGCTTGCCGGTTTCGAATGCGCGAAACCAGGGTTGCTGGGTTCGCTGCATGGAAACGCCGTTGGCATCGATGAACTGCCATTGGTCCACCCGTTCGGTACCCAGGCTGATCAGCTCGGCTTCGCTGATCTGCAGGATTCGGCAGGTCGCCGGATTGGCGGAGATCACGCTGCCGTCGCGGGCGCGGGTGATGACGCCAACATCCACATCGCGTAGCACCTGACGCAGGCTGCTCTCGGAGCTTCGCAGCAATTCCAGTGCCTGCTGGCGAGGCCCGAGGTCGCGGGTCACGACCAGCACGCGCCGTTGGCCGCTGTCGAGATAGCAGTGGGCATGCAGTTCAAGGGTTGCCGAGCCCGCGCTGCCATGCGCCAGGGTGGATTCAAAACGCAGCGTGTCGCCGCGATCAAAGGCGGCATTGAGCAAGCTGATGAAATCGGGATCGAGGTCGGGGTTGAGGTCGTGGATGGAGCACAACAGCAATTCGGCACGTTCGCGTCGATACAAGCGGCACGCCGCTTCATTGGCATCACGCAGGCGCCCATCCGCATCATGGATGGTGATGGCATCGGGAACCGCATCGATCAAAGCGCGGTAGCGGGTGGCAATTGCCGCAGTGACTCCGCGCAGCGCGTCATGCTGGCTTTGTGCTTCGCTGACGAGCAGGCGCAGTACCGGGTCGATGCCAGTCTGCTCAACCGCCTGGGCGAGTTGCGTCCAGACATCCTGCGGTAGTTCCGCCTCATTGAGGATGTCTGTTCGACGTGGGTCCGGGGGATTCTTGCGTACGTCCATGTGCTGGCGGCTCCGATTCTCCCTGCGCGCAGGTGTACGCGTTCAGCGGGTTGCCCGCTGGCGCCGTGGGTACATGCCTGCAAGATGCATCAACAATCGACCCCTGGGCAATCCGAATGATCGTGCGCTGTGACGTTCAGTCGATAGCATCGCGCAAATGTTCCCGCTTGTCATGGTGGCGTCCGTGCAGCGGCCCTACTGGCTCGCTCGCGCGACCTTGCTTGAGGTTTCGCGCTGGAGTCGGGCGGAAAGCCAGAGGCCGGTTTCAATCAATGCGGGCAGGTCGATGCCGGTCGCCATGCCCATGCCTTCGAGCATGTAGACCACATCCTCGCTGGCCACGTTGCCGGTCGCTCCCTTGGCGTAGGGGCAGCCGCCAACGCCGGAAACTGCGCTGTCAACCACGCGAACTCCCTCTTCGAGGCAGTTCAGCACATTGGCCAAGGCCTGGCCGCGCGTGTCATGGAAATGCACGGCGAGTGCCTGCATCGGCACTTCGCTGGCTACGGCGCGCAACATCGCGCGCGCCTTCAGAGGAGTGCCGATGCCGATGGTGTCGCCCAGGGAAATCTCGTAGCAGCCCAGATCGTGCATCTGCCGGGCAACGCGCACCACGTCGGTCACCGGCACATCACCCTGGTACGGACAGCCAAGTACGGTCGAGACATAGCCGCGCACGCGTACGCCGTCTGCCTTGGCCTGGTCCAGAACGGGCTTGAAGCGTTCGATGGACTCGTCGATCGAGGCGTTGATGTTCTTGCGACTGAACGCCTCGGAAGCTGCCGTGAACACAGCCACCTCGGCGGCGCCGACCTCGCGTGCGCGCTGGTAACCCTGCAGGTTGGGCACCAGCACCGGGTAGCTGATCTGCGGGTTCTTGTCGATTGCAGCAAACACCTCGGCGGCATCGGCAAGCTGGGGAACCCACTTCGGACTGACGAAGCTGGTGGCTTCGATGCTGCGCAGTCCGGTGGCGGACAGGCGATTGATCAGCTCGATCTTGGTGGCTGCCGGAATGATGGTCTTTTCATTCTGCAATCCATCGCGAGGGCCCATCTCGACGATGCGCACGCGGTCTGCCGAATCGCTCACGATGGATTCCCCGTGCGCCGAGCGCGCCGCTGGCGCTCGTACTCATCGAGATCCAGCGTGCTGCGTTTGACCACCGTGTCCGACTTGTCCTCGAACAGGTCCTGCTTGCGCAGCATTTCAAGCACTTCCCGCGGGCTGCCCTTGATGTAGACGTGCAACTCGTTTGCGGAGCTGTCGACGGTCCCTTCAAGTGCCTTGTCGATGACCAGTCGCGCTGCTTTCCTGCTGTCGACCTGGAATATGCGCAAGCGATCGCCGCTGCGTTGATAGCGCGCCAGGAAAAACGATTTTTCCGGCGGCGGCGTGATGCCATGCACGAGGTCGAGATCAACCAGGCCTGCCAGCTGGTTGTCGGCAATGACCAGATAATGCTTGCCGCGGTCGTGCACGAAATTGATCGGGATGTGGATCTGCTTGGGTGGCGCGTCCTTCTCCGGGCGTTCGAGGAAAAGGAAGCGGCAATCCTGGTCGACCAGGAAGGCCAGTTCATCCGGTTCACTGGCCGAAGAATCGGCTTCCGATACCCACAAGCCTTTCCAGTCCGGGTCGCAGGATTCAATCTGGGTGCCCGGTGGCGATTGGAAACGGGTTTCCGTGCAAGCGGCGAGGGCAAGCAGGCTGAGTGCAACCAGCATCATGGATTTCATGACAAGGCCTCCAGACGTACCAGTACCGCGTCGGCTTCGACAAAATCTCCGGCGCTGGCCTGGATTGCATCTATGCGGCCGGCGCGCGGCGAGCGCAAGGTCAGTTCCATCTTCATGGCCTCCATGATCAGCAATTCATCGCCCTCGGCAATCTCGTCGCCTGCGCACGCCTTGACCAGCACCACGCGGCCAGGCATCGGTGCCAGCACGCGGTCGCTGTTGCTGGCGCTGGATTCCACGAATGCGAATGCCGGCGCCTTCTCGAAGCTGCGTCGCAGCGTGCCATCGTGGATCGTGATGCGGTCGCCATCGATGAAGGCCTTGTAGCGCGCCACCACGCCATCCCTGCACACGCTCAGGAAGCGATCGGCAATGAGGGCATTGTCGATCCGGATCGCATGCGCGTCGCGGGTCAGCAGGTATGCACCAGCGGAACCGTGTGCCGCAATTTCGATGCGCTGGCCTGCATCGAGCAGGGCGACAATGCGCTTGCCGGGATGTCCGAGGCGCCAGCCGTCGGTGCGATTCCAGGGCGAATGGGGATCGACGTGGCCCTGCGCAGATTCACTTGCACCCGCTTCCTCGTGCAGCAGGCAGGCCACGCATGCGGCAATCAACAGGGCATCGACATCGGATTCGCCGGCGCCGATGAATTCATCCAGATGCCGGTCGAGATAGCCGGTATCGATGCTGCCGGCAACGACGACAGGGTGGCGCAACAGGCGTTCGAGAAATGCCACGTTGGATTTCGGTCCGCGCACCTGCACGTTGGCGAGGGCTTCGCGCATGCGCTCAAGGGCGAGGTTGCGATCACTGTCCCAGGCAATCAGCTTGGCAATCATCGGGTCGTAGAACACGGTGACCAGATCGCCTTCGATCACGCCCGAATCAATGCGCAGGTTGCGCGAAGGCGCGGGCAGCGTGAGGGTTTGCAGGCTACCGGAGCCGGGCAGGAAGCCCTGGTCCGGGTCTTCCGCGTACAGGCGCACTTCCACGGCGTGGCCATGGGCTGCCAGCGGTTGCTGGCCAAGCAGGGTATCCGGCAGGGCCTCGCCGGCCGCAACGCGCAGTTGCAGTTCGACGAGATCAAGGCCCAGCACCATCTCGGTGACCGGATGCTCGACCTGCAGGCGCGTGTTGATTTCCATGAAATAGAAATCACCCGACTCGCCGACGATGAACTCGACGGTGCCTGCGTTGACGTAGTCGAGCGCGCGCGCCGCGGCCACCGCAGCTTCGCCCATGCGCTTGCGCAAGTCGTGGTCGAGGAAGGGCGAGGGCGTTTCCTCGATCACCTTCTGGTAACGCCGTTGCGCCGAGCATTCGCGTTCATTGAGGTGGATCGCGTTGCCGTGACGGTCACCGAAGATCTGGAACTCGATGTGCCTTGGCTTGCGCACGTAGCGTTCCAGCAGCACGCGGTCACGTCCGAACGCGTTTTTCGCCTCGCGCTGGCAGGATTCGAGGTTGGCGGCGAATTCGTCGGCCTGGTGAACGATGCGCATGCCCTTGCCGCCACCGCCGTGCGCGGCTTTGATCATCAAGGGGAAGCCGATGCGCTCTGCCTCACGCGCCAGCAGGCTGGGATCCTGTGATTCCCCGGTGTAGCCGGGAACCACCGGAACACCGTGGCTGGCCATCAGGTCCTTGGCGCCGGCCTTGGAACCCATGCGCCGCATCGAATCCCCGCCCGGCCCGATGAACGTGAGGCCGGCCGCGCTGACGGCATCGGCGAAGTCCGCGTTTTCGGAAAGAAAGCCATAGCCGGGATGGATTGCTTCCGCCCCCGATTGTCTGGCGGCATCGAGAATGGCCTGCTGGCGCAGGTAGGAATCTGCCGGAGCCGGACCGCCGATGGCGAAGGCCATGTCTGCCTGGCGCACATGCTGGGCAGTGGCATCGGCTTCGGAATACACCGCCACGGTCCTGATGCCAAGGCGCCGACACGTGCGCATGATGCGGCAGGCAATTTCTCCGCGATTGGCAATCAGGATGGTCTTGAACATCGGTGGCGGTTCCTTCGTTGATGCAGGTTGCGCGCGAACGTGCGGTGCATGATGTGAGCTGGCCGACGGGCCATCATCTCATCCTGGCGAAATCCAGCGTGGCGGGCGCTTGTCGAGAAATGCCGTCAAGCCTTCCTGGCCTTCGTCCGACACGCGCAGGCGGGCAATCAGGTCGGCATTGCGTGCATCCTGCAAGGCCGCGCTTTCCGCGTCGATGCCACATACGCGCATGGCCAACTGCTTGGCCTCGGCCTGGGCGCGCGGGCCGCACTTGCGCAGGAAATGCAGGTTGCGATCGACGGCCTCATCCAGAGCGCCGGCATCCACGCAATGATGCAGAAGGCCGATGCGCATCGCTTCGCGCGCATCGAAGATTTCCGCGCTGACAAACAGGCGGCGTGCCTGGCGCAGGCCGATGGCGGCAATCACATAGGGCGAGATCACCGCGGGCACCAGCCCGAGCTTGGCCTCGCTCAAGGAAAATTTGGCACTTTCCACGCCGATGGCAATGTCGCAGCAGGCAACCAGGCCGACGCCGCCGCCGTAGGCCGAGCCGTTCACCCGGGCCAGGGTGGGTTTGGACAGGAAGTTCAGTGTTCGCATCAGATAGGCAAGGCGCAGTGAATCCTGGCGGTTTTCCTCCTCGCTGGCCGATGCCATGGCGCGCATCCAATTGAGATCGGCACCAGCGGAGAACGTGCTGCCCTCGCCACTGAGCACCACGCCCCATACCGACGAGTCACGGTTGGCGGACTCCAGTGCCTTGGTCAGTTCGGCGATCAGGCCATCGTCGAATGCGTTGTGCACGGACGGGCGATTCAGGCGGATCTCGCAGATGCCCTTGCTGGAGGTGATGTGCAATGCGTCGGTCATGCCGGTCATCCCATGGAAGGACTGCGATCATAGGCGGTCAGGCATGGCCGCTGCAGCGCGGCGGGAAAGTCGCTGTTGCCTGGGGTTGCGCGTATAATGCGAACCATTCTTATTTGTAATGAACGCCGATGCGCCTGTCCGAGCTTGTCCAGGGTTTGAGTGCCGTAGTCCAGGAAGTCGAGGATCTCACCGAAAAGGACCCGATTTCCCGACGCTTGCGCGATTTCGGCTTCGTCAGCGGCGAACCGGTGCGCCTGGTGGGGCGCGGTCCGATCGGTGCTGATCCCCTGTTGGTGCAGGTCGGTTACACGCGCTTTGCCCTGCGTCGCAACGAGGCTGCGCGCATCATCATCGGAGAGCCGGCATGAGCGAAGCTGCGCTGCCCATGCGCCTGGCCCTGGTCGGCAGCCCCAATTGCGGCAAGACCGCGCTGTTCAACCAGCTCACGGGTGGTCGGCAAAAAGTCGCCAACTACGCGGGCGTCACCGTTGAACGCAAGGAAGGCCGCTTTTCAACGCCGTCGGGTCGCAATTACCTGCTGCTCGATCTGCCCGGTGCCTACAGCCTCGATGCCGCCAGTCCGGATGAAATCATCACGCGCAAGGTTTGTCTGGGTGAATTTCCCGGCGAATCCGTGCCGGATCTCATTGTCTGCGTGGCCGATGCAACCAACCTGCGCCTGCACCTGCGCTTCGTGCTCGAGGTACGCAAGCTCGGTCGCCCCATGGTGCTGGCGCTCAACATGAGCGATGCCGCGCGTCGGCGCGGCATCCGCATCGACGTGGACAAACTGCAAGCGCGGCTCGGTATCCCGGTGGTGGAAACCGTTGCCGTGCGACACGGCGGTGCCGCCGAGCTGACGCGATGCCTTGAAGGCGACGTGCGGGCTGTTGTCGTGGCCGAGGATTCCACGGACTTGCACGTCCAGGTTCGCGAACTCATCGCCGAAGCGGTCAGCATGCCGCGGCGTACCGCGGAGATCGACGATGCAATCGATCGCATCGTGTTGCATCCGGCACTCGGCCTGGTGTTGCTCGCGGCCATCATGTTCCTGATCTTCCAGGCCGTGTTTTCCTGGGCAGAACCGCTGATGGAGGCCATTGAAATCGGCATTGCCCACCTGGGTACCTGGGTGGGCAGTGCACTGACCTCGATGCCGATGCTGCAAAGCCTGGTGGTGGACGGGATTTTTGCCGGCATTGGCAGCGTGCTGGTGTTCCTGCCGCAGATCCTCATCCTGTTCCTGTTCATCCTCGCGCTGGAGGAATCCGGTTACTTGCCGCGTGCGGCATTCCTGCTTGATCGACTCATGCTCGGCGCCGGCCTGACCGGTCGATCCTTCATTCCGCTGCTTTCGAGTTTTGCCTGCGCCATTCCCGGCATCATGGCCACGCGCAGCATCCAGGATCCGCGCGATCGCCTGACCACCATCCTGATCGCGCCCTTGATGACCTGCTCGGCACGCCTGCCCGTGTATGCCTTGCTGATTGCCGCATTCATCCCGCAACGCACGGTTGCCGGAGTCTTCAACCTGCAGGGTGTGGTGCTTTTCTCGCTGTACGTGGCGGGAATCGTCAGTGCCCTGGCGGTCGCCTGGGTCATCAAGCTGTTGCGCAAGGACAAGAGCGAACATGCACTGCTGATGGAACTGCCCTCGTATCGGGTGCCGCATGTGCGTGACATCGCCATCGGCCTGTGGGAGCGCGCAAACATCTTCCTCAAGCGCGTCGGCGGCATCATCCTTTCGTTGACCATCATCCTCTGGTTCCTGTCGACTTTCCCGGCACCTCCGGCAGGCGCGACCGAACCTGCCATCAACTACAGCTTTGCCGGCCAGTTGGGCCACGTGCTGCATCTGGTTTTTGCGCCGCTGGGATTCAACTGGCAGATCTGCATTGCGCTGGTGCCAGGGCTTGCCGCGCGTGAGGTTGCCGTGTCTTCGCTGGCCACGGTTTACGCGTTGTCCGGCCACGAGGAAGGCCTGCAGGCAATCGTGGCCAGTCAATGGACCCTGGCCATGGCCTTGTCCTTGCTCGCCTGGTATGTGTTTGCGCCGATGTGCCTGTCCACCTTGGCCACGGTGCGCCGCGAAACCAATTCCTGGCGCCAGGTCTGGATCATGGCCGCGTATCTGTTCGCGCTGGCCTACGTGGCGTCCCTGCTCACTTACCAGATTGCGCGGATGGTCGGTTCATGAGCGCCGACCTCATTCAAACACTGGTGCTTGCCCTGATTGCCATGGCAAGTGTGGTTTTTGCCGCACGCCATGTGATGCCGGGTGCAAGCCGACGCCTGCAATCCGGGCTGGCCCGGAAGCTGGGTCAGCCGCAGCGCGGACGCATTGCGCATGCGCTGGGTCGATGGGTGCAGCCCGCCGATGCAAGCAGCGGCAGTTGCGGAAGCGGCAGCGGCTGCGCGAGTTGCGGTGGATGTGGCACCGAGCCTGCTGGACCATCGGTGGAGTCCATCGCGTTGAAGCTCGAACCGAGGATCAGGACCGGCCGTTGATCCCGCGCACATTTGCTGGTCGAGGGTACGCGTACACTGTGACGATGAACATTTTTTCCCTGCATCGTGGCACCTCGCCCTTGCTGGTCAGCCTGCCGCACAACGGTGAGCGGCTGCCGGATGAACTGGCCGCGCGCATGACGCCTTCTGCGCGGCGTGTTCCCGACACCGATTGGCATGTTGAACGCCTGTATGCATTTGCACGCGAAATGGGTGCATCCATGCTGGTGCCCGTCCATTCGCGCTACGTGGTGGATCTCAATCGCCCGCCGGATGACACCTCGCTGTATCCGGGGCAGAACACCACCAGCCTGTGTCCGGTCCGGCAGTTCAGCGCTGAACCTGTGTATCTGGACGGGCAGGAGCCGGATGAGGACGAGATTGCCGAGCGCGTCGGAATTTACTGGCGCCCATACCACAATGCACTTGTGGAGGAAATCGAGCGTATCCGTGCCCGGCATGGGCGCTGCGTGCTCTGGGAAGGACATTCCATTCGCAGCGTGGTGCCGTTCCTGTTTGAAGGCCGTTTGCCGGATTTCAACCTGGGAACCAGCGGCGGCCAGAGTTGCGATGCGAGGCTGAGGGAAAACCTGGTCGGTGTCCTCGAGTCGCAAGCCGACTTCGGTTTTGCAATCGATGGTCGATTCAAGGGCGGTTACATCACGCGCCACTACGGCAATCCAGGACAGGGCGTCGATGCCGTGCAACTGGAACTTGCCCAATGCAACTACATGGACGAGTCCAGTTTCGAGTACCTCCCCGACCTGGCGGCTCCCACACAGCATTTGATCCAGCGCCTTTTGCAGGAGACCCTGGATTCCTGACCAAGGTGATCAGGCCCGCTGGCGCTGGCTGCCGGATCCGGGAATGCGCGGCAGGAACCAGGCCAGCAAGCCGATGGCTGGCAGCCAGGCGCAAATGCGATACACCGCCTCGATGCCCAGATGATCGGCTGTTTCGCCGAGCACGGCGGCACCCAATCCACCCATGCCGAAAGCAAAGCCGAAGAACATTCCGGAAATCATGCCGGTGCGACCTGGTACCAGATCCTGGGCAAATACGAGGATGGCGGAAAATGCGGAAGCCAGGACCACGCCAATGACCACGGTGAGCACGGTTGTCCACAACAGGTTGGCGTGCGGCAACAGCAAGGTGAACGGCAGGACGCCGAGAATCGAGATCCAGATGACGTAACGCCGGCCAATGCGATCGCCCACCGGACCGCCGATCAGGGTGCCGGCGGCCACTGCCGCGAGGAAAACAAACAGATGCAGCTGGGCGGCTTGCGCATCCAGGCCAAACTTTTGCATCAGGTAAAAGGTGTAGTAGCTCGAAATGCTGGCGGTGTAGAACGACTTGGAAAACACCAGCATGCCGAGCACCACCAGTGCGAGGATGGTGTGTCGGCGGGAAAGACTGAACTGCGCCCGCACTGCGCGCGCGGCATGGTGCAGCCCGGGTATGCGCTGGCGATACCAGGCTCCAATGCGGGTCAGCAGGATGATGGCTATCAGCGCGGCCACGGCAAACCAGGCGATGCTCGATTGTCCGCGCGGCATGATGATGAACGCCGCCAGCAGGGGGCCGCAGGCCGACCCCACGTTTCCACCCACCTGGAACAGCGATTGCGCCAGTCCGTGTTGTCCACCGGAGGCGAGCCGCGCGATGCGTGAGGACTCCGGATGGAATACGGCCGATCCGCTGCCGATCATGGCGGCGGCCAGCAGCAAGGCGTGATAACTCTGTGCTCGCGAGAGCAACAACAATCCGCACAGGGTCGAGGCCATGCCGACGGCCAACGAAAACGGTTTCGGGTAACGGTCGGTCAGGGTGCCGATCATGGGTTGCAACAGTGACGCGGTGACCTGGAAGGTCAGGGTGATCAGGCCGATCTGGCCGAAATCCAGCGCAAACGAAGTCTTCAGCAATGGGTAGAGCGCTGGCAGCAGCGACTGGATCATGTCGTTGAGCAGGTGGCAGAAGCTCAGGCCGATCAGGATCGGGTACGCAGTTCGCGCCGGATCCTGGACTTGCGTATCCGGAGGGTTGTCGGCCAGTACTTCCGCGGGCAGGGACATTGCGTGTGGTCTCGAACAGGAAGCGTGCAGCTCGGAAGTGGCGCTGGTTATTGTTGCCGACTCTGCGCATTATCGATGATGTCGGCTGCGGAAGCTTGGAATTGCCAAGTTTCGCCCCACGTCCTGGCGTAGTCGATTCGCCCGGACAGCCAACTATCTCAGGAGTAATGCATGAAGGTTGCGGAACAACGATCGATATTGGGAATCGGCTTGCTGGCCGCCTACGCCGATGGCGAGAGAAGCGAGCGCGAGCACGAGCAGCTGGATCGCGCCATTGCGGGACTCGAGTTTCCGTCAGCGAGCGACAAAGACGAGATTCTCGCGAAGGTCAAGTTCGAGTCTGCCGGCATCGGCACATTCCTGCCCGGGCTTGAGTCGGAAGAATCGCGCAACCTTGCCTACCAGGTAGCCGTTTGCGTGTGCAATGCGGACGGCGCGACATCGGAGGCCGAAAACCGCTTCCTGCAGGAGTTGGGCAGCCATCTGGGGCTGGATGCGCAAGCGAGCAAATCATTGCTCGCGCAGGCCGAGGTCATTGGCGGAGCCGTTGTCGACGCCAAGCCCGGGCAGCCCGCATCGAACATGTCGGCGGCGGAACTGGACAAGCTGATCCTCGATGCGGCCATCCTCAATGGCGCCCTCGAACTTTTGCCTGAGACCCTGGCCACCCTCGTGATCGTGCCCTTGCAGATGAAGCTGGTGCGCCGCATCGGATCGTCTTATGGCTTCAATGCCCAGGACACGGTGATCAAGGATTTCATGGCGACTGCCGGCGTCGGCTTGGCGGCGCAGGTGCTTGAACAGGCGGGTCGCAAATTGCTGGGCGGATTGCTGGGAAGCATCGGTGGCTCGATTCTTGGCGGTGTGGGTCGCCAGGCGGCCAGCTCGGGCATGGCCTTTGCCAGTACCTATGCGGTGGGGCAACTGGCCAGGCGCTACTACGCGGCCAATCGTGAACTCAGCACCGACCTGCTGCGTTCGACGTTTGCGCAGATGCGCGACGATGCCAGGGGCTTGAGTTCAACGCATCTGTCCAGCATGCGTGCGATGGCAGAGCGGCTGCGAACCACGGATCTGACCAGCCTGGTTCGCAGCCAATGAATGGGTGAGCACGCGCCTCAGCACCCGCTCGCACCTATTGGGTGGCCGAGGGACACTCCGTTCCGGCAATGCGGGTGAGTCGGGTAATGGGAATGGAACCGCTGCCATAGCCTGGCACAGTGGACGTCCAGGAGGCCGTGCCGTTGTTGCAGTCGGTAAAGGTGAAGGTGATGCTGCCCCACAGGGTCACGGCGATGTCGTCGTGCACGAAGTTGGGAGGAAAGCGCGCCCCGGCGGTGATGGCTGCAGGCAAGGTCACCGTGTTTGATGTCGGGTCATACGGGCCTTGGGCATAGATCCAGCTCTGGGTATTGCCCGCAGGCGCATAGGCAAACCAGTACGCCAGCATGACAGGTAGACCGCTGGCCGCATCAATTGCAGTCGTGCCCTCGATCTGGAAGCCGATGCCACTCAGTGATGGGTCGTACCAGTTGCCGCTGGTGAATCCTCCCATTCCAATGGAGCTTGAGCCGGCGACCACGGTGATGCTGCCGGTCATGCCCATGCTGAAATGCATGTCGCAGCGATAGTTGATGGTGCCTGGCGTGTTGAAGGTGCGGGTGAACGTCCATTCGGCGGACGAAGGCGTTCCGTTGCCGCCGGCGCCATCGTTGTCGCAGCCGACGGCGCAGCGGAAGGAATTGTCATCCGCGCGAACGTTGTGCGCCATGCCGCCTTGGCTCACGAAGGTGACCGTGTCACCTGCGTTGATGGTGAGCTGGGCGGGAACGAAAACCATCAACGGCTCGCCGGGGGTGCCGTAGCCATCACCACCCGAGGTATCACCGACGCGGACGATGTGGTTGGCTGCAAGGGCATCGTCAGGGAGAGTCATGCAACAGAGAAACGCGAGTACGGTGAAGGCGAAGAGCCAGGATTTCATTTTCGATTGCCTCCAACAGGTGACGGGCCAGCGACCTTGCGCATTGGGGTGTGACACCGCAGCACAGTCGACAGTGCGGATGGGTATCGGCAGCCAGGGTTGCCGAAGGCAAATCCGCTCATTGCGAAGAGGTAGTACCCAAGACGCGGCGTCCGGTTGCGTGCAACGCGGCTAGGGAAGGTCTGATCAAGTATTGTCGCGAGCAAGCTCGCTCCCACCATTGCTTGATTTTGTGGGAGCGAGCTTGCTCGCGACGAATGAGTTCCGTACTTGTTCAGAGTTTCCCTAGAGCACATGCTCGATCAGAGCCTGCCTATGCTGCCGGCTGCGTTCATTTGCCTTGTTTCCAGTTGCTGCCGATGCGCAAGGACTTTCCAGTCAAGGCCAGCGATTTGCGGGCGTACAACCGCCTGGCGATGGATGCTGCGCTGGCGGCCACCGACTTGCTCGAAAACCTGCATCACAATGTGGCGCGGCTGCCGGGTGCGCTCGCCGAGCCCAGCAACGAACCTGCGCCGGGGATTGCCGGTTTCGTGTATCGCGTCATCCGTGGGGCAACCCGCAAGATCGGCGATGGCATGGATCACGCGTTGCAGCTGCTCAATACCAAGGGCAGCACGGGACAGGTTTACCGGCAGCGCGAGATCCTGGTGGCGGCGCTCAATGGATTGGTTGGCGATCACCTGCACGAGAGCGGCAATTCGCTGAGCATTCCAATGCGGCTACGGCGCGATGGCGTACCGCTTCAACTTGAATCCGAGAGCCTTCGACAGTGCATTCCGTGCGTCAGCGGCAAGCTTGCCGTCTTCGTGCACGGCCTTTGCATGAGCGACCTGCAATGGCGTCGTCGCGACCATGATCACGGCGAGGCCCTTGCCAATGCCCTGGGCTACTCGACGTTGTACCTCCACTACAACAGTGGACTGCACATCTCCAGCAATGGCCGCGAGCTTGCCGAGCAGCTGGAAGCATTGGTCGATGCCTGGCCGGTGCCGCTGGAGCGATTGACCATCATTGGCTACAGCATGGGAGGCCTGCTCGCGCGCAGTGCCTGCGCACATGCGCGGGAAACCGGGCAGCGCTGGCTCGCCAGCCTGCGCGACATGATCTTCATCGGCACGCCGCACGATGGATCGCCATTGGAGCGTGCCGGAAACCGCATCGACCGTGTGCTCGGACGAAGCCCCTATACGGTTGCCTTGTCGCGCCTGGGCAAGATGCGCAGTGCAGGCATCACCGACCTCAGGCATGCCAACCTGTGCGACAGCGACTGGCAAGGCCAGGATCGATTCCATTCACGCCGTGGCGTGCGCAAGGCCATGCCGTTGCCTGAAAGTGTGCACTGTCGTGCAATTGCAGGAACCTTGTCGAAACACCTGCGCTTGTCGGCAACGCGGCTGGCCGGTGATGGATTGGTGCCCGTCTCCAGCGCGCTGGGCAGGCACCCGGACCCCCAGCGCAATCTCGGGCTGGCAGAGTCCGACTGCATGATCGCCTATGCCAGGAACCATCTGGACCTGCTCGACAGCGCGGAAGTATTCGAGCAGATCCGGGTCTGGCTTGACGACGCAAGCCCGGGCAGCGGCCTGCGCATCCCGTGGTCAGAGAGTTTCAGCTGATCGCTTCGAGCATCGCCTCGGCACTGGAAACCTTGAATTCCCCGGGCGCTTCCACATGCAGAACCTTGACCACGCCATCTTCCGCGTACAGCGCGAAGCGCTTGGCCCGGTTGCCCATGCCGAATGCGCTGGCATCGAACTTGAGTCCCATGGCATCGGCAAATGCACCGTTGCCATCGGCGAGCATGTGCAATTCCTCGGGCACGTTCTGCTGCTTGCCCCAGGCGCTCATGACGAATGCGTCATTGACTGCCATGCACGCGACATCGATGCCCCTGGCCTTGAATTCCCCGAGCTTCTCCACATAGCCCGGCAGGTGCTTTGCCGAGCAGGTTGGTGTGAACGCCCCCGGCACCGAAAACAGGACCACCTTGCGGCCCTTGAACACTTCATCGGTATTCACCGCCTGCACGCCATCCTTGAGGATGTTGAGGGTGGACGCCGGAATCTTGTCGCCAATCTGGATGCTCATTGAAATTCCTTGCCGTGGCAGGTTGGGGGACCGACATGATACGGCCATCGCCCGAATGCATGAAGGAAGCATCTTGAAATCAATGCGCCCATCCCTACCTTGGAACCAACGCGGCCGTGGTGCTGCAATCCGACAAAGGTGCGCTTCAATGAGTATTTCACGTCAATCCAGCTGGAACATCGGCAACGGCCTGCAGCGCGACCTGCGCCAGGTTTTCGATCGTTTCATCAATACCGAAGAATCCGATCAGTCGAACGTGGTCACCAGCCAGTGGGCCCCGCGGGTGGACATTGGCGAGGAAGAAAAGCGCTTCGTGATTCTTGCCGATATCCCGGGCGTGGATCCCAAGGATATCGAGGTGAGCATGGACAAGGGCATCCTGACCATCAAGGGTGAGCGCAGTACCCAGGCATCGTTCGAGAACGGCAAGTTCACGCGCCTGGAACGTTCGCAAGGCTCCTTCTACCGCCGCTTTGCATTGCCCGACAGCGCGGATGCCGATCACATCAGTGCTTCGGGCAAGCACGGCGTCCTCGAAATTTCCATTCCCAAGAAGCCGGAAACGACTCCGCGCCGGATCTCCATCAACGCCTGACCTGCGCAAGCCGGTTTCGGTCCACGGGCCCGCGACGGTTAGAATCGTTGCGGGCCTTTCTACTTTTCAGATGGATGGGGCATGCAGTTCAAGGATTACTACGACGCACTCGGAGTGAAACCTGACGCCAGTGATGCGGAGATCAAGCGCGCCTATCGCAAGCTGGCGCGCAAGTACCATCCGGATGTCAGCAAGGAGTCCGGCGCCGAGGAAAAAATCAAGGCGGTCAATGAAGCATACGAAGCCCTGAAGGATCCGGAGCGGCGTCGTGAGTACGATCAGCTGCGCGCCGGCGGGTACCGGGCCGGTGACGAGTTCAGGCCGCCGCCGAACTGGCAAGGAAGGCATGGCGGCGCTGCGGGTGATGGTGGTTTCGGTGATGCCGATTTCAGCGACTTCTTCGAGTCCTTGTTTGGCCGGGGAGCCGGGCCACGATCACGCGGTGGACCCCGGCGCGGCAGCGATGTGCAGGCGCGCATCCAGATCGACATCAAGTCTGCATTTGCGGGCAGCCGCGAGCGCATCACCTTGCGCGACCCGGCCCAGGGAGAGCGGACGCTCGAAGTGAAGATTCCTGCCGGCATCGAACCGGGTCGGCAGATTCGCTTGAACGGTCAAGGCAATCCGGGCGCCGCCGGTGGGCCTGCCGGTGACCTGCTGCTCGAAGTGGCGTTTCACGATGATCCGCGATTCCGCCTGGACGGACGCAACATCGTCTGCGTACTCCCGGTAAGTCCATGGGAAGCTGCACTGGGGGCAACGGTGACGGTGCCGACATTGGCCGGAGAAGTGGAATTGCGCGTGCCGCCAGGTTCCGACAGCGGGCGCAAGTTGCGCTTGCGCGGTCGTGGTTGGCCAGGCAAGGAGACGGGCGACCAGATCGTGGTGCTGGAGGTTCACGCTCCTGCCGCGGAAACTGACGAACAGAAGAAGGTCTACGAGTCCATGGCCAAGGTGTTCGCGTTCAACCCGCGCACGTGAGCATCGGTTTTGCCAGGCAAATACCGCGAATGAGCCCAGGGGGAATGACTTCATGAGCATGCAGGACGATCTTGATCTGGGCGATTTGTCCGCAGTGATCAGCGCCATGTACGCGATGATTTCGGGGCCGGCAGGTCCCCGCGACTGGTCCGTGCAGGAGCGGATCTTCCATCCGCAGGCGCGCCAAATGCGCACGGGAGTCGATCAGGATGGCAAGCCGTGGATCAAGATCATGAGCCTGGATGAATATGTTGCCGATACCCGGGAATTCTTCGCGGCAAATGATTTCTTCGAAATCGAGATTGGCCGCAGCGTGCTCGAGTTTGGCAACATTGCCCATGCCTGGAGCGCGTATGAGGCACGCCGATCACTCGCTGACGCCAAGCCCGAGCGGCGCGGGGTGAATTCGATCCAGCTTTACCGCAACGAACGAGGTCAATGGCAGATCATGTCGATGATCTGGGACAACGAACGGGCGGGATTGCGCCTGCCGCCGAATGCGGCCACTTGATCAGAGTTGCCTTGAATGGCAACGCAGGCGCTATTTCGCAACCTGTCAGCTGCGCGGCATGTACTCGTTGATGGCCTTGACCAGTTCGTCTTCGTCGACGGGCTTGGTCACATAAGTCTTGGCGCCTTGGCGCATGCCCCAAACGCGGTCGGTTTCCTGGTCCTTGGTGGTGACCAGGATGATCGGGATATGGCTGGTCTTGGGATCCTTGGCGAGGGTCCGGGTTGCCTGGAAGCCGTTCAAGTTGGGCATCACCACATCCATCAGGATGAGGTCGGGCAATTCGCGCTTGGCCACTTCGACGCCTGCCGAACCGTCTTCCGCGGTGATGACTTCATGGCCGAGCTTTTCGGCTATGCGCTTCAAGCCGATCAGCTGCGAAGGCGAATCATCGACGATCAATACTCGAGCCATAGTGTGTTCCGAAGTCCCCTGGGTGCCGGTTGGCCTGGGTCATTCTAGCGATGAGTGCAGCGCGCGACCAGCCAAGCGGATCAACCGACGCGAACCAGGGTCCGACCGAAGGATCCGGCATTGAGCATGGTTTCAAAAACGGGCATAAGTTCGTCGAACGCAAGCTCTTTGGTGGCGATCTTCTCCAGATTCCGCGGTTTCCAGTCTGACGCCAAGTGTTGCCAGATGAGTTCGCGAATCTCGCGCGCCGTGCCGGCCGAGGCGATTCCAAGCAGGCTGACGCCGCGGATGATGAAGGGCATGACCGTGGTGGCCAATTCGACGCCGCCGGCATTGCCGCAGATCGCGATGTTTCCGTACGGTTTGATGACACGACTCAGCCCAGCCAGCATGTCGCCGCCGACGTTGTCGATGGCTCCCGCCCAGTGTGCAGCCTCCAACGGGCGCTGGCCCCAGTACAACTCCTTGCGGGCGATGCACTGTTTCGCGCCAAGATCGATCAGGAAATCAAACTGGTCCACCTTGCCGGTAATTGCATGCACGCTGTAGCCGGCGCGGCTGAGCATGTCGATGGCGAGCATGCCCACGCCACCTGTGGCTCCGGTCACCACGATCGGGCCCTGGTCAGGCGTCTGTCCGTTCTGCTGCATGCGAAAGAGGGCGAGGGCGGCAGTAAACCCGGCGGTGCCGAGCACCATCGATTCGCGCAGGCTCAATCCCTGCGGCAGCGCAATGGCCCATTTCGATTCGAGCCGGATGTATTCCGCATAGCCGCCATCGCGGGTTTCCGACAGGCCGCAGCCGGTGCACAGCACGGCGTCGCCTTCCTTGAAGGCTGGGTCGCTGGATTCGCTGACATAACCGGCCACATCGACACCGGCGTTGAGCGGAAAGCGCCGCAGGATCTTGCCCTTGCCGGTACCGGCTAGCGCATCCTTGTAATTGACCGACGAGAACGCAACCTTGACCAGGATTTCACCCGGCGTGAGTTCACTTGCGGCCATCTCCTCGATGCCGGCGCGGTAGCCCTTTTCATCGTTGCGAACGCGCAGGGCGCGGAAGTTCTGGTTCATGGTTCATTGCTCATTGCTTTGATTTGCGTCTCTTGGGTGGAGCAGCATGGCGTTACGGCTGCACAAGGAGGTGCTGGTAGAGATCCTGCCAATCCGGTTTGGATGTCTCGATCAATTCCAGCTTCCAGGCGCGCCGCCATTCCTTGATGG
>Ga0208460_10000457_pt1 | contig 28447 bp, 29 predicted proteins | sample AD_STIC10_MetaG_FD_184436 | JGI IMG/M metagenome (GOLD analysis project Ga0208460, IMG submission 184436) | Active sludge microbial communities of municipal wastewater-treating anaerobic digesters from USA - AD_STIC10_MetaG (SPAdes) (version 2) | ecosystem: Engineered > Bioreactor > Anaerobic >... | reverse complement strand
AGGGTGATTTTTCGACGCGCACGCGCCTGGACCGCGTCGGAGGCGAGCTGGGTCAGCTTGCGCGTTCCTTTGATGAAATGGCCCAATCCCTGGAGAAAAAGGAACTGGACCGCAGGCAGGCTGAGGAGGCTCTTCTTGAATCGGAAATCAAGTTCAAGAGCTTCGCAGAGCAGTCGATTGTCGGCATGTATCTCCTGCAGAACGGTGTCTTCATCTATGTCAATCCCAGGTTTGCTGAGATGTTCGGCTATACGGTTGAAGAATGTCTGAGGGACCTGCCTTTTAAAAAACTGGTCTATCCGGAAGACTTGGCCAATGTTACGGAACAGATCAGAAGGCGCACGGCGGGCGAAATCGATTTTGTTCATTACTCCTTTCGGGGCGTGAAGAAAAACGGGCAAATATTCGATGTCGAGATTTACGGATCATCCAGTATCTATAAGGGAAGAACCGCTGCGGCCGGGACGATTCTGGACATCACAAAACGCAGGGAGATGGAGGAGACGCTGCGGGAAAACGAAGCTTTGCAGCGTCAACTGATGGAGAACCTCCCGGTTGGTTTGATTATCGTGGATCCCATCACGCGCAACATCGAGAGCGTGAATGAAGCCGCCGCCGCCATGTTCGGCGCCGCCATCGATAACATTGTCGGACATCGATGCCATGCTTTTCTCTGTCCGGCAGATGAAGGCGCTTGTCCTGTTTGCGATTTGGGCAACGATGTGGACAACGCAGAAAGATTGATGGTTCGTGCGGACGGCAGCCGGTGCCCGGTTCTGAAAACCGTCAAGCGGGTAAAGATTCAGGGCCGGGAAAAGCTGCTGGAGTGTTTTGTGGACATTACCCAGCGGAAGCAGGCGGAGGCGGCCCTGAAAGCCAGCGAGGAACGTTTCCGCGCGATGGTTGAATTTCTTCCCGATCCCTACTCCGAAATTGATTTGGCGGGGAAGATCCTCTTTGTCAATCAGGCTTTTTTAAGTGAAACCGGATACAGCGGGGAAGAGTTGCTCGGAAACAATTTCAGGATGCTCCTGGATGACAGGAACATTAAACGGTCTGCCAGGAGTTATCGTGACATCTTTAAAACAGGCCGTCCCGTCAGGAATCTGGAATTGGAATGGATATCGAAAGATGGTCGTGTCGTGTTGGCTGAAGTATCCGTAAGCCCGATGCGGAATGTTGAAGGAAACGTCATCGGGTTTCAATCCGTCTATCGGGATATCACGGAGAGGCGGCAGATGGAGGATGCGCTTTCGCGGGCGAAAGAAGCCGCGGAAGTGGCCAACAACGCCAAGAGCGAGTTCCTGGCGAGTATGAGCCATGAGATCCGGACGCCCATGAACGCCATCCTCGGCATGGCGGATCTCCTGAGTGAAACGCCTTTGACCCAGGAACAGATGAAATTTGTGCAGGTGTTTAAAGAAGCGGGAGAGAATCTTCTGAACATCATCAACGATATCCTCGATATTTCCAAGGTGGAAGCCGGGCAGGTCCATCTGGAGCATATTGCGTTTGATCTCGGGGAAATGATTGAGCGGATCGGCGACATCATGTCCACCAGGGCCCACAAGAAAGGTCTGGAATTAACCTGCCATATTTCTCCGGAGGTCCCGATGAACCTTATGGGCGATCCCATACGGCTGCGCCAGGTACTGGTGAACCTTTTGGGCAATGCCATGAAATTCACCGAAGCGGGAGAAGTCCTGCTGGATGTGAGCATGGCGGCGCAAACCACCGGGGACGTTGATCGAAATACGGCGGAATTGATCTTTTCCGTCATTGATACGGGCATCGGAATTCCCGCCGACAAGGCACAGGACATCTTTGAGCGGTTTACACAGGCCGACGCTTCAACCACGCGTAAATACGGCGGAACGGGACTTGGGCTGACGATTTCCAAATCGCTCGTTGAACTCATGGGGGGGAAAATTGCAGTGGACAGTGAAGAGGGAAAAGGAAGCGTTTTCTTTTTTACGATTCCTTTCGCGCTTCAGACAGAGCCCTTGGTTGCAGACTCGTGTCTGGAGGATTTAATGGGCCGTCGAGGTCTCATCATCGACGATAATGCCACGAATCGCTTGATTGTCCGGGAAATGCTGACAGGATGGGGAGCCACCAGCACCTCCGTGGACAACGGCCCGTCCGGCATTACGGCGTTGCAGGAAGCGCAAACATCCCATCAGCCCTATGATTTTGTTGTATTGGATTATCAGATGTCCGCCATGGATGGACTGACGACAGCCTCGGAAATTCGTAAGGACCCCGGCCTGTCGTCCACGGCGATTATTATGCTTTCATCTTCCTATCCCCAGGCGGAAATCATGGAGGCAAGAAAACTCGGCATCGATCATTTTCTCTATAAACCCGTCAAGCGGAACGATTTGAGGGATGCGATCTGTTCGGCGCTGGGGAAACTGCGGATGTCGGGGCCAAAACCGGCGGTTGTTACCGGTGCCCCCGCGGCACAAAAAGCCCTGAAAATTCTTCTGGTGGAGGACAACGAGGACAACCGCCTTCTGGTCTCAACCTTTCTGAAAAATACGCCGCATCATCTGGTGATGGCGGAAAACGGCGCTGTCGGCGTCGAGGCCTTCAAGGCGGGAGACTACGACATGGTCTTCATGGATGTGCAGATGCCCGTTATGGACGGCTATACGGCCACCCGTGAGATACGCCAATGGGAAACAGCCGAAGGGCGGCCCGCCGTTCCCATCATCGCCTTGACCGCTCACGCCTTGAAAGAGGACGAACAAAAAAGTTTTGACGCCGGCTGCAACGGACACCTGACCAAGCCGATCAAAAAGACAAAACTGCTGGCAGCCCTGGCCGAGTATACCGCTGATTAGGGGATGTTGTTCGTGAAGCCGCAGCAAATCCGCATCCTTCATGCAAGCCGGGATCAGGGCTGCTGGTTGAAAAAGTCTGCAAAAAACTTTATCGGAACAGTTCGCGCAGAAAACCGCCGGCTTCGCGCATTTTATTTCGGAGTGCGTCCATGACCGGGTGGACCGGATGGTCAGGGCAGGTTTCCCCGGGAGCCGTTCCCCGAAGGTAAGCTTCCGGAAAGGTCCGGGGGCACCGTGATGTGGCGAGGTATCCGGATTCCGGATCAATCCGTGCCATTTCGATCCCGTCCGGAACGGCGGCGGCCGGCGGTCCGGAGACCGAATAGAAGGCACGCATGAAACGCGCGAAAATCCGCAGCGCTCCGGCCGCGCCCGTCAGACCGGTATCCGCCCCGGAGTCATACCCCACCCATACGGCGCAGACGACGTCGGGCGTATAGCCCACGAACCAGGAGTCCCGGTTGCCGTTGGTTGTTCCGGTTTTGCCCGACACGGGAAAAACCAAATGCAGGGACTTTGCCTCCCGGGCCGTGCCGCGCTCCAGGACCCCTTCCAGAGCGTAGCCGGTCAGATACGTTGCCCGCGGATCAAAGACTTGCCTGCGTTTCATTTTTCCGGACCAGAGCCGGTCTCCGTCCGGCGTCGTCACGGAAAAAAGGGCAAACCGTTCAAAGCGCGTTCCGCCGGAAGCAAGGGTCGCGTAGGCATAGGCAAGTTCGAGGGCCGATACTTCGAAGCTGCCCAGCGCCATGGAGGGAACGGGCAGAAGGGGACTGGTGATGCCCGCCGCCCGGGCGGTTCTCAAAACCTCATCGAACCCCACGTCGGCGGCCAGCCGGACGGTGGCCGTGTTGACGGAATCTTCGACAGGACTTTCGCCAACATGCTCAATCGACAGATGTAACATCTTGGAATAAATAGCGATAATCCGACGAAAATGCGATTACATACCATAGGGGATTTGGCAGTTGAGAGCAGTCAGTAAGACTTCCTGCTCCTTTGATATGGAACACCGGATGCGAACCGCTTTGGTTGATTTGGGATAGAGAAGGATTGCCGTATTGATAGAGGAGAGCAATTCCAGCATACGCTCCGTACCATGAATAAAGCCATTGGCGCGGGCTCGTTTATGTGCAACGCGCACCAGGAGAAGCGCGATCATACAGGTCAGCGCATGCACCCGTATCTTGGAATCCGTCCAGTGAAAGACCGGGTCCATTTTGACCCATTTATCGGATTTGGTAATCCGGAAGGTATCTTCAACAATATATCGATCAAGATAAATGTCGATCACCTCGCCAGTTGCCAGAGATTCCCTGTCGGTAAACAGAATCTGCTTACCGAATCTCGTTTTGGCTTCCTCAATGGCCGGAAAGTTCTTGCGGGCACTGACCTTGAAACGGTTTTCCTCTTCCTCAATATCTATATCGAGAAGCCCCGTCACATGATAACGATCAGTGATCTCCAGCGCCTGTCGTTGCATCGACTCCATAGTAGAACGGCCATCGGCATCTTTGGCTTTGCGTTTGAAAGAAGACAACTCTTCCTTGGCTTTTTCCAGATTCTGCTCCATTCGGTGTAATTGGCGCTGGAAGGTGGATTCGTTAAAGGAAACAATAATCCTGCGCTGTGCCCCGTAGATCTCTTCGCGGGTTTCATAAACCGGTATCGTTTCATTCTTTTTGATGCTGACCTCCCGGTACTGCTCCAGGGGAATCCGGCAGAGGTCTTTATGGTGATACGGACTTCTGCTGCCGACAAAATGATGCCGGCTTTCATCCAGTCTGGCAATCAACTCTTCCGAGTTGTTTCCTTTGTCAAAAACGAGGGTGATGCCTTTTTTGTCGGACATCGAGTGGTTGATTTGCTCAAAGATCTCATCGATCAGCTTTTTCATCACTTTGGCGTCATGCTCATTGGCCGGATACAGCCTGTTGAACAAAGGAATGCCATAATCGCGGTCCACTGCCAGGGCCAGACCGATATGCCGTAAACTGTTGCGTCCGGCCTTGGATTTGGTGATTTTAGAGAGTTCTGACGGGTTCAGGACGTCAAGATAATTGTAATAGTTGGTGGTGTCGTAAACGATCGTATCCAGAGGAATATTTTCCAGTTCGATGGCTTTCCCGGCGATTTCATCGCCGATCCTGTCCAGAGCCTCTTTGTCCAGCTTGTCAAAATGGTCCCAGAAGTTCTGGGATTCCAGCTTTTCCTTTTGAAGCGGCATATACCGATGCAAAGCCGTGGAATCGACCCATTCGACAATCTTGCTTTTGGAGGTTGCGGCAAACGCCCGGTTGAGAGCGGCAATGAGAATGTAATCACCGACACTCATGCCCTGCCGGCGTTTACTGCAGTAGCGATCGACAATGTTCCTGATACCCAGTTCCTCGGCTATTTTGACGAGGGCAGCGATAGCGCCTTCCGAAACACAATCGATTTGGCGTGGTTCTTCTTTTTTTATACCGGATTTGCGATCCGTCGCTGTTTTTACCGAACTCGCAGGGAACGGTTTCAAACCGTTCCCTGCAATTCCTTACCACGGAATAAACTTATAGAGTTTGGCGAACATCTCATAGACCTCGATCCAGTTCTGCAGGTCCTTCGTCGTGTTCATGTGGTCGCGCTTGTTGACCATGACCCAGCTCATGTGCGCCGCGCCGTCCTTGCAGGTGGCGCAGTCGCGCGTGGCGGACGTGCAGCAGCGGTGGACGGTCTTGAGGTCCGCGGCCCAGCGGTAAAAATGGATAAGCCGGCGCACCGGCGGCTGCCGGTGGTCCAGAGATTCGGTCACGGACGGGCATTCGCGCCAACCGAAACGCCTTCCCTGCATGATCCCGGTGGTGATTACTTCATGGTAATACTTGCAGGAAATGACGGTCCGCGGATAGTGATCCAGCATTTCGTCCAGTTCGAACCGCAGATCGCGCAGTTCTTCGGGCCGCCAGGAAAATCCATCCACGACTTCGTCGTTGGAGAGCAGTTGCAGGTGAACTTTCAGGCCGACGTCGCGAATGCGCCGGATGACCGGCTCGGTTTTTCCCACCTGTCTGGGCGTCAGGGTGTAAAGATAGTAGGCGCAAGGGTCGCCTTCATAGTTTTTGCTGGAGACGGCAAAGGTATCCCTGCCGCGCAGGATCTTTTCCTCTTCGCCGCTGCCCCACAGGGAAATACCCACCATCATGCCGGGAAAACGGTCGCGGGGAACCTTGATGAGGCCGTTGGTCGCGCAATACGTCGGAACACGCCGGTAAAAGGCCTCCAGGCGGTCCATGCAAAGCGTCGGCTCTCCGCCGATGAGAATCGCCAGATTCACGCCGCGGGCTTTTTCCCGGTCAATGAAGGCCTCCCACCTGCAGAGTTCCATTTCTTCCTGAACGCGGTTCTCTCCCGAGGAAAAGAAAAAACACCCCTTGCAGCGCAGATTGCACCGGCAGGTGAGATCGTAAATCGAGCTGCGAATGTTGAGGCTGGAGATCCGCCGGTAGCGTTCGCGCCAGACGGAATCCAAAAGTGCGCTGACCGTTTTCATTCGTCAGGGTCTTTTCCCTTCCCATTCCCGAGGCACGCCGCAAAGGCTAACCGGCGGCCGCTCGCGGAGGATGGATGATCTTGTTGCAGAGGTTCTCGCCTTTTTCGTACCCCATGACCCAGACCGCCAGATACGTATCCACATAGTCCAGCCAGGAGGCAAAGGTATCCGGGTCGCCCGCATGGCGGTAGAGCCTTGCCGTCACCACGGCGGAACCGGCGGCATAATGGCGGCAGTCTGCGCAGTCCGTATCCGGCACGCAGCAGGCCGCCGACCGGTCCCAGTTCAAATCCGTCCGGTACTGGCGAAAAGAGCGCCCCAATCCAATGTCCTGCGAGGGATTGCAGCGGGGATACGAACAGCGGTAAAGATCATTGAGCCCGCGATCGCTCGTATGCGCAACGGCGTTATAGGCGGAAAAGAGCACCTGCGCCGGATATCGTGACAAAAGCGCCATCATCGTTTCCCTGGTTTTCAAAAGCGATTCCGCATTGTGGCGCAGGGGACCGGCATATCCGACCGGAGAGGAAAAAACATTAAATGTCATCTTGCAGCCGGCGGCGACCAGCTCCGCGGCAACATCCCGGGCTTCGCCGATGTTGTCGCGCGTAAACGTATACACAAAAACCGCGCGTGGATCGTTTCGGTAATTTTCAATCTGCTTTTTCAGGAGATTTTTGGCGCTGCGCGTTTTGAAGCTCGTCGCGTCGTTGCCCCAGACGGAAATATGAATCTTGTAGCCGACCGTTGCCGGTATTTTTTTTAAACCATTGGTGGCAATGCAACCCAGCGGCATTTCGGCATAGCACACGGCAAGCAGATCCGGCGCCAGCGAGGGCTCCGCACCCGCCAGCACTACATAGGTGATACCGCGGGCCTTTTCCGCCCGCATCAGGCTTCGCCAGTCTTCGGGGGAACAATTCTCCGCGGCAAAGGGCTTGTCCCCTTCGTAATAATAGCAGCCGTCGCAGCGGATGTTGCAGCGGTTGGTCATGTCGTAGGTGGATTCCCGCAGAAAGAAATACCTGCGCACCTTTTCCCAGCGCGCCCGGACCTCCGGGCGGGCCAGCAGGTCTTTAAATTTCGTCTGGTCTGATCGAACGGTTTTCGGACGGTTCATGGTCATGGAGATCTTTGTCTTTTGCCTTCAATGCCGGGGAGCGATCTTTTCTTCAATATATTCACAAATCAACCGGACGGTTTTCAATTTTGGATAATCGTCTTCGTCGATGACAATTTTGTATTCATCCTGCAACACCAGCGCGATCGTTGCCAGATCCATGCTGTCGATGCCCAGTTCATCCACCAGGTCCATCTCCGGATTGAAGGTGTCCGGCGTCACGTCTTCCAGTTTAAGCTCGTCGATAATGATTTCGGCCACACGCCGCACAATGGCCTTCAGTGCGCTGTTTTCAGGCATTCCAGCCTCCTTTTTCATTCCTGTGCTTTTGCCACCGTCATCAGTCCGCTGCAGACCATGTTTCCCCGAACCGTCACTTTAAAGTGAAACAGGATTTCGCCGTTCTGCACCTCCCGGGCAAGGATCAGAGCCATTTTTTCTCCCGGACGGACCGGCCCGGTAAACCTTACTCTTTTCAAAGAAGAGATTTTGAGGGACTCTCCCCGGTGGGATGCATCCTTCAAAACCGCTTCATAGACGGTGCTGATGAGAGCAATTCCCGGCAGGATCGGTTCCCCCGGAAAATGACCTTTAAACCAAACGGAATTTTCCGGCACGTCGGCCTTGGCTTCGATGCCGTCCAGCGCAGTCCACTGGACATCTTTGAGCAATTTCCATCGATCGGTCAAAATCCTTTCCTTTCCCCGTTGATTCGTTTACGCCCGAATAAAGGATGAGTTCTATATCACTTATTATTTATTCAATCAAAAATTTTTTCAGCAGGCGAATACAAAAAGAATTTCAATCAAAGACAAGCCGTTACAACGATTTCAGCCTCATGATGTCCCGGCCCGCCAGCTCGGCGAGCGGCACAATCTTCAGCCCTCTGGCCCTGATGCCCGCCAGAATTTTTTCCATTTCGTTCCATAAAACGTCAGGATCATCAGAGCCCTGCCGCGGCCGGTCATGCAAAAGGACGATGTCGTCTCCTTTTATTTTTTGAAGAATCCTGCCCGAAAGATTCCGAATGCGCCGGTTCCCCGCGTCCCGCGCCCGGCAACTGAAGGTGACGCAAAACAATCCCTCCGCCTTCAGAATGGGAAAAAGCTTCGGATTGACAATGCCGACCGGCGGGCGGAAGGCCAGGGCATCGATTCCCATTTTTCGCAAAACCTCCCCGGCTTCCACAACTTCGCGCTGCAGCGTGCGGCTCCCCTTCAGCATCAGGAAAGGATCATGACTCATGGAATGATTGCCGATCGTGTGACCGCGCCGGATCAACTCGCGAATCAGATTTGGACAGCGCGCGGCGTTGACACCGGACACGAAGAAAGTGGCTTTCGCGTCGTGACGGTCCAGCAGGGCAAGAATCTTTTCCGTTGTGGCTTCGAAAGGGCCGTCATCAAAAGTGAGGGCGACAACATTTTTTCCCGTTCGTCCCCGGTGGATGACCGGCCCCAGAAAATTGGTTTGAGGGAAAAAGCAGGATGCCACGCACACACCCACATACAAAGACAACACCGCGGCCGAAAGCAGTGGATGAACAAAAAAAACCGCAGCCGCGGAGATCAAAACCGTTCCCCCTGTAATCAGGACGGGGCTTAGCCGTTTTTTCCCGTCTTCCATGAAAAGTCTCTCCGGGTAAGCCGTTTAGAAACAGCGTGACAACGGCTTGAGTCACCTGACCACTCAACCACCTAACCGCCTAAAGGTGGCGCGAGGTCACGCGATGTGGTACGAGGTCAACCAGCCCTTCCCCGCGAAAAAGCCGGACCGATGCTATGCGATGAGATATTCCCACAACGGACCCGTATGCCCGCGCTCGTAGAGTCTGGGCAGGATGCGCGTCGCCTTGCCCTCCCCAGCCCCGATCAGCCAGTTGATCCTTCCGGCGGCATGCGTTTCAACGATCCGGATGATTTCAGGGCCGGACAGAAAAGGCGAGCGGTAAAAAATCGGATCCATCAGATTCTGCGAGGCCTGAATCTGTCCTTCGCGCAAAGCCGTCTCGTACAGCGCCGTGTGTGGGTAAATGCGAATACCGCAGAAAAAGAAAAAAACCGCCCGGTTCAGCCGATCGACACCCTCCAGGGTCTCCCGCAGGGTCTCCCGGTTTTCGTCGGGGCCACCCAGCAAAAAATAGTGGGCGATGTGGAGGCCGGCCTTTTCAGCCTGCCGGTGGGCCTCAAAGACATCGGCGGCGGCAAAAGGCTTCCTGAAATTCGACAGCATCGTGTCGCAAAGCGACTCCGTGCCGAATTCCACGTGCGAAAGACCGGCATCCGCCAGTTGTTGAAAATAACCTTCCGGGGGAACGGTGGGAGCAAAAAATCCTCCCCAGGGAACGGTGACGCCCCGGTCCTTGAAAGCCCGGGCAACCTGAAGGCTGTGTTCGTAACTGGCGTTGAATGCGGAATCGGTCACAAAAATATATTTGGCGCCGGCGTCCTGCAGCCGACGGGCCTGATGGGCGACCTCCCGCGGGTCCAGCAGCCGCATTTTGCCGCCTTCAATGTGGGGATAGGTGCAGTAACTGCATCGAAACGGGCATCCCCGTTTGGTCTGCAAATTCAGCATGCCGCCATACGAGATATAAAATTTTGTGTATTCGGCATCGGGATCAAAGACCCGGTGCAGCTCTCCCTTCCAGGGGAGATAGCGAACGGACGAAGTTTCAGAGGTAATCACCCCCGGAATAGAGGCCGCGTTCCCCTTCTGTTCCAGCGTATCGAGGAGCAACGAAAGCCTCTCCCCTTCTCCGGCAACGCCGAAATCCGCGCCGAGCGCCCGGAAAAATTCGAGGGGAAACACCGTGTAGCCGCTCCCGCCCAGAATGAGCGGCGCCTTCGATTGCATCCGGATAATGCCGATCATGTCCTGATAGTCGGAAAGGAAACCGCGGGGGCTCATCAGGTCCGTGTTGTCGATATTGCGTATTGAAAATCCGATGTAGTCCGGTTCGTACTCCCGGACCTGCACCCCCAGCATATCCAGAGACGGACAAAAATTCATATCCAGAATTTTCGTTTGATAACGGGGCTTCAGGGCGCCCGCTACATAGTCAAGCCCCAGCGGATACACCGGATAGGGCTTCTTCATCCTGTTGGCGGAAATCAGCAATACTTTCTTCATGAAACCATTCTGCTTTGGATCGTTGGAAGATCAGGGCCGTTTCCAGCCCCGGCAGGAATCAGGCTCTGGAGGCTCTGACCTGGAGAATGAAGGTCGCCAGTGTGCGGACCGAAGCAAATACCTTGGCGCCCAGTTCCTTGCTGTCAATTTTAACGCCGTAATCCTTTTCAATCATCATCACCAGCTCCAGCACATCGATGGAATCAATGCCCGTCTCGCCGCCGACCAACGGATCATCATCCTTTATGTCCTCGGGGGTTACGTCCAGCAACCCCAGCGTTGCAATGATTTTGCCCTTCAGGTCTTTGATGGTTTCTTCTACCGTGCTCATGCGTCACCTCAATCGATTAATGAAAACTTCTCCCGGCATCCCGCCGGGCATCCTAAATCCGCCTCGAAGGGATCGGATGAAGTCCCCCCCCGCTGAAGCCGAAAGCAGCGGCCCTTGCGCCCGCTGCCGGAGCTTTGTGCCTCAAGCGCTTCCACCTCCCGGGCAGTTGTCCGAATCCGTCCCTGCAAAAGACGGGTGATCCTTCCCCAGAATCTTTTCCAGCACAACCCTGGTCAACCAGCGGGAAAACACCTGGAAATATTTTTTTCCCGCCATCTTGATTCCGATAATGAACACAATGGTGGAAACGGCATATATCAGCGGTCCTCCGACGACCAGTACCAGCGGCTCCTTGATCCAGACCGCGATGACGCCCATGGCCACAACCGCCGGCAAACCGATGGCATAACTGAACGCGATCAGGCCGAGGCCAACGAGAATTTTAGGCGTCGGTTTTTCCTTGATGGCCGACAGATCGGCTCTTTCCAAAATCGCCGATCTGCAATATTCTTTGCGGGCAAAATAAAGGGCCGTTTTTTTGAGAATGCTCAAAACCAGTCTCAACCACGCAGCTTAATTAAAAACGTGGGGATCATATCTGGAATCGGGAAAGTTTTGCAATAGTTTTTTGGCCTTCAGAAATTTCTTGGCATAAAAGGGCAAATTCGGCTATAAGAACGTATTATTAACTCATCCGGAAAAGAGGAAAGAAAATATGAACAGAGCAGCCCTTCACCAGATCAGTTACGGCGTCTATATTGTCACCTCAGGCAAAGACGGCACCTTCAACGGTCAGATCGCCAACTCCATTGTCCAAGTTACCTCCAAACCCGCCACCCTGGCCATCTGCATCAATAAAGAAAACTACACACACGCCTTGATACGGAAAAGCGGAAAATTTGTCGTTTCCATCCTGTCGGAGGCCGCTCCGATGACCTTCATCGGACTTTTCGGCTTTAAAAGCGGACGCGACGTCGATAAGTTAAAAGACGTCAAAAGCAGGATCGGCGCCACCGGCGTGCCGATCGTTCTGGATTATTCCCTGGGATTTGCCGAGGCCGAAGTGGAAGGCGAACTGGACGGCGGAACGCACACGATTTTCCTGGGCAAAGTTGTCGAGGCGGATCTGGTGGGGGAAGGCACACCAATGACATACGCCTATTATCAGAACGTCAAGGGCGGCAAATCCCCCAAATCCGCTCCGACATTTGATGCGGACGCGGCCGTTGCCAAACCCAAAATTCAGGCCGCCGCCCGCTATGTGTGCAGCATCTGCGGTTATGTCTATGACCCCGCCGAGGGCGATCCAGAAAACGGCATCGCTCGGGGCACCCGATTCGAAGACATTCCCGACGCCTGGACCTGCCCGGTTTGCGGCGCGGAGAAAAAAATGTTTGAAGTGGATAAGTAAGTTTTCAGGAAGGAGAAAACAGCCTTGACAGACACGGTAAAGCAATCCAGCCTGGATGTTCTTGTCGCCATGAATACGGTGGTCAAGAACATTCGCTTCTATCCGTTGAGCAGCGCCCTCGTCATGAACGGAGTGGAAAACCTTTACCAGGTTTTTCTGAACTATTTCAAGGCTTATCCGTCGTTTATTCTGTCGGAATCCGAAAGAACCCTGTTGATCGGCGATGAGCCCCTGACGCAAAAAGATCACGAAAAACCCTACGTTGTCTCCACCCTGGAGATTCTCCTGAAGTTCAACATCAAAAGCATTGCGCTGCACAGAGGGCTGGAAAAGAGGGAATTAGTCACTCTGCTGGCTCACCTCGCGAAAGATCCGGAAAAACTCCTGGACGAGGGCGGCCTGCAGGAAATCATCGAAAAAAATCATTTGTCCCATATCCGCCTGGATGAAAAAATATTCGTCGCCAAAGGAAAAAATCAAAAAATCGTCTCCAGCCTGGAGCTCACCGACGACCAGATTCTTCAGTATTTGAGCGAATCGCACCCCGAATTGCAGGATGACCTGCAAAAGATTCTGGAAATGACGGACGGTCCGGAGTGGCTCTTGAAGTTCTTTGAGGAAAACCTTTCCAAACTGGCCGCGCAAGAAAACGCCCTGCCCGACGTTCAACTCGCGGAAAAGCTGACCGGCATCGTGGAACAGATCGATCAGGTTTCGGACCGGCTGGACCCGAATACGCAGCAAAAGATCCGTGACGGAATCGACCGGTTCGTCGGCAGCATCAGACCAGGCACGGCCAGAGAAATTCTCTTACAAAACCAAAACAGCTCCACAAGCGGCACGCTGATGCGGCGCCTGGTCGGCAAACTCCGGCAGGACGCCTTGGGAACGGCATCCGAAGGCCCGGAGGGCGCGGCTGATTTCAATCAGGAAGAACCCCAGGAAGCGGACAGCCTGCCGCAGATTCAGGAAAACATCGAACGGCTGCTCGGCGACAGCGCAAAAGGCGTCCTGGATGAAGCGGTCATGTCGTCCCTGGTCCGCTCAGTGGAAGCCCTGGCCGCGCAAAAAGAACGGGCACCCCTCGAAACCATCATGAACCGCTTCCTGGCAAACATGTTTGCCGAAGACGCCAAAGTGAGGGACCAGGCGGCGCGCGCGCTGATCGAAATTGTTGAAAATCTGCCGGATAAAGAAAAGCAAACCGTCCTTCGGGGAATCGCCGGCAAACTGCTGGACTGGGTCAAGCTGGAAACGCTGGCAACCCAGTCCTATCGGAAGATCTGCGACTTTCTCAGGGACCATGTGAATCATCTGATCTGGCAGGATGACTTTCACGCGGCCATTCCAATGCTGGACTTTTTCAACGACGTCCGGACGGGCGTGATCGAAAAAAACGACACGATCCACGAGATCTCCGTTGACTTTATCGACGCCTGCGCCTCTGATGAGCGAATTGCCATCTTGTTCAATATTTTCAAGGAGGGCGAACCGGATCAAAAGCGCGATGCGGGAGAGATGCTGATCCGGCTTGGCGACGCCGCCATGAATCAGCTTCTGGACCTTCTCAAGGAGCAACGGGACAGCAATGAACGCGTTCGCATCATGCGGCTGATCATCAGCGCCGGCCGAAGGGCCATACCGCCCGTCCGCGACCGGATCGGCAAGGATCAGCCCTGGTTTTACCTGCGGAACATCGCCTATATCCTGAGCCACGTCGGAGATGAATCCAGCGCCGAAGCCCTGCAGCCGCTGCTGCTCCACGAAAACATCAAGGTGAGGCTGGAGGCCCTGAAAGGCATCAATCGCACCGGAAAAAGCCAGCGCTGCGCGCTGCTCCTTTCCGTCCTGCCGCAGGCGGATCATAAATTCATGATCAATATCGTTGACGTGCTCGGCAGCGCGAAATGCGCCGAGGCGGAGCCTGCGCTGCTCATCCTGCTGGAAAACAATCCGATCAAAGACAAAGACCTGCGGGCAAATCTGCAGGAAAGGATCTGCGCCGCTCTCGGCAGCATCGGACTGCCCAACTCCATCCCCACCCTGTCCAAAATCGTCGAAACCAAATCCTTTTTGGGAATCAGCCGGTACCCGGAAAATGTGAAGGCCGCCGCCGCCAGAGCGCTGGCGTCCATTAAAAAAAGGTAGCGCCTCCCCGGTTCAAACGCACTCCTCCAAAGGAAAGGTGAACGCCCTCAGCCCCGCGCGTGGGTTTTCCGCCTTGAATGTCCGAACCAGACGGTACTGCGTCAGCCGCTCCACATTGGCCGCCGCGATTTCGAGCGCTTTTTTCGCTTTGAGCGTGTCATAATAGCCGTCGCTACGGAAAGGATAAAATCCGATTTGGTGTTCTCCAGGTCAAAATCGCTTTTGACAACGAGCTGGCCGGAAATCTTCAAAGCGTCCAGTTTGCGGATGCTCAGGGAAAAACTCTCGTCGGCGCGAACGACCCAGTTGTCCGCCTCGTTCGGCTGACTCAGCGCGCCGGAAACCGTAAACTTCGCTTCGGAATAACGATTGTAGGCGCCGAAAGCCGTCACCCGGGGCATCAGAACCGACCAGGCTTTCATCCTGCCCATCTTCGCGATGTAGAGATTTTCCTCGGCATATTTTATTTTTTCGGAATTTTTCACGGCCTCGATATACAGGTCCCGCAGGGTGTATTCCTGCGCGATACCCGCCGGAGCATACAACAGTATCGCGGCCAGCAGAACGATCGGGAATGTCCGTAATTGCTTCACTCGGGGATATTCTTTTCCGGCCAAAAAACGTTTGCCTGTCAGTGGGTGACGCCCATGGCTCTTTGCAGGCGGGCATAAGCGATATTGTAATCAGCCAGGGCATTGGCATACTCGGCCTTGGCTTTGGTCAGCAGGGTCTGCGCGTCGAGCACTTCCGTGGAACGCGCCACCCGCTCTTTGTAACGGGCTTCGGCAATGCGGAAATTCTCTTCGGCCTGTTCGATCACTTTTTTCGAAACGGCAATTTGGCTTTCGGCTTCCTGCAATGCCAGAAACGCGTTCTTGATCTCCAGGGCGATCTGATCGCTCAATTCCCGGGACTGATCCTGCGCCTGGTTTTCTCCGGCTTTTCCGGCATCCACGCGGTATTTCGTTTTGCCCCACTCCCAAAAATTCCAGTTGGCCACCGCCATCACCTGCCAGCTTTCCCGATCCTTATACTGCGTGCCGGAAAGCGATGTCGAATCGCCGAACCGCCCGTAATTTCCAACCAGACTGACCGCTGGAAAATATTCGCTCTGCGCCGCGCGAACCATTTTGCCCGCCTGTTCAATCTTGAGCGCGGACATTTTGAGTTCCGGACGGTGCTGCCTGGCTATCTCCAGGCATTCTTCAAACGATTGCCGCAGGGGCTGACAATCGAGCATATCGACCACCTCGACGGCGGTCCGTACGTCCCGCTTCAGGATCGTATTCAACCGCGCTTTGGTCGATTCAACGCCATTCTTCGCCTTCACCAGTGTCTGCCGGCCGTTGGCGAGCTCCACTTCCGCTTGCAGCATGTCGTTCTTGGGAATCAGACCGACCCGATAAAAATTTTCGGCCACATCGCAGTGGGCGGCAAGCATTTCCACCTGCTGTCTGGCCGTCTGTGTCAGCCTTTGCGTGCGCAAAACGTTGAAATAGGCGATCTTGACATCCTGGATGACATCCAGGGATTTGGCCGTCTGTTCGACGAGCGCCGTATCCTCGGCAATTTTGAAGGCCTGGTAGTTGGCCAGGATCCCGCCGCCAGCAAAAAGCGGCTGACGGGCCTCGATGCCCCAGTTGTAGTTGTCAATGGTTCCGGTAACCATGCGACCTGCGGGGATTCCGGCAAGCGGAAACCCCGGAAAGTAAAAGTTGGGCTCTTCATTGAGGCGGGTGTAACTGTAGGTCGTGCTGAATTTCGGCAAAAAACCGGTCAGGGCCTCCTTCCTCTGCGCCTGCGCGCCCTTGACCCCCTCTTTGGCGATGTCCAGCACATAGCTGTTCTTCAGCGCAATGGCAATGCTCTCCTCCAGGGTCAACGCCTGGGCGGATACCGCAGAGGGGGAAAACAGCAGAAAAACGGCCACGATAACTATCCGCAACCCCTGGCACTTCGTCGTCATTATTTTTGCTCCATTTTCAAATTGATGCAACATTTAGTATATTTTCGACAAAAAAATAAGCATTAAAATGATTCTTCAGCAGGCGTGGATCAAACGCGGACAACCTCTTCGATGATGCCGCCGCCCAATACTTCATCGGCTGTATAAAAACGACGGATTGCCCCGGCGTAATCGCTTCCTGGACCTGTGTGAAAACAACCCTCACCCTGACGTCTTCCGGGATGACGCGGCAGCGCGCCGAATTTCAGATGACGGTTGCAATCCACACAGGGATTCGGCGTCTGTCCGTTTTGACACTCACGGACGAATTGGCCGATCCCTCGCTGTTCCATCAGATCGGCAAAATCAAAAATCCGGTGGGGAATCCCGAGTCGTCCGCACACGCTTTGAGCGTCGGCGACAGATTCATTCGTAAAACGCCCGGCTTCGTCGCCTAACCGGTGAACGCCCAGCAGCATCGTCGCCCCGGCAACTGCATAACCCGCCTCCCGAAGCAGCAGCGCCGCGACAGACGAAACCGCCCCGCCGCTCATGGCCACCGGAATTTTTTTCTTTTCCAAAACGCTCCGCATGCCTCACCTTCAAAAGTGATTCTATTCTTTCCATGATATTCTCCCGCTTTGCAACTTTTTTTCAACAGGCGCTTTTCCATTCTTGCAATTTCAAGGCAACCTTGCTATTCAAGTGCGTCAAAATTCTGACGGGTTGCCGTGACTTTTTACCGGACCGGAATGCTGCCCAAACGGATCGTTCTATTAGGAAAGACAGGAAATACGGGGGCTTGGAATGGAGATTCACTTTCTTCTTTTTGTTTTGCTGCTGGCGGCGACGGCCATTATCAGTTTCGCCTACGCGATCTGGCGGGGCCGCAATGACCAACAGATCCTCCGCAGCATTCTGCAAAGCTCGCCGATTCCCACCTTTGTCATCTCCACCGACCGTAAAATCCTCTACTGGAACCGCGCGCTGGAAGGGCTCTCCGGCATCCGGGCGGAGGAAGTCCTGGGCACCGACCAGCAATGGCGCGCGTTTTATTCTTCACCCCGGTCCTGCATGGCGGACCTCATCATCAGCAATAAAATCGATCATTCCTACTCTCTCTACGCCGGAAAAGTCACCAAGTCAAAGGTCCTGAAGTATGCCTATGAGGTGACGGAGTTTTTTCCGGATCTGGGGGAAAAGGGGAAATGGTTCCGGATCACCGCAACGAGCATCCGCGATTCCAGCGGCAAAACGTTCGGCGCCATGGAAACGCTGGAAGACATTACCGATCAGAAGACGGCGGAGGAAGAACTGCTCAAGCGGACCAAGCTGGAATCCCTGGGAACCTTCGCCGACGGCGTCGCCAAGGACTTTGACAGCCTGCTGACCGCCATCCTGCGCAATGTTTTTCTGGCGAAAATTTCCGCGAGCGAAGAGGATAAAATTCTGGAAAACGGCCTGGCCGTCGCGGAGCGCGCGGGTTTGCAGGCCAAGGAGCTGGCGCACCGGCTCATCACCTTCGCACAGGGCGGCTACCCGGTCAAGAAAATTGAAAGGATCGGCGATCTGATCCGCGAGACCGTCCAGAAAACCCTGGCCGGATCGAAGGTAACCTGCGCTCCCGTGATTGCCGCCGACCTCTGGCCCGTGGAAGTGGACGCCCTGCAAATCAAACAGGTGATTGAGAATATGGTCACCAACGCGAAGGAGGCCATGCCCGAAGGCGGCCCCATGGAAGTGATCGCGGAAAACACCACGACCGGCACCAATATCCGGACGCTCGGCGAGGGCAACTATGTCCGGATTGTCATTCGGGACAAGGGCGTCGGCATCCCCCGGGAGAACCTCTCCAAAATTTTCGATCCGTATTTTACGACCAAAGAAAAGAAGGAGCGTGGCGGCATCGGCCTGGGGCTCGCCATCTGCGATTCCATCATCAAGTATCACAACGGGCTGATCAGCATGGAATCGACGGTCGGCGTCGGCACAACGTTTTTCATTTATCTGGCCGCCATGCCCAATGGTTCCCCAAAAAGCAACGTCAGCTAATTAGACCTCTCGTGTTCCTTCTTGACGCCGTCGAGCAGTTCCTCAATATGGCGCAGCCGCTCCTGAAACGTGGCAATGCCCAGCGCCGACTCCCGGGGATGAAGATTTTCAATCTCGGCAAGCCGGTTGCGCAGATGCAAAATGATTTCCTCCGCCAGACAAAACAGCAGAGCGCGCTCAGATCTGGTCATGACCCGAATACCCTCCTATTCCTGCTGCATGGACTTCCGGAGCAGAAATGCCTTCTTAATGGACTCCGCCGCACTTTCAATGCTGACTTTATCCGTATTGACCATCATGTCATAATGCTTCGGATCGTTAATATCTTCCTTGAAGTAATTTTTAATAAAGCCCACCTGATATTCATCATACTTGCGCACATATTCCAGTGCCTCCGCTTTCGACATGTGGCGATCCCGCATCACTTTCTCCACACGCGCTTCCTCCGGCGCGATGATCCGCACGCGAAAGGCCTTGTCTTTCAAAATAAAGCTTCCGCCGCGGCCGATGATAATAACATTGCCGTGTTCCGCGTTCGTGTGCATCACCATCGACAAATGCCGGAGGTATTCATTGGGCCAGATATGCCGCGATTCAAAGAAGGAACTGATCAGGCTGTCGAAAAACGAGATGCTTTTTTCGTCCAGCGATTTGATCACCTTTTCGCTCATGTGCGCGCTTTCGGCGACTTTATGAATCAATTCGCTTCCCACGATGTTCATTTTCAGCTCCGTGGCCAGAATCCGGGAAATGAAGCCCCCTCCCGCTCCCGTTTCGCTGGACAGCGTAATGACATGCCCCGGTTTTTCCTTTTTGTCCCGCTGCCAGCGCATGACCTGGTCTTCCACCAGTTTGTCAACATCCTTATCCCGCAATTTGATATCCCGGGTATAATCGGGGCAATTGACATCAAACAGGGCATTGGTTTTCACCCGATACCGCTTGGTGCAGTTTTCGCGCCACGCGCAGATCACGCAAATTCTTTTGTCCGATCCTGTTGACATGCGCCACTCCCCCTTTCTCGTTTGATGTTATGACGCCTCTTCCTGCAGCGCCTCAAATCCGGCAACAATATCAAGAAGCTCTTCGGTAATCGTCATCTGGCGGGTGCGGTGGAACTGCACGTGCAGATCCAGCAACTGCTCTTCAATATTCTTCTCGGCGTTCTGCATGGACGCCAGGCGGCTGGCGTTCTCGCTGGCCAGCGACTCGGCGAAGGCCCGGTACAGCGACACGAACAAATACTCGCGGATCAGCGACGAAAAGATCTTGTCGCCGTCCATCCGGAAGATCGGCAGAGATTTGGATTCCCATTTTTTCCTGGCGATCTGTTTGAGCCAGGCCTCATCCACCGGCAAAAGCTGCAGCATGTGGGGGTGGTACGTCGCTCCGGTCAGGTATTCATTATAAAAAAGAAAGAAATGATCGACGTTGCCGCGAAAATGCCACTCATCGATAATCATAATAATTTCCTGCACCAGCGGCGTAATGCCCGCCGTGGAGCCGGGAGTCGAAAGCAGCTCATCCACCGTCTGTCCGGCGTCTTCCACATAGTCCGCCACGCGCGCGCCGACCGAAAGAACTTTGCGGTTTTCTTTTTTCACGCCCGTGCTTTTGATATGATCCAGCGCGAATGTGGAAATCTGCTCATTGAGCTGTCCGCACAGTCCCTGGTCGGATCCGAACACGATCACGCCGAGACGTTTGATGGGAACGTTCTTCCGCTTCATCGTCGCGCCCATGCGCTCCTTGAGCACGATCTGCAGGCCCATTTCCACCGTGCGGTTGTAATCACGCAGCGAATCGACGGCCCGCTGGTACTGGCGGATGCTCACGGCAGCCAGGGCTTTCATCGTCTTGACGACGGATAAAAGGTCCCCGGCGCTTTTCATTCTCCTTTTCAGCGACTCAGTTGTTTGCATGGGCTTCCTCAATCTCTTCAAACGGAGCGATCGTCGGTTTGATTTTGTTCATGATGCTGTCGCGGTCCGTCATATCCATCTTTTTGCCTTCTTCAATCCGCGTGCACAATTCCGGAAGCTGTTCGTTGACCGTTTCCAGCAGGCGCGCCTCCACCTCGCGGATCTTTTCCGTCGGAACGAGATCCAGGGCGCCTCCGGTTACGGAAAGAAGAGAGGCAATCTGTTCGGAGGCCCGCAACGGCTTGAACTGGCCCTGTTTCAGGATTTCACGGACGCGCCAGCCGCGCTCCAGCGTCCGCCGCGTGGCGTCGTCGAGTCTTGTGCCGAACCGGGAGAAGGACTCCAGTTCTTCAAACTGCGAGTAGGACAGACGCAGATCGCCCGCCACGGATCGGTATGCGGGAAGCTGTGTCTTGCCGCCGACGCGGGAAACGGACTTGCCGACGTCCACCGCCGGCAGAATCCCTTTGCTGAAGAGCACCGGCGAAAGATAAATCTGCCCGTCCGTAATGGAAATCAGATTGGTGGGAATATAAGACGACATGTCCTGGGCTTCCGTTTCCGTGATGGGAAGCGACGTCAGCGACCCGCCGCCCAGTTCCGGCCGCATATGCGTGGAGCGCTCCAAGAGCCGTGAGTGAATATAAAAGATATCGCCGGGAAACGCTTCTCTTCCGGGGGGCCGCCGCAAAAGCAGCGACACTTCGCGGTACGCCCGCGCATGGGAGGTCAGATCATCATAGACAATCAAAACATCCCGGCCCTGCTCCACAAAATATTCCCCCATGCTGGTCGCCGCATAGGGAGCAATAAACTGCAGGCCCGGTGTGTCTTCGCCGGTGGCCACCACCACGATGCAGGATTTCATCACCCCGTGATCGCGCAGTTCGGCGATCACCTTGGCGACATCGGCGCTTTTCTTGCCGGTCGCGCAATAAATGGAGATGATTCCGGTTTCTTTCTGATTAATGATGGTATCGACGGCAATCGCTGTTTTGCCGGTCATTCTGTCGCCCAGAATCAACTCGCGCTGGCCCCGCCCGACGGGAATGAGCGCGTCAATCACCTTAATGCCGGTCTGCAGCGGCACCGTCACCGGGGCGCGGTCCATCACCGCGGGCGCGGGCCGCTCCACCGGCAGGCGCATGACGGTGTTCACTTCCCCCAGGCCGTCCAGCGGACGTCCCAGCGGATCGACCACCCGCCCCAGCAGGCCGTCGCCCACCGGAACATCCAGGACGCGCTTGGTGCGCTGCACTTCCGAACCCACCTGGATATTTTCACTGGGATCCAGAAGAATCACGCCGATTTCCTTGGGATCGATGTTGAACACCAGCCCCATGTAATTGCCGGAAAATCGCACCAGTTCCTCCGCGCGGATATGCGGCAGACCGCTGACCCGGGCGATGTCCCGGCCGACAAACTGCACGGTGCCGATTTCGTATTGTCTCAGTTCAGGATTCTGCTCTTCCAAAACCTTTTCCATGGTATCGAACGTGTCGTCCAGAAAGGTTTTCAGCTCCTGACTTTCCACTTGGCTCACCTCTTGATTCATTCTACGCCTCCTGACATCCTTCCAGACTTCAGCCTTCGGCCTTCCGGTCGATAAACCTTTCTATGCCGCATGCGCTTCTTTCTGGAGCGTTTCCGTCAAACTCTCCACCAGGGTTTCCAGATATTCGTTCAGGCTCCAGGCGATTTTATGGCCGTTGACCCGCATTTCAATGCCCGAAACAATATCCGGTTCTTGCAGATAACGGATGGTAAATCCGTTGGTGATCTGCTTCTTCAGGACTTCTTCAATCTGCGTCTGCCTCGGGGCAGGAATGCCGAAAGCGCTCTGGATCGTCACCCGGTTTCCTCCGCCGCTGATCGCCTTGCGCAGCTGAGTGCTTTTTTCCTCGTCCAGCGACTGCACCCGGCGGAGGAATTCCTCGACGATTCTCTCCTCCAGATCGGCGTCCGCCAGATCGGAAAGGGCTTTGCGCGCCGTGGCGTACAACTGCTTGGCCGCTCGCTGACGCAAATCATAGAAAAAGGCGTCCTGCTCCCGGATCAGCATGTCCTGCCAGCGCGCTTTGACCGCATCCACTTCCACGCGCACTTTTTCCATCAGCTCTTTGCGTTTGGCTTCCGCCGCCAGCGTCGCCTCGTTGAGCATGGTTTCTTTTTTCTCATTGAGGCTCTGATTGCGCTTTTCGTAGAGCAGGGCTTCTTCTTCCGCTTTCGTCTTCAGCTCATCCGCTTCGGCGAAGCGCGCGGCGATTTTCGCCTCCCGGTCATCCATGGCCTTGATAATCCGCCCGTAGAGAAAGCGTTTCAGCAGATACATCAGCAGGAGGAAATTGAAGATTTGCGCTAAAAATACAAACCAGTCGATATGCATGGTTTATCCCCCTACTTGATAATGAAACCCCAGAACGGATTGGCGAAAATCAGAATCATGGAAATCACGAAACAGTAAATGGCAATGGATTCAATCATGGCCAAACCGACAAATAATGTTCGCGTTAAGGAATTCCTCTCATCCGGCTGCTGGGCAATCGCGGCCAGCGCCTGGGCGATTGCCTGTCCCATGCCCAGTCCGGGACCGATCGAACCGATCCCCATTGCCAAACCCGCACCGATAATCGAGGCCATCGCGACGAGACTTACGTTGTCCATACATACTCCTCCTTTTATTTCAATTTTATCAGGCTGCAGAGCCCTCTTTTTTGGCTTCCGTGTGATGTGCTTCCTCCTCGGCGGAAAGCGCCGAGGCAATATAGACCAGGGAAAGAATGGCGAAAATGTAGGCCTGAATCACGCCGATCAGGAGCCCCAGAATCTGCATCACGACCGGGAACAGAAAAGGCGTGACCGCCAGCAATATGCCAATGACTTTTTCATGACTCATAATATTGCCGAAAAGACGAACGGTGAGCGCCAGTGTTCTGGACAATTCGCCCATGACATGAAACGGAAAGAAAATAAAAGTCGGCTGAAAATATTCCTTGACGTAATGCAGAATGCCGTTCCGGGATATCCCGTAGTACGGAACGGCAATGAAGACACAGGTCGCCAGCGCCGCAGTGGTTGTTATGGAAGACGTCGGCGCGACATATCCCGGCACCACCGCCAGCACATTGGAAGTGCAAATGAACAGAAAGAGCGTGCCGATCAGTGGGACATAACTGTCCGCCCCCTTCTTGGTCATTTCACTGATTTCCCCGCGCACGACGGAAATCACGACCTCCAGGAAGTGCTGCCAGCGCGACACATTCATTTCGGAAGAAAGATTGCGGGTGACCAGAATGGAGCCCCCGACCAGAATGGCCATCACAAGCCAAGTGTAAAGGATGGTCACGTTGATGGTGATGAAGCTCCAGCTCCAGAGCACGACCTGATCGGGGCTGATTTGACTTAACTGGACGATTTCCATAGAATCTCCTTCAACGGTTGATCAAAAACCTTTGCATCACTCCTGTATTGCTTCCGCCGTCTTTTGCGGACACAGACGAACCGTCAGAATTTTGCGCATCACCACGAAACCGATCAGGGCTGCGGCCAGCCTTTCCCAGCGGCCGTCTTGAAGCAAAAAGTAAAACACGGCCAAAAGGACGGACAGGCGCGCCAGCAGGCTGACCAGCAACAGGCGGGCGCGGCTTTCCGTTTGAGGAAGCCTCTTCACGGTCTGCCACAGGCCGACGAAATAGAGAGCGCCCAGGGCCATTCCCGCGGCAAACATTAAAACAAGCATCCCCATGGCGTTTAGCGTCATGTCATTCCTCTTCAATGATCCGGCTGCGAATTTTTCGAACCCAATAGGCTGCGTTGATGCAGCCGACGATCACACCGGCCACCAGCCCCATCAGCGCCCACGAATACTGGCTGGGCCACGTCCGATCGATCCAAAGCCCCAAGGCTACGCCAATCAGCGTGGGAATCGCCACCGCCCATCCGACAATGCCGAACATCCCCAGACCGAACCAGACCGTTTCATTTTTATGTTTGAGACCCTTGATGCGCAGCGCCTCCCGCTGGGCGACCTTTTCCGCAAAGTGATCCGCCATCTGCCGGCGCCGGTTGGTGGTTCGTCGTATTTCAACCATGTTTTTACTCCCTTGTTCGGTGCGTTCGGGGAACGCGCCCTGCCATGATTTCATCGGCGCGTTCGGGGAACGCGCCCTACTTCAGCTCCACGAAGCGCCGGATCAGCGACGCCTCCAGTTTTGCCGCGGCGGAGCGGACCATTTTTTCCCGTTCGTCGAGCGCGTCATACTGCTCCACAACCACCTGCTTGAGTTTTCCCAGCTCCGCCGCCTTCACGGCATTGCGGGTGGACACCAGGACATCCGCTCCCTTTTTCACCAGCGTGCCGACGTCCATGGCCAGAAGCTCGTGACCGCCTTCGGTCGGCTCATACGAAAAGATGCCCGGCGCCAGCGTAGCGACAAAGTCGATATGGTTCGGCATCAGGCAGAAAGAACCGTTTTCCGCCTCCGCGACGATTTTCTTGACTTCCCGCTCCATCATGATTTCCGCCGGCAATAATATTTTAAGCAACATTTTCTATCTTCGCCTCTTCAATCGGTCCGATCATGTAAAGCGCGCGCTCCGGATATTCGGCAAACTCATCGTTCAGGATCCGCTCGCACCCGTTGAGCGTCTCTTCCCGGGAAACCATTTTCCCGGCTGTGCCGGTGAATTGCTCGGTAACAAAGAAAGGCTGCGTGAAAAACCGCTCCAATCGGCGCGCGCGGAACACCGTGCGCTGGTCTTCGCGGGACAGTTCGGAAATGCCCAGCATGGCGATAATGTCCTTGAGGTCTTCATATACCGCGAGGGTCTTGCGTATTTCCTGGGCGATTTTGTAGTGCCGCTCACCGGCAATGTTGGGCATCAGCATTTTGGAGCCGGACTGCAGCAGATCGATGGCGGGATACAACCCCTCGCTGGCCCGCTTGCGCGAAAGGGCGATGGTCGCGGACAGGTGGCCGAAGGTGTGTACGGCCGATGGATCCGTAAAATCGTCCGCCGGAACATACACGGCCTGAATGGAGGTGATCGCTCCGGTTTTGGTGTTGCAGATGCGTTCTTCAAGCTCCGCCAGTTCCGTGGCCAGCGTCGGCTGATACCCCAGACGCGACGGCAGCTGCCCCAGGAGACCCGAAACTTCCATGCCGGCCTGGATGAAGCGGAAGATGTTGTCGATCATCAGAAGCACGTCCTGCTTGGCATCGTCGCGGAAATACTCGGCCATCGTCAACGCCGCGTGCCCTACGCGAAACCGCGCGCCGGGCGGTTCGTTCATCTGGCCGAAGACCATGACCGTGTTCCCCAGAACGCCGCTTTCCTCCATTTCCCGGTAGAGCTCCTCTCCTTCGCGGCAGCGCTCGCCGATACCGCAAAAGATGCTCATGCCTTCGTGACCGCTGACGGTATTGTGAATCATCTCCGTAATCAAAACGGTCTTGCCGACGCCGGCGCCGCCGAACAACCCGGCCTTGCCGCCCCGTTCCAGAGGCGCCAGGACGTCGATGGCCTTGATGCCGGTTTCAAAGATTTCCGAGACGGTGGACTGATCGCGCAGCGGAATAGGCTCGCGGTGAATCGATCGGGCCTCGCACCCCTCAACATTACCCTTCTTGTCGATGGTGTTGCCGAAGACATTGAACACCCTTCCCAGCAACTGACTCCCCACGGGAACCTCAAAGGGTTTGCCGGTATCGGTGACCACGGCCCCGCGGGCCAGACCCTGCGTCGGCGTCAGGGCGACGCCCCGGATGGTATTGTTGTCCAGTTGTGTAAACACCTCGATGACGACCTCACCCTTCTCTCCCGCCGTCAGCACATTGCGGATCGGCGGGGCAACGGGAAAGTGGATGTCAACGACGCTGCTGCGAACGGATAAAACCCTTCCTTGATTTGTTTGCTCAGCCACGGTTTGTTCACCTCGTTTATTTTTTCTTGGGAGCGGCTCCCATTAATGCCATGTATTTATCCGTCAGAATATAAGCAATGTAATCGAAAATAAGAATTGTCCGGGTCTGGCTTTCCAGCGCCTGCTGCTGCTCAGTAATGGTAACAAAAATGGCCTGAAACTCGGCGTAAAGCCAAATGTGGCGGCGCATGAGAATAATGGCGTAAAGCACCTCCTGCAGCGGAACTTCTTCCTTAAAGCGTTTTTCGGCAAATTTGGACATAAAGTCATAAATGACGGGGTAAGGGTCTTTCAACGTGTAGACACCGCTTAACTTGCGGTAAAAATCCGCCGCCTGAGGAATCAGATGATTTTCATGAAGGTCATGGTAGGAAGGCGTCTTGGCGTTCGTGGAGACGTCTTTCGCCCAGTTCCGGGCAATCGCCTCCGAATTGTTTGCCATCACATCCAGCAGCTTTAACGATGTCTGCATAAGCTTTCTCCTTCGTGCTTCTGGGGGAACCGGCAAACTCCCGCCGCTTTCCTCATGAAGATGCTGCATGACTGCGGATCAAAGAACGGACTGCTTCACTGGTCTGAACAACAGAGCAACAGACATGCCAAAAACGGTATTTTAAACAAGTTATTGATTTAACTGAGCTTGCTGAATTCAGGCCCCTGTGCGCGTTAAAAAACAGGCGACCTGCATGTCTCTTGCCGATTTGCCCCGCTTCAGGCGCAAATCCGGAAAATGAAGTCCTGCGTTGCGTTTAGGAAGAATGTCGTATTTGTCACGGGGATGCGACGAAAATGTCACCCCCGGACAACCGTGCTGCCTTCATGGTCGTTGAATCTCTTAGGGTTCCATTCCCCGCTGCTTGCGGCGGGGTTGTTCATTTTAAATTCTCAAGACTAATTGTCGCCCAAGTTAATAGCGAATGTGGCTAATATTTTCCCTGTCTCTACTTCCGCAAGTCGTCTCGTCATTGTATCATTAGGCTTTGAACCCTTTGATATATGTCTCGAGAGATTTACGGTAACTATGTGCGTTGCTCCCAAAAGCTTACCAATTTGCTTGCGTTGTTCGTCTGATACAAGACCTGAGTTCTGGAATTGTATTTCGTTCAGAATTTTATCAGTTTGATGACGATCTATTACTATGAAGTTTTTCTGTGTCCTGAAAAAATTGATATAGGTGCTTTCTGCATAACCAACTATTTCAGTTCCAACACTCTTCTTCCATTTCTCTAATAATTCAGGATCTACTTTATACATGTTTTGAATTTCGCCAGGCAATACAGCCAACCGCACATTTGAATCTTTATATACCATTTCCAAGAGGGCATAAAAATCGTTGGGATAGTTATAAGTCGATAATTTCAAGTTTTTCTCAATCTCTTGCCCATTCCTGCGTATCTTAATTGTGACTGTTTCGTTTGGGTACATGGAATCTAAGATATCAAAGAGTTGAGATCTTTTCTTGATTACAATACCTTTTGCTTCAAGAAGAATATCACCAGGCTTTACATCAGCTTCGTCTGCTGGTGTTCCACCATAAACCTCATATATTTCAACTTCATCCTTTTTGTTGTTGATAACATCAATTCCGGCGAATCCCTTTTTGATAAAACTGTAGGGATATTTAGAAGCCATTTTATTCATAAGCTCTTGTTCTCTAAGCATTGGATTCTTTGCCATGCATGAACAAAGGAAAAAGATTGCAATGATCATCAATGGCAAAAGTACAATGGTCTTGTAGTTCTTGAATTGTTGTAGAATCATAATACATCTCCCCTTTATTATTGTAATATCCAACAACAAATGGCGAAAAACATCATGTTTTCCGCTTTTTAAAAAACTGCTTGTTAAATTCTGCTTATTACGTTTAATGCGTCAATTGTGAAATGGTTGCCGAAGTTCCGCCGGGGTCTGACCTCAAATTTTGGATCAGGTTCGGGAGGTTCTTCGGTATCGCGGTGTGGTTTATCTCACAGAAAAGGCGTAATGTCAACGATGCTTTGTTATATCCGCTACTTCGGCTGTGAAACCGTTGATGGATTACCAGGGGCAAAGAAGGGGATTGCACCACTGCTTCTTGAACATTGA
>Ga0208460_10000452_pt1 | contig 28584 bp, 23 predicted proteins | sample AD_STIC10_MetaG_FD_184436 | JGI IMG/M metagenome (GOLD analysis project Ga0208460, IMG submission 184436) | Active sludge microbial communities of municipal wastewater-treating anaerobic digesters from USA - AD_STIC10_MetaG (SPAdes) (version 2) | ecosystem: Engineered > Bioreactor > Anaerobic >... | reverse complement strand
AGAACAAATGAAATAGGATTAAGAAAGGCGCTGGGGGCAAAAAATAATAATGTTTTAGTTCAATTTTTAATAGAATCCACCATAATAACTCTTTTTGGTGGAATCATAGGAATAATATTTGGAATTATTATTTCTCTTTTGGTAAGTGTTGTGGCTCAGGCACTTGATTATAATTGGGGATTTCATGTTTCTATATTATCAATAATTGCGGGAATATTAGTTTCAAGCTCAATTGGAATCATCTTTGGTTTATACCCAGCAAAAAAAGCTTCAAAACTTGACCCAATAGAAGCACTAAGATATGAATAATTAATATGATAGAAATAAAAAATTCAATAAAACTAGCTATTCAATCAATGAAGGCAAATAAGGGAAGAACTCTTCTTACTGTTTTAGGTATGGTAATTGGTGTAACAAGTATTGTTGTGGTTTTTTCTGCTGGTGCTGGAATAAAAGGACTAATTCTAAAACAAATAGAATCATTTGGAACAGATATTATTGAAACTGAAATAAGAGTTCCTGTTGGAAAAAAAGTTGGCGCAGGAGCTAACACTCAATCAGCAATGAGTATGGCCCAAGGAGTTCAAATTACAACACTAACATTAAAAGATGTTGAAGATATAAAAAAATTACCAAATATAGAAGATGGCTATGGATCGCTAATGGGTCAGGAACTTGCAACATACGGAAATAAAAGAAAAAAAGCATCACTGTGGGGAGTTGGTGCATCTTTTATAAATATTGATAAAAGTGAAATAGATCAGGGAAGATTTTTTACGGACTCAGAAGATGAATCGCTTGCAAGAGTTGTAGTATTAGGATCTGGAATAAAAGAAGATTTATTCGGAGATTCAGACGCCATAGGAAATTATATTAATTTAGGAAAATCAAAATACAGAGTAATTGGCACAATAAAAGAAAAAGGAGCTGTTATGGGAATGGATTTTGATAATTATATATATTTACCAGTACAAACCCTACAAAAAAGAATTCTTGGAATAGATTATTTGATGTATACAATGCATAAATTAAAAAATCCAGAAATTGCAGATGCTACTGCTAAAGAAATGAAAACTATTCTAAGAGAAAATCATGATATTAAAAATCCAGAAGATATAGCTGGAATAGATGATTTTGCTGTTGTGACAATGGAAGAAATGCTTAAAACAGCAAATGACATAACAAAATATATTACAATACTCTTACTTGCAATTGTTATGGTTTCTCTTGTTGTCGCTGGAGTGGGAATTATGAATATAATGTATGTTGTTGTAAGTGAAAGAACCTTTGAAATAGGCCTTAGAAAAGCCACTGGAGCCAAATATAAAGATATTATGTGGCAATTTCTAATGGAAGCTGTCATAATATCAATTCTGGGGGCAATTTTAGGTATTATTTTGGGACTATTAATGTCACTGGCAATAACATGGGGAGCTAATGCATATGGGCTTTCCTGGAGCTTTAAAATGCCAATTTACTCATTTATAGTATCAATTATATTTGCTCTATCTTGTGGACTTTTATTCGGAGTTTTCCCTGCAAAAAAAGCTGCCGAACTTGACCCAATAACAGCTCTTAGAAATAAAAATTAATCCCACCACCTCGCAGGTGCCCGACCTCGCAGGTTGGTAATAAAAAAATAGAAGCATCAATCCTCTATTTTTTATTTTATAAAACTATTTGTACATTTCATCAACCCATTCACCGATTTTCACAATTGCATCTTCGCTATCAACTCTTTTATCGACTGATAAAACAGCTACGCAAATTTTCTTTTTCAGTGGCGTAATATATCCTGCTGTAACATGATATCTTGTTTCATTTAGAAATCCGGTCTTTGCTCCAAAATAATTTTGAGAGTTATTTCTTAAATCATGAACTGTGTGCTTTAAAGTAATTTTTCTCCCATCTCTTGTTGTAATAGTATATTCTGGTTTTCTGGCATATTCAGAAATTGTTTCATCATTAAATGCACGACAAGAAATAATAGCCATGTCATGAGCTGTTGTTAAGTTTTTCATTGATAACCCAGATGGGTCATCAATAACTGTTTTTGTAAGATTCCATTCACTGGCTATTTTTCTCATATTTTCTAAAAACTGAACTTTTGAAATATCTGTAATTTTTGATAATTTATTTGCACTGTTATTTGCTGAAGCAATTAAAGTACTTGCAAAAATATCTTTTGTTTTTATTTTTTCAGTGCTTCCTAATTTCAAAGTTACAAAAGAATCCTTGGGTCCAACAAATTGTCTTAGATCTCCTTCGCTATCTTGCCACGCTAAATTATGAGTTTTATTCCATAGCGGATAATGCTTTACAAATTCACTTACCGTTAAAAGCTTCATCAAACTTGCGCTCTGAGTTTGTAATTCTTCTCTGTAATAATATAATGGTTTCAAAGTTTCAAATTCTATAACCGCAGCTGAAACATAGGGAATATCTTTTCCGGTTTTTTCTTTATACCAAGTTGTAAAATCAATATAATTATCTTTTTTCTCTAATGCAAAACAATTTGCAGGTATTGCAACTATTATTAAAGTTAAAATGATTAAAAATTTATTTTTCATGAAACAATTATATCACAAAAAAATTTCTCTACAAATTATTATAAATCCTCACATCCAGAACCATTCCAACATTTATTCTCCCCACAATAACAACCCCATGGGGCATCCGCTGTACAATAAATTCCTTTTGAATTTCTTTTGTATTCACAATCATCCATGCAGCCACTGCTAAATCCCTTATATTTGGCTCCGGCTGATTCACATTTAATCTGTTGTGGGGATTTTAAATCCCCTCAATATCTTTAATCTTTGTATTATTCTCATCGAAAGCACAACCACCTGAAATAAATATCAAACCAATAAATAAAATTCGTTTTTTGTAAATTTATTATATATTTATCCAGGGAATAATAAGTCGTTCAAAAATGGAAATTAACAATTTTTTCACATTCAAAGCCATTCCAACACTTACCCTCTCCACAATAACAACCATGTGTAGTTTTCGCCCTACAGTTCATTCTTCTTTTTACATATTTACAATAATCCCTACAAGTATCTAAAAACTCTTTATATTGAGCTCCCTTTGATTCACAATATTCTCTAGTTTCTGATTTTTTATCACAAATATTTTCACCAATACATCCTATAATAAGCGAACATATTTTTGATGTATCCTCCATATAACCACCACATTCAGCAACTGCTTCTCCGGATTTATTAAACATATAGTTAGGTGCATCTAGCAATGGTAAATCATCGGTTTGTGGTTGAGCAACATAATAATACATTAAACCGCATTTATGAACTTTTGGAATCCCCGATACACCCCATAAAGTTTCTGATATTTTACTAGTACATAACCTATCTTTTACATTTTTGCTGATATCACCAACATAAACCCCACTGGTTAAATCTGGTGACAATAAAATTGAAAATAAAAAATAAACAATGGATAAAAATAAATAAACAACAAAAAACAAAATTTTCATAAATTTACCCCCCCTTCTCTTCGCTTTAGAGGATTAATTATCTTGTCTTAATTATATCAATAATTTTTAAAAAAAGCACCTCGAAGGTGCCCAACCTCGAAGGTTGGCGACCTCGAAGGTTGAATTCTTAAACAAAAAGCTCCCTGAAAATTATATTCAGAGAGCTGATTAATTTATTTACTTAAAATCATTTTTCTTTCAAAAGAAAGTCCATTAATATTTACTCGACATATATAAATACCACTCGAACAATTATTGAAATTATTATCTTTTCCATCCCAAATAATCTCATAATTACCGGATTTTAATTGCGAAGAAATAATTTTTTTTACAAGCTGACCTCTGATATTATAAATACATAGATCAACTTTTGAATGATTCCTTAAATTAAATATTATTTTGGTTTCAAAATTAAATGGATTTGGATAATTTGAAAACTCTAAAATTGGAATATTATTTTCTTGATTAGAAGAATATCCACTAAACATTAATATGTCATCAATCCATATAGGAATATCCTCTTCCCCAAAATTCCATGAAATTCTCGCATTCCCAGAACCAGTAGCAACAAAACTCATCGAATAATTTTGCCACTCATTTGTAACATCTATGATCTGCCACAAACCAAAATTATCCCATGGAGAATTTTCATTATAAAGCTCAATCTGAACTTGTCTTTGTGAACCAGATTTCATCCATAATGACAAAGTATAATTTTCTCCAGATGTAATGTTTAAATTTTGGTAAAGTTGAACCTCATAATGTAATCCGCTTTGATTTGGATCAATAAACATTGAATTAGCACCATAATGATAAATAGAATTATCAGTGTGATAACTCGCTGTAGAATTTAAATCTCCCACTACAAAAGGAGCAAAATGCCCTAATTCAAAACCAGAGTTTACAATTAAATTATTTCCTTCTGGAATAATGTTAGATACTTTTTCAAAAACTACATTATCAAAATATTTATATCCAGCAAACTCTCCAATCATAAAATCAAGTCGCGCCAAATCATCAGTTGTATTTGCTGTAAAAATATACTGATATTTTGTCCACTCTGATGTGAGATTAATTTCTCTCCATAGACCATAATTATTCCACGGATCACTATTATTTTGAACGCAGAATTTAATTTGACAAGATGGACTTGCCTTTGCCCAAAATGAAACATGATATGATTCTCCAGTTTCCACTGAAACAAGTTGTATGAGCTCTTCCTCATAAAACAAACCCGAGTCTCCAATATCAATTTCTGCTTTAAAATTTCCGTTAATAACACCTCCGGTTGTGATATCAAAACTAGCATTATCTCTACTATCATTGAACAACCAATAATTTGTTATTCCGGAATCAAATCCTCCATCTTCTAATTCTCCACCTTGATAATCTGGAATACCACCACCAGCAAAATATTGAATATTTTCTCCTGATTGGAATGAATTTATATCATTATCTGTAACTTCATATACATTGGCAAAATTAAATCCATATTCATCAAAAGTTACATCATCTACAATAAGTCTTTTCAATCCATTTTCAATATAATAACAATCTGGTCCGCTTCCTGAAATTAATTTTCCATCCATTATTTTTTCATAACTAACAAATGGAGCAATCTGATAATAATTCAAAACTGTTTGTGTCGCAATAATATTAAAATTTGGATGATAGTAGTTAATTGCATAAACACCAACAGAAAGCAATCGTAAAAGAACCTTTTGTCCTGAATAAGAAGAAGAAACTTCAATTCCTCTTTTAATAACATATCGCTCATTCATATTATTTGCAGATCTTAATACCGTACCATATGGATAATTATTTGAAGATGTGAGTTCTGGCCCTTCTATAAATTGCGACATATAAGAATTTGTTGTGGGTATCCAAACATCAGTTGAATAACCCAACTGTTGCCAGTTATTTACTCTTCTTTTTACAATAATAATTGAATTATCTGATTGATAATCAAATACCCATCTTTGATAATTCTCATCATAAACACAAGTTCCAACTTTTGGATTTATAGTTGGACCAACCTGAAATGAATTGAATTCTTCCTGGCTTATTTCAACAGCATGCGACCAATCAAATCCCCAAGTATAAAATGGAGTTTCACTTGGAAATTGTCTTATAATTCCATCTCTTATCCAGTAATAATTTCCCGTACCAGATAAATGCACAAGTAAATCATCCGGTAAAATTCTAAAATGTTCCGGGGTAGAAGGAAGCCTTGGTGGATTTGATATGAAATAATATTCTTCCGGATTACATCCATTCTCATATAGTTGAATATCATTACTATACCAACCATAAGTATCAATTGGAGTGTCGTTATAAAAATCATCAAAATGTAAATGTGGTCCAGTTGAATTTCCTGTGTTTCCAACTCTTCCTATAAATTGACCCTGATAAACATATTCTCCAACTGAAATATTAGAGCTGTTATAGAGCATGTGAGCATACCTAGTTCTATGCCCATTTCCATGATCAATAATTATATAATTACCATAATTTGTACCAGTTCCATCTGGAATATTGTCTTGAACCTCTAAAACTTGTCCGCCATAAGCTGCGAGAATTTTTGTTCCCTCTATGGCAGAATAATCAATTCCCCTATGTAATCCACCACCATAAGAAAGCGGGTAATACCATCCGGCTGTTATAGTAAAATTACCCTGAATCGGAAGTGTGAATATATGATCCACACCATAGACATAACCACAAATCACTGTGGCTATAAATAGTGTCATCATGAGAGTTTTCATTTTTTCCTCCTATGAAAGTCTCAATTTAATAAATTTTTAATAAAATAAAAATCGCCAAAAAATCTCTCAAAATAGATTTAGTTGGCGACCCTAATTTTGAAATTATAATACTAAATTTCTTGTCTAAAATAACAAGAGTTAATAAATCGCTTTTCCTCGCTTTTATTAAGTTTTTAATTTACATTAATTTTTATAAAATATTTCAAAAATATTTAATGCACCATATTCAAATAGATTAATATTCGAAATTGTTTCACAATTAACATCAATTGATGCATTTATATCTGGACAACTTTCAATATTACAATCTTTATCAGTGTATTTATATTCATATGGTAATCCCGTTTTTTTATCTTTAAAAAATGGATAAATTCCGCTAATCACATATTTACCGCTTGGAACTTCTAACCTATAACCTTTTTTATTTCTATATTTTTCATCAATTACTTGATTTGCTGTACAATAATAATTATTTGTTTCTAAATTTTTTGCACAAATCATTGAACCGCTTGGAATCATTGATGAAGGAAAACTTAACTCACCCTCAATTATACTAATACAATTTTCTGTTTGTGATTTTTCTACTTGCTTTTTGTATTCTAGATTGTTTTCTACTTTAATCTCATTTTTATAATCATAAACAACAATATAAATAACTAAAGATATAAATAATAATATTGATATACTTATTAAAACTTTTTTTAACATAGCATTTAAATTTATTTTTTAATCTAACTTTAAAATACTATCATAACTAAAAATTGTAAATATGCATTATTAACATAAAAAAAGACGTCGTATCACTACGACGCCTTTTAAAAATATAAAATTATCTCCCCTCTGCAATATCTCTTAAAACTGCCTGTCTTGCATTTGAAAGCATCTGATTTACTTTATCCATATTTTCTGAAGTCAATTTGACGCCATTACCACTAGATAAAACATAATAAATATCATTTCCCCGTCTTGCAAATGTAGCCGAACCAACACTAAGTTGTTCTCCACTATGTATTGCATTTTGAAGAGCTGTTATCTTATTATTATATGTATCAGTACTTAAAAATGCACGTAATGCTTTCTCTGCATTTTCTACATTATTCACTGCTCTAAAACTTGGCAATTCAATATTATCTAATGTTGATAAATCAATTTTTGAAAAAGCTGCGTGTCTCCAATCAATAATTTTATTTAAATTTACATCCGTTAATTCTATTGAAAGGCCACTATTTAATTTATAAAATATTTTATCGCCTAATTTTTCAAATTCCATACTGCCAAAATTAGCAGACCCACCATCTGAAATGTCTTTCATATAAGAAGCTATTAAAGAAATTTTTTCAGATGGTTGCATGGTGGGATTATAAAACACCTCTAGCACCTTAGATTCATCCTCTACACCATCAAAGGCCCGGGAAATTACATCATCAGAACTTTTCATCTCAACCCCTACAGTATTTGCTAATATTGGAGTTTTATCTTGATGATGCAATAAAGATATATCAGTATCTATTTCCTGTCTTATTATAGCACGCGCCTGTTCAAAGCTCTGATTGTTTGTTGGGGGATAATCTTCTAATTCATTTTTTATATTTGTTAAAATTTTTACCTTATCTTCTACTGATAAATTAGTATTATAATATATTGTATCTAGATCATAACTTAAATCTTTTTCATATCCTGTAGATGACAAACCGCCAGGTCTATTATATTGAATAAATTCCTTAATCGTTTTTCTATCTCCATTTATTAAATCTTGATAGTTTATATTATTTGTAGTTAGTGGTCGATTCTGAACATTTTCAATAACTTCACCAGAATTTAAAGTAATAAATCTATCAGAAGAATCTGCGCCCGAAGAACCCTCGGTTTTAATTACATCAGAATCAACATCAACAACGGGTTCAGAAACAAGAGGAGAATTATTATTAAAATATTCTGGAGTAATCTTTTCTAATCCCTCGATATCTAATTTAATATCTGCGTAATATTCAGAACCCTCTTTCATGACAACAATTTCTCTACCACCAATATTTACTGTTGTTGGTACATGATCTTCAACATTTTGCATTGCTACTTGTAAATCCTCTAAATTTTGAATTATTTCTACTTTTGGTTTATCAATAAATGTCTTTAAGCCATTAAAATACTCAGAAGTAATTCTTTCTAATCCATCATTATTTGGGTCAATGTCTGCATAAAGATCACCATTAATATCTTTCATAACCATAACTTTATTATTGCCAATTTGTACCTCTTTAGACATATTGTTGGGTAAATCCTCCATTGCCACATTTAAATCTTCCATTGTTCCTACATTTAAAGGTTTAGGATCTGAAAATATATCTTCTGTTGGAATCTCTATATTGTCTCGTTTAATAACTCTCAATATTTCTTCTGGGTGATCTGCGTAATATTTATAAAAACTTTCATAAGAATTTTTTTCATCAATTGCAAATATTTGTTTTCCTTGTTTAATTATTTTCGCACCCTCTAAAATTACGTTTGCATCAAAATTATTATGGACTATTGGATTACCAGATTTATCAAAAGTGACTAAAGTCATCTTTGAACCTGGTGCCATTCCCAAGTTAAGAGCTTCTGAAACGCTACCACCACGCGTAACCGTAGCTCCATGACTTGCAAGCTCATGAATTTGATTCGCGTTCATATTAGATATATTAATATTCTCAATTACTGATTGTCCTGTTGTAGTACTTCCAGCTACAACGCCTTCTATAGCAGATGCATTTGAAGGAATAGATTGGGTGCCAAGAGATGATTGTGTATTTTCTTCAATTAATTTATCTAAAAATGCTTTGTCTGATTTACTAGTTGTAAGCGTTTTTAAATCTTCAAGTATAGATATATTTCCTTTTGCAGACGGATACGTATTTAATAACTGATTTACATGTCCAGTTAAATCTTTTTTATTATTTAAAAGCTCGTTAATAATATTTTCATTTTTAAATAGCTTGGGATTATTAAATATAGTATCAATATCTTTATCTGTTAAATGACCGCTCTTAATTAATTTAAATACATCTTCTGGTCCATTAATATTATGGGCCAAAATACCAGCATTTTCTAATAAAACCCTTGCTCCATAACCAGCTACAAATGCACCAGCGCTTATAATAGCTCCTTGTGTAGCCTTTTTTAATAAAAACTTCCTTCTCTCGTCTTTTATATGACTTTCCGTAGAAAATAAAAATTTTTCTAATTTATCATTTAAAATATAGTATCTTAAATCTGCATTGCTTAATATCTCGCCAATTTTTTGATGTTTTTCTATAACTTCTGGTAATTCTTCTACATTTGGATTTTCTTTATTATTTTTGCGAATTTCACTCAACTCTTCTCTTAATCTATTTACTTCTGATATCTGTGATTCCATTCTTTCAATATCTTCATTTGATAAATCTTGTTTTTTATCAAAATTCACGCCAAAATGGTTTTTAAGAAGTTTTGCTTTATTTATTACTTCTAAAATTCTAAATTGATTGGACAATCTCTCTTCTTTATCACCAAAATTTACAAGTCCTGAATTAATTTTATCTTCAGTATAACTAATTCTTAAATCCAAAGATTTTAATAAATCAAGTCCCCTGTCAACATCTTTTGTATTTTCAATTTTTTCAATTAACTTTTCTAATTTGTTTATTAATCCGGTTGTGTTCTCAAATTCTCTATCAATTATTGGATTTTTATTTTCATCAAATAAAATCTCTCCATTTTCATCTCTTTTATAAATAATCTGTTTTGTGGTGCTTTCTAGGTCAACAACATTTTTAATGTATTTGCCTTTTATATCGCGTCTTGCATCTTTATCAGTTTGAACAAGTTCTTTTTTGCCCATCTCTCTACTCCTTAAAGCTCCGATAGTTCCCGCCCCCAACAAACCACCAATAAATCCTATTCCTGACATCGTAAGAGTTCTTGTAACAGCACCCGCAACCGCCCAAGCGCCCTTAGAAATAAATTCATTTTTAAATGCTTTTAACCATGCTATTTGTTTACTACTTTTTTGTATTTGCCTCTCAATGTCTTGATTTTGAACAATAAATTGATTTAATTTAATATTTTGATTTAATTTTGCATTAAAATCATTACCAATAAAATCCTTATTTCCTTTCTCATCTGCTAGTTCACACAATTTCAAATATAAATCCCTAAACTGCATTTCTTTCTTTTCATAATCTCTTCTCTGTGATTTTGTTGCCGTATCTAGAGACCACTCATATGGCATATCATTAAATTCATTCGCAACTTTATTAAATTCATTAATTAATGATTGATTTTCTGCTGTAAGTTCATAATTATCCCAATTTCCTGAATATAAAACATTAACTTTTCCATTCTCTAAAATCTCCAAATCAAAATCAGAATTATTTGTTTTATCAACTAATAATTTTAATATTTCTATATCAGCATCACTTAATCTTTCATTTAAAAAGCTTCTTACTTTAGATTTTTCATTTTTTACTAATGAGTATTCTTTTTTTATTCCAGCCCAAATTTTACCAAAAAATTTCTTTTTAGAAGAATCCTCTTTAAACTCACGTTGAGCATCTTCTTTTATAATATCAAACTTAAATTGTAAAAAATTTTCTATTATTAGATGTTTTTGAGCGTCGGAAAGATTAAAATTAGAAAGGTGTTCGAAAATCTCTATTTTCTTCTCTTTTACTGACTTTAATTCCGAAGATTTTTTCTCCTTATCTTTCTCTGATTCTTGATTTTCTTTTTCTAAAATTTGAATTTTTTCTTCTATTTTTTTTATAAATAAATCCGTAGTTTCCTTATAACTATCAAAAAGAACTTTTGCATTTTCAACCCCCTCGATCTTAATCTTTTTAAAATTAATTTTTTTAGCTAAATCATTTAAATACTCTTTTACATTCAATGCTTTTTCTAAATATTCATTTAATTCATCAATTGAATCACTCTTATCGATATCAAAATTTATAAAAGTATTTAACGCTTGCCTGAAATCCTCTAAATTTTCACTTGTTTCATTTTCTGCTAAACCTTGAATTTTTTCTTCTACTTTTGTTATAAATTCTTTAACCAAACCAAAATAACCATCAAACAAAGTTTTAATTTCTTTATCAACTGGATTATCTAAATCACCACGTAGAATTCGAAAATCCTCTAATGCCACAAGAGCACTTTTTGCCTCTGATAGATAATGTTCCAATTCTTCTAAATTGTTACTACTAATAAAATCAAAATATACAAATGAAGACACTGTTTTTTCAAAAAATTCTTTTGCGGTCTCTGCTTCACTGAGCTCATTTTGTATATTTGAATTATCTTCTATAGAACTTTTCTCTGTTGTTTGTTTTTCTAATTTTTTCTGATTAGGATCCCATGAATTTAAATTTAATGACGGATCTTCTGGATTAATATTATATTGTTTACATATATCATTCCATTTTTTATCATCTAAAGTATTACCGGACTCTAATAATTTATATATTTGTAATAATAATGAACTTCTAAGTGTACCAAAGGACTCTCTACTATTAACTTTTGGTTCATCTCCATAACCGACACCATTAAGAATTTTAGAATCAAGTTCTACCTGTTTTGTAAATAGAGGTATGTTTTTAGAACTACCATCATTTTTATTATCAGTATTTAAAATTTCTTGTATAATCTCAGATATTTCTCCGTAATTATTTTTATCAAAATAAATTACAACTTTATCTGATCTATTATAAGAATGCGAAAATCGCTCCCCAATATCTTTTTTCTCTGACTCTAGATGACGCAAATAATCACTTGAATAATTTGGTATTTTAATCTGACAATTTAAATTGCTACCTTTTATTTTTTTCACAAATGAACCAAAAAAGTCTGGTGCAAAATTCATATCTATATTAATATAAAATCTACCGAGCTCCTGAATATTGCGTATATTTTGATTATCGTAATAAAACCACGATCCGTTTTGTAATCCGGTAAACGACTCACACATCTTATCTATTTTAGAAGAATATTTTTGCAAATAATTTTCCCAGTTCTCTGGTAATTGTTCCTCGTATATCCCATTATAAAAATTATAAAATAGATCCTTTATATATTCATAATCATCAGATTTTCTAGCAGATCTTGTTTTAAAATAATCACTTCCTAAAAATTCTAAAAATTTATTTAAGATTTCTTCCGCAGTTTTATTCTCTAATTTTATATTTTTATATTCTGGATTCTTTAAAAATTCTTGAACTTTTTGTCTTAAATTGTATTTTCTGGTAATAAAGTTTATAGAAATCTCTCCACTTCTAACTCGATTAATAGTCTGTATTAAAAGCTCTGGAGAGTATTCTTGTTGAGATCCTCTTATTGTCCCGATTTCTTTTATAGCAAAAAACAAATCTTCAAAATTTTTAGCACTATTAATCTTTTTTTCTTTCATTTCTTCTATTTCTTGAGAGTATTCTATTTCCGATTTTTTTGATGCATTCTCTTTGTTAATTTCTTGTACCTCCTGCTTGGGCTTATTTTCTCCCATCTTTTCCATAATTTCAATAAGTTTTCTTGCATGCATCTTGGCCCATTGAATTTGTTTTTCATTATTTTCATAATCCATACCATCTTCTGGATTTTGTATTCCCTCCTTTTTTCTATTTTCTATATCATTTTCTTTCCAACTCATTAAAATCTGATATGCAATAGCCATTTCTAAATCATTGATATTAGAAAAACTTTTATAGTACTTACTATAGCGGTCCAAAATCATTTTGTAGTTTATGCCTGTTTCTATGCTGGTATTTGAATTATCAAAAATTTTACTATATAAACTCTCAACCTCTGATTCCATATATTGATAATCTTTTGGATTGTCTGGCAATTTTGTTTTAATGAATCTTTGAATAATTAAATTTGGATTTGATGAATCAGATTTATAGTCTTGATTATTTTCTTTATTGATTTCATCAATAGCAATATCAAAATCGCTCAATCTTATATTGACCATGTTGATCCTATCCTCAATTTGTGGAACTAAGTCCTCTAAATTATTTAAAAAAATAAATTCAGGAGATTTTTGATCTATGGTTTCTGCATTTAAAAATCCCTGTTTAATTTCCATAATTTCTAAATTTATTTCTTTCAATAATTGAGTCGCTTTTTTAAGAGCTTCTTCTGCCTTATTTTTATTAAACTGTTTAATTTTTTCTGGACTATTATATTCTACAAATTTTTCATATTCACTACCGTAATTATTTTCTTGTTGTGATTTAAGTTCTTTATTCATAAATTTTAATTATTTATTTAAAAATTTCTTTCTTAAATGTTGAACTTTTTTTTCTGTAATAATTGTTTCTAATTGCTTGAGTATTTTATTTTTTTTCTGTTCTAAAATATATAATTCAGACATTATTATATTAAACTCTCTATCTATCTGTTCTGCGAGTTTTCTATAGTCTTTTGTTTTTATTTCTAATTTTTTCATTTATTTAATTTTATTTTACTATATAATTATACAACTTTTTATATTTTTTGTCAATAAATAAAAAATATAAAGAAAACAAAATAAATATAAGGGCCATAATTTGCGGAAATCTAATCCCAAATATCTTTAATGTATTATCAATTCTTAAAAATTCCATAAAAAACCTTATAATTCCATAACCTAAAATATACAATAAAAATATTTTTCCATCTTTATAATACTTCTTAAATATTTTTAATAACAAAAAAAAGAATAATAAATTTAATATAAATTCATATATAAATATTGGATGATGATGAAATCCTGTTTTTTGTATATAAATTGCCCATGGTAAATTTGAAATTTTTCCATACAATTCTTCATTAAAAAAATTTCCCCATCTACCTATTGCCTGACCAAGTGGCAAAACAAGAGCAAAAATATCAAAGTATTTTAAAGTATTTAATTTGTGCTTCTTACAATAAAAATAAATTGTTAATACTCCTGAAATTATTGCTCCCTGAATCGCAATTCCTCCGTGCCAAATTTTAAATATCTCCCAAAAATTATATCTATAGTATTTAAAATCAAAAAATAAAACAGAATAAATTCTTGCCCCAATTATTCCAAAAATTATAAGATAAAAATATAGATTTTCTAAGTGGTCTTTTTCAACCCCCCTATCTTTTGATAATTTTTCTATCAAATACATACAAAGCAAAATTCCAATAACTATAATCACACCATAAAAATAAATATTTATGTTGCCAAATTGAATTAAAGTTGGATCTGGATTTACATTTATCATTTATTTGTTTCATTTTTTACTCCCTGCAATAACTGTTCCCAAATTTGTTTTGTTATAACTCCCTGAAAAAGATATCCATTTACAAAGAATGTAGGAGTTCCATTAACCCCAGCTCTTAATGCAAGATTTACATCACTATAAATTGTTGATTCGTATTTCTTTGAAGAATAACAGGTTTCAAATTTATCCATATCAAGTCCTAATTCTTTTGCAAATCTCATAAACGCAGATTCACTTAAAATTCTCTGATTTTCAAAAAGTTTATCGTGCATTTCCCAAAATTTTCCTTGTTCGTTTGCACAAGTTGCTGACAATTCCGAAGTTAAATCATCTGAAATGGGAAAATATCTATAAATTAATTTAACATCATTTTTATTTTCATTCACAAATAATTTCAAATCATCATAAGCAGATAAACAGTGGGAACAATTAAAATCCGCGAATTCAACTATTGTCATAATTGGTTTCGTAGATCCTCTACTTGGAGACGCATTCGATTCTAATTCCCCTCTAGATACATCTTCTTTTTGAACATTAGAAGATCCTAAATATCGTGAATATTGAGTAATGTCGGTATTATTTATAATTATTGAACCGCTTTCAATTGCCCTTTTATAAAGAAATATTTTTCTTAAAAATAAAAATCCGGATACTAAAAAGAAAAATAAAAAAACACCTAATAAAATTTGCCATTTTTTGATTCTTTTCATATTTTTATATATTAATAAATTTATTATCTAAATTATACGCCAAATTTAAAATATTTTCTTCGTCCATGTATTTTCCTATAATTTGAAGTCCTATTGGTAAATCATTTGATTTAAGTGGAATAGAAATTGCGGGAAGTCCTGCAATATTTACTGAAACAGTAAAGATATCTGAAAAATACATAGTTAGTGGATCTTTAATTTTCTCTCCAATTTTAAATGCTTTACTTGGGGAAGTTGGTGTTAATATAAAATCTACTTTTTTAAAAATTTCATTAAATTTATTTTTTATATCTAATTGGACTAATCTAGCTTTATTATAATAGGCATCTTTATAACCACTTGACAAAACATATGTTCCTATTAAAATTCTCCTTTTAACCTCATCTCCCATGCCTATAGTCCTGTTATTTTCATATGCGCTTTGTAGGGATTCATATAATTTAGAATCAAATCCATATCTAAATCCATCATATCTTGCTAAATTTGCAGATGTTTCAGCTGGTTGGATAATATAATAAACATATAACGCGCAATCCATAAAAGACATATCAATTTCTCTTACTTTTATTTTAGCTTTCTTTAAATTTTTTATTAAATTATCAAAAGATTCTAATACATCATTGTCGATTGAAAATTTTTGAAAATTTTTAGGAATTCCTATTGTAATATTTTTTATATCTGATTGAATTCTTGAGATATCAAATATTTCTGATTTTAAACTAGTCATATCATGCTTATCTCTACCACAAATTGCATTAAAAGAGATAGCACAATCCATAACTGAATTTGCAATTACTCCGATTTGATCAAGTGATGATGCAAGAGAAATAAGTCCGCTTCTAGATACTCTACCATAGCTTGGTTTAAGACCATAAACACCACAAAAACTTGCTGGTTGTCTTATTGAACCACCAGTATCGCTTCCAAGTGAAAACACACAATGATCTGCGGAAACTGAAACAGCGCTTCCACCCGAAGAACCACCAGGAACCCTAGTCTTATCATGTGAATTCAAAACAGGACCGAAAAATGAAGTTTCATTTGATGAACCCATTGCAAATTCATCCATATTTGTTTTTCCTATTATAACTACACCACTATTCTTTAATTTTTCTATAACATGAGCATCGTAAGGTGCTATATAATTAGCCAACATTTTGGAAGCAGCTGTACATTTTTTATTTTTTACTAAAATATTATCTTTTATAGCAACTGGAATACCCTCTAAAAGTTCTAATTTTTTACCTGATTTAATTTTTTCATCAATTTTTTGAGCTTGTTCTATAGCATCATCTTCAAATATAGATATAAAATCATTTAAAGCATCTATTTTGATTTTCTCTATACACGATCTAATTAAATCAACACAAGAAATAGATTTAGTATTTAAATCTCTATTTATTTTTTCTATTGTTAATTTTTTATCCATAAATTTATAAAACTTTTTTTACTCTTAATAAATTATCTTTTTTATCACTAAACTGAGATATCAATAAATCTTCTGGAAAATCTTTTATTTCGTCTTCTCTTAAATTAACATCTTTGTAATTATTCGCTTTTATTTTTTTTGAAACCTTATATTTCTGAATTTTTTTTATATGGTCTAAAATATCATTAATATCTTTAAATAAAATATTTTCTTCATTTTCGGAAAGTTTAATTTTTGCAAGTCCTGCGATTTTTTCAATTTCTTTTTTTGTTAACATAATATTAAATTATTAAATATATTCATTTTAATTCTTAGTAGCCTTAAACCTCAATTTCTAATCCTCAATTAATTTTTCAAATTCTTGTTCGTTTATTATTTTCACTCCTAATTTTTCTGCTTTATCAAACTTAGATCCGGGATCACTACCAAAAACCAAATAATCAACTTCAGAACTAATTGATGATGAAACCTTTCCGCCCAATTCTCTTATGACTTTTTTTGCATTATCGCGTGTAAAATTATTTAATGTTCCAGTTAATACTAAAATTTTTCCTTTTAATTTTTGACTTTTTATTTTAATTGGAACTATTTTTACACCCAATTCTATAAGTTTATTTATTAAATTTATATTTTTATTATTATTTAAAAATTGATAAACACTTTCACAAACTTTTGGTCCGATATCATTTATTGAAATTAGATCTTCTTTGCTTGCTTTCATAAATTTTTCTAAATTTCCAAATCTATAAGCTAAAATTGAACTTATTTCATCTCCAACATGTCTTATTCCAAGTGAATAAATAAACCTATCAAAATTAATTTCTTTACTATTTTCTATAGATTCAATTAAATTATCGGCGGATTTATCTGCAAACCTTTCAAGTGGCAATAAATCCTCTTTTTTTAATTTAAAAATATCTGAAGTATCTTTTATAAGTCCACATTCTATTAATTGCTCAACAATTTTTATTCCGAGTCCTTCTATATTAAATGCTTTTTTTGACACAAAATGAATAATACTCTCCTTCTGAATTGCATAACAATTTTTATTTGAACAATAATAATTTACTTCTGATTCTTTTTTATAAACATCACTATTACATACTGGACATTTTCTTGGAGCTAAAACTTTTTTTTCATTTCCATTTCTAAGTCTTATTAAAACCTCAACAATATCTGGAATTACATCTCCTGCTTTTTGTAAAATTACAGTATCACCTATTCTTACATCTAATCTCTTTATTTCATCAAAATTATGAAGGGTTGCTCGACTCACTACGGAACCAGCGAGTTTTCTCGGTTCTAAAACAGCTACTGGGGTAATTGCACCAGTTCTTCCAACTTGAAAAATAATATCTTTAACTTGAGAAGTTACCTGTTCTGCTGGAAATTTATATGCAATCATCCAACGCTCTGTTTTGCCAACATTTCCTAACCTTTTTTCAAGTTCTAAATTATTAACTATAATAACAACTCCATCGGTCATGTAATCTAATTTTTTTCTTTTTTCTTCCCATTTTTTTAAATATTCTTCTACTTCTTTACCGTTTTTACAATATTCATTATGATTACTTATTTTAAATCCAAAATCTTGGAGTATTTCATGTTCTTCTTCGTGAGTTTTTTGCCCAAGATTTTCATCAAAATAATACGCAAAATACAACAGTTCTCTCTGTCTTGTAACACTGGGGTCTAACTGTCTAATGCTTCCAGCGGCGATATTCCTTGGATTTGCAAATGGCCCTAAACCATCTCGCTCTCTTTGTTTATTTATTTTTTCAAAATATGATTTTGTTAAAACTACCTCACCTCTTACTGTTAATGTTTCTGGAATTTTTCTTTTTTGGTCTCTTAATTTTAAGGGAACGCTTTCTATTGTTTTAATATTATTTGTTACATTTTCACCAATTTTTCCGTCACCACGAGTTGCAGCATTTTGTAAAATTCCATTTTTATATGTTAAAACAACAGTAAGTCCATCTAATTTTAATTCGCAAAAATAATCATACATACCCTCTACTATTTTTTTATTTCTATTCTCCCACTCATAAAACTCTTCTATAGAAAATATATCTTGTAATGATAAAACCTGAAAACTGTGAGGAATTTTTTCAAATTTATCAAGTGCAATTCCCGATACTCTAATAGATGGAGAATCTTTTGTTATAAATTCTGGATATTTTTTCTCTAAATCAAATAATTCTTTTTTAAGTGAATCAAGTGCCGCTTCAGAAATTTCTGATTTATCTAAAACATGATATAGATATCTATGATGATCTATTTCCTTTTTCAATCCCTCTATTCTTTTTTTTATTTCTAATCTATCCATATAAAATTATTTATTACAAATCATCCTTAACTAAGGATTGTTCAGAAAATATTACATAATCAAAAAGTCCAGACAGCGGATCTCTATTTCTTAAAATCACAGAAAGGGCTTGTTTATTTCCACCCCTAGAGTCTCCGGGGTACTGACCTACTGTTTTTATAACATATACATTTTTAAATAATAACTGTTCTGGATCGCCCGTTTCTTTATTCTTTCCAAAAGCCTTTATGGTTAAATTATATATATCACAAAACAATGCTTTTATTCTAAATTGATAAATTTTTGTGGGATCAAAATCTGAACCACCAACACTTTTTATAGCGCTATTTCCAGAATATGGAGGATTATTTAACAAAGATTTAAAAATATGGTGCGTTGACTCATCCCAATTTACAGAACCATCACTACTATGAGACCATTGATTTGCTGTCAATTCTATCCATGAACTGTTTGACGATTCTTCGGTAGAACAATTATCCTCCCAGGAAATTTCCAAATATGACAAATCACTGCTTTGACTAAAATTTGCGGAATCAAACATATCAAATTGAAAAAAATCATTTTTTTTGAGACCAATATTGATACTGGGTGATGTTGTACTGACATCTCTTATAATTTTTGAATCTTCTGTGCCTGAACCGGGCATATAACCCAACTCCCTCATATTTAAATCCTCAACATCAATTTCCTGTTTTTTTCTTATATAATAAACGGCTTGTTCGTTGCCTGATTCGGCACCATAAAAAGCGATGTTTGCATTATCATTACTTTTAGATTGAGTTATCTGTCTCAAGGATAATCTAGATATATACAAAACACTAGATAAAATTGCTGTCATAATTAAAAAGGCTAAAAGTAATGCAGATCCATTTTTAAAATTAAATTTCATAATTATTCTGTATAATTTCTTGAACTTATTGTAGTTTGTAAAAAAATTTCTGATTGATCTCTATTATCAACAAGTTTCATTGTTATGGTAACAAGAGACTGTTTATTAAAATCATCTTCTGTGGGTGGGTATTGAGATGGAGAGATATAAAAATATAAATCTTTTACATTGATATTATCTCCTGTTATATCACTCCAATCAGAATTATTATACTTAACCTGCAAAAAATTATTTTCCTTTTCTGTTTCTTCGTTGATTCTTGATATTTTTCTAAAAAAAACCTTATTACTAAAATTATCCTCTAGTGCTAATTCTTCCGCGGGATTCATTGACATAGAATCTGTGTAATAATCATAATTAACATTTGCAAGTCTTATTTCTCTTGAAATATAATCCATAGCAAATCTTATTTCATTTTGTACTTTTTGCATTGCTATAACTTTTGTATTGGCTTTCATTGTTAATATATATATTCCTATACATATGGTAGATACAATAACAAAAATAGCTGTTGCCACTATCATTTCAAGTAGTGTAAACCCATAAAATTTTTTAAAATTTTTAGTCTTCATAAAATTTCTATCTCCAATTATATATTCTTTCGCTTATTGTAATTGTTTTATCAGAAGATCCCTTTTCCCAGGCCACCTTTGAAATAACATAGAGTCCGATTTCTGTACTCCCGGAAATCATGGCATTACAATCTATTTTTGCAGATTTATTAATAAACTCTCTGTCTCTTAATAAAGTTTGATTTGGATTATAACATATACTATATATATAAATCATCCTATAAAAATTTGTGTTTGATATAACACAATCTGATCCAGATCCAGAAAAATCACAACCATTGGCTAAAAGATTTTCTATATTTTGAGCATAATTTATTTTTGAATTTTTAGAATCAACTAAATCTCTGGAAACTAACCAAATTTTACATGATGATAAATCACCACTATCGATGCAATTATCCCAATCTGAATCAAAGTAAATAAGATTATAGCCACTTTTATCTCCAAATAAATAATTATTATTAATTATGAAAGATCTATTTTGCCCATGAGTTCCTGGTGGTAAAAGTCCCTCATTCCAGTTAGATCCCCTGATCCAATTAGAATCTCTTATATTTCTAACAATCTCTACTCCCTCTCTAGCTAAATTTGTTGCTATAAGCATGTTATGATTAAATTCCTGGACCTTCATACTTGATATAACTAAATTCATAATAGATAAAACACCCACAACAGCTATGTAAATTGCTATTACAACCTCCAATATCCCCTGTGCTCGTCTTTTTTTCATAATTAATTATTTAAAAATTTTGACCATATTTTTCCAGAACCAGGAATAACATTTATCAACCATTTTCCTCTAGCTTTAGTGCTTGATAAAAATATTGTACATGATAAAATATCTTCATTTTTTTTACCATCAACAATAAAAGATAATAATCCCTTTGGCATTGAAAAATTAATATCTAATAATTCAAATTCTTTTTCAAAATAGCCCGCCTCAGAGTCGTCCTTTATATTACAAATAAAAGCGGGCCGATCAAAAACAACATGGGAACCTAGATTATTTTGAGAATATATTAAATCAGACTCGTCACCAGTCTCCTGCATAAATCCAAACGAACTATCGCCATCAGTATATACAATATTGTCTCCATATATAATAAAATCATTATTAATTCCAAAAACTATCCCATAACCATTGTCGGGAATTTTTTCGTTAATTTTTTGTCCGGTTAGAGAAAGGGTTTGTGTAAATCTTAAAGAATCTTCTATATCTAGAGCTATTAACCTAAATTCACTTATCTTTTGTGCTTTTCCATAATCAACCATAACAATACCCAAAATAACTAAAAATATAAAAACCGCAACTAAAATCTCTATTAACGTAAAAGCTTTCTTTGCTTCGATATATAAATTTTGCTTTTTTTTATTTAAAATATATAACATATTTTAATTTTAAAAATATTCCTAGTTTATTCAAAAATATTCTATATAATAAATTTCATAAACCCAATAAATTAAAATACCATTTAATTATTTGATCACCAAAAATAAATGATATAAATATTCCAAACGAAATAAATGGCCCCAGTGGAATTTTGGATTGCATTTTTTTATTTTTAAAAATTAAAAATAAAATTCCTATTATAGAACCACTAAAATAACAAATCATAATTGCAACAATTGTGTTTTTTATTCCTAGTAATGACCCCATAAAAACTCCTAATAATATATCTCCACTGCCGAGCCATCTTCCATTAGACAATAAATATTGTATTCCAAAAAAACCAACTCCTAAAATTATTCCATACAAAATACTATAAAAATCACTACCCATTATTAAATTAAAAATAATTGACAATAAAATACCAGCATAAACAAAAACATCTACAACTAAATAATATTTTAAATCATAAATAAATATAAATGATAATAAGAAAACTAAAATTAAATAGAAAACGAAGCCAATTATTACATTTCCATAAATCCATAAATTGGATGAAAAAAATAGCCAATATCCAAAAACGAAAAGTATTCCTAAAATAAATTCTACAAGAAAATGTTCTATTCCAAACTTTGATTTACAATATCTACATTTTCCACGTAAAAAAATATAAGAAAAAATTGGCACTAAATCCAAAAAACCTAAAATTTTATTACAATTTATACAAAAAGATCTTCCGAGTATAGATTTTTCCCTGGAAATACGATAAATAAGGCAATCTAAGAAGCTCCCAAAAATAGCGCCTAATATGAAAAATAGTATGTAAAACATACCATTATTATAGCATATAATAGGTCTTATAGCTAAAAATAGCTACTTGAAATTAATAAAATTTTAAAGGCTGATCAATGAGACCAGCCCCTAAATTTAAACGGGTATTGATGACAAAAATTCTTCAATATTTCCGCCTCTTTTGGATAATATTGGTATATCTTCATCTATATCTAATTCTTTTTTAAATTTTTCTACTTCACTTTTATCAGAACTTGTATTAATAACAAATATTCCCTGATAATTTCTTTTTTTGAGTTCAAGATAGGTTTTTAATCCGACATTACGCCCTATATCTTTTTCGCCCCATCTTAAATCACAAATTATAAGCGTGGTCTTTGAATTGATATCAAATTCTTTACATTCCAAAAGATCTTCATACCAACTAAAATATTCTCCAGACAAACTTATACCCAAAAATCCCAATAAAGATTTTAATATTTGCAAATATGTAAATTCATCATCAATAGCAAATACTTTAAAAACTCTTTTTTGAAGTGCTTCTAGTAAATTCATTTTTCCTCCATTTACAATATATAAAAAATCAAATCATTTCTTAATTTGATGTTTTTATCTTATCATTTATAACGATTTTGTAAATGGTGCTTTTAAAAACTAACTAGAATCAACTGAGGACTAATTATTTTAGTATTTTTCCTGTTTTTATATACCAAACATACATATCAAGCTCACCCTGACTCATAGACAAATTTCGAGCTATTTTTGCCATAATTTTCTCTATTTCTATATATCTTTTTGGGGTCAATGTTTTTCTATCATCAATTAAACTATTATCAATTAAACTATTAATTATATGCCTATCTAAAATTGCATAATCAAAAAATCCAACATTTCGAAGAAAATGTGAAGATTCTTTCATTCCAAGTCCTTTTATATTTTTTACAAGCCAGATTCTTTTATCATCTTCTTTCAAAAGTACATCTTTTATATTTTTGTATTTTCTTGCTAAAACAATTCTCTGTGCTCTTTGTGGCCAAAAACGATGTCCTCTTTTTTTTAAATATTCTCGGAGTTTTTCTTCGCTCCAATTAAAAAATCCTGATTTTGATAATTCATTTTGTATTTCAATTGATTCCCTGGCTTTCCAATTTGAAGTGAGCAAACAAAAACAAAGCTCAGAAAACCATTCTTTATTTTCTTTTTTATTAAAAGATTTAAATTCTAACAACCTTTTGTCAATTATTTTTTTTGATTCAGAATTTCTAACTTTTTCTATTTTTTTGACAAGCTCTTTCATGGTACAAACAATACTTATTAATTTTACAATTCTCACATTTTGGACTAATTGGTCTACAAATATTTTGACCAAATAACACCAATACAAAATTTATTTTTCTCCAATATTTATTATCTAAATTTTTTCTTAAAAACATTTCTGTGTCATGGGGATTTTTTGTTTTTAGATAACCGATTCTATTTAGAATTCTATGGACGTGGACATCAACACAAATTGCAGGTTTTTTTAAAACAGTAGAAACATACAAATTTGCCGTTTTTCTCCCAACACCGGGGAGCTTAATAAGTTCATCAATAGTTTCAGGAATTTTACCAAAAAAATCTTTTTCTAAAATATTGCATAATTTTTTTAAATTTTTAGATTTAGTTTTATAAAATCCAACTGGATAAATTAATCCTTGGAGCTGTATTAAACTTAGCCTTTTTATATCCCTACAGTTTTTTACTTTTTGAAATAATTTTAAAGATGCCTTTAAAGTTGTTTTATCATTTGTTCGTGATGATAAAATTATAGAAATTAAAATCTGTAAATTATTAAATTTTTTTGAATATAAAAAATCGATAACGGGGCGTTCAAATTTTTTTACCTCTTGTGATAATAAATCAAATACCTCTTTAAAATTGAATTTTTTCATTCAATAATATTAAGACCATTTTTTATATTATAAAGATCGTTGATTTCTCCAATATAGTTTTTTGGTAAACCATATTGTGCAGCTCCTTTTATAACAGCATCAAAATAACTTTGGCTTGGTACTCCTATTGAATTGTCGTTTTTTACTATATAAACCTGGGCATCAAAATTTCCAATTGGATTAATTATTTTTACGATTTGTCTTTGATAAAGATTCGGATATCCCTCTGCTTTATCTAAACCATCTAAACAATTTTTATTTATTTTATATAGGGCTCCATAAACTATTGATGATTTTTGTGGTTTTATATTTGCATATCCACGATTATAGAAATAAAATTTGAAATCTTTTAAATGTGAATTTGAAAACCCAACAAAATTCTTTTCTCCACAGCGGAGAGTCATTCTCTCTAAATCCATATTTGATCCATAAGCAAAATAAAATATATTTTTATCATCATTTAATTTATCGCTACTCTTTTTACCATTGGGATTATATCCATTTAAAACTTCATTGCCGTCAATATAACCATCTCTATCCGTATCAGAATCTTTTGGATCTGAATTATAAAAAGATTCATAAATATCTAATAGAGAATCTCCATCTGAATCCCTTAGTGTGTCAGGTGATAATTCTTTACTTGTTGAAGCACCTGATAAAATTAGCTGATTTGTTGAAGTAGACGATCCACTCATCACATATAAAGGAGAGAAAAAAACCTCTTTGAGACTCATAGCATCTATGGGCTTTTCTATTTTATAATCTTCTAATTCATTAAAAACTGAACTAATATAGATGTTTATATTTTGATTTTCTTTGCCAATATTATAAGCTTGGAATATTTTACTGATATCAAAATCTTTTATCGAATAATCTATCTCGTTAACTATCTTTGTTTTTTTATTAATCCAAAACGAAATACTTATATTATTTTCTAAACTATTTAATAATTCCGAACTTCTTTGAAATGCTTCATCGTTTCTATTTTTTGAATCCTGATATTCCTTGTATGCACTGTTATACTCCTCTTCTGATAATACTTTTTTCATCATGTAAAAGAAAAAATCCACTGATTTACCTTTTTTAATACTAATATTTATTTTCTTAAATTTTTCACCTTTATATTCTTTGCTTTCATGCGGATCTAAAATATTTATATATTTTAATATTTCAATTTCTTTTATATTTTTAATATTATAAGTAGAAAACTTGGGAATATATTTATTAATTTGATTTGTGGGCATGAAACTATCTTCTAAAAATCCTCCCTCTTGATTTATTGGTAAATAAATCCACTTATCTGATATTGGAATACTTGGCAAAATTTTTGATAAACCCGCTTTGATATAGATTGAGTCTTTGTAAAAATATTTCAATATATATTCTAAAATTTCTATATTACCTAATTTACTAGAAGCATTAATTTCAAAATCTTTATCTATTATTTTTATATTAAATTCCGAATCAACAGATTTTATTTTATCTATTTGTTCCTTTGTAGTTGATCCATTAACAAATAAACCCGGCTTAATTTGATTTAATAAATCATCAGGCAAAAAAATCTCAGACTTACTTTCTATAGAATAATTCTTTATATCATCTCCCCATGGAAAAGACATTTTATAAGCAAAATACATTGCCTCTGCCCTAATGTACCAAAAAAATCCACCAACAATTAACAATAAAAAAACAAATAAAAAAAGAATAATTAAAAATACTCTTTTTTTATGTGGTTTAATCTGTTTGTTTTCATCTATAGAATAAACCTGTGGTGGTGCGTTTAATATACTTAAATTATTATTTTGCTGTAAGTTCAAATCGGGAACACTGTGCTGTTCATTTGTTTGCTCAAACATATTTTTATTTCGCTATGCGAGTTTATTTTAAATTATTTAGAAACCCAAAGTCCATGAACATTACAATAACAACGTGCTGTAACTACACTTGCCCTCACATAAAACTCTGCTTCTGGCTTTTCACCTGCTTTTAAAAATTTTTTTCCAGATTTTCCATCATCAGTATTAATTTCAATCCATTCTATAAAATGATTTTCTTCCATTGGATGTTCAATACTTCCAACTTTTATTTTATAACCAAAATCTGTTTTCTCGATAATTGGAATATGTTTTTCATTTCCCTCGTCCTGTGATTTTTCCTGTTCTAATCTCATTGCCTGACCACAGCACACCAAAGACTCTGCTCCTATATTTAAAACCTCAACAACATTACCACAAATATCACATTTATAAACTTGTTTTTTCTTTGTCATAAAATTTATATTAATAATAGGCTATCAAATTCCAAACTCCAGATAAATACCAACATCCAATTACCAAACATTCTGTTATTGATTATTGGAACTTAATTATTATCTGATTATTGAAATTTGGTTATTTAGATATTGTTTCAAAGTATGCTTTTGGATGTTTACATGCGGGACATTCTTCTGGTGCAATTTCTGCCTCGTGGACATAACCACAATTTCTACACACCCAATAAACTTTTTCATTTCTTTTAAATGTTGTATCATTCTCTAAATGTTCTAAAAATTTCCTGTATCTTTCTTCATGATTTTTCTCTGCACGAGCAATTGCACGAAGACGAATAGCAATATCTTGCAATCCCTCTTTTTCTGCAACATCTGCAAATTCTGGATACATAGATGTATATTCATGATTTTCTCCTGAAATCGCTACTTTTAAATTTGCAACTGTGTCTCCTAAAACAGTTGGACATTCAGAATCAACTTTTATTGTTTCTCCATTGTTTTGAGTTAATTCATTTATAAACTTCAATAAAACTTTTGCGTGTTCTTTTTCTTGATCTGCCGTTAATATAAAATTTGCTGAAATTTCCTCAAAACCTTCTTTTTTTGCAATAGAAGCATAATAAGTATATCTATTTCTTGCCTGTGACTCTCCAATAAAAGCTTTTGCTAAATTTTTGATTGTTTCTGTCATAATATTTTTATTTTAATTATTAACTATCTATATTATACCAAAATATGGGATAAAAAGATAAACCTTAATTATTATTCTATTCTATCACCACTCCTTCCGTATAATCTCCAAAAAAAGCCTCACTTAAATCATAGACTAGATTTTTCCAATCTTTTCCATATAATTCTATTGCTTTTGCTTCTGTTTTAATCCATTGGATTAAACCATTTTCAGCAACTAAATATACTTTTTTGACACTGGGTATTTTAAATAGTGTTCCTTTTTTAAATAGTACATTCTTACCTAATTTATAATTTGATATATTTTGATTATTATTTAAAACTTCAATATTTGAAAAATCTTTGCCAAAATATGATTTCCAGACAGATTCACTAGGATATATGTATCTAATGTTATTCTTATCTAGAAAGTATACTGTTTTTATATTATTAGCTTTAATAAATGAACCGCTACCAAAACCACCACCAGATATTTGTATTAATGCCTCACCTTTATTTGGCTCCTGATTGTTATTGTTATTTTCTTCCCTTTCTTGACTAACTTGATTTTGTTGATTCATCGATTCTAATATATATGTAGGTATTACTGAACCAGGTGGAAGATTAATTACATTTACTGTTCTTGTTGATGTGCTTGAGTTCAGTGCTGTATCACTTACAACATAAGTAACATAATATGTTCCTATAGTACTAGTATCTACAGTATTAGTTATTACTATACTACTTGTTATATCTCCGTCTGTTTCATCGCTAGCTGTAGCACCACTATCTGTATATGATTCATTTATAAATGTATATTCTGGATTGGATCCTAGAATGGTTATTGTTGGTGAAGTATTATCCAAAACAGCAGAAACTGTTGAAGTACTTGTATTATCGGCCATATCTTTTGCTTGTACGTGTAAATAATATATTCCATCACCGCTAGATTGTGTTGTAGATGTTGTTGTAGAATATTCTTCATCACTAAAAATAAACGAATCTGTTGTAGTAACATGATATCTATATGTTGCATTTTCGTCATCAGATGACCAAATCCAAGTTTTTGACTGTCTTGGAGTAGAATCATTAGATAATCC
>Ga0208460_10000449_pt1 | contig 28714 bp, 36 predicted proteins | sample AD_STIC10_MetaG_FD_184436 | JGI IMG/M metagenome (GOLD analysis project Ga0208460, IMG submission 184436) | Active sludge microbial communities of municipal wastewater-treating anaerobic digesters from USA - AD_STIC10_MetaG (SPAdes) (version 2) | ecosystem: Engineered > Bioreactor > Anaerobic >... | reverse complement strand
CGAGCGTGACAGCTCTATGTGCCCCATCTCAGCTTCGTCGGTGAGGTTGAACAGGTCCTGATAGACCTTGTCGCCCGACAGCGATCCCAGCGACAGCGGCGTCACGAACTCGGCGCCTGCCTTGGTCAGGATCGCGCGCGCAGCAATGCCGTCCTTGGCAAGCAGCCGGATCAGCTCCAGCGACTTGTAGGCTGCGATGCCGCCGCCGACGATGAGGAGAATGCGCTTGCCGCTCAAGCCGGAACTCCCGGAAAACCCGAGCAGTCTAGATAGTGAAACTTGGTCAGGATTGCACCAAGGCTCGCCTGGTGATCGTCCCGTTCGCGTAAACCTCTCGGCAAGATATGAGGCGGGGAGTTGGGCCGGGGGCGCCGATGGCCTAGATAAAGGCCCATGAGCAAGGCCTTCACCAAGGAAAGCGACGACGACGGCGTCACCGAGCTGCCGGAGCGGGAGATTTCGCCCTTCGCCAACCTGGTGACGGCCGAGGGTCTCGCCCACATCCACGACGCCATCGATGCGCACAGCGCCGCCCACGCAGCGGCGCTAGCAGCAGATGATCGGGAGGCGGCCGCCCGCGCCGCGCGTGACCTGCGTTATTGGACCCACCGCCGCAACAGCGCGCAGGTGCAGCCCATGCCGGTGGACACAGACATCGTCGCTTTCGGCTCGCTGGTCGAGATCAAGCGCGAGGATGGCCGCCGCTCGGAGTTCCGCATTGTCGGGGAAGACGAGGCCGATCCAGCCCAGGGCCTGCTGTCATGGGTGTCGCCGCTGGGGCGCGCCATGATGGGGAAGGAGGTCGGCGAAGAGATCGAGGCCGGCGCGACCGAGGCGACAATCATCGCGATCTCGGTCTAGGCGCGCCGCTACCCCTGATTGCTTTTCATCCCCGCGAAGAATTCCTGCGCGGCCGGGCTGTCGCCAGTGATCTCGCCGGGTACGTCTTCGCAGAACTTGACCCAGCTGATGCGCGACTCCAGCCCGTACTGGATCTCGATCCCGGCGAGTTCCGGGTCATCCATCGAGCCGATGGTGACGTAAACTCGCGCCTCGGGTGTGTCGTAGGCGAAGGTCAGCGGCGTGCCGCAGTCGCTGCAGAAACCCCGCTTTGCCAGGTTGGACGAGGCGTAGAACGCCGGCTCGCCCCTGGTCCATTCCAGTTTCGACTTGGCGCAACCGGCCAAGGCCGCGAAAACCCCGCCTGTTGCGCGCTGGCACATGCGGCAATGGCAGACGTGGGGTTTTTCAACCTGGGCCACATGCATGGCGTAGCGAACCGCGCCGCACTGGCATCCGCCGGTGATGCTCATTCTGTATCCTTGTTGAGACCGTCTATCTCCGCCTTCCAGCGTCCGCGCTTGAGTGCTTCGCCGCAGGCCGGCGGCAGGCGCGTTTCTGGCTGCGCGCGGGTGTAGTAAGCGCGCTCGTCCTCGCCGGACCTGCGCGTGAAGGTTTCAAGCATGTGCGTGCGGGCGGCGTCCGACTGCGTGATCCTCATGCCCTCGGCCCGCGCAGTCTGGGCGCGCACGGCGGAAAAGGCTTCCAGCGGCGCAGCACCCCGTTCGACCTGCACGCGAAGCGCGTCCAGAGCGGTCCCGTTCCCGCTGGAGGCCAGCCAGGCATCGGTTTCCTCAAGCAAGAGGCGAGCGCCTTCTACGCGGGCCTGGCATTCGCCCAGCAGGTTGAGGTCAGCCTGCGAAAAGGCCGCCGCCAGGGCCTCCGGGTCATCCTGCGCCACGGCCGGGGGCGCGGTCCCGAGAAGCAGGGCGAGGGCGAACATGCGATTCATGGACATTCTTTCACATTCAACCGGAAAGTAAGATTGCCATGCCAAGAACCGCCTCTGGAAGGCGAATTTCTCATGCCCTCCCGCTCGCCGGGAACTGACTCTCCCGGTTGGCGCATGCCCCTGCCTGTGCTGGCATGGGTTTCGAAGGGACGGGACCATGTTCTTCAATGGCAAACCCAAACAGGCCGGTTTTTCGCGCACCCTCGTCGGCGAGTGGCGGGCGGATACCCTGTCAGGCGACGTGAAGGGTGAGATCACGGCCGTGTTCAACACGGACGGCTCGTACCTGACCCGAAACCGGATGGAGATAAGGGGTGTCCCGGCCGCGCCGGTGACCCAGACCGGCCGCTATCGGATCGAGCCGGTCGACAAGGTGCGATTCCGCCTGCTGACCATCGACGAGAACGGCCAGCCGGTCTCGACCACCATCCGTTCCTTCGTGGACGACAACACGATGCTGAACGAGGTCGGCCGGATCACTTTCCACCGGGTCGATTCCGGCGATCATCCGATCAACTAGGCTGCTAGCCTGTCTGTGTCTGGGCGCCGCTCGGGCAGGGGGTTTCCGCAGCTTCGCAACAGGCTTATCTAGTCGGCACAAATGACGCCGAGGAGCAGCCCATGCGCGATTACCTGAAATTCTACATCAATGGCGAATGGGTCGATCCGGTTACCCCGCGCGTACTCGAGGTCCAGAACCCGGCCACCGAGGAAGCCTACGCCCGCATTTCCATCGGCTCGAAGGCTGATGTCGACAAAGCGGTCGCCGCCGCCAAGGCCGCCTTCCCGGCCTTTGCCGCGACCACGAAAGAGTATCGCGCCGACCTGCTCGACAAGATTGTTGCTGTCTACCAGAAGCGCCTCGGCGACATGGCCGCCGCTGTCTCCGAGGAGATGGGCGCGCCGATGTGGTTGTCGGCTGCCGCTCAGGCTCCGTCGGGCCTCGGTCACATCATGCAAGCCGCCGCCTACCTGCGCACGTTCGAATTCGAAGAGCGTCGCGGCAAGCACCTGATCCGCAAGGAGCCGATCGGCGTCTGCGGCTTCATCACCCCGTGGAACTGGCCGCAGAACCAGATCGCCTGCAAGGTCGCCCCTGCGATCGCTGCCGGCTGCACAATGGTTCTGAAGCCGTCCGAGATTGCGCCGGTCGATGCGATCATCTTTGCCGAGATCATGCATGAAGCCGGCGTGCCGAAGGGCGTGTTCAACCTGGTGAACGGCGATGGTCCCGGCGTTGGCGCCGCGCTTTCGGCCCACCCGGATGTCGACATGATGTCGTTCACCGGCTCGACCCGCGCGGGCGTTCTCGTCGCTCAGGCTGCGGCTCCGACGGTAAAGCGCGTCGCGCAGGAACTCGGCGGCAAGTCGGCCAACATCGTGCTTGATGATGCCGATCTCGCGAAGGCCGTGAAATCGGGCGTTATGCAGATGATGACCAACACCGGCCAGAGCTGCAACGCGCCGTCGCGCATGTTCGTGCCACGCGCCAAGAACGAGGAAGCCAAGGCCATCGCCAAGGCGACCGCAGAATCCGTGAAGGTTCAGGACCCGGCCACGGCAGAGAAGGGCGCCATCGGCCCCGTCGTCTCCGAAGCCCAGTGGAACAAGATCCAGGGCCTCATCAAGAAGGGCATTGAGGAAGGCGCAACGCTTGTCGCCGGCGGCCTTGGCCGTCCCGACGGTCTCAATCGCGGCTACTATGTGAAGCCCACCGTCTTCGCGGACGTACGCAACGACATGACGATCGCGGTCGAGGAAATCTTCGGGCCCGTGCTCTGCATCCTGCCGTACGACACGGAAGCTGACGCCATCGCGATGGCAAACGACACGGTCTATGGCCTGTCGGGCTATGTGCAGGGCGAGCAGGAACACGCGCAGAAAGTCGCGCGCCAGCTGCGCACCGGCATGGTGCACATCAATGGCCAGGGTTCGGATCAGACGATGCCGTTCGGCGGCTTCAAGCAGTCGGGCAATGGCCGCGAGTGGGGCGTGGAAGGCATCCACGAATTCCTCGAGACCAAGTCGGTCTTTGGCTTCGCGACGGCCTAGACGAGATAGAGGCGGCGCCGATGGACAGGAGAACCTTCCTCGGCGCCGCCTTGCTCGCTTCCGCCGGTTGCGCAACTGGCGTGCGGGCTGATCCTGCCGCTTTCCGTATCGTTCGTCGCGCAACCGCCAACGATGGTGTGCGCATTGCGTGGCGGGATTCGAGTCCGTCGGGCGGACCCGCCATTCTCTTCTGCAATGGGGGCGGGCAGGCGATGTCGGTCTGGGACGCTGTTGTCGCGCCGCTGACAGCGACGCATCGCGTGCTGCTGCATGATCGTCGCGGAACGGGAGCCAGCGAAACGGGCGCGCCCGAGACGCACACGTTCGAGACATTCCGGGATGACGCCTTCGCGGTGATGGATGCGGCCGGTGTTCGCACGGCCGTTGTCTGCGGCCTCGCATTCGGGTCGCGCGTCGCTGTGCGGATGGCGCTCGATGAACCGCAGCGCCTTGAAGGCTTGGTCCTGTTCGACGCGACAGGCGCGCCGCCTGCGCCAGAGGCCGAACGCATCGCGGGCGCGGAAGAAGCCGAGCGCCTTCGCACCGCGGCAGACATCCCCACACCGGCGCGCGATCCCGCGTGGACGGCGATGACCTATCCTGAAGCAAGGGGCCTGAACGCACGTGCGTTGCAGGGACATCCCGACTGGATCGCGGGTTTGCCGTCGATCCGCATGCCGACCCTGGTGGCGGTGGGGGAACAGGACCCCAATATCGGCGGCGGGCGGCGCATGGCGCAGGAAATCCCCGGCGCACATTTTGTCGCGATGCCGATGACGGGACACGGCTCCAACGCCCAGCGTCCAGACCTTCTGACGGAATTGCTGCGGGAATTCCTCTCCGGATCGCTGCGATAGGGTAGCCGCAGTCATTTGCCGTTCAGGTTTGCGTTCCTATCTCAAAGGGTGTGAAATTGCGCCCAGTGGAGGCTGCCCCATGATCAGAAAAATCCTTGCCGTCGCAGTGGTTGCTTCGGCGACTGCGCTTGGCGCCTGCTCCAGCGGACCGACGCCATACCAGCCTGCTGCAGGTTATGATCGCGGCTATACGGAACAGAAGATCGAGAATGAGCGCTATCGCATTTCCTTCAAGGGAAATTCGATGACCGAGCGCGACACGGTCGAGAACTATCTGCTGTACCGCGCCGCAGAGCTGACCATGCAGAGCGGGTACGACACCTTCACCATCGTCAACCGCGACACCGACAAGGAAAGCCGGCTGCGCAGCACGGGCGGGTATTCGCGCTTCTCCTATATGTACTTCTCGCCGCGCTGGGGCTGGGCCACGGCCTGGGACCCGTACTGGTCGAGCCGTTCGAACTACGATGAAGTCACGAGCTACGAAGCTTTCGCCGAGATCGTGATGAAGCGCGGGCCCAAGGGCGATGATCCGAACTCGTTCGATGCGCGGCAGGTCTCGCAGAACCTTGGCGCGACGATCGTGCGGCCGTCGGCCGCCCAGTAGCAGGCTGCTGGGAGGGGGCACATGAAGGTTGTCATGGCCGGCATTGCCGCTGCAGCGATGCTCGCGGGCATGGCGGCCGCGCCGGCGATGGCGCAGAGTTCGACCGCCTTCGAGAATGCGGCCATCGGACTTGCGACGGGTTGCCTGAACGCGGAGCCGACGACAAACCCTGACGGCGTCATTTCCGCCTGCAGCAAGTTCGTCGGCGACATGGGCGGACTGGTCACCCAATTGGCGCCACTGTCGGCCCACGACACGAATGTCGACCTGATCGTCCGCACGATGGCGATCTCGCGCGTTGGCCGGGCTTATGCCCAGCTTGATGGCGTTCGATCGGGGCGTGTCTGCCAGAAGATGGAAGAGTCTTGGGGGCTGGTCTCACGGATCGATACGGCTGCGTCTCCGGCTTATACCTCCATGATCGAGTCCCTGCGCACCTCTCAGATCGAAGTGGTGGGCAAGTGCCGGAACGAGCAGGGCACGCCGGCGGGCGCAGTTCCGCTCCCGTCGTGAGCGGGCAAAGTCCCTGAAAATCAGGGCAACTGCGCGGTTATCTGGCGCATAAACTCCCGCGCAACCTCGCCGGGTTACCTTCCGCGCCATGAGCCCGGCCGTCTCGATCATAATCCCGACATTTCACCGGCCTGAGCGAGCGGTGGAGGCGGCGCGTTCAGCGCTGGCACAGGTATGCAACGCATCCTTCGAAGTCGTGCTGGTCGACAATGATCCGGAAGGGTCTGCGCTCGCGTCGCTGCGCGCGCTCGATGATCCACGCATCGTTGTCTGTCACGAGCCGCGCGCCGGGGTTGCGAACGCGCGCAATGCCGGTCTGCGTCATGCCCGTGGCCAGCTGATCGCCTTTCTCGATGATGACGAGATCGCCCCGTCCAGCTGGCTTGCGGAACTCCTGCGCGTGCAGGCGGCGGAGAAGGCCGATGTCGTATTCGGCCCGGTGCGCACGAAGCTCTCAGAACCGCCGCGCAATCACCGCGCATACTTCGAAGCCTTCTTCGCGCGCGACCCGGGCCATGCCGAGGGATCCATCGATCGCTTCTATGGCTGTGGCTGCAGCCTTGTGCGCCGCGCCGCCCTGCCGTCCGCTGAGCCATTCTCTGCGGAGCGCAATGAGATTGGCGGGGAGGATGATCTCCTGTTCCAGGCGATGGATGCAGCCGGCGCGCGCTTTGCGTGGGCGCCCGGCGCGTGGGTGTGGGAGACGCCCGAGCCTTCGCGCGTGACGCTGGCCTACACGCTGAGGCGCGCCTTTGCTTACGGGCAGGGGCCTGCCACGCAGGCATGGTCGGCGCGCCGGCGGGATTATCCCGCGATCGGTTTCTGGATGGCGGTCGGCCTTGCGCAGACCGTAGTGTTCGGCGCGCTCGCTGCGGGCAGCTATCTCGGCAAGACGCAAACGCGCGCAACCGTCTATCGGCGCTTCGTCGAGGGTGTCGGAAAGGTGTTGTGGTTCCCGGTCATCAAGCCGCGCTTTTATGGCGCCGCCCGGATTCCCAAGGCGCGACGCCTCAGGACAGCAGGTTGACGCAGCGCGCGATCTCGGCGGCCGACGCCGTGTCGTTGAAGAACGTGTCGAGGGCCCAGTCCTCGTTCATCAGGTAGAGCCACGAGGCGTGGCTGACGAGATAACCGCCCCCATCCTCGGATTCCTTGCCGCGGCCGAAACCGGGCGTCTTGAACGCGGCGTTGACCGCCTTCAGCTCGTCCAGCGTTCCGGTGGCGCCGATGATGTCCTTCGGAAAGCCGTTGGAGGCGATGTACTGGGTCAAGGTCTGCGGCGTGTCGCGCTCGGGATCGACAGAGATGAATAGCGTGACGGGGCGCTTGTCCTCGGGAATGTCCTCCATCGCCTTGCCCACATTGAACAGAACCACCGGGCAGATGTCGGGACAGAAGGTGTAGCCGAAGAAGACCAGCGTCTTGCGGCCCTTGAAGCTGGCTTCCGTGATCGGCGCCCCGGTGTTCGAGGTCAGGCGGAACGGCCCCCCGATGGCGGCCGAAGAGCGGCTCTTGCAGGCGGCGATGGCGGAATCGTCGGCGCGCGTCGGGCCACAGGCCGCCAGCGGCAATGTCACGGCAAATGCGAGTGCGATCTGGGAGAAGCGAGACAGGATGCGCATGGCGCGATATGCACATGAAGCACCAAAAAAGCCAATTGCGGCGCGTTGACGTTGCCGTGCATTCTTCAAGAGCCATGCAGGTGAACGAACCAACCGGACAGGATCAGACCCCGCGCGCAAACCTTCCGTCCACTTCGCTGGCGGAACCTGCGCGCGACGAGGCGTTGCGCAGCGTTGGCGCCGCCTTCGGGCGCACGCGTCTGCGCACGCTGGTCAGCCTGCGCTGGATGGCGATCGCGGGCCAGACGGCGGCCGTGCTGTTCGTGCATTACGGGCTGCAGTTCGAATTGCCGCTGGCTGCGTGCCTTGCGGCGGTGGGCGCATCGGCCTGGCTCAATGTCGCGCTGATGGCGGTGTTCCCTTCCCAGCACCTGTCCTCGCCATCGGAGACGGCCGGCCAGCTGGCGTTTGATACCGTGCAGGTCTCGGTGCTGATCGGCCTGACGGGCGGGCTGCACAATCCCTTCCTGCTGATGATCCTCGCGCCCGTCACGGTGGGCGCCTCGCGTCTGCTTCCGGCCTACGCGGCGATGCTGGCGGTGCTGGCGCTGGCGTGCTGCGCGGGGATGTGGATGTGGGGGATGCGCCTGCCGTGGATTGGGGGCGAGGACCTGGTCCTGCCGCCGATTTACCTCGCCGGACAGATGGCGGCGGTATCCATCGGACTGGTTTTCTTCACGGTGTCCGCCTGGCGCACGGGGCGCGACGAGGCGCATCTGGTGTCCGCGCTCGATGCGGTGCAGGCTGTGCTGGCGCGTGAGCAGCAGCTGTCGGCGCTGGGCGCGCTGGCGGCCGCGACCGCGCACGAGCTGGGCACGCCGCTGGCCACCATCCACCTGGCCGCGCGCGAGCTTGGCCGCAGCATCAAGCCCGGCCATCCGGCGCGCGAGGATGTCGAACTCATCGTGGAGCAGGCCGAACGCTGCCGCGCGATCCTGAAACAGATCTCGCAGCGCCGGCACATGACGGATGCGGCGATGTCGCGTGCAACCCTGCCAGGGCTGCTTGATGAGGTGGCCGAACCTCACAAGGCCACGGGCATCCATATCCAGTGCTCCACCTCGCCGCTGGGCGGGGCAGGCGCAGGCGAGAAGCCGCCAGATGTGATCCGCAAGCCGGAGATCATCCACGCGCTCGGCGCGTTCGTAGAAAACGCGGCAAGCTTTGCTGCCCGTGAAGTGAACGTGAACGCGCGATGGTCGAACGAGGAGGTCCGCATCTACATCACCGACGACGGGCCGGGCTTTGCTCCGTCCGTGCTGGCCAAGCTGGGCGAGCCTTATTTCAGCGAGCGCCGCATCGAGCAGCGGGGCGGGGGCATGGGCCTCGGCTTCTTCATTGCCTGCACGCTGCTGGAACGGACAGGCGCGCGGGTGACCCCCTACAACCGCCAGCTTCCGGCAAAAGGGGCCGTTGTTCGCGTCACCTGGCCTCGCGCAGCCATCGAGGCCCCGCAGGGCTGGATCGAAGGGTAGGGTTTCTGCAAGTTTTTCGTGGAATGTCAGCGTATGACCCAAGGGAATCCCTCTTGGTTCGGTTTCCTAGCCCGCGGGTAGACAAATCCGCAGGTTGGTCTATTTCGTCGCACCCCTTATAGTGCCGGCAAGATGTGCCGCAGCGGGAGTATCTGGGTGGAAGAATCCGTCGAGTCCGACCCGCGCGTTGCGGCTCTGGAAGACAAGTCGCTTCTGGTGCTGGACGACGACGCCCCGTTCCGGGCGCGCCTTGCACGTGCGCTCAGCCAACGTGGGTTTGCGGTGGCGTCCGTGGGTTCTGTCGCCGAGGCGAAGGAGCAGCTGAAGAAGCTTGCTCCCGCGTTCGCGGTTGTCGACCTGCGGCTGGAAGATGGTTCCGGGCTTGAGGTCGTCGAAGCGCTGCAGCGCGCCCGCGAAGACATGCACGCCGTGATTCTCACCGGCTATGGCGCGATCTCGACCGCGGTTGCTGCGGTGAAGGCTGGGGCGATCGACTACCTGCCCAAGCCGGCGGACATCGATGATGTCGTGAATGCGCTGCTGACGGGCCGGTCGGATCGGCCGGAACCGCCGGAAAATCCAATGTCCGCAGATCGCGTGCGGTGGGAACACATCCAGCGGGTCTATGAGCTGTGCAACCACAACGTTTCGGAAACGGCGCGCCGCCTGAACATGCACCGCCGAACGCTGCAGCGCATCCTGGCCAAGCGGGCCCCGCGCTAGTCTTCCCGAGCGGGGCAATTGCAGCTGCAACTGCTCGACTTAAGCCTTGGGTCAAATTTCGTCCGTATTCCGCCCCAAGATGAATGCGGTTGGGAGAGAGGCATGACCTTGCGCGCCGCTATGCTGATCGGCCTCATGTTGGCGACGTCCGTGCTGGCGCCGATGGCGGCTGTCGCGGATTCGAAGGCCATCGGCCGCTACAATGACTGGCGCGTCTATACCGAGGGCGAGGGGCGCAATCTCGTCTGCTTCGCGACGGTCGAGGCCAACGACAAGGCGCCCAAGGCGGCCACCCATGGTGAGGTCGTCTTCTATGTCGCGGTATGGAAGTCCGGCGCATCGCGGGGGCAGGTAAGCCTGCGCGTGGGGTATGACCTGCGTACCGACATCGCGCCGACCGCCATTGTGGGGCGCGACCGGTTTGCGATGGTCGCCTCCGGTCAGGAAGCCTTCCTCAAGGATGATCGCGACAATGCGCTGATCGCCGCTCTGCAGAAGGGGCAGGAGCTGCGCGTCGAGGCAGCATCCGTGAAGGACGCGCGCACGGCCTACCACTTCTCGCTCAAGGGCTCGCGCGACGCGATCGACAAGGCCCGCGCGCTCTGCAAATAGCGCCACGCCGTCTGCTTGTCTGACGCCAGCGGCGGACTATCGTTTCCTCTCAGGACGAGAACCGAGAGAACACGCCATGGCCTATGTCGACGGATTCATCCTTCCGGTGCCGGAAGCGAACATGGACGCCTACAAGAAGGAAGCGCGCCGCGCCGGCAAGGTGTGGATGAAGCATGGTGCGCTGATGTACTGGGAGACGGCGGCAGACGATGTGCCGGCAGGCAAGAGCACTGACTTCTATCGCGCCGTGAAGCGGAAGGAGGGCGAGACGGTGGTGTTCGCCTTCGCGGTCTACAAGAACCGCAAGCACCGCGACGAGGTGATGAAGAAGGTGATGGCTGATCCCGACATGAAGTACGATCCGGCGAAGATGCCCTTCGACGGCAAGCGCATGTTCTGGGGCGGCTTCAAGCCATTCATCGAGATGACGGCGGAGGACTAGTCCAGCCTCACGCTGCAGGCGGGCGCATCGCGATCACGCCTTGCGTGCGCGCGCGGACGTCGGGCGGGGCGAGACAGCTTGCCGTTGCTTCGTATCCTGCCGCGCCTGGATGCGCCGCGACGTAGATAGGTGGGCTGTGATTGGCGGGGCAGAGGACGATCGCCTCGTCGGGTCGGACTGACGCGAGATCGAGGATCGCGATTGATCGGGTCATCAATACGACCGGCACTGAGCCGGGGCCACGGCGGCGCAGGTGCGCCATCAGGGCTAGTTGGGTCGCCTCGTCGAGACCCTGCTCGATCAGATCGAAGACGAGAGCGGATGGACCTTTCGCTTCGAGCGCATGGGCCAGAATGGACAGGGCGTCCGATGGCGTCGCGCCATCTTCCATCAGCCACGCCATTGTACGTTCGATTTCAGGCGAGGGAGCTGCGAGCGAAGCAGCGGCTTTGCGGTCGAGGCCGATGAAGGCGGCGCCCGGGATTGTTTCGGCGATCAGCATCGCCAGCTTTGTCTTGCCGCTGAACAGCGGGCCGGTGAGGAAGGTGATGGGCTTCAGCGTACGCAGTTCGAACCGCTCGCCGCCCCATGGCCAGGGCAGGTCGAAGGCGGCGACAATCTCGTCCTCATCTTGCTGCAGGCTGGCGAGTTCTGATGCGGTTGGCGTGGCGCCTGCGGCCATGCGCTGGCGAAGTTCATGCACACGCTGGATCGTCGTGGAGGTCGCATGCAGGCGGGCTTCTAGCGATGCCTGATGTGCGGCAAGTGTGGCCTCAAGACCCTCAGCGCCGTCGCCCCTGAGCACACGCTCGACTTGCGCAAGGCTGAGGCCGAGCGCGCGTAGCGCCACGATCTCGCGGGCGCGCGTCATTTCGGCAGGACCATAGGCGCGCCATCCGGCCTGTGTGCGCGAGGGGCAGAGAAGGCCGCGCTCTTCGTAGAGACGCAGCGCCTTGGCGCTGACGCCAAGCTCGCGCGATGCGTCGGTGGGGGAAAGGAAGGCGGCTGACCTGCTCACGAATCACCTCGTTTCTGCGAACAGCCCACGCATCGGGCCAGCCGCAGGGGACGGGTCAAGCGGCTTCGTGATCAGTTGCCCCAGATCGCCTTCACAACGTTGTCGGGCATGCTCGCGTACATGGTGAACATGTCCTGCGAGCCCAGCGCACTGAGACAGGGCAGGCCCGTCGCGCAGTTGGCGCGGTTCTCGGCATTGCCGACCAAGGCGACGGCTCGGAACTTCACGCCCTTCGCGGCGAAGGTGTCGGCCGTGTCGGCAAAGAGATCTTCGATCTTCACTTTCTGCAGCTTGCCATTGAGCGTGGCCCAGATCGCGGTGCGGGATTCGACCCGGAAGACGGGGCGGAAGTTTGCGTTCGAATCGGCCGGATCTTCGACGACGGGACGATAGAGGATGAGGGCGCACGGCTCTCGCGGCGTGCCGGCCGCCTTGGGAGCGCAGCGGCCGTCGCGCGTAAGGGCGTCGTAGAGATCGGCTGTTCCGCCGAAAGCGACGAGACTGTACTTCGACGGATCGAAGCCCTGGACCGACGCCACGGATGTTGTTGGCGCTGTGGTCGGACCAGCTGCTGCCAGAATGCTGGCGAGCGCCGCATCGGGCGCGGCCAGCGCATGGTCGATGGCGGCGAGGCCTTCGGCAATCCAGGTCGCATCCGCGCATGTGCTTTTGCATGCGGCGTCGAGGCTGGCTAGTTCGGCGCGCTGGCGTTTCGCGGCTTCGGGATTTTTCAGCATGACGTAGGCAAGGCCGAGCCGCGACTTTGGCTCGGGCCGCTTGGGTTCGCTCTTCACTGCCTTCTCGAGGTGCTGGCGCGCCTCGTCCCACTTGCCGAGGCCGATCTTGGCAAGGCCCATCAGGAAGCTGGAATCCACCGTCGTCGGATTGCGCCCTACAAGATCGATCAGGGCCGCCTCGGCAGCGGCAAAGTCCTGCGCGGCGAGCGCATCGGTTGCTGCCTTGTGGAGGGCGGCAAGATCGCGCTGCGTCGACTCGTCGATACGGTCGGCGTTGAAGATGCCGTCATAGTTGGGCTTGGTGCTGAGCCCCGGCTGGGCGTGGGCAGTCATGACAAGCGCGAGGCTGCAGGCTGCGAGAAGGCCAAGGCGTTTCAGGCTGGGCATGTCCACCCCCAATGGAATTGTTTCGCCGGATCATGCCCCATCCTGGCTCAACCGCCAAAACACGAACCGCGCGAGCGGCCTTCGCGTATGCAGCATCGGGTATCGCCTAGCGGGCCTGTTTCGGGTATGAGGCCGCCAAATGACCGTGGAACTCGACCTTTCGCGCAAGCCGTCCCCGCCCGTCGTCTCGAACCTCGCAGGTTTGGGGCGCGAAGGGCTGCGTCAGGCCATGATCAGCGCCGGCGTCGAGGAGAAGAAGGCGCGCATGCGCGCAAGCCAGCTGTGGCGCTGGATCTACCATTACGGCGCGACGGACTTCTCCCGCATGAGCGATGTGGCCAAGGAGCTGCGCGCGGTGCTGGGCGAGAAATTCGTGCTGGAGCGCGCGCCGGTTACGGCCGCGCAGGTTTCGGTCGACGGCACGCGCAAATGGCTGATCGGCTATGGCCCAAATGTCGAAGCCGAGAGCGTGTTCATTCCGGATGTCGGCAAGGCCGGAGCGCTGTGCGTTTCCTCGCAGGTTGGATGCACGCTGACCTGCACGTTCTGCCACACCGGCACGCAGAAGCTGGTGCGCAACCTCACGGCCGCCGAGATCGTCAACCAGGTGATGATCGCGCGCGATGCGCTGGAGGAGTGGCCGACGACTGAGCGGCCGCTGAACGATGGCGATCGCCGGCTCACCAACATCGTCTTCATGGGTATGGGCGAGCCGCTCTACAATCTCGACAATGTGGTCGAGGCGATTCAGACGATTACAGATGGCGATGGCATCTCGATTTCGAAGCGCCGCATCACCGTGTCGACGGCTGGCGTTGCGCCGAAAATCCCGGAGCTGGGCCAGCGTACGGATGCGGGGCTGGCGATCTCGCTGCACGCAACGCGTGATGACCTGCGGGACGAATTGGTGCCGATCAACAAGAAGTACGACCTGAAGGAATTGTTCGAGGCCATCCGCGCCTATCCCGGCCTGTCGAACTCCAAGCGCGTGACCTTCGAATACGTGATGCTCAAAGGCGTCAACGACACGCTGGCCGAGGCCAAGGATCTGGTGAAGCTGCTCAAGGGCGTGCCGAGCAAGATCAACCTGATCCCGTTCAACCCGTGGCCGGGTACGAAGTATGAGTGCTCCGACTGGGAAACGATCGAGGCGTTCGCCGAAGTTCTGAACCGCGCGGGTTATGCCTCGCCCATCCGTACGCCGCGCGGCCGTGATATCCTCGCCGCTTGTGGCCAACTCCGCTCTGAAAGCGTGAAGCAGAAGGCGAGCGAGCGCCTCGCGGCGCGGCTGGCCGAGAAGGAAGCGTCCGGGAGCTGATCCGGCGTTGCAACCCGCCGGACTTTCTGGCCTAACCCCTCCCGGTCCCGGAGGGCGGAAATGACGGCTGCAACACCTACGCGCGCGCCCGCTGCGCGTGTGCTCACCGCGAGCCTCGTTGGCACCGCGATCGAGTTCTACGATTTCTATATCTACGCCACGGCGGCGGCGCTGGTGTTCGGGCCGTTGTTCTTCCCCTCGGATTCAGCGACGGCGCAGCTGTTGTCGTCCTACGCGACGTTCGCGATCGCCTTCCTCGCGCGGCCGGTGGGCGCCGTCGCGTTCGGGCATTTCGGGGATCGGATCGGGCGCAAATCCACGCTGGTCTGGTCGTTGATGCTGATGGGCGGATCGACACTGGCGATCGCCTTCCTGCCGACCTATGCGCAGGCGGGATGGATTGCGCCGGCGCTGCTGTGCGTGTTGCGCTTCGGGCAGGGTCTTGGGCTTGGCGGGGAGTGGGGCGGGGCGGCGTTGCTGGCGGTGGAGAATGCGCCGCCGGGATGGAAGGCGCGCTTCGGGATGTTCCCGCAGCTGGGCGCGCCCGTCGGGTTCATTCTCGCCAACGGACTGTTCCTGATCCTCGGCGTGTTCCTCAGCCAGGAGGATTTCATCGCGTGGGGATGGCGCATCCCCTTCCTTGCGAGCGCGCTGCTGGTGATCGTCGGCCTCTGGATCAGGCTGAAGCTGACCGAGACGCCGGCCTTCCAGGCTGTGCTGGAGCGTGAGCGGCCGCCGGCCGTGCCGCTTGGCGAGCTGTTCCGTAATCACTGGCGCGAAACGCTGGGCGGCACGTTTGGCGTCGTGGCGTGCTTCTGCATCTACTATATCGCGACGGCGTTTGCGCTTGGCTATGGCACGACCACGCTCAAGATTCCGCGCGAGACTTTCCTGCAGGTGCAGCTGGTCGCGATCCTGTTCATGGCGGGCGGCATTGTGTGGGCCGGTTACTGGGCGGACGCGAAGACGCCGCGCTTTGTGCTGGCGATCGGTTGTACGCTGGCTATCGGGGCGGGCTTCCTGCTGGCGCCGATGATGGCTGGCGGAGATCTCCTGATGATCGGCGCCTTCCTGTCGATCCTGCTCCTGCTGATGGGCTTTGTGTACGGCCCGCTTGGCGCGTGGCTGCCGGGACTGTTTCCTGCGCGTGTGCGCTACACGGGCGCAAGTGTTGCCTTCAACGTGGGTGGCGTCATCGGTGGCGGCTTCACACCGATCGCGGCGCAGATGCTCGCGGATCAGGGCGGTTTGCCGCTGGTGGGCGTCTATCTCAGTGCGGCCGCAGGGCTCAGCTTCATTGCCCTGCTGATGCTACGCAAGCCGGCGCTGGATTAGGCGCGGGTCACGAGCGCACTTCTTTTTCACCGCCGAAGGCCGCTTGCAGGCGATCGCGCCAGGCTGCGCGATCGCTGCCACTGATCACGGCGACCGAGAAGAAAGGCTTGCGATCGTTGGCGGGCGAATAGAGCTCGACCTGCGGCTCCGAGCGCCAGCCAGAAACGCCGCCGGGGTCAACCAGGCGCGCGCCGCCCGACTTGTCCCAGATCGTCACGACGTTGCGCACGGGGTCATAGCTGATTGCCGCGCCATCCTTTGCGTGGACCTCACCGGGGTCGAAGTCAGGGAGGGACGCGAAGGTCTTGCGCGCGTCGTCCTCGCCCTTGGGCGCCGGTCGCGCAAAGTGACCGAGCAGGATGAAGTTGGCGGCTGCCGCCACGAACATGGCCGCGATCAGAAACAGGTCCATGGTTTCCCCCTACAAGGGAAAGCGACATCCCGGCGGAAAACGGGTCAGCAGGCGAGCGTAAATCGCTCAACGGCGTTCGATGTCTCGCTGCCGCTGGGCTTTTTTGCGCCGCCGACCAGCCAGATCGCATCGTCGATCACGACGGCGCCGAGGCCGTGTCGCGGCGTGGGCATCGGGGTCGCCGCATGCCAGGCATCGGCCTTAGGGTCATAGCGCCAGACCTCGGCGTGGACCTTGCCGCCATCGTGGAAATACTCGCCGCCGAAGACATAGAGCTGTCCGCCCAGCGCTCCGGCTGCATTGCCGCCAGCGCCTGCGCCCTTCGGCATCGGGGCGGCTGTGCGCCATTTGTCTTCCTTCGGATCGTAGACCTCGTGCGCGTCGCTGGGTCCATCGACGACATGCCGGCCGCCGGCCACGTGCCATTGTCCGTCGATCATGGCGCCGGCTGCGCTGTTGCGCCTGGTCAGCGCCGGTGCGGCGTACGACCACGAATTGGAGACCACGTCGTGGACCAGATGGTGATCGGTGTCCGCGTGGTCGGCATAGGCAAGGTTGGCGGATCCCTTCGGCGTCCGTCCGCCAACGATGTGGATGCGATCCCCAATCGCGGTTGCGACGGATTCCGCATGCGGCACGGGCGCGTCGCGCAAGCCGTTCCAGCCATCTTCTGTGTTGTCGAGATAGACCTCCGCCGACGTTGTCATTTTCCAGTTCACCTCGCCCGGGTTCGTCCGGAAGCCGCCCAGCAGGAACAACTGCCCGCGGCATGAGACCACCTGCGGATGGTGTGTCGGGAATTTCAGCTTCTTCAGGGGTTCGGAGACGCCCGTTGCTGGATCATAGGCGATGTACCTGTCGGACACGCCAACAACGCGGCCGCCTTCGCCAAGCAATCCACCTGCGAGATGGATATGGCCGTTGTGCGGGCCCGGATAGATTTCCTGCACGGCGAAGGGCAACGGCGGCTTTGCGCTCCAGCATCCGGCCAGCGTGGCTGGCGGCGTCACAGGCGGCGATTGCGTGCAGGTCGTGACCAGCGTCGCGCCACCGGCGGCGAGGGCGGTGCGGCGAGTGATCTGCATGGCGGTCTGCTCCTCGACTGTCGGCGGCAAAGCGATACCATGCCGTGACGCAAGAGAGGATCAAGCTGATGCGATTGTTGCTCGGGGCCTGCCTGCTGTTTGCTGCTGCATGTGCGAGCGCGCCGGCTCCTACGCCTGAGGCCGCAGTAGAGCAGCTCATGTGGGACTACACGAAGGCGTGGAACCAGCATGATTCGGCGACCATCGCGCGTGACTTCTATCGCACGGGCCCCACGGTCGAGGAGCAGACGGCCAGCCTTGAGCGCGGTTTCGAGAACCTGCGCGCGCAGGGCTACAAGCAGTCGGACATTCATGAGGTGAAGGCCTGCATCACCGGGCCGGACACAGCGTGGGCTGGCATGAAATTCTCGCGACTGAAGACGGATGGCGAGCCGCTGCCGCCGAAGGATCGCGCCAGTTCCTACACACTGAAGAAATTCGCCGATGGCTGGCGTATCACCGGCCTTGGCGGCGCGGCTGCTGACCAGCCGCTGGCGTGCCCGGCGGGATGACAAGACGCATCAGCCGAGCTTGACCAGCCTGTCCTTCGTGATCTGCGCGATGCTCGTCACGCCGCACTGACGCATTGTCTGCACCAGTTCCTCGTCGAGCAGGCGCAGCGCCGCCGCCACGCCGTCCTCGCCAAACGCGCCAAGGCCCCAGACATAGGGGCGGCCGACGCACACCGCGCTGGCGCCAAGCGCGAGCGCCTTGAACGCGTCAGAGCCGCGACGGATGCCGCCATCTATCAGGATCGGGACTCGGCCATTCGCGGACGCTGCAACCTCAGGCAGAACATCGAGGGTGCCGACCAGGCTGTCCTCCGACCGGCCGCCATGGTTGGACACGATGATGCCGTCGACGCCATGGCGAATCGCGAGGTCAGCGTCTTCGGCCGTCATGACGCCTTTCACCAGCAGGCGCGTCCTGGTGAGATCGCGCAGGCGCGAGACATAGTCCCACGTGAGTGAATTGCTGTTCGGCGACAAGGCGCCGGTCATGTCCAATCCGTCGAACATGGGCTTGCGCGAGAAATCATATCCTGCGCGCGGAGCGTGGCATGTGCTGCAGGTTCGCGTATCCGTGCGCGCCAGCAGGGCCTGCGTCTCGCGGCGGTGGCCGCCGCCCAGCAGGTCGATCGTGAAAACAATGGCGCTTGCGCCGGCCGCTTCGGCCCGCGCCACGACCTTCTCGCCAAGGGCCGGTACGTTCGTGGTGTAGAGTTGTTGCCAGACCGGATGGCCGTGCGCCTTGATCACATCCTCGACCGACACGGTGGTGAGTGTGGACAGGATCTGCAGGGCGTTGCGCTTGCCGGCGGCAGAGGCTGCAGCGCGCTCGCCGTCTGCATGGAAAGCCTTCTGGCTTGAGACGGGCGATAGCGCGATCGGTGAATTCCATGTCTCGCCAAACAACGAAACCGATGTGCTGACCCGCGAGACATCCACGAGCCGCCGTGGGCGCAGGCCCCAGCGATCATAGGCCGACCGGTTCGAGGCGATGGTGCGATCATCCTGCACGCCGCCGGTGAGATACCCCCAATGCGCAGGCGGCACTTTCTGGCGCGCGATGGCTTCTAGTTCAAAGACGTTGAGCGCGTCGCCTGCGGTCGCAATGCCGGGCATGGGCAGCTGGGCGAGGGCCTGCAGCGCCGTGGCGCCCGTGGCGGCGGCAAGCGGTGTTGCGACCAGCCATTGCAGGAAGCGCCGGCGTGCGGCGTCCGACCTATCAACCGGCATCGTGTCCTCCCCGGACCTCGTCTGGCGGCAGGATGCCTGATCGGGGCGGGGGAGCAAGCGCGCCTTGCGGCAGGCTAGAGCTTGTTGTCGCGATCCGTATCGGGGTCTTCGGCGGCGACCAGCGAGAAGGCTCCGGTGTCCGGGTTGCGCCAGTGCAGCGCGCCCTTGCCGATGGAGAACCAGGCGCCATCCAAGTTGAGCTCGCCACGCTCATAGGCTGAGCGAACGAAGGGGAAGGTCATCAGGTTGCTGAGTGACTGGCCCACCGCGCCATGTTCCAGCGCCTCCTGCCAGTCTTTCGGCTGAAGGGCCGGGTCCTTCAGCACGGCGTCGCGCGCGCTCGAGGCGATCTCCACCCACGGCGCGATGAACTGGCCCACCGGACGGTCGGCGGCGGCGGCCAGGGACGCAGCTATGCCGCCGCATCCGCCATGGCCCATCACCAGAATCTGCTTCACGCGCAGCGCTGTCACCGCAAACTCGACCGCAGCGGACACGCCGTGCAGGCCGCCGCTGTCGTCATAGGGCGGCACCAGGGCGGCAACGTTGCGGATGGTGAACAACTCGCCGGGAGCGGCGTCGAAGATCATGGCGGGGTCGGCGCGGCTGTCGGCGCAGGCGATGATCATGGTTGCCGGCTGTTGACCATCGCGCAGGCGGTGGAAAACGTCCCGGGCTTCGCGATAACGGCTGCCGCGAAAGCGCCGGTAACCAGCGATCAAATCCTGTGCGTCGTCAGCAAAATCGACCATGGTGGCGCTCGCCTAGCCAATGTTTGCTGCAGAAGCAAACGCAATCGCCGGGATGTGATTGACTCCCGATGGCAGCTGGCCTGAAAAGGTACGCTTAGTTCCGTTAGACCTCGACACCACCGTACTGGCGACTCCAGCAGCCGACACGAGGCCGTCATGGTTGAAGACGATATCCCGCTTCCTGGTGAGGAAACCGCGCTCGATGACGGCGTGCGGCGCAGGGTCGGCCCGAGGCGCAGCGAAGCCTCGACGAATGCCGTGCTGATCGCCGCCTACACCGAACTTTCCGAGCATGGCTGGCGCGATTTCTCGGTCGATCGTGTGGCCAAGACAGCCAAGGCCTCCAAGCAGACGATCTATCGCTGGTGGAAGTCGGCAGCCTGCCTCGCTGTTGATGCGGCGCTGGCCCGGCTGGCTGACAGGCCGCCGGTGGTCGTGCCCGCCAATGCGGATGTGCGCGACAGGATCGCTGCACTGATCGAGCCCATGCTGGTGGCCGTGCGGACGGGGGATGGGGCGCATGCCTGGCGGGGCGCCCTGCTGGCGGCGGCGGACGATGGCGATGCGGGCGAGATTTTCCGCGCCTGGTTCAATGACAAGGTGAAGATCCCGCTGCGCCACATACTGGCGGAACAGGCGCTGAAGGGGGCGGTGCGGCGCGACTGGGACATCGACCTGGCGACCGAACTGCTGTTCGGGCCGGTCTGGCATCGCCTGATCGCCATGCGGGGGCCGGTGCCGGAGGTCTATTCGCGGCGGCTGGTCGAAAGCGTGCTGAAGGCGCTCGCGCCGGGCTGACCCGGGCTATTCGCGGGGGAGCCCCAGCTCGCGCATGCGCGTCACATAGGCGGACATGCGCTGGTCCTTCTGTTCTCCCAACTCACGCAGGTAAGCCCAGGTAAAGAGGCCGGTGTTGTGCCCGTCCGAGAACTGGATGCGCAGGGCATAGCGCCCTACGGGCTCGGCGCCGGTGACGCCAATCTGGCGCTTTTTCGCGGGCGGCGGCGGGTTTTCGCTGCCATGGCCCTTGGTTTCGGCGCTGGGGCTTTCCACGCGCAGGAGCTCGTAGGGCAGGGTAAATTCCGCGCCATCGTCGAAGGTGAGTTGGAGTTCTGCGCGGGCCTTGTTGAAGCGCAGGTCAACCGGCCAGGGCGCAGCCCGGGCGGCGCCTGTCACGTCGAGGCGCCAAGGTCGCGCGCTTCATCGCGCAGCATGACGGGCACGCCATTGCGGATCGGGAAGGCGAGGCCGGCGGCGCGGCTGACCAGCTCGTTGGCCTCGCGGTCATAGGTGAGCGCCGAGCGGGTCACGGGGCAGACCAGGATTTCAAGCAGGCGCGGATCGACGCCGGCGTCCAGGCCTGCGTCTGCGCCGTTCGATTCCGGCGCCGACTTCGCTGCTGTGTTCCCAGAAGTGTTCATTGAACGTATCCGCCGCCCTGACCCGGGCGCTCCATTTCTAGCAGAGTTATAAGCGCCGCGCACCTGTCCGCCAATGAGGGTGCTTCAAGAAGCGCCTGCTTCTCCGGATTCGTAAAGGGGCACGCCGCCGAAAGAGAGTTGATAAGCGCATCGAGCGGCGTCTCCTCGATGGTCGACCAGTCGGCGCGCATTTCGCCGCGGGCGAGGTACGCCTTCAGCGCCGCGAACAGGCGTCCGCGCATGGTCTCGTCCAGCATGGGGTCGACGACGAGGTCGCGCGCGAAGGGGGCCCAGTCGGTGCGGGCGATGCGATAGGGGCTGTCGCCCGTGATCTCGGACGCGACGCGGAAGCGCGTGATGCCGCTCAGTACGATGAGATAGCGGCCATCCTCGGTTTCCTGGAAGCCGGTGATGCGCCCGGCGCATCCCACAGCGGCGAGGGCGTTTGTCTCGTCTCCCGCCCCGGTCTGGGCAAGGCCGGCCAGCTGGATCATCCCGATCAGGCGGTGGCCGGCGAGGGCGGCGTCCACCATGGCGAGATAGCGGGGCTCGAAAATGTTGAGCGGCAGGCTGGCGCGCGGGAACAGCAGCGCGCCGCCCAAGGGAAAGACGGGGATGGCGGCGGGAAGGTCAGAGATCTTGCGATAGACTCGCGGCAAGTCAGGTGTCCTTGGCCAGGCGCCCTCCGGATGGACCGGTAAAGGCAGGCGACCCCACACGTAACTGCAGTCCCATACCATGAGATGGGCTACGCTGCGACTCTGTCCAGTGCCGGGATGGATCAGGGCGTGAAGGCATGCACCAGCAGCGCGCCGGCCACCGCAATATAGACCAGCAGTGTCCCCATCGTGCCGGCCGTGCGGCCGATCGAGAAGCCGCTGGAGCCCGCAAGGCCGACCGCGTGCAGGATGCGCGCGAGCAGCAGTACCAGGCCGACCATGTGGATGTACCAGGCCGGCATGCCCAGCATGGCGAGCGCGCCGATGCCGACCATCAGGGCCGGCACATCCTCGACCGCGTTCATCTGGACGCGCATGGCCCGGTCGAATTCAGGGTTGGTCTCGCCCGATGGCAGCTTCAGTTTCCCGCGCCGTCCCGCGACATAGAATTTGAGACCCATCATCAGAATGATGAGCAGCCCAATATTCATCGCCGCCGCCTGCACCGGCGACATTCCAAGAAACATGTCCATGAAGTCCTCCCTAACCGCTCCAGCGTTACCTCAATAGGCGCACGATGGAAGCGGCGCCGCAGGGTCAGGCGCGAAGTGGGGCTGGCGTCCTGGGCTGTTGCGGCCGTCTGGCTGCCTTGAGACTGTGCCTAGACAACGGGCGGCGGCAGGACCTGGGGGAGGCCGGCGCGTTCGAGGAAGTCGGACAGGCGGCGGTAGTTGTGCGGGTACGCCTTCAGGAATTCACTGTAGTCGGCTCGCTCGATGAACTGCTCGGTGTGTTTGAACGACATCGCCTCGTCCAGCGCGATCGAGGGCAGGCGCAGGTGGGAGGTAAGGTCTTCCGTGCGCGTGTCGTGCGCGACCCACAATGACGGCACCCCCGCGTGCATCGCGACCATATTGCCGTGGAAGCGGCTGCCGAAGCTGAAGCGGAATTCCTTCATGGCGGGCGACCATGTTTCGAGCTCGTAGTGGTGGCGGTACGTTTCCTTGATGTAAGCCACGAAGGCCTCACGGGTGACGCTGGTCCGCGAGAAAAGGACGCCCCAGGGCCATTCGGCGTCGAGTCCCGATTCATCGCCCCGCAGGATCGCGTTCTCGACCGGGTGTTCCTGGCCAAAAGTCTGGTAGCCGTTCTGCACGGCGAGTTCGACGAGGTTCCGCTCGCGCGCCACGCTGGTGTAGTTGTAGGCGACCTCGGTGCGCGATTTTGCTTCCTCGAAGCTGGTCGGAAATTCGGGCTGCAGGCTCCAGAAGCAGGACTGGCATCCGATAACTTCGGTGTTGTCCACGCCGATCCCGCGGAGCACCTCGGCCGTGAAGTCACCGCGGACGGCGATTGCATGCGAGCGTTCCGACAGGAGTTTGAAGAGGCGAATCGTCGCTTCCGGGACGACGATGCCATCCGCGATGGAATTCCGCTTTGGGGCCTAGGCGCCGGCACTCATGACGACGAGCGGAAGATCAACGCGGCTGAAGTTCTGCGCCATCATGTCGTGATGGCCCGAAATCGAACTCGGCGTCGCGCCCAGACGAAGCGCATTGGCGACGACCACGACAATGTGTGAGTTGGTTGCCTGGACGCGTTCGACCTCTTCGTCTGCCCAAGGACGCACACGCGAAAGCTCATCGTGATGTTGCAGCAGCCGGCGGGCCATCATGGCGTGAAGAACGTTGCAGCTGTTGCCGCCCGGGCCCGGCAGGCAGATGTGGGACACGCCGGTGACGGCGGGAATGCGACCGGTGGCCATGTGCTCCCCCTTCGATGCCGGGGCGCTGGACAATGCCTTGTCGACTATCGCGCCACCAAACCGTCTATGAACGCGAATACAGACTGTATTTTCTGCCGATCTGTGCGCCGCCTAACATCTCACCGGCCAGCCGTAAACAGCGGCGACCACGCGTCGGCGCCCCGGTTGAGGTCAGCACGGATTTGGAGCATCACGGATCAATACCGATGGGCGACCTGACTGTGAGCATTGTACAGTTGTGGCGCGCTCACGGAACCTGGCGGCTGGCCGCTCTGATGAGAGCTCCTGGGCGTCCGACCAAGATGGAGAGGGAGATCGCGTGAGCGAGCGGGTGACATCTGGGATGAAGCTGTTCAGGTCGATCGCGGCGGCGAAGCCGAAGCTGGTGACGGGCGTGCCTGATGGCATGCTCGCAGAGGCGATCATGCTGTGTGAGGCGTCGGCCGACTTTCCCTACATCGCGTGTGCGCGTGAGGAGGAGTGCATCGGCGTCGCCTGTGGAGCCGCCATGGCGGGCGAGCGTGCGGTGGTGATGGTGCAGAATGCGGGGCTGCTGAATTCGCTGGGTGCCTTTGCGACGATGGGGCTGCGCTATGGGCTGCCATTCGTCGTGGTCGTGACCAATCGCGGCGCGCTTGCTGATCCGAATGGCTATGACATCGAGAAGCGCGAGGCGTTCGACGCTGGCGTGCGGCCGATGGCGCGGGTGTTCGATTTCGATGCGAGCGACCTGCCGGATGATCTCATCCCCGCAGCGTTCAAGTGGGCCGAGGCGGCGCGCAAGCCGGTGATCATCGCACTCGAGAAGCGCCTCGGCGCGGAGGCTGCGGCATGAGCGAGCTGTCGAATCTCCCCTCGCAGAAGGATGCGATCGCGGCGGCGATTGCGCTCTATCCGGCGCGACCGTTCGCTGTCTCCGACATCGGTTCGCAGACGGGCTGGCTGAAGGCGGCAGGCCACGATGCGCGCAACCTCTATGTATCCGGCCCGATGGGCCTCGCCACGTCGGTCGCGCTCGGCCTTGCGGCTGTGCGGCCCAACGAGCAGGTGCTGGCGATTGCCGGCGATGGCGCGCTGGCGATGAATCTCACATCATTGGCGACAATAGCCGGGGCGAAGCCGAAGAACCTCTCCATCCTGCTGGTCGACAACCGCGTCTACGAATTCACTGCCAGCGTGCCGACGCCGACGCGTGATCTCGATTGGCTGGCCGTGGGCCGCGCCTTCTTCGGCGCCGAACAGTGCATGCGTCTGTCAGACCTGACGCCGGAGCGCTGGGCTGGCGTTGCGCGGCCGGCGATGATCGTGGCCGACATTGCAGCAGCGCCGGCAAAGCCGCCTGCGCTGGGCATGACACCGGCGCAGATCAGACTGGAGTTCCTGAAGGCGAGCCGAAGCTAGCCGTCAAACTCGGTGCTTCGCAGCGACTGCCGGGCAGGGGCCCGGCGGCCCAAGAGCTTACCTGAACAGGATCGCCGACAATCTGCGGCGGCCTTCTTTCGTGACGTCGGCTTTGGGCCCCGCCGCTTCGAAGATCTTGAGCAGCTGTTCCTTCGCGGCGCCTTCCTTCCAGTTCACGTTCTTTTCGAGAATTGCGAACAGCTGGTCGGCGGCTTCTTCGTTCTTGCCTTGCGCGGCGTAGAGCGCGGCGAGGTCGAAGCGGGCATCCCAGTCGGTGGGCGTGTTGTTGACGCGCGTCTTAAGTTCCAGCGTCTCGTCCGGCGCCGTGGTGTGGCTGACCAGGTCCAGCGCCGCAAAGATCGGCGAGGCGGAGGGATGCCGGCGGTTTGCTTCCGGGATCAGCTCGGCGATCTGGCGGGCGCGCTCGACGTCGCCCGCCTTCATGTAGCAGCGGGCCAGGCCGGCGAGGGCTTCGATATTGTCCTTCTCCTGATCCAGCACGGCTGCGTAGATTTCGGCTGCGATTGTGAAGTCGTTGTTGTCGGAGGCGTCCTCGGCGGCGGCGAGAAGTTCGGCCACGCTTGGGCCGGCGTCGGGGCCGCCATCGCCTTTCAGCTTGTTGACGAAGGCGCGGACCTGGCTCTCGGGTAGGGCGCCCATGAAGGCGTCAACCGGCTGGCCATTGCGGAAAGCGACGACCGTCGGGATCGACTGCGAGCCCGTCATCTTGGCGATCTGCGAGAACACGCCGGGGTTCTTGTCGACGTCGATCTTCACCATCTTCACGGCGCCGGCGCTCTCGTCGACGACCTTTTCGAGCAGGGGTCCGAGCGAGCGGCAGGGGCCACACCAGGTCGCCCAGAAATCGACGATCACCGGAACCGCCTTCGACGGCTCGATCACGTCGGTCATGAAGGTCTGGTCCGAGCCATCGGACACGTGCGGGCTCTTCGAGCCGCCACCCGGTGGTTTTCCAGCGCCTGCGCCGATGAGGCTCATCGGGTGCTCCCTAGAGGTTTGTTGGGGCCGGTCGCCGGTCCCGTCCGGTCCACTAGATGGGAGTGGACACGTTGAACGGCAACGACGCCTAGCCCTCGGCCAGTTTCGCGAAGTCGATACGGGTCACCGTATGGCCTGTCGCCTCGGCAAAGCCAAGGAAATCCGACCGGGAAATCGCAGTGGTCATGTCGCAGCGTAGGGGGTGGAAATTGAGCGTTTCATGGGCCAGCAGGGCCGCATCCGCCACCAGCCGCACCCTGCCTGCCTTATCGTTCAGCACCGCCAGCCCGGTCACGGACCCCGGCGTTACGCCAAGCGCCTCCCAGAGCAGCGGGGCGTCCGTGAACGACAGGCGCTGGCAGCCCAGGGACCGGTGCAGCTGATTGAGGGGCAGCACGGTGGAATGGAGCGCGCAGACCAGCACCAGCTGGCCCGACTTATCCTTCATGAAGAGGTTCTTGGTGTGCCCGCCCGGCATGTCCACTTTCACGCGGGCGCTTTCGGCCACGGTGAACACCTTATCGTGCATGAAGGTAGTTGTGCGGATGCCCAGCCGGTCGAGCAGCGCGAATAGCGGCTTCTCGGGCTCGCGCGAGAAATCGTCCGGGGCGGGCATTGGCCCGCGCCCGGCTCCCTCAACAGCGGCGGCGCTTTGATCTGTCATTCGGGCTGGTCTAGATGTCGGAGCACGTTACGGGAAGGTCTGCGCTGGAAGGACTAGCGATGCGCCTCGACTGCTACAAGATACACGAATGGGCGCCCGAGATCGTGCCGGGGCAGGGACGCCGCGCCTGGATGGACGCGTTCGCGGACCGCCACCCCTATCGCTGCCTGCCGCTCACCATGGCGAACTGCACGGGGTGGGAGATCCTCTGCCCCATCGGCATCACCATCGAATGGGATGGCGGGCCGATGGAAGAGAACATCAAGATCACGGGCGACGAGGAATGGCCGCCGGTGAAGAACATCGCCGACAGCCATTTCCGGCGCGGCATCGTCACCTTCCACACCGGACACCTGTTCCGCACCGAGCCGGGATGGCGCGTGTGGGCGATGGGCTCGCCCAACGATCCCAAGGACGGCATCTATCCGCTGCAGGGCCTGATCGAGACCGAGTGGCTGCCTTTCCCGTTCACGATGAACTGGCAGATGACGCGCCCGGGCAAGGTGCGCTTCGAGAAGGGGGAGCCGTTCTGCTTCCTCACCATGGTGCAGGACACGAAACTGGAGGAAATCCAGCCCACGCTGCGCCTGCTGGCCGACAATCCCAAGCTGCAGGAAGAATTCACGGTCTGGTCCGAAAGCCGCGGCGACTTCAACAAGCGGCTAGCCAATCTCGAGGCCCAGGCGATGAAGGACCGCTGGCAGCGCCACTACATGAAGGGCCAGAAGGTGGACGGCGCACAGGCCGAAACCCATCAGACCAAGCGCAAGCTCAAGACGCCGAAGCCTATGGCGAAGCCCTTGCCGGGGCTGGGCGGGAGCTAGGTTCGCGTCGGTTTCGGCCGGATGGAAGAGCCCCTTGCATCTGCCCCGCCTTTCGGCTTATAGACCGCCCTCCCGAGGCCTTAGGGCCCATTTACCCAGCGAGCGGGCGTAGCTCAGGGGTAGAGCACGACCTTGCCAAGGTCGGGGTCGTGAGTTCGAATCTCATCGCCCGCTCCAAAAACTCTCTAAAAACAGACGGTTAGCGACACTCCTCCGAGTGTGGCGAAGCCGTCTTTTGGTTTGGGGTGGGATTGGGGCACGCCCTCTATCCGCTGCAGATTTTTTTCGATGCGAGCAGATCAGTGTCGATGCGTGTTGTGCCCCAATGCGCGTGTGTATTGGACGCTCTAATTGGTGCGCCGCATATCGTTCACTGACATGTGGCCGCTACGCGAATCCGGCATTGGCGGACGAGGCTGTCGGACTGAAATTGTCGCGTTTCGTGACCAGTCGGGACGTCGTCATGGACATCATGACCGTTCGCGAAGTCAGGGAATGGACGGCGGCTTGGCCGTTCCCCGCCGGCAAGCTGCTTGGTGGTTCATTGCATTAGCGGAAACGCCCCGAATCGATGAATTTCTGCTATAGTGATATACCAACCTGAGGCATCTGAGGTATAGTGTGTTTGCAATAATTCATGACAACAGGGAATAACGGACTGTGCAGTATATGTCTTCCAGCCCTAGCCTGCCTGCCGGACGTCAGCGTCTGGTCCAGCTGCTGCGCGCGGGCGGGGACGTCATTTCGCTCGATACCGCTGTTGGCGTTCTGAAGCTCGATCGCACGCGCGCCGCCAAGACCCTGGCGCGCTGGGCCGAGCAGGGCTGGCTGCGTCGGGTGGGCCGGGGACGGTATGTGCCGGCGACACTTGGCACGCTCGAAAGCGGTCTCGTTCTCGATGACCCGTGGGTGCTCGCGCCCGCGCTGTTCGCGCCCTGTTATGTTGGCGGACGCACCGCCGCAGGGCACTGGGATCTCACCGAACAGCTGTTCAACGACATCGTCGTCATGACGGCGCAGCCGGTCCGCGAGAAGGAGCAGCGCCGCCAGGGTGCCACCTTCACCCTGAAGCGTGTCGCAAAGGCGAAGCTCTTCGGCCTCAAGCCAGTCTGGCGCGGCCAGAGCAAGGTCGACGTCTCGGATGTCCACCGCACCCTTGTCGACATGCTCGACGATCCGGCGCTCGGCGGCGGCATCCAGCACGTCAGCGACTGTCTTGCGGCCTATCTAAAACGCGCCGATCGCGATGATGCGCTGTTGATCGGCTATGCCGACCGCCTTGCCAATGGCGCGGTGTTCAAGCGCCTTGGCTTTCTCGCCGAAACCGATCCGCGCGGTACGGCGCTGGTCGCTCCTTGCCGCGAGCGCCTCACCAAAGGCAACGCCAAGCTCGATCCGGCCCTGCCGTGTCCGCGGCTGATCTCGCGCTGGCGGCTCTTCGTACCGGCGCAATGGGCGAAGCGTGGTCCCCGATGATCGACCGCCGTGAAATCCTCGCCGAAG
>Ga0208460_10000448_pt1 | contig 28776 bp, 20 predicted proteins | sample AD_STIC10_MetaG_FD_184436 | JGI IMG/M metagenome (GOLD analysis project Ga0208460, IMG submission 184436) | Active sludge microbial communities of municipal wastewater-treating anaerobic digesters from USA - AD_STIC10_MetaG (SPAdes) (version 2) | ecosystem: Engineered > Bioreactor > Anaerobic >... | reverse complement strand
CGGGTGAAACTGATCCCGCGCCGTTTTCAGTGATGGTGACACTGCTGGCGCTGCCTCCGAAAGTGTTGCCGGAAACGGTAACCGGGTTCATGCCACAGGTGCTGCCTGAAGTTTCTGACAGTGTCAGAAGAGGCGGATTCACACAACCGCAGTTGACAGAAAATTCGGGTGTGGTGGCAGTACACCCGGCCGTGTTGCGGACAGTGACACGGTGGTTGTTGCCGTTGGCTACATTATTGAAAACGTTGCTCTCCTGCCAGGCGCCGCTGTTAAGCCTGTACTCCAACCCCACACCGGAGGGAGATGTGACTGTAACTATTGCGTGATTGACCCCTCCATCACAGTTGACTGAAACAACAGGTACGGCAGGTACAGGCGGCGGGGAATTAATTGTAAACGGATTCGAGGCAGGCGATACACACCCTGATGCACCGGTGACGGTATAGGTGTACGTTCCTGCAGGTATCCCGCTTACCGTAAAGGCAGTTCCCGTGCCACTCACCTGTGCTCCGCCCGGATTGCGGGTGAGTATCCAGGTGCCCGTTGAAGGCAACCCGCTTATCCCGACACTGCCCGTTGATACGGCACAAGTCGGTTGAGTAACCGCGCCAATAACAGGAGCGGTAGGGGTAGCAGGCTGCGCATTGATAACAACATTCCCTGATGAGGGAGACTCACAGCCATTGGCGTCAGTCACCGTGAACGTATAGGTTCCCGGCAGCAGTCCGGTGATGGTAGCACTTGTACCCGAGCCTATTGTTGTATGGCCTCCGGGTGTGCGCGTAATAGTCCATTCACCAATGGCCGGCAGGCTGTTCAGTACTACACTTCCCGTTGGCAGAACACATGTAGGATGGGTAACAGTACCCCTGACAGGCGCTGCAGGAAGCGCGTTGACCGTCAATGTATAGGTAGCTGATGCAGCAGCACAGGGCGAACCAAGAGGATTGTCTGTTGTCACGGTGATGACAACCGTTCTTCCCACATCACCTGATGCCGGAGTGTAGGTAAAACTAAAGGGCGATACCCCGGAAGAGCCGGGTGAAACTGATCCCGCGCCGTTTTCAGTGATGGTGACACTGCTGGCGCTGCCTCCGAAAGTGTTGCCGGAAACGGTAACGGGGGCTATGCCACAGGTGCTGCCCATGGTTGCTGACAGTGTCAGAAGAGGCGGATTCACACAGCCGCAGTTGACAGAAAATTCGGGTGTGGTGGCAGTACACCCGGCCGTGTTGCGGACAGTGACACGGTGGTTGTTGCCGTTGGCTACATTATTGAAAACGTTGCTCTCCTGCCAGGCGCCGCTGTTAAGCCTGTACTCCAACCCCACACCGGAGGGAGATGTGACTGTAACTATTGCGTGATTGACCCCTCCATCACAGTTGACTGAAACAACAGGTACGGCAGGTACAGGCGGCGGGGAATTAATTGTAAACGGATTCGAGGCAGGCGATACACACCCTGATGCACCGGTGACGGTATAGGTGTACGTTCCTGCAGGTATCCCGCTTACCGTAAAGGCAGTTCCCGTGCCACTCACCTGTGCTCCGCCCGGATTGCGGGTGAGTATCCAGGTGCCCGTTGAAGGCAACCCGCTTATCCCGACACTGCCCGTTGATACGGCACAAGTCGGTTGAGTAACCGCGCCAATAACAGGAGCGGTAGGGGTAGCAGGCTGCGCATTGATAACAACATTCCCTGATGAGGGAGACTCACAGCCATTGGCGTCAGTCACCGTGAACGTATAGGTTCCCGGCAGCAGTCCGGTGATGGTAGCACTTGTACCCGAGCCTATTGTTGTATGGCCTCCGGGTGTGCGCGTAATAGTCCATTCACCAATGGCCGGCAGGCTGTTCAGTACTACACTTCCCGTTGGCAGAACACATGTAGGATGGGTAACAGTACCCCTGACAGGCGCTGCAGGAAGCGCGTTGACCGTCAATGTATAGGTAGCTGATGCAGCAGCACAGGGCGAACCAAGAGGATTGTCTGTTGTCACGGTGATGACAACCGTTCTTCCCGCATCACCTGATGCCGGGGTGTAGGTAAAGCTAAAGGGCGATACCCCGGAAGAGCCGGGTGAAACTGACCCCGCGCCGTTTTCAGTGATGGTGACACTGCTGGCGCTGCCTCCGAAAGTGTTGCCGGAAATGGTAACGGGGGCTATGCCACAGGTGCTGCCCATGGTTGCTGACAGTGTCAGCAGAGGCGGATTCACACAGCCGCAGTTGACAGAAAATTCGGGTGTGGTAGCAGTACACCCGGCCGTGTTGCGGACAGTGACACGGTGGTTGCCGTTGACTACATTATTGAAAACGTTGCTCTCCTGCCAGGCGCCGCTGTTAAGCCTGTACTCCAACCCCGCACCGGAAGGAGATGTGACAGTAACTATAGCATGATTGAACCCTCCCTGGCAGTTGACTGAAACAACAGGTACGGCAGGTACAGGCGGCGGGGAATTAATTGTAAACGGATTCGAAGCAGGCGATACGCATCCTGATGCACCGGTAACGGTATAGGTGTACGTTCCTGCCTCTAAACCGCTTACCGTAAAGGCAGTTCCCGTGCCGCTCACCTGTGCTCCACCCGGGTTGCGGGTGAGTATCCAGGTGCCCGTTGAAGGTAACCCGCTTATCCCGACACTGCCCGTTGATACGGCGCAAGTCGGCTGAGTAACCGCGCCAATAACAGGAGCGGTCGGGATAGCAGGTCGTGCATTTATAACGATGGCTGCTGATTCCTCAGAAGTGCAGCCGTATGAGTTTGTAACGGTAAATCTGTGAGTACCTGACGCGAGTCCTGACAGGGTCACCGTGGGAGTGGAGCCTGTAATGCCACCCGGATTGACTGTCCAGTTTCCTGCAGGCAGGCCGGTGAGCACCACGCTTCCCGTGGCTACCGCGCATGTTGGATGGGTAATCTCACCAACCCCCGGAGCAGGAGGCAGCAGGTTGACGGTGATCGCATAGCCCTGGCTCAGCGTCCCGTTGCCACAACTGTTAACGCCTCTCACAGTCAGCGTACCCGAGGTTGCAGATGCGGAAAAGTTAATTGTTACCGTATTCGTTGTTCCACTTATAGTAGCACCCTGGCCACTATACACCCATGAATATGATGTAGCGCCTGAAATGACCGGCACACTGTAGGAGACATTACTGCTGCCCCGGCAAACTGAAGGTGTTCCTGTTATTGTTCCTGCTGCTGCCGGCAGCGGATTAACGGTTATATAACCCGTTTTTGTCTCCGTATCGCTGGCTCCGTCAGTTATTGTCAGCGAGACTGTTTTTGACCCGCCGGTGTTGTAGGTAACTGTATGAGGGCCGGCAGCGGATGCCGTGGCAGGTGTTGCTCCATCACCAAAGTTCCACGCAAAAGTTGTGTTGCCTGTTGTTCCCAGGGAGGTGTTTGAAAAAACAACTGATGATCCTGCGCACAATGTTCGTGGCTCAGCAGTGAAATCAGCATTGAGTCCACAGCCCTGAAGTTCGACATAAAGACTCCTGGGGGCACCAGTACATCCTGCCGCGTTTGTCTCAGTGACTGAGACATGCCCGCTTGTGGTTCCAAAAGTGACCGTAATGCTGTTGGTACCTCCTCCCAGGGTAATATCAGCGTCATCAGGCACCGACCATACATAGTTTGATCCTGCAGTAGCGGTCACGGAATATACATTCCCCGCACTGCGGCATGGAGGTGTAGCAGGCCCGGTAACGGGTGACTGTGAAGGCAACGCGTTGACTGTTATAGGATAACCCGGGCTCTCATCGCCTTCGCAGTTACCATTGACCCCCCGAACTGTCAGGGTGCCGGAGGTGGCACTGGAATTAAATGAAATGGTAACAGTGTTGGAACTTCCTACAATGTCAGCGCCCTGACCGGTGTAATTCCATTGGTAGCTGGTAGCGCCGGCAACAGGCGGCACTGAATATGTGACATCAGCCTGCGACCGACACACTGAAGCAGGCCCCGTTATTGCAGATGGCGCAGGAGGTACGGCGTTGACAGTCAATGTATAGGTAGCTGATGCAGCAGCGCAGGGCGAACCAAGAGGATTGTCTGTTGTCACGGTGATGACAACCGTTCTTCCCGCATCACCTGATGCCGGGGTGTAGGTAAAACTAAAGGGCGATACCCCGGAAGAGCCGGGTGAAACTGATCCCGCGCCGTTTTCAGTGATGGTGACACTGCTGGCGCTGCCTCCGAAAGTGTTGCCGGAAACGGTAACCGGGTTCATGCCACAGGTGCTGCCTGAAGTTTCTGACAGTGTCAGCAGAGGCGGATTGGTGCATTCAGTAATCCCCGCCAGCGTCACCTGCGCTGTAGCCCCAACGGCAAAGACACCCGTACCACTTAAATATGTGGCATTCACATTGGTTATTACGGTTCCGCCTGAACATAGCCTGTAAGTGACGGCATGACCAACGGTATAGCCATCAATTGCCGGAGTGGTATTATCGTCTGCCGAGGCCGGCACCGGAAGGAGCGCTCCGCCCGTCAGCACCTGTGTCAGGGTAGCTCTCCCGACACATAATTCACCATCAAAGACTCCAATTTCATCACCTGGCTGCAGATTAACACCATTGACGGTTGCTCCGGTAAAATAGAAATTCATGTGATCCACACCATTGCCCTCAAACACGGGTGTAAAACACTGTGCCCCGGATTTCAGAATTACCAGAAACAATATCAGGAATAATGCAACTGTTTTTTTCATTATAGGGTACTTTTATTTATTGTTCGGATTATTGCCTTCAACTCTTTAGTTCACGATAACCAGAGATTTCGAGGATGAAAAGTCACCTGTTGCCAGCCTGTAGAAGTAAAGGCCGGCTTTGGCTCTCTGCCCTGATGCATCACGGTTATCCCATTCAATTATATGTCTGCCGGCTGATAACAGGCCATTATGGATAGTCCTGACCAGAACTCCGGATGAGTTAAACAATTCAAGCCGGATGTGGTTATCACCGGCAAGCTCTATTGGAAATGTGGTCATATCAGTTGAAGGATTGGGATATGCATCTCCCAGGAATGCCTCAGTAAGAGATGGGAATGAATTAATTACTGCGGTACCATTTTTGACAAATATTATGGGAGTTCCATCATGACCCTTTACTGATTCAAGGAACAACTCAGCATTGCTTTCGGCGCGCCACACTTTTAAACTCACCCTGTTCCCTTCAATATAACCATCCCTCTCAACGGTTACAGGATCATCCAGTGATACCGGTATTGAGATAAACTCCTGGTCATGACCTCCGGCAATACCAACACCTACACATGTTTCCCCGTCAAACACTCCAATCTCGTCTCCCTCCTTCAATCTGAGGTTGCCGGCTGCTTCTGAAGAGATATACAGATTCATATGATCCAGTCCGTTTCCGGTATGGGAAGGAACAAAATGGATTACTGCGGCTGATGCATCTGCGCTTTTCAATCCTCCTCCCGAGCCATCTGTCAGGGTCAGGGTAGTGTTTGAATTCGTCCTTACTTTATATCCTTCACCGGGCAAAAGGTTTGTTATATTATCAATCCAACCATAACCGGAAAGGTATTCAATTGCCATGCCAGCCTCATTCTGAACCTTAACGAGTGTTCCCTCATCAATCAGAGGTTCAAATGCATCCATTGCCGGCTGACTGTTCATGAAGCAATAACTGATTATATTCCAGCCATTTGTCAGTGGAATATCAATGGGTGAACTGACAGGTCTGCCATGTATACTCAGTGAGGTGGTTGCGTTAACCCTGATCTTATACCCTTCGGTAGGCCTTATATCTCCAATGAAGTTGTACCACTGATTCCCCAGGTACTCAAGAGCGGATCCGGCTTCGTCCTGAATTTTCACCAGCCTTCCGGCATCAATGAGTGGCTGAACCACTGAGAGCATAGAGGGGTTATCAGGAATCACCGATGACGAAAATATGTTCCAGCCCGAGGAGATATTTATTGTATGAGTCAGCGGGCTAACGGCAGAAAGATTAAGATAGGCCGTTGCTCCAACTAAGAATACCCCATCTCCCGAGATATAGTCAGCGGTTGTATAGTGATGGATTTCATCCTCACTTGCATCCCAGATTCTGTACGTTGCACTGTTTCCGGGTGTATATCCGTCAATTTCAGGTGTATATTCATCATCGCGTGATACAGTGACAGGCAGGGGGTTTGACCCTGTGAGAACCTCCGTCACTCCTCCCACGCCAACGCATATTTCACCATCAAAGACAGCAATCATGTCACCGGGCTGAAGGTTTGTACCATCAAGAGTTGCAGTTGCAATGTAGAAATTCATGTGATCAGCTCCGTTGCCAGGCCACCATGGCGGTATGAATGAAGCAGGCAGGTTATTGACTGTCACAACTACACTGTTGCTGTTACTGCAGCCCGTTGCCGTTACAGTCTCGGTTACTGTGTAGGTGGTTGTTGTTGAAGGAGTAACGATAGGGTCAGCTTCGCTGGAAGTGAAACCGGACGGGTCTGATGTCCACGCATATATGCTGCCGCTGTTTGCATCTGAACCAATCCTTGTGCTCTGACCCTCGAAAATAGTCCGGTCTGTTCCGGCATTTGCTGCCGGGAGGGCATTTACCACCACTGTCATTATTGCTGTTGATGCGCACTGTCCGGGATTAGGAGTAAAGAGATAATCAGAAGAGCCGGCCTCAGAGGTGTTTATAACTGATGGCTCCCAGGTACCGGAAACTCCTTCTTCAGAAGTAGCCGGTAATGTGGCAGGAATTTCACCCCGGCAATATGGTCCTGTTGTAATGAAGGTTGGCGTGACCCTGGAATTTACTGTGGCATCGGTGGTTGCAGTTCCTGTACATCCTGATGCATCGGTAACAGTCAGTGAATAGGTGCCTGACATGTCAACTGAAGCTGTGTTTGATACAGTCACATTTTGAGCCGTGGATGCAAACCCGTCGGGACCTGACCAAAGATATTCCGTCATACCATCAGGACCTCCTGTTAATGTTAACGGTGTACCCTCACATACCGGGCTGTTATTCGAAGCTGTCGCCACCGGTGAAGCATTTATGGTGAGAGTTGTATTATCAGTACCTGTTACTCCGTAGTTGTCTGTTACAGTCAGGCGGATCTGATGCACCCCTGCTCCGAGACCGTAACCGGTAAGCATTGCATGGGTCAGGGTCAGTGATACCCCTTCAAGGTCATCAATGCCATCATTATCAATATCCCATCCATATGAAGCAATTATATCCCCGCAGGCAGCATCAGGGTCGTAGGAACTGCTGCCTGTCAGGCTAACTGAAGAGCCAGAGCAGGTTTGATAGGGTCCTCCTGCCTGAGCTACCGGAGGAGTGTCAATAAAGACCGTAAAACTGCAGATGTCAGTTGTTGAGCAGGAATTTTGTGCAACAATTTCAACCTGAGTATTACCCAGATTAAACGAAGATCCGCTCCCGGTACCGCTTCCGCTACCCGTCGTTGCGCCACTAAAACTATAGGTCAGAGCAGGCTCGGGTGATCCTGTGACGCTCACTAATGATGAATAATCAACCACTGCTGAACAGAGACCCGCGTCAGCTGACTGAATGATTGTGGCAGTCGGGCAAGACTCAAAAGATGGGACAGACCCATCAACCGTAATGTAATCTGTTTTGGTTTCTTCGTCTGTCCCTGCCTCATCAGTAACCGAGAGGGTAACTGTCACGGAACCTGCTGTTGAATAATAAACTACATGAGGCCCCTCTCCGGTTGCAGTTGCCGGCATTGCACCATTTCCGAAATTCCATGCGTATGTTGCTTCACCTGAAATATTTTGCGTCAGGTCTGTAAATGTTACAGTGGTACCGGCACATACTGCAGTCATATCTGCACTGAAATCTACAACTGGCTGCGCCAACAGACCCAATGAAGAAACAAGGAATAATCCGCACGGAATAATTACTTTTAAAAACACTCTTCTGCAGAGCACCCTGCAGCCTGGCACAATACTTTTCATTTTTACTGCAATTTCACTGATTCATTTTTAATATCAAGTCATAAGCATCATACCCTGCATAAACTTTCCGAAGTCCTTGTAAGGCATGAAAAGAGAGAACCCGGAACATTACTCCGGTCTTATTGTCGCAACCCTTAACCAATTGCCTTTCTTGTTGTTAACAAGTCGGCTGATTGTGGTTTTAATACACCCTGTTCTCGTCAGTCACAGTGACAATCCCTTCCGGATGAGCCGTAAAAAAGAGAACCCGGCTCGTGAACAGGGCCGGGCATATTATATTCACACAGTGCAAGATAATTAATCCGGAGCAGATAGCACCGGGCAATCCTTTCGGAATAAAAACTATGCTCAGCCGTCAAGAAAACAACTTTAAAATTAATAATAAAGAAACAGACAAAGAAACCCTATTTGACCAAAAGGGGTTCTCATTGGATAAAAAGAACCCTTTCTTCGACTAATCTTACAGGCTGCCATACATTTCATGCCTTTGACAACTTTTTACTTTTTATTCAACACTCTTGCATTTTCAATTCCCGGTTACTAATTTTATCCTCACCTGGCACGCAGAAGTGCCTGTTACTATAAGGTGCTTTAAATCACAGTACTACAGTCATGACGAAAGGTCTCGTAACAAAGAAGGACAAAAAGAAAGAGCCTACAAAGAGTCTGAAAGAGAAGCGTAAAGAGAAAAAGGAAAAAAGGAACGCAAAATAAGAGCCTGATCTCGTCTCTTTCACTGTTCCGCCGAAGCGGGAAAATTCAGGCATGCCCACTCCGGGTGGTATTTTCCCCCGGTCACCGTTTTGAAGCCCCATTGCGCAGAGGAGTGGTGTTTCTTTATTAATGAACGGACCATTATTATTGTGTCACGGCACAATAATCGTCCTGATTTTAAGGTTGATTAAGTACATTTGTTTTAACTTAATGCCCCGGCCGAATTCCATTTTCAGAAACCCGATGAAAAAGAAGAACAATAAGTCACCGTTCCCATGGAACTCCGTGAGCGTTATTCTTTTCACCGCCGCAGTCCTTACAACCATAATCATTGCCTACTCGGAAGGTCAGAAGAAAAGACTGCTTAGCGATGCCGTCACTGAAATGGAAGCCATAGCCAACGTGAAATCAATACAGGTGTCTGACTGGAAAAAAGAGCACCTCAATGACGCAACACTGATCCATGAGAATGTCACGCTGGTAGAGCATATTGACGCTATGTTCATCAAGGAAAACTCCATCCGTGAAAAGTCAAGACTAAACCAGCTGCTAACCACCCTTATTGAAAACTACGACTTCAGAGGTGCAGTAATGCTTGACGCGGGAGGAAACCCCGGAATAGCTGTTCCGCCTGAAGAAGCGGTGATGGGAGAATACCTCAGGAGCACTGTCACCAAAGTCATTTCCAATCCGGTCATTTCCTTGTCTGATTTGCATATGGCGAAAGTGATCGATTACCTTCACCTCGACCTGCTCATCCCGATGAGGATGCCCTACGAGGGCGACACGGTGCTTGCCGGCGTGCTGGTCCTGAGAATAGATCCGGAAAAAGAACTGTTTCCGATGCTCTCAACCTGGCCGACACCGGGAAGCACCTCGGAGTGTATATTGTTCCGTTTTGAGGGTGACTCAGTAATCTACCTCAACGGCTCACACCTTGCAGGACATGACAAAGCTGTCACCTTCGCGGCCGGTCCGATGGAACTGAGCGTCATGAATCCGGAAACAGACGCAAATGAAGCTAGCGTTTACACTGATTATACAGGCACTGAAGTGGTCGCTTCAGTCAGGAAAGTACCCGAAACCAACTGGTACATCATCGCCAAGAAGGAAACCTCGGAGATACTGGCCAGGTCAATACGCGAAGTAACCATGCTCTGGATGATCATGGGTATAGTTTACATTGTCCTTGCCATCATGGCCTGGCTGATTATAAAATCAACCAAAGCCCGCTACCTCCGTGAAAGACAGCAGGAAGAACTGAACCGGCAGGCAATCATGAAACACTTCGATTTCGTAATGAAATACGGAAATGATATCATCCTTCTGATTGACAGCGAGATGAACATTGTCGAAGCAAATGAACGGGCCGTCGCCACTTATGGCTATCCGCGCGAGCAACTTATTGGCATGAATATATCTGACATCCGTACCCCGGACGAGGCACCGCTGTTGTCAGAACAGGTCAGAAATCTCCATGAGGCAGGCTCATCATATATCGAAACCGTTCACCTGCGTCGCGACGGAAGCATGTTTCCAATCGAGATCAGCGCCTATACCGTTGAGGTAGAAGGGAAAAGATTCTTCCAGAGCATCGGCCGTGACATAACTGACCGTAAACGCGCTGAAGAGGAGATGCTCGAGAGCAACAAAAAACTCAGCACCATCATCAATAACCTCCGCGGAGTGGTTTTCCGCTGCAACAACGACCATGACTGGACCATGCAGTACATCAGCGACGGCATCTACGAACTGGCCGGTTACCTGCCCAATGAATTCATTGACAATAAAATAAGAACTTTCAGGTCGATAATTGATCCGGAAGATGTGGAGGTAGTCCGGAATACTATCCTCGAAGCTCTGGAGACCGGGTACCTTTATACCATAGAATACAGGATCATTACCTCATCGGGAAGCAGAAAATGGGTTTGGGAGCGCGGACGGGGCTATTACGAAAGTGACAGGCTGGTGGCCCTCGAAGGCTTCATTTCAGACATAACCGAACGGAAGCTGATAGAGGAGGAACTCATCAGGGCCAAGGAAAAGGCGGAACAGAGTGACAGGCTGAAGACGGCATTCCTGCACAACATCTCGCACGAGATCCGTACCCCGATGAACGCCATCGTCGGATTCACAACTCTGCTTGACTCTCCTGACACCACGGATGATTCACGCAGGCAATATATTGATATAATCTATCAGTCGAGCAACCAACTGCTCTCAATCATCACTGACATCGTAGATATCTCCAATATCGAGACTGGTCTGGTAAAGATCAGCCGGTCAACCGTCAACATAAACCAGCTGATCAGGAGACTCCATAACCAGTATCTGATGAGAGCCCAGGGCCAGGGCCTGGTGCTCAACTTTACCACACACCTTGATGACCAGGATGCACAGGTGGTGACAGATGAAACAAAGGTGATCCAGATTTTTTCCAACCTGCTCAACAATGCACTGAGATTCACCAAAAGCGGAAGGATAGAGCTGGGATACGTGATCAGGGGTGAGATGGTAGAATTCTTTGTGTCTGACACAGGTATAGGTATAGCTCCGGAGTTCCGGGAGAAGATCTTTGACAGATTCTTCCAGGTTGAGGGTCCAAGTTCGAAACAGTACAGCGGAACCGGCCTCGGTCTGAGTATTTCGAAGGCATACGTCGAGCTTCTTGGCGGGTCAATATGGCTATTCTCAACTCCGGGAAAAGGATCGCTGTTCTGCTTCTCCATTCCTTTCGCAAAGCCGTCGGAGCCTGTGGTTCAGGCCAGGAAATCCTCACACAAGTAAGTCACAGGCTGTAACCTGGAAGGTGATACCGGAGGGAGCGGCACCGGCCATCAGAACCGGCCCCGGCTTGAGCATTTCAGCGGAACCGGCCCCGGTGGTTGGCAAACAGAACAAACAAGGAGAAAAGCCACAGGCTACTGCCTGGAAGATGAAGCCGGGGAAAACAGACTATTCCGTCTCTCCCTCCTTTTTAATCTGAATCGCCAGCTCTTCCAGCTGCTCCTCCTTTATTGCAGCCGGGGTGTCAATCATCACGTCGCGGGCCTGGTTGTTTTTCGGGAAGGCAATGTAATCACGAATGGTATCAGAGCCACCCATAATTGCCGTCCACCTGTCAAACCCGAATGCAATCCCTCCGTGAGGCGGAGCGCCGTAACGGAAGGCATTGAGCAGGAAGCCGAACTGTCTCTGTGCCTCCTCGGCAGTGAAGCCAAGAGTCCGGAACATGAGCGACTGCGTTTCCGGGTCGTGTATACGTATCGAGCCCCCTCCTATCTCCGTTCCGTTAATTACCAGGTCATACGCGTTGGCACGCACCCTCAGGGGATCACTCTCCATATAGCGGATATCCTCCGGCTTCGGCGCGGTAAACGGGTGATGCTTCGCGTAAAAGCGCTGCGTCTCATCATCCCACTCCAGCAGCGGAAAATCGACCACCCACAGGGGAGCATAGATTGAGCTGTCGCGAAGGCCGAGACGCCTGCCCATCTCAAGGCGAAGCTCACCAAGGGCAGAAAGTGTTTTTTCCCCCGGGCCGGCCATCATAAGTATCAGGTCGCCGGCATCCGAACCGGTCATCAGCGCTATGTTTGCAAGGTCATTAGCGCTATAGTATTTGTCGGCCGACGATTTCACCGTTCCGTCTGCCTCAACCTTTGCCCAGACAACTCCCTTTGCCCCTATCTGCGGACGCCTGACAAACTCAGTCAGTTCATCAAGCTGTTTGCGTGACCAGCCTGCACAACCCGGTGCGGAAACAGCCCCCACATAGTCAGCAGATTCAAAAGGCGGGAAATTACGACCCTTTACCTTCTCAGTAATCTCAGTAATGTGCATGCCGAACCTGATATCCGGCTTGTCACTGCCATACCGGCTCATGGCCTCATCAAACGTTAACCGAGGGAAAGGCCCGTGAAACTCCATCCCTTTTATCTCGTGGAAAAGATGGCGGGCAAGCCCTTCAAACATATTCAGGATATCATCCTGATGGACGAATGACATCTCGCAGTCAATCTGGGTGAATTCCGGCTGCCGGTCTGCACGCAGATCCTCATCACGGAAGCATTTTACAATCTGGAAATACTTGTCGAATCCGGCCACCATCAGCAACTGTTTGAATGTCTGCGGACTCTGGGGAAGCGCATAAAACTCTCCGTGGTGCAGCCTTGAAGGCACGACAAAATCGCGTGCCCCCTCGGGGGTTGATTTGATGAGCACCGGTGTCTCCACCTCAATGAATCCCTGGCCGTCAAGGTACCTGCGTACTTCCTGAGCCATTTTATGCCTGAGGATGATGTTCGAGCGCACGTTCTGCCTTCGCAGGTCAAGGTACCTGTATTTCATCCTCAGCTCGTCACCACCGTCGGTGTTCTCCTCGATCGTGAAGGGCGGGATGTCAGATGTATTGAGCACTTCGATCTGCTCAACAATTATCTCTATTTCGCCCGTAGGGATCTTCAGGTTTTTATTGCTTCGCTCAGCGACAATGCCTTCAGCCCGGATCACAAACTCTCGCCCAAATTTACGGGCTTTCATGCAAAGGTCTGCATCGGTCTCCATGTTAAAGACCAGCTGGGTGATACCGTACCTGTCGCGCAGGTCAGTAAACGTCATTCCCCCGAGGTCTCTTGAGCGCTGTACCCATCCGGCCAGAGCGACCTTTTCTCCCCTGTTGGCCAGTGAAAGCTCACCGCAAGTATGTGTCCTGTACATATCAGTTATCTTGAGGAGACAAAAATAAAGCATTCCGGTAACAAACAGTAATAACTTTCTTCTGACTTGTCACTCATTTTGCCTAAAATTGCAGTAGTTTAAAAGCGGTTCCGACAGCAATGACCACTTCACTGAAGACACGAACTGCAAGGCTTTCAGTCATATCGAACAGCCTGCTTATAGTGATGAAACTAGCTGCAGGGATTATTTCCGGTTCGGTCAGCATCATTTCCGAGGCCATCCATTCTTCCCTGGACCTGGTGGCAGCCATTATTGCATTTTTCGCAGTAAAGATATCGGGGACACCTGCTGATGAGAGACATCCCTTTGGCCACGGCAAGGTGGAGAATGTCTCCGGCGTGATTGAGGCACTGTTGATTTTTGCCGCCTCGGCATGGATTATCTATGAGGCCATTGACAGGTTTGTGCATCCCGGGGAGACGGGGGCGCTGGGCCTGGGTGTGCTGGTGATGGCTGTCTCTGCTGTTGTCAACATCATTGTCTCCAGGCACCTCTACAAGGTTGCCCGGCAGACTGACTCCGTTGCCCTGGAAGCTGACGCCCTGCATCTCAAAACTGATGTAATCACATCTGCCGGTGTGGCGCTTGGACTGGTGCTGATCTGGCTGACAGACTGGCATGTGCTTGACCCCATCATCGCCCTGGTCGTGGCCGTAATAATAATATATGAATCATGGATGCTTCTCAGAAAAGCTTTTTTTCCGCTCCTTGACACATCCCTCTCACCGTCTGAGATGAAGAAACTGACAGAGATACTTGACGAGATGCAGGTCAGCTACCATGACCTGAAGACAAGGAGTGCCGGCCACCAGAGGTTTGTTGAGTTCCACTTTGATGTGCCGGCTCACGATACGATTGAAACCATCCACCGTCAGTGTGACCTGATAGAGGAGCGCCTGAAGCGCGAATTCACGGATATTGAAGTGATCATCCATCCTGAACCGACACATTAATAACGCTGCAATTCCCCGTAAGCTGAAGAGAGAATATCACCATGGAACACGGAAGCGACGAGTATTACATGAAGATGGCGCTTGCCGAAGCCGAAAAGGCTGCTGCCCGTAATGAGGTACCCGTGGGGGCAGTGGTAGTTGCCGGAGGAACAGTGATTGCCCGTGCCCACAACCTTACGGAGACACTCAATGATCCCACCGCCCATGCTGAGATGCAGGCCATCACAGCTGCTACTTCTTACCTTGGGGGTAAATACCTCACCGGCTGTACCGTTTACGTCACCATTGAGCCATGCATCATGTGCGCCGGTGCGTTGGCCTGGAGTCAGGTCTCTGTACTGGTCTGGGGTGCCGCAGATCCAAAAAAGGGCTATACTGCCACAGGCGCCGCACTGTTGCATCCGAAGACAGTGGTGCGCTCCGGCGTGCTTGGCCGGGAGTGCTCGGAGATGATGAAAACTTTCTTCAGGAAAAAGAGAAAGTGATAGCAGACCCCGGATGATGAGCTTATCAATGATCCCAATGGGGGAAATGCCGCATGCAAAGTGATAGCAGGCTCCGGATGATGAGCGAATCAGTGCATGCCAGCCGGAAAAACCATGTCATCTGCCGTACAAAAATGGCAATTATGCACTACTACAGGCAATCTTGTTACATGCCAGCAGAAAAGACAATGCCGCCTGCCGGACATAAAAGGCTATTATGCACTATCACACAGGCTATCTTGTTGCCTGTCGCACATGAAGAATCTGAAAAAATTCATAGGTTTGCTTAAAACGAACTGATCATGACCATTGACAACGGCAAAAAAATTGTTTCGCTGAGGCTGACCGGCTTTATCGCAACTGTGATCTATGTGCTTTACATCTTCATCGCATATTTTCCGAAGGTATTCAAACATGTAATGACAGAAAGAAGCCTTACAACAATGACAATTGTGGTAACGGTGGCATACCTGTTTTTGCTCCTGCTGCCTGCCATAATGAAATACAGGTATATCTTCTTTTCAGCTGACGAGCGGACGATCACCCTTCGCTGGTACAAGACCGGGCTGATACCCGGCGAGAGCATGAGTATTGAGATACCCGTAAACAGATATGCCGGTTATGAGATAACCAGGCAAGCCATGGGGCTGGTCCATTATCTGACACTCTTCCAGCAGGTACAGGGAAGGAAAGCATCTTACCCGCCTGTCAGCATCACGGCACTGAGCGGTGCCCAGAGAAGGGAAATCGAAAAGACCCTTAAAGGCTATAGATCAGTTGGTTAGTTGCGGCAAAATAAAACATGAGCAAAGTCATTTTTCATGACTGCAGGTTCAATGACCTTTGTGAATTAATCTGGTCTTTCTTGTAAAATCATAAACCATAAAACACTATAAAATGAAAGTAAAAGAGATTTTGGCTGACCTTGAGAAGAAGCATCCCGGCGAACCCGAGTATCATCAGGCAGTCAAGGAGGTCCTTGAATCTATCGAGGATGTGTACAATGAGAACCCGCGATTTGCAAAGGCAGGTGTTCTTCAAAGGCTGGTTGAGCCTGACCGTATTTTCACCTTCAAGGTGCCCTGGATGGATGATCAGGGTAATGTCCACGTCAACATTGGTTACAGGGTACAGTATAACGGAGCCATTGGGCCATACAAGGGTGGTATTCGTTTCCATCCTACGGTGAACCTTTCAATCCTCAAATTCCTGGGCTTCGAGCAGATCTTCAAGAACTCCCTGACCTCACTCCCGATGGGTGGCGGCAAGGGCGGAGCAGACTTCGATCCCAGGGGCAAGTCAGAGAACGAGGTGATGCGTTTCTGCCAGTCGTTCATGCTTGAACTGTGGAAGCACATCGGTCCTGAGACAGACGTCCCCGCAGGTGATATAGGTGTTGGCGCTCGCGAGGTTGGTTTCATGTACGGCATGTACAAGAAACTGGTTAATGAGCACACCGGTGTTTTTACCGGCAAGGGTCTGAACTGGGGCGGCTCACTCATCCGTCCTGAAGCAACAGGCTTCGGTGCTGTCTACTTTGTTAAGGAGATGCTGGACACGGTCAATGACTCATTAAAGGGCAAGACAGTGGCAATATCCGGTTTCGGCAACGTGGCATGGGGTGCAACCCTTAAGGCCACCCAGCTTGGTGCCAAAGTTGTTACAATCTCCGGGCCTGATGGTTATGTTTATGACCCGGCAGGTCTCAGCGGCGAGAAGATTGACTACATGCTTGAACTGAGAGCATCCAACCAGGATATAGTTGAGCCTTATGCGAAGAAGTTCGCCGGCTCGAAGTTCGTAAAAGGCAAGAAGCCATGGGAGGTCAAGGTTGACATCGCCATGCCATGTGCAACACAGAACGAGCTTAACGGTGAAGATGCCAAGGCCCTGGTTGCCAATAAAGTACAGCTTGTTGCCGAGGTGTCTAACATGGGTTGTACGCCTGAAGCTATTGCAGAATTCCAGAAGAACAAAGTACACTTCGCTCCAGGTAAGGCAGTTAACGCAGGAGGTGTAGCCACCTCAGGCCTTGAGATGACGCAGAACTCAATGAAGCTCAACTGGAACAAGGAAGAGGTTGACGAGAAGCTGCATACCATCATGGTCAATATCCATGCTGCATGTGTCAAAAACGGCAGGCGCGAGGATGGATATATCGATTATGTGAAGGGTGCCAACATAGCAGGATTCCTGAAGGTTGCCAACGCGATGGTTGACCAGGGGTTGGTGTAATGATAATGTGATGACATGATAACGCCAGGTCTGAGACCTGGCGTTACATGTATACTAGGGCATGTATCTGCCATACATATAGGTAGCGCCAGGTCTGAGACCTGACGCTACGTGCATGTAGGGTATATATCTGCCATGCATGGGGTAACGCCATGTCTCAGACCTGACGGTGCGTGCATATAGGGCATGTATCTGCCATATCATTATCCCCGCAACCGGTAAACATTTCCCGGGCAAAGGATTATCATCCCGGCAAGCTCCATCTGAAGCAGTGTGGGCGACAGCTTGTAAACAGGAATATCAATCAACCGGGCAAGCATGTCAATGGTCATACCGCCTTCACTCTTCAGTGCCTCGCAGATATTTTTCTCATTATCCGTAAGGTTGGTGAAGAGCATCGTCTGAGCCGGTGCTGACAGGGATGCCGGCTTCCAGCCGAGGAGGTATTCAATGTGAGCGCTCTTCTCCACCAGTGCGGCTTTATTGCACCTGATCAGCGAGTTGCAGCCAGCTGACCATTCATCTCCCGGCCTGCCGGGAACCGCCATCACGTCACGGTTATATGAAGCTGCAATGTCAGCTGTGATGAGCGCTCCTCCCTTTATCCCTGACTCAATGATCAGGGTGGCGTCAGAGATACCCGCAATTATGCGGTTGCGCCTGATGAAGTTGTTACGCTCCGGCAACGTTGGTGAGGAGAAGTCCGTGACATGCCCGCCCTTTTCGAGCATTGCTTTGGCCACGCCGGCATGAACCGACGGGTAGACTGTCTTCAGTCCGTGACCCAGTACTGCAACTGTAGGCAGTCCGGCCGCCAGGGCAGCCCTGTGTGCAGTGATGTCAATCCCGTAAGCGAGGCCGCTGACAATCAGCAATCCGGGGAAGTGCTCTGCCAGCCCGGAAACGATTTTTTGGCACAGCCTGCGGCCGTTCTCAGTGGCATGTCGTGTGCCTACCACGCTGAGTATCATCGGTGAGTCAAGATCAGCGTTGCCCCGGAAATAAAAGGTCACGGGAGAGTCTTCACACTGTCTGAGCCTCACAGGGTAATCATCGTCAAGGTAGAAGTAAACCCTGATATTGTTCCTGGTGACAAATTCTGCTTCCCGTTCGGCGGCGGGAAGATACCCGTGACCGGCAATGGCGGATGCAAGCCCCTCGCCTATTCCCGGGATCCTGGTCAGACTGCGGAATGACTCCCTGAAGACGGCTTCCACACCCCCGGCGTATGAAACCAGCCTGCGGGCGGTAATGTCGCCCACACCGGGAATCATGCCAAGAGCAATTTTGTAAACAAGTGGCATCAATGACATTATGCAGTGCTTTAGCGAGACAGCTCTAAGTTAGGAAAATTTCTGTTCGGCCGCTCGTTGAAGGTAAAGAATTGCAGAATGCTGGTTCCACATCCACTGCTCCGGTGGCTACGATTGCAGAATACTGGCTCCGCATCCGTCGCTTAGAGGCCCCGAGTGCAGAAAACTGGCTCCACATTCACCGCAGCAGAGTTCCCGGGAGCCCTATAGCAGAATGCAGGTTTCACATTCACCGCCCCGGAACCCCTGAGGGCCACAGATAGTATTATATAATTCTTACACCTCTGCAAGGTGAGGCAATTGTCTGAAAAAAATTACTTTTGTCACATGGAGCTAATTGACACCCATAATCATATATACCTTCCCGAATTTGACGAAGACCGCAATGAAGTGATACAGAAATCCCTGGCCGCAGGGGTGCTGAAAATCATGATGCCGAATATTGATTCTTCATCAATTGCGCCCATGCTCGATTGCGAAAAGCAGTTTCCAGGCATCTGCCTGCCGATGATGGCTCTCCACCCCACATCAGTGAAAGAGAATTTCCGGGCAGAGCTCGATGTGGTTGAAAAAGCCCTGAAGGAGCATAAATACTATGGAATCGGCGAAACCGGCATTGATCTTTACTGGGACAAGACATTTCTGAATGAACAGGTGATCTCCTTCAGGAGGCACCTCGAACTGGCCGAAGAGTACGGGCTGCCTGTGGTTATCCATGCACGTGAGTCACTTGATTTGATTATTAATGAGTTATATGACTTCGGGCCCGAAAGGGTCAAGGGAGTATTTCACGCTTTTCCGGGCAATGCTGCCGATGCGCAAAGAGTAACCGGGATGGGATTCATGATAGGCATCGGGGGAGTGGTGACCTTTAAGAACGGACGGCAGGCCGAGGCAGCCATCGAAGCCGGTGTGGGCAACATTGTGCTTGAAACCGATGCCCCTTACCTTGCGCCTGTCCCGCACCGCGGGAAAAGAAACGAAGCTTCCTTCCTGACTTATGTGATTGACAGGCTTTCTACGATACTTTCCCTTTCACCGGAGGCTATTGCCAGGCGAACAACGGAAAATGCAAGGAGACTCTTTAACCTGTAAATGATGGAAAAAAACAGATCCATACTGATTATTTATACCGGGGGCACCATAGGAATGGTGAATGATCCCGTATCAGGAACACTGGTGCCAATCGATTTCAGGCACATATCCAATCAGGTACCCGAGCTGCGCCGTTTCGGATTCAGCCTTGAGACAATTACCTTCGACCCGGTGATCGATTCATCGGAGGTCAGCCCCGATACCTGGGTCCACATTGCGAAAACCATTGAAGAAAACTATGCCAGGTTCGACGGCTTCGTGGTGCTTCACGGAACAGACACAATGTCCTATTCAGCCTCAGCTCTCAGCTTCATGCTTCAGGGACTTGAAAAGCCTGTTATCTTCACCGGTTCCCAGCTGCCGATAGGTGTCCTGCGCACTGATGGCAAGGAAAATCTTCTGACTGCCATAGAGATAGCAGCAGCTACGGGAGATGGCCTGCCGATGGTGCCGGAGGTGTGTATCTTTTTTGGTGCCAGGCTGTTTCGTGGCAACAGGACAATCAAGTACAGTGCCGAGCATTTCAATGCCTTCGCCTCACCCAACCTGCCACCTCTTGCAGAGGCAGGGCTGCAGATACGCTATAACAGGAGCATTATCAGGCATCCTACGGTTCGCAGGCCTTTGATGGTTTCAGAGAATATTGAGACGGCTGTTGCTGTGCTGAGGCTATTCCCCGGTATCAGGCAGGAAACAGTGCATACCCTGCTGACACAGGCCGGCCTGAAGGGTATCATTCTTGAGACTTACGGTACGGGCAATGCTCCTATGTCAGGTTGGTTCCTGGATGAATTGCGGTCATTCATCTCCGGAGGAGGAATTGTGCTGAACGTTACACAATGTCAGGCCGGCAGTGTGGAGATGGGCCTGTACAAGACCTCGGCAGGACTGATCAGTGCCGGCGTGATCAGCGGACGCGACCTCACAACCGAGGCTGCCGTGACAAAGATGATGGTTCTGCTTGGCAGAGGGTTACCGGAAGGAAAGGTCAGCAATCTCCTCTCCATGTCTATTTGCGGTGAGATAAGCTGAGGACAGCAGCATACGGCAGAATCTGCCGGTGCATTGCGGGCACAGGCCTGATATGCCGGAAGCGAATTGAAGTGACCCGGATGTCATCGTAAAAATTTTTGTAAATTGCGCCGTTTTTGGAGAGATGCAGGAGTGGCTGAACTGGCTCGCCTGGAAAGCGAGTATACCTCAAAAGGGTATCGGGGGTTCGAATCCCCCTCTCTCCGCTGAAAGAATCAGGAAGTAGCAACAACCCACCATCGCCGCTCAGACAGTCACCTCTAAAACTGAGATCAAAATGTTTACCTTTTATCGGAAAAAGTAAGCTCGTTCAGGAGATTGTCACTATTATTGCTTATTATTGTATAATTCGTTTATTGCTAAGGCTAAAATATAATAACTATGAATGCTCAGCATGGTCAATTGAATATATCACTTAGTTTCAAGCAGGTCGTTGATATAGTAAAGCAATTGTCTCCTTCCGAAAAACAGATGCTTAGTGAAGTTTTATGGATGGAACAAGACATTGACGATATTGTAATACCGGAAGAACACAAACAAATAGTGCGGGAACGGATAAAAAAATATGAAAATAGTCCTGACAGCTATCTTTCATGGAATGACATTGAACGTAAAATGTCTGCCCGCGAATGAAATTCACGGTAGAATACAACCCCGGTTTCTTTAATGACATTGCTCAGGCTATTGACTGGTATAATGAAAAACAAGCCGGTCTGGGCGACAGGCTGCTTAACAATATCAAGAAACAAACGACAAAACTCTCAACTACTGCCCTGCATTTTGCCGTAAAATATGACGATGTCCGGTGCATGTGTATTGAAAAATTCCCGTATCTGGTACATTACCGTGTAAACGAGCAAACGAAAACGGTTAAAGTAGAAGCCCTGTTCCACATAAGCCGTATCAGATTAATTCAAATCAACACCGATTCATTTATGCTCAAAAATAAATCGCTCACTAAGTCGATTAGTAATCGTTTTAGTAAACTCATGTGCCCCTAAGTTATTCAAATGTAATTCATCCTTGAAATATTCTGGTCTTAAAAACAATGTGTCATTTACATAATTCCAAAATTCTGCATTATGATTTATCGCTATTTCATTAAGAATGGGAATAATCGTTTTTTGATTTGGCATGCTATAACTCGGAGATTGGATAAAAACAAGCATGATGTTCTGTTTCTCGCAATCAGATGCAATTGCATTCAAAGCCTTTATCTTATTTGTATCCAATTCAAAACCGTTGGACTGTCCATGTTTAATAGTGGTATCATTCAGTTCTCCGTATAAGGGTCGATATCCCTTAGATTTATTAATGTCTTCAGTCCTAATGTTGCCTTCCACAATTGCCAGGAGTTTGGAATTGAATGGATAAACCTCACTGATCAGTTTTAGTTTTTCAAATTTACTTCTCAAAATGACAACATCTCTAATTTCTGGTTTATTCTTATAATATGGAAGAAGACAATCTAATTCATCATAGCCCCATGTTCCAACAAAAAGTTCATCCGGAATAATATCAAATAATATTATTGGGGGAGTATATCGTTTAACCAATGATTTATAAAAGGCATAACAACTTAACAAGAAATTGGCATCCATTCCTGTATTAAAGCAACTCATGTGTAAACCATCTTCTATTATCTGTGGATTGTAATGATGGTTTGCTCGTGAAGATCCTAGAATTATTACATCTGCTTTTGTACTGTCCAGGGAATATGTTAATTGATAAGTTATTCCGTATTCAGATTTAAAATAAAAATGGCGTAGAACTTTACCTAATACCTGATCAAGGATAAAGATCAGAGCTATAAATATAAAAGCATGTGCAGTAAACCGAATGTATTTATTCTCCATCGTCAGCATACTAATTTAGTCAAAACTGAAAATAAATAAACTGGCCTCCATCAAAAACACCTATGAGTAGAATAATCATAGTCAATGCCGCATATGCTAAATGTTCAACAAGCCAGTGTTTTGTTTTGAATGGCAGATAGCCTGACTGGCTAAACTCGATTTTTGCCTCTAAATAATATAAAAGAACTAAACCGACCAGACTAAAAACCATTGTTCTCCTATCGATGAACAATGGACCTTCCAGATCTAAAATGCTTTCTATAATATTAAGAGCATCACGAGTAGTATCAGCCCTAAAGAATATCCAGGTGAATGACACAAGGAGGAATGTGATTATAATCCCATATACTCTATACAATTTTGATTTCTTTGATATGTCTAGTTTCTTTCGAATGTTTTTTTGAAGACTAAGAGACCAATTGGCTATTGTTAAGTAAATACCAAATAGTAATCCCCAAATCAGGAAATTAAGCCCTTCGCCATGCCAAAGGCCGCAAATTGAGAAAGTGATTATAGTGGCAAGCATGAAAATCCATTTCTCTATTGGTAGTCCGAAATATTTGGTATTTTTTATCTTTCCTGTAAAGAAGACGGCGATAGGCAAAAACAGGTAATCTCTGAGCCAAACAGAAAGGGTTATATGCCAACGATTCCAAAACTCTTTGATCGAGTCAGCAAAATATGGTCTGTTAAAGTTATTAGTGAGGTTAAAACCAAGAACTTTTGCAGAACCCACGGCAATATCTGTATAACCAGAAAAATCAGCATATATCTGGAAAGAATAGAAAATCGTCGCAAGAAGTAAAGAAGCCCCACTATGTTGCTCGTAGTTATTGTAAACTGCGTCAACATATATCGCTAGTCTATCTGCAACAACAAGTTTTTTAAAATACCCCCAAAGCATTAACTTCAGTCCTTCAACGACCAATTCATAGTTGAAGCATTTCTTCTCCCTGAACTGAGGAATTATTTTCCCGGGTTTCTCAATAGGACCCTGCATTATTTTCGGGAAAAACAACAAATAGCCTGCAAAAATCCCAATATGTCTCTCCGCATTAATAGTACCCCTTTTAACCTCAATTAGGTAACTTAGAATGGTAAAAATAAAGAAGGAGAGTCCGACAGGTAGAATTATCTTTAAAAGGGGATCATAGACTGATCGTCCTTTGATTTCAATAACGAGTGATTGGAAAAAACCAAAATATTTAAAAAAGGCTAAGATGATGATGTTGAAACAAATACTAAGAATGAAAATAAAATTACGCTTTATGTCAGAATTCTCGATAGCTAAACCCAGGTAGTAATTTAAGATTATCAAGACAAAGAATAGAATCAAATATGTGGGTAGTAATGTATAATAGAAAAAGATGCTGCAGATTAGCAACCATATCCACTGGTACTTGCCTGGTATTATATAAACCACTATGGCAACTGCCAATAAAAAGAATAAATAAGAGAGGGAATTAAAAAACATTCTTTTTTTTTGTCATTAAAATATCGGAATTTTAAACTATCCTGTAAACTGATCCACAAGGGCAATAATCTTGTTTACACTATCAAAAGCCTCAGGTGTCGCTTTGCTTGGTGGAATCTTAATTTTGAATTTATTCTCCAGAAAAACGAGTAATGAAACCATTGAAAAGGAATCGACATAACCGCTTGATATCAAGGGTGTGTCATAATCCAAATCTATTTCCTCATCATCCAGATATTCATTCTTAACATAATTGAGAACGAGTTCCTTTATTTCATCTAAATCCATCTTCTCCATATACCTGCAGTATTAAGTTTGATGTTTGTGTCCTATAAGTGATTAATCGTTTTCAAGAGTGGAAATATCTCCTATATCTTCACCCCATTCTTTTGCATGAAGGAGTCTTCTCATTATCTTACCACTCCTTGTCCTTGGAAGTTTATCCATATATTCGATTTCCTGTGGCATAGCGAGAGAGCTTAATCTCTTCCTTATGAAATTCATAATATCAAGTTCCAATTCTGAATTGAATAGAAATCCAGGCTTCAAGGTAATAAAAGCTTTAACCACCTCCATATTTACTTCATCTGGTTTTGAAACCACGGCTGATTCTCCAATAGCAGGATATTCCAGGAGGGCTGATTCTACCTCGAAAGGACTAACCAAGTGACCACCGGTATTAATGATATCATCATCCCTGCCAACGAACCAGAAATACCCTTCATTGTCAATGGATCCTTTATCCCCTGTTAAGTACCACCTCCCAACAAACTTTTTCTTGTATATCTCTTGATTATTACAATATCCTCTCATCATTGCTGGCCAGCCAGGTCTGAAAGCAATAAGTCCAATTTTACCTGCTTCCTTAATGGGTTCAAATCTCTCCTGATCCAATATTACTCCTGTTATTCCGGGAAATGGTTTACCCATTGACCCCGGCTTTATCTTCATGCCAGGGAAATTAGAAATCATAATCGATCCGGTTTCTGTTTGCCAATAAGTATCATGGAATGGCTTACCAAATACTCTCTGAGACCAAATAACTGCTTCCGGATTCAGGGGTTCTCCAATACTGGCAAGATGTCGAAGGCTTGAAAGATCATAACTCATAGCCAACTCATTACCTGCCTTCATCAAAGACCTGATAGCTGTAGGTGATGAATACCACATCGAAATCTTGTATTTCTCAATGAACCTGTACCATGCCTGTGCTGAAAAGCCTGCATCCAGGACACACTGAGTAATTCCCAAACTCCAGGGGCCTATTATTCCATAAGAAGTTCCGGTCACCCACCCCGGATCTGCTGTACACCAATAGATATCATCATCCTGAAGGTCAAGCACCCATTTTGTTGTCAGATACTGTGAAATGAGTGAATAATGAACATGCTGAACACCTTTTGGTTGCCCTGTGGTTCCAGATGTATAATGTAAAACAGATGGTGATTCTGATTTTGTCGGAAAAATCTCCATCTTTTCTACAGCAGGGATTTCTTCAAGATAAAAGGCATACTCCTTATTCTCCAGATTTTTTGTCTTAGTGTGATCAAGAACAATGATATATTCAAGAAAGGGCAATTTATCCCGAATCCGTCTGATTTTGGGCAAGTACTTACTTTGTGTAATAATGGCGCGAGTCTGTGCATCTTCCAACCTTACATATAATGATTCATCTCCAAATGCTGAGAATAATGGTTGTGCAACTGCTCCGATTTTCAGGATTCCAAGAAATGAAAAGTATAATTCAGGTACTCTGTCCATAAAAAGACAGATCCTGTCTCTATTCTGTAGTCCAAGATTTGTCAGGAGAGTTCCAACAGTATTGCTTGCCAGTCGTATGTCATTGAAGGTGTATTTTCTTTCTTTACCCGCAAAATTTTCAAAATGGAGAGCTATTCTATCACCTTTACCCTGAAGACAGATTCTGTCTGAACAATACCAACCAATATTAATTATATCCCCATCATGGTACTCCAGCTCTTTTTCAGCCAGAGACCAGTTAAAATTAAGTAATCTTTTCTGGTAAGAGCCGATATTTGACATTATGCAGTTTCCTTGGACTATATAAATTAGTGTAAAAGTAAAGATTGTTTTAAACAGATAGTATCACTTCTTAATATGATTAATTCATAAACTTAAAATCAGGAATAAAAATTGTTTTTTCGATTGGTTTTTTTCCTAATAATTACTTGATTAACTTTTGTGAATGAATTTCTTGTTTCTTATCATGGACTTAGTACTGATTCTTTCTCCGGCAGCGTTCTTTTTGAGCTGAAAATCCATGAAGTATTATGGACGGAATAAAACATTGACGATATTAAAATCCCGGAAGAACACAAACAAATAGTACGGGAACGTGATTATTCTGGACCAAACTGAGCCACCCATTCTGATCCAAACTGAGCCAGCATTCTGGAGCAAAGTGAGCCACTATTCTGATCGAAAGTGAGCCACTTTAAGAGGGTAAGAAGCAGGTATCTCCGCCTGACATTCTGACGTAAAGTGAGCCATTCCTGATAGCGGATTTGTAACTGATGGTAAATTGCTGACAAATCAATTTATCATGGCTAATAAAACACTAACGATGTTACAAATTCGACTCATCTTGCAACTACTACAGGAAGGCCGGTCAAAACGGCAAATATCGAAAGATCTTTCTATAAGTCGCAATACCATTGATGATTATGAGCGTAAATATATTGCGAGTGGGCAATCACTAGCGTCATTATTAGAGCAGAGCGATCCCTCTTTGTGGGAAGTACTTAATCCCCCAGATAGCTCTGAAAAGGAATCCAATCCCAGGTATGACAGTCTTTTGGAAAGGCTGCCATCAATTATTAAAGAACTGAGACGTCCTGGGGTGACCCGTCAACTTTTATGGCGGGAGTATAAACTGGAAAATCCTCAAGGTTATGGCTACGCGCAGTTTTGTGTACACTTAAGCAATCATTTGCAGAAGGAGCGTGCCACAATGCATTTTGAACATAAGCCTGGGGAGTATTTACAGGTTGATTTTGCAGGTACTTCAATGAGTTATATTCATCGTGATACAGGTGAATTGATAATCTGCCCGGTTCTGGTATGCGTTCTTTCATTCAGCGGTAAGATGTACGTTGAAGCCTTGCCACGGGCATCCAGCGATTATTTGTTTGCATCATTAGGTCGCTGCATGTCCTATTTTGGAGGAGTTCCCCGTAATATACTTTGCGATAATCTCAAGCAAATAGTTACAAAGAGCTGTCGTTATGAGCCATCATTTAGCGAACTTTCTCAGCAATGGGCTCTGCATTACAGGTCCAATTTTGAGGCATCCCGGGTTGGAAAACCAAAAGATAAGCCCTCGGTTGAAAAGGGCGTTGACCTGTCTTACAAACGTGTTTATGCACCACTGCGCGATAAGGAGTTTTACAGTCTTGAGGAGTTGAATCACCACATCATGAAACAACTCGAGATACATAATAACACTAACTTTCAGGGGTGTAATTATAGTCGGAATGACAGGTTTATTAATGAAGAGCAGCAATATCTCGGATCACTTCCTGCAGATTCATTTACAATAAGGCATGTAACTCATGCAAAAGTTCAAAAGAATTACCATGTTATACTTGGCGAAGACTGGCATCAATACAGCGTGCCGCATGAGTATATCGGGAAGCAGATCAAAATCGTATATGACACCGTTGAAGTTGAGATCTATCTGGGGCTAAAGCGAATCGCGATCCACCGGCGTAGTTACCGGCGTCATGGTTACACAACACTCCCTGAACATATGCCGGAAAAACATCAACGCTACCTTGAGATGCGTGGCTGGGATGCAGAATACTTTATAAAACGAGCTGCCCATGTTGGCGAGAATACTGCATGGGTCATTGAAAAGGTACTCTCATCAAAGTCGTTTCCTGAACAAACTTACAATGCATGCCTGGGAATCCTTAGCTATGAAAAGAAATACTCTCCTGAACGGTTAGAGGCTGCCTGTAAGCGTGCTTATGGTGCATCGGTAATCAATTATAGAATCATAAGCAATATCCTTAAAAATAATCTGGATAAACAAAGCGACACTCAGGTGGAAATCAGGCTGCCCGTACATGAAAATATACGCGGCGCAGGAACATATAAATAAACCTTAATCATTTATACAATGAATAAACAAACTACTTTGGATCAATTGCAAGGCATGAAGCTCAGCGGCATGATGCGGGCATACCAGGCCATACTATCACTTCCTCCTCATGAGCGACCCACACTGGATGTGGCAATAGCAAGACTGGCTGAAGCAGAGCTATTGCATAGAAAAAACCGGAAAACTGAACTGTATCTCAAACTTAGCAAGCTACGGTATAATGCTGTCCTGGAGCAAGCACACTGTTCCCCATCACGGAACCTGACGAAAGAAACACTGTTATATCTGGCTGAATGTAGTTTTATTGACCGTTCAGAAAACATCCTGATTACCGGGCCTACCGGTTGTGGAAAAAGCTTTCTTGCCTGTGCAATAGGGAGGCAGGCTTGCTCACTTGGTTATAAGTCAATTTACCTTGGAATGAATCGCTTCCTTGAAAAAGTCACACAATCCAAGTTGGATGGAACTTACATCAAGTTCCTTTCACAAATAGAAAAAACTCAACTGCTGATTATTGATGACTGGGGACTGTACCCACTGGATATAAACTCAAGACTGGCATTATTACAGGTCCTTGAGGACAGGTATGCAAAGCGTTCAACAATAATCACCTCGCAGCTTCCGGTAGCTGCCTGGTATGAGTACATAAATGAACCAACTCTTGCTGATGCAATAATGGACAGATTGTCAGGAAATGCTCAGCGAATCGAATTAAAAGGAGAATCTTTAAGAAAAAAGAACAACTTTGAAAAGAATGATTAAATTTAAAAATTGAATCCGCTTGCAGGGTGGC
>Ga0208460_10000443_pt1 | contig 29014 bp, 13 predicted proteins | sample AD_STIC10_MetaG_FD_184436 | JGI IMG/M metagenome (GOLD analysis project Ga0208460, IMG submission 184436) | Active sludge microbial communities of municipal wastewater-treating anaerobic digesters from USA - AD_STIC10_MetaG (SPAdes) (version 2) | ecosystem: Engineered > Bioreactor > Anaerobic >... | reverse complement strand
GACATATTTGGTATATATCTTTCCATTTGAGACTCTTCGAGTTCTTGACTGACGTATAAACATAGGGATAGGATACCACGAAAAGCGAATCGTTTCCATTTATACTCGAAACTGTTACACTATTAGGCCACTACTTTCTAAAAATCCAAAATTTTCAACGATTTCATGCGGGTTTCAGCGTTGTTTTTTCTTATTTTTTCCCTTTTTCTCCAAAACCGGTCGAAAGTCGGGTTAAGTCTGCGAGTTTTCTGGGAGCGCCGAACCCGCGTGAACGCCTAGGACCCCCGCGCTTTAGCGGGGCACGACCTTTGGTTTTTTTAAGCTTGACAACAACTCCAATTTCGATAGTAAAGTCCCATAAAAGCCCTTGACATCCCGAAAATTCAATGATAGAATGGAAGCAGTGTTGGCGGGTACGAAGTCTACGTTGAAGTCAGGGAAACGCCGCAAACGCAAACCCCGCGTTTGCTTGCCGAAGAAGCTCACGAGGGTTGACTCGCTTCTTCACGACCAGGCGGTTTTCCAATTTGAGTACGAAGCCTACTTTGAAGTCAAGGAAACGCCGCAAACGCAACCCTCGCGTTTGCTTGCCGAAAAAGCTCACGATGGTTAAATCGCTTCTTCCCGGCCAATAACAATTTTCATTTCAAGTACGAAGCCTACCTTGAAGGACTGGAAACTTCTAATCTCCTCCTCGTTTTTGAGTATTTTTCTTCCTGTACGATCCTACCTTGAAAGAAAATTGAATAGAAAACGCTCCGGTCGAGAAGAAACAGCAGGAGCGTTTTTTGTTGCCTTTTTCCGCGTTAGCCCCACTTTCGACTAAAAGCGCTATAAAATGCTGTAAAAGCCCTGACTTTGTCACCGGTAGACCCTCTAAACGGCATAAACAGCGAAAAATAAAAACGAGCCTTGACATTTTGCCACTGCTTGCTATTTTTTACAGCTTATATCTAGTGACCTTTGACCTCTAACCTTTCAAAACTTCGAGGTTTATATCGGGGGCACATTTGTGAAAGTCAATTCTACTCCCTTTCGCTCCCTTAAAACCCCTGTTCCATTTTCCTCAGGCTCCATGTCTTCAGGCCGCTCTGAGAACGCCTGGTGGTGCCGGCTTCACAATCGGCGTGGGTTCTGGGAACGGCGAACTTTGTGGTTCATCGCGGGGTAACCAGCGAGCTGACTTCGGAAGCCCACGAAGTCTCGCGATACTGATGTAGCCCCGCGATCAGCCCGTACAAAAGCTTATCGCATCGTCGCGAAAAGAAAGGACGCTTACGCCGCGATGCTGCGCTTGCGAACGCTCCCAGTGAAAAGAAAAAACTATGTCGAACTAAAGTTCGGCGTTCCCAGACGTTCCCAAGAAGCTTCCCCCGTGCCCTCTGTGTTCTCTGTGCCCTCTGTGCGAACCCTGTTTTTCTTTTAGGACATGCCAACTTAAAAGTTGGCGTTCCCAGCCCTAAATGTATCGCGCTGTCGCGAAAAGAAGGGGCTCTAACGCCGCGATGCTGCGCTCGGGAACGCTCCCAGCGAAAAGGTTAAACCATGCCAAACTAAAGTTTGGCGTTCCCAAGGCGTTCACAAAAAGCTTCCCCCGTTCCCTCTGTGCCCTCTGTGCCCTCTGTGTTCTCTGCGTGAAACCCTCTCTTTTCTCTTGTAAAAACCATGCCAACTTGAAAGTTGGCGTTCCCATAGCCTTCCCAGAGAGACAGGCCAACTGGAAGTCAGCCCCACGAAGAAAAGAAGCGCTTACGCCGCGATCTACGCCCTCTCAGTACCCTCTGCGCGAAATTTTCTATTATCTTTTAGCGCTCCCAGGAAAACGAAACTCCCCTCTTTATATGACGGCGATATGGGGAAAGGCTCTGTCGCTCGATCCATCGTCTCCGTTACCGATCATCATACCGATCGTTTTCTATCACGGAAACAGGAAGTGGACGATCTCCACAGACTTCGACGGATTATTCGAAACTGAGAAAGAACACTATGGGGCGTATAGACGCCAGATTCCGAGCTATGAATATTTGCTATATGATTTTTCGTCAACGAAACACGAGCCGATACGAGGGACGAAGAAGCTACAGATATTCCTCGGGATCACCCGAGCGATCTTCGAAGAAGAAAAGGAAGTATTCATAGAAACGGTACTCGACGCGATGAAATCCTTCGACGAATCAAGAGGCACGGTAGGGAACGAAGAATACTTCGAAGCGTACATCCGATATCTATTTTACGCTCGGACGGATTTTGAGCAAGAGGAGCTCAAAGAACGGATAAAGACGGTATCGATGGAAAGGAGTGAAAAGATGCTAACGATTGCGGAAAAGCTACTTCAAGAAGGTGTGGAAAAGGGATTAGCAAAAGGGATCAAAAAAGGCAGAGAAGAAGGCAGAAAAGAAGGTCGGGAAAAAGGCAGAGAGGAAGGCCGAGAAGAACTTCTTTGGAAACAGATCACCAAAAAATTCCCGCAAATCCCCGAAAGGTACTACGAAAAGCTGAAAGCGCTCACGATCGACCAACTCGATACCTTGGGCTTGGATCTGATAGATATGCAAAACGAGGAAGAGCTGAAAAAGCATCTTCCAATGTGAGAGGTTTTGGGATCAAACTGAAAGCGCCCTGTGAACGCCGTTGGGAGCGCGGAACTTCTGGAAGCGCCTGGGAACGCGAACTTCAGTTCGGCATAGGCTGTGTTTTTTTCTTGAAAACCAGAAAACATACCAACTTGAAAGTTGGCGTTCCCAAGAAGCTTTCTCTGCGCCCTCTGTGTTCTCTGCGCGAAACCCTCTCTTTTCTCTTGAAAAAACCGTACCAATTTGAAAGTCGCCGTTCCCAGCCTTCCCAGAGAGACAGGCCGACTGGAAGTCGGCCCCACGAAAAGAAGAAGCGCTTACGCGGCGATCTACGTTCTCTCCGCGCCCACTGCGCATAAACCCTCTCTTTTCTCTTCGATAAAACCCTGCCAATCTAAAGATAGGCGTTCCCAGCGAACGTGCCGAACTAAAGTTCAGTGTTCCGGCAGGTGGGGCGTTGTCAGTGAACGTGCCGGACTAATGTTCAGCGCTCCGACAAGTGAGGCGTTCCCAAAAAAAACCGTTCTAAAGTGCGCCCTTAATGAAATATGCGGTATTGGAGAAAAGGACTTTCAAATCTGTTCTGCCGCAATGATTGATGCGCTCTATTTCTACAGGAGTTTTTAGTGGGGGTCGGAGGATTCTGAAAGGTTAGAGAAGGTTTTACCGGAATTATCCGGATGCAGCCTGGCGTAAAAAGGAATGGCATATCGGATTTCTTTCCTTACACGCCATTGAACGATTGGGTTTGTATCTCTAAAAATCAACTGTCGTTTGAGCCTTTTCGTGGGAAACTCGGTATAGAGTTTGCAAAATGCTTCTCGTAAAAACAGCTTTGACAAGCTACATCCTGAGGTATCCACACACAAGGCCCTTCCGTTCTTAATCAGTGGGCGGATCGTGTCGTAAACTTGGAAGGCATCTTCCAAACTAGAAGAATACTTGACCCCGACTAATTCGCGTAAATTTAGAATCATTCTCACGCCGCTACACCCGCCTTTGTCAGCGAAGGATTATCCATAAACTGAAACCCATAGTAGGAGAGTATTGCTTCTGTTTCAGAGGGGTCTCGCCGATCTATCAACCTCGTAAAAGCTTCGCTGCAGGAGTCTTCGTTGAAAACCAGAATTTCCCGGTATTGCGTCGACAAAATGAATAAGGGTCTCAAAATATGCGTTTTGATCGGTGCTGAGCTAAGGTCTAACTCTTCTGAAGCGGGGAGCGCGATCTCTCTTTCCCTTAAAAAGCGTTCTGTTTCTTTGTTTCCAGCGCTTTCGGGGTCATATTCGGTGACGTATATTACTTTGTGCGGTGGACTAGAAATAAGCGTTAAGTAGATCACATAATCAGTCAGAGCCTTTTCCACCACGACTGCGTACCCTTTGTAACAAGCTTTCGTCATACAACGGATAAATTTGCGGATCAGTCTTCGGGGTGGTTTCGCTTGTCCCAACCCTTGGGCCATACGACAGGAAATTTTTTTTGCTTTTTTCAGATAATACGAAATAGTCAAGGATAACCTCCTATAGTGTCAGTTGCTCTGGAACGTGCTTTTCGCTCCGCTCCCATTCAGATGTCAAAGACCTTTTTGCCGTGTCTGAAGCCTCACCTTAGAACACCAAAGCGATCTTGGAGAGATTATCGCAAAACCAAATGAAAGAATTCGGAGGCGCTTGATCCCTTACGCGCTGCGCTTAGCATAGTCAAACCAAACGTGATCTGTTGAGATAAGGATTAACAAACGTCGGCTGATACACAAACAGGAAAAGTTCACGAAAATGAATCCGGAGCCGGTAAATGAATCTTGCAGACGATTTTTAAGAAAGCAAAACTGATTTGATCCGATCGAGAAAACTGAAAAGCAGGGGAGATTATATCAAACTGTTTGGAGATTTCCAAATAAACTCAAAAAAGATATCGACGCTTTCGTGTTCAGCTCTTTGGGCTTATAAGGCGAGGGAGCCAAGTTATTATCAAATGTTCGAACCGAATAGTAGAAAAGCGCGGTTCTATCGGATTCGTGGTTCCGAAAAGTTCGCAGTCGATACCCCGTTTAAAAACAGCTAGTGAATTTTACCCCCGACGAAGAGTACGAAGATTATCACGGGTAACCAGCAGGCTGACTTCGGAAGCCCAAGAAGTCTCGCGATCCGCCTTCTTGTGGGTTATCGCACAATAACTAACAGGACTGCGCGATCCGCCCTTCGTCCTTTTTTTTGGTCAGAGTTAAACATGCCGAACTAAGGTTCGGCGTTACCAGGCTGGCGTTCCAGGCTCTATTATGGATCGGCTCTTATCTCTCCTCCGTGTGCTCTGCGCCCTCTGTGCCCCCCCCTTTTTTCGCGTCCTCACGAAAAGAAGTGGCGCTTACGCCGCGATGACTACGTGGCCTAAAATTGCGGGATGGATTCTGCCCATGTTTCTAGAGTACACCCCATAATATGACTCACACCCTCGGCGGCTTTTTTGTGGGGTCATTCTTCGTGCGTTAAAGGGGGGGGTATTTTTAGGTCGTTTACACTTCCCGGGAGCGTGTCCTGAGCGATTATTCCGCGACATACCTGACGAGGTATCGATAAATGTTGTCACTCTCAAACCGGGCAAGGATGAAAACATCTCCGGCCTGTACCCGTACATTACCTGTGAACACGTCTTTATCGGGTTCCAAGTAATTCCATTCACCACCGTTGATAACAACGACTTCTTCTGCGTCTGGCACGACAATGCGGAAAGCAACAGATTTATTTGCCTGAAGACGCCTTTCCATTGGGTAGAGAAGAACCGCTTCACGTTCCTGAAAGAGAGAGTAGGTTTCTGGGAAGTCTTTTTGGAGGCCCTAGGCGTACGCGTTTATGAGTGATATCGCTATTGCGCTGTGAAATAGAGGATCGTCATCCGTTTCTTTACGTGCGTAGATGTGGAGCTCGTAATTTCCCTTTTCTGCGAAACGAGTACGTACTTCATACATATTGCCGGAGCGTTGAACGAAAACATGCGCCTTCCTTGGGTTACGGTCAGGACCATAGAGTGTCACTAACAATGCCGATCCTTCGTTAACGCCAAATTGGAAAGTTTCTTCTTCACGAACGCGCATATTCTCGTAAGCGTCCGAGAGTAATTCGACACCGCATCGGAAGCAATTAGGCCAGGATTTGGGTATACTTAAATATTTTTCTTTTGTCATCTTGGGTTCCAGGAGTTGCCAATCGTTGTTTTTCGGAAAGTGAGTATGAATCAATTGCTCCGGTGGCGTAAAGAAGTAGAACTCATCAAAATGCTTGATATACTCTCTTCCAGAAAGGTACCCCGCGCCCCACGTACAATCGACAAGATACCACTTTCCTTCTATTCTGACGGCGTTCCAGGCGTGGTTCGTCGATCCGCTCATAAATGTATCAGGGGAGTAGCTAGCCCCTTTCGCCCAACCGGAAATCGTTACAGCTTCAAGTCCCGCGCTTCTACTCATAGTTTCAAACAAATCCGAATATCCCTGGCATACAGATTTGCCGCTGTGTAGAATCTCTTCGAGAGTTCTTGGTTCGTTTCGCCCGGAAAAATAGCTTTCCGTGTCGTAACGGATATTTTCTGTCAACCAAACGAAGATAGCCCGCGCTTTTTCTATGTCAGTAGAAGCGTTTTTGGTTAGTCGGATCGCCAAATCCCCAGGGCGTTCGCTGGGTTTCAGTTTAACAGAGCGGGCAAAATCATCGATTTTGTCGAAGTTAAACGCGTTCTTGTTTCCGTAACCCGTCACAAAGGTCAGGAAGAGAAGAGAAAGAATAAGCAAACGAAAAATAAACGCTGATTTTTGCATTTTTCCATTTTCTGTGAATGAAGAAACCGTCTCACGGATACGAGCCCTTACAGAAATCTTCGTTTTCAGCCTTATCATTCTTTAAGCCTCCTTATAAAATTCCGCCATTTTTGCGTTCACGCATTTTTATTTAGTCCGGAGTTATTGTCAAATTCGGTAAAATCCCCTGTCGATACCCCGTTTAAATACAAGAGCGGTATGAACGCGTCGATGCTCTCTGTCCTTCGCATATATTTCGGTAGTATCTGACTGTTGAATTTCACTTCCGCTTTTCGGCTATCTACTCTTGGCCCTTTGGCCTTGCATCCGTTATAATCTCAAAGGCGTTTCTCAGGCGGAGAATACGGAAGAAAGTCTGTCTGGTGAATATCTGCGATTACAGAGTTACTTCGGGCGACTACTTCTTCTGAGACGAAAGCGCCGCGAACACCAGCGTGGATCGTAAGGCGGCGGTCGGGTAAGTGTTCGAAGTCTTCGTTTTATTTTGATTGCTCCTGAATCCGATCAAAACCGAAAAAACTCCTCTTTCGGGAAAGACTATTTTCGGGCTATATGTGATAAACAGGGCGTCTGCGGTTTCCCTGTTCCCCGAATCCCGGAATCAGTAAAACGATTCCATTGACCAGTCCGTTGATTTTTCGCTTTTTGCCTTTCGTGGCGTTTTTGGCTAGACTCGGGTTATCGCGCGCTTTCGGTTTCAGATTTTTTGTCCGGCTTTATTAGTTCCATGAAAAAAGCCTCCTCACAACGCTTCTCGGCCTTTACTACAAATCCGGTGTTCAGAGCGATCTCAGTCAGAAGTTCGGGTGACAGCATCCGATCTTTCCATCCGACCCCGTAAGCCGTTTGGATCGTTTTATTATTCATCTTCACAATGACCGGAACCACAAAGGTTTTCCGAATCGGTTCCTCGCAGGCCGGGATCACGGTATCCCAGATATAGAAAACACCTCCCGTTTTCAAGGTTCGAAAGGCTTCTCGAAAGATTTGCGAATATTCTGTTGGCTTAACGTACATCAAAAAATAAAAGGCGGTGACGGAATCGAAAGAAGAATCCGGTAAGGGTAAGGATTTCGCATCCGCGACGATTTTTATCGGGCCTTCCGGCGCTCCATCCAGTTCTTCTTGACGCTTGTCTATCGCGGTTACGCGTTGCCCGAATAACCGGCCGACGACGCCTTCGCCCCCGCCGCCCAGATCCAATATCTCTCCGGAGATCGGAGGCGCCTCAGTAAAATCGACGGTTTGTGGCTTGCCAAGGCGTATTGATTTCGTAAACCTACTGATAATTCTTAATAACCAATGAAATGGAAACAAGGTCACGAGAGTCACCTCCGATTTTGCTACTTCTCTATGGATCTTTCATCCATAGTCACGCGCATCTCCTGAAACGAATTCTCCGCATACTCGCGATAATCGAAAACTTCGATGGAGGGAATATGGTCCGACCGTACGTGGCCATCTTGAACCAACGTCCACAAGGCGTTAAAATGCATAAGCAAGAGCCGCATACCATCAAACCGGAGCCAATAGAAGGCGGTCACGTCCCCGAAGTAATCCCGGAGTGTCCGCTCGCGCTTTTCGATCGGCAATACGCCATAAGACTCAGAAGCATAGAGTTATTGTCAAATGTTGTGGAATAAGCGAAACCGAGCGTATCCTCCAGCAATCCGTTAAACGACGACAATTTTCATTCTTGAGCGTTGAGATACTGATTCCCTTCCAGAACATACTGAATCTCTTGGAATCCCCGCAGTTTGCGCCACTTCGGGGTATTTTGTCCTCGAAGGAAAAGATTAAAAATCTACTCTTGGCCGTTTGGCCTTTACCGGCCCGATTCTCGTTTGGATCTCCCGCTCTCGGTGATAGCCATTTCGGTAGACCAGCCTTCTTCCTTCTTCATCCCGTAGCGTTTCGGTCTTTCCTATATATTCGCCGCTTACGTTCTTTGAGGCTATACCGAGCGTGACCCTCGCCCGGTGTTTGGCCGGTTTTTCAAAATTGCTGACGGCTTTTATTTCGTTTAAACTGCGTGCTTCTGGTTTCCATTGATTTTTCGCTCTTTGGGAAACTACCTCCCAACGCGCATCCTCTTTTTGGTCACGTCGGCTCTTTTATATGGTCGTTCGGACGCTTCTTTCGTTCTTCACTTTTTTCACATATTTCGATTATCACTCCGAGTCCAACTCCTCTGTCTGTTTGCTTTCCTTTACCTCTCCAGAGAATCCTACTCTTCCCGTATACTGCTCAATAACACCCTGTTCCAGTTCATTTCTCGTTTTCGCGAGAAAGGAAGACTCTCTCAACTCCCCGAGGCTTCGTTTCTTGATTTCGGATTGTTCCAAGCGATGGGCGATATCGAGAGCTTCTTCATAATAAGCCTTTCTTTTCTCTTCGGATTCGGTAAGCTCATACAGGTTTATGAGGATTGCCGAGAGTAATCTCAGAGAATTTGTCGAAAACAGCGATTGTTTTGCGAACTCTCGACTCCTTTCTAGGGAGTTGTTATACCATTCTACGGCTTCTAGGTCTCTACCAATTTGTTGATATAGAGTCGCTAACCTATTACCGAAATGTATGCTTAATCTCAAGTAGCTTCTTCTTCGGTCAAATTTCATTATTTCTTCTAGAAACATTAAACTATTTTGATAAGCCACTATAGCTTTTTCATAATTTAATTGGTTTTCTTCCAGTTCTCCTACGCGTTTATAAATTAGCGAAAATTTCCTCTTAAACGACTTTTTTTTCAGATAACGGTCTCGGTTCTCTTGATTTATTGGAGATTCATCGCTGAAGCAGCTATTGTAACACCTTACCGCGTAATCGATTCGCTCCCAATCTACAGCGTCTAAAGCACTCCAGGACTCAACTTTATAGGAGATGAGCGAAAGAACCCTTTCAATGGAATCTACCATTGAGATCCAAAATTCAATATTATTCCCTTGCTTAAACAACTCTTCAGAGAAACGAAAACTTTTCATACAACTGTCGAAATCTCCGAGGTGGTTCCAGCCTTTTGCCATATCGATAAGTACGGGTATGTTTTTTTGAAGCTGGTCTTTATAAGTCAATAGAGTATTCAAAGCATTATTCAAAATTGCCCTCAGGTCACCGTCAAGATTCCTTATTGAATTTATCGTTACGAGGATTGTGTGATAGTTAAATATCACCCGCTCAGGATTATCGGTCCCATCCACCTCAGAGATTCTTTGCAAACAATTAATTACCTCGCTCTGTTTTTTCCACTTCCAGAAGTACTGGTTTCTTACCATCTGTACCAAGGCTTCTTTAAAAGAATTCTGAGCGCTTTCCTTCGATCCTCCGCTGTTTTCTATATCGTCGAACATGTTCCAAAGAGAATTCGAGTATACTTCTAACAAATTGCCCTCTAAGCAGGCTCCTTGGGGCATCGAATGTGTTCGAAGATAATTGACGATTATTGCCAGCGTCTCGACAGTATTCTGAACAAAACCAGGAATTTCTTTGAAATCCCCGGACGTATATTCGTTTGTTAAAAGTCCGATACAAACCTTCACGTACTCTTTCAGGCTTTCTGACAGGGTTCCAAAAAAGTGAATATCAAGGGACGTCTGAAGTGTTCGGCGATTAATAACAAACTTACTCAGAGTCCCGATCGCTTTCTGAACATATTTAGAACCCGCCTTACTATTTCCCGATCTTAATTCGATTATCCCGAGACCGATGTAAGCGTTAATTTTGTCTTTCTGACTTTCTACCCAGTTTGGGTTTAGTGTATTCCTGTCTTTCCCCATTTCATCAATTAAAACCAACGCGCCTCGATACTTGGCTTCCGCTGTTTGCAGCTCTCCCAGTTTTACGTGTTTTCTCGCTTGTTTGCATAGTATTCTCGCTTGTTTGAATAGAGCTAAATGAAGCGCTTCTTTAGATTTCCAAATAAAATACTCGTTGAGATTTCGCTCTAATAAACTCCTCAAACCCTTTTCAGCTTTCTCGAACACGCTATTGGCATCCTCTTCACGGCCCTCGGCTTCTTTCAATTCTCCAATTACAAGCCAGCTCATACATAAATCTTGTCCCCATTCGGCGTTGTCGTTGTCTTCCTTCGATAATTCCAGGAGGATGCTGTTACTTTCTTCGAGGCAGGCTCTCGCTCGGTCGAGGTCTTGCAGCGTGTAAGCGGCTTTCCCGATTTTATGCAGGATCACCGCGTGAAGGTGTTGCCATTGCGTATTCTTTTCATCGGACTTTAAAAGTTCTTTGACAATCTCTTCGCTTTGTTCGTATTTCCTCAATGCCTGCGAAAGAACGAACTTTTTCGCTCTTTCGAATTCTTTTTCCATTTCGGCCTCTTCCATTTCGGCCTCTTTCATAAGGCTGACACTCAAATCCATTTTCCAGAGACGGTTCTCAGGTTCTTGACTACATAGTTCTCTCATTATTCTTGAAGATTCTCTATAGGCATCTGCAGCTTCGCGAACATAATAGCGACTTTGTTCCAGTATATCGATTTGCCCCCGCTTTCTTAACATAAAGTAACTTTCTCTTCTCTCTTCTTGATCCATCGCCGTAAGGCTGTCCCCAATTCGCCTCCAGCAGACGCTTTGATAGTGTTTCCATTCTCGATCGGTATCATTCGTATTCTCAAGCAACCTCAGGATTGTCTTGTAGTAATGCAGAGTGTCTCGCGGTCGCCCACTTTCTAAGCCAAGATCCCCGAGGCGGCCTAAGCTTATGATGTAACACCGCTTCCAGTCGCGGTTTTCGGACGATTCATCGGTGAGCTTTTTCATAATTGTTCTGCTTTTTTCGAATGCCTCAATTGCCCCCTGAACGTCACCAGTGACTTTACGTCTGTCGCCCATTCTATTCCAGCTTTCTGCTAATCCGTATTGGTAATCGTCCCCGTTCGGATACGATTGAGTTAAGTTCGCCGAAACCTCATGTTGGATTTCCAGTAGCCATCTTCCCCAGTCGGCTTTTCCGTGGTTGATGAGGTAATCCGATTCATAGCGCAGGAAAAGCGCGAACCGGTAGAGCGTCCACGGTTCCGTTTCCGTCTTCAGATAGGGATTCACGATACCTTTGAATCCAGTTTCTTCCGATTCTTTATGGTGCGAGGCCACGTAACGCAAAAGGCCTGTAATGACCTTTTCAGGAAGCTTCTCCTTCACTTCGACCGTAAAGCTTTTCTTGAACAATTCAACCAACCGTTCGCGGATCGTCGCGTCCATCTCTGGCCTCTCTGAGGAGGCGTACAGGTGTATCCCAACATTTTCGATCGCATAGTCTAACGGTTCTTCCCACCCATACTCTTCCTCTTCCTTCAACCGCTTCCAACCATACTCCGCGAGTAATCCGTGTCCATCGAGCGGATAGATCTTGTATATGCCTGCAGCATCGCTGACCAACCAGTCCATAAGCGATTTGTGGACCGGGATCAATTTTCTATCTGTTCGGATGAACAATGTTCCCATATTTTGGAACAGAATATCGGCTTCCATTTGTGTGGATAGGTTCAAAACTTTTTTCAAGGTTGCCTGGTCAAGTGGCTCCGATGCCGCTGCGATAATGTTGAGAAGCGGTAAAACGCGTTTCTTGTAATCCTGTATCTCTTCAGGGCGGTTTGGAGGGAATCGCCTTTCATAGTTCCGTTTATAGAAAGCGTTCATTCCAATTGGGAATTCATCCAGCTCGTCCAATTTCAAGTCTCCGCGCCGGATGCCTTTCATCACTTCGACCGCATAGAGGAACATTCCTCGGCTTTTCTCCGCGATTTGTTTTGCATACGCATTCGCTTTTTCTTCGTCCGAAATGATCTGCTTCAAGTGCTTCTCGAGGTAATGTAGGATATCGTTATCGTTGTCCTGTGACTCTATAGTGATAGCCCCGGATCGGTATTCCGCAAGATCCGAGTTGACTAGCGGATCGTCCCGGCTCGTCAGGATCAGTCGCAACCATGGAGGGGTCTTCTTGAACTCGTCCCGGATAAAGGCGGTGATATCGTTTGAATAGGCGTTGTTCGCCTCGTCTACAGCGTCGATGACGATGACTTTCTTTGCCCCCGGTTCCATCGAAATGCCGTAGAGAGAATCCACAACCAGCTTTTTAAAGAGCTCTCTCGGTTTGTCTTTGTACTCGGATAGCGTGTTATCTAACCTGCTGTTCGGGTCCAGAAGCCTTTTCCGATATTCCGGGATCTGGGTGCTCAGCTGATAGGCGATGGATTTCACCAGGTTTGCCGGGTTTTTCTTCTCCGAGTCCTCTGCTTTACAAAAATGATAGGCTATCACTTCGGCTTTGCTGCATATCTTAATCGCTAACGCGGTTTTTCCAACCCCCGGGCCGCCAACGATCCAAAATACGCGTGAGGGAGAGTCACTCGAAAGCCATTTGTCTATCTTTTCGAAAACCCATTCCCGTCCCTGAAACTCTTCATAACCCAGCCAATCTGTTTGAAAGTCAATCCGTGGGAGAAGGCTTTGCAACACGGCGTCTGCCCCTTCCGTGTCGAGTTGCCATCTACCTCGTAGAATCTCCAGGATTCTTGCCAGGTGGCGTTTGTAATTCTCCTGCACAAGGTTTAATTCTGTATCAAAACAGTCTCGTACATCAAGGTTTTGGAGCCGAAAGATCGACAGCGGAGGTACGCTGCCAGACTGAACCATAAGTGGGATTATGTTTCGTACCCCTTTCCCGCAGGCTTTTGCCAATTCGTTAAGGCAGAACCCGTCCGGACGGCGCACAGAATGCAAGGTCATAAGAAAAAGCAGGAACCCTTCGTTTTGCGCCTCGACTATTTGTTCCAACCCATCCTCGATATACTGTTCCCAGTCTGTTCCTGCCAACAGCCTTTCTAGGTCATACCATACCTCGTATCCCTTGGCATTCAGATCCTCTTTCAACTGTGATGCGAGCCTTGAATATCTATCATGCCCATAAGAAAGAAAAATAAAACCCATCCCTATCCCTCCCGAACCGCAAGATAGATTCGTTAGCAAGTAATCGCCGGTTATGCAAAATAAACGTTGGCCCTAATTGTCCTCATAACGCTCTTTTCGTACGATTTTTAAGCCAATTCTGCGGAGAATCTCTTCATACTCCAAAAAGCCTGCGTCTTTAGCTTTGTCAGCCTCTGAAAGGGTGGCCCATTCGCGGATGTCCGGATGGATCTTGAGCGTATCCCTTATTTCCCGCCCCGGTTTTTCTGCGTCGGCAACATAACCGCATACCCTCTTTCTTGCAATCCACCGGTTGTGTTCCAATTGGGATAGCTGTTCTTTTTCTGCCTTTGAGAGGGTATCGAGCGTCACCGATTCGCGTTGGTCTTCTTCTTTTGCCATTTCCAACCCGAGGTACGAGAGCTTGTACGCGATATGCCTCGCTGCGATGCGGTTCTCGTCTTTGAAAGCGTCGTTGAGTTTTTCCCATTCTTCCCCTATTTGTTTCTGCGGTAACTGAGTATAAAATCCGTGTATCGATTTCGCAAGCGCATCGATTCTATCTGCACCCTCCAGCAATTCTTTAGAAGAAATCACTTCTTCTTCGAAAACCGCGCGAACCATAAGCGTCTTTAAATTTTCCTTTATCCGCGGCAGCTTCGTCCAATAGGGGCGGTGTTCTTGAACCGGAAGGACGATTGTCGGGTTTTCGAGTGTCCTTCGAGTTTGATAAAAAACGCGCCGCGCTTTCTGACATTCCTGGTATAACACGCGTTCGTCGTCGTTGAGAACGACGCACAAGTTAATCCGATTGAGCAATTCGAAGGGAGGGGCGGAAAAAAACGCGGCATTTTCGTATTGAGTCCACTCTACTTGATCCCCCAGTTCTCGTAGGAAATCCGGAACGGGTATCGAGTTGTCCAAAACTTGGATTATCTTAATCGGTACGTTGCTAGGCAGACGATACATTTGAATCCATTCGAGCGCGAGAGGTTCAAATAAGCGGCTATTTCCGATAACCAACAGCACGATCTCCTCCGTTTCGAAAGATTCGGGAGATAGCGCGGAAGAAAAGAACGTGTCGGCAATATACGCGGCAAACCGTTGATCCCACTGGAAGGCATGGATATCCGTATTCCCGGTGGTGTCGTTTCCTTTGAGCTCCTTGAAGGCCATCAGCGTTGCATAATGATGTAGAAGTACAGCGATTTTCAGAGGAGTCGGGCGTTTTATGCGAGAGGCGAGTCCCTCGATGGCCTTCAATCTTTCAAGATTCAGGACTTCGTCTTCTTCAAGTAGGAAAACTTTAGACGCTTTGGATATACCCGCTCGATTTAAGAGAGAAGGGGTCACGATTGGCGCCGCAAGAATCGCGTACCGGGCGTTTTCTCTGGGGTAGGCCTCTGTGTTCGCGCTTTCGGGAACGAGAAGGACTATCTGCTGCTTAGGCGTATTCATCAAGACATCTTCCAGTAAACGCTTGGTTTTACTGTTTAGCCCCATAAGGATCAGATGGTTCCGGAATGTAAAATAAACGCGGATAACTGTCCACCATTCTTTGAAAACTGAAAAGATGAGCGCCAGGATCGTGAAAAACATAAAGATGACCGCGGCGAATCGCGCCGTGACGAGAAGAACGGGGGGATCTGGGAATGCGTCGTTCACCATTAAAAGGATCGAGGGAATAAAAGGTTGAGTGAAGAGTTGTACGCAGAGGTTTATCGCCGTTAACATAGGAAGAGGTTTATTTAGTAAGTTATAGTACTGATACCAACCGATCATCCCTGAAAAATAGATGATCAACCCGATGTAGATGAAAACCTTCCAATTCGTCCGTTTCATGTTACCCCCTTAACGCTTCCATTGATAGCGAATTCGCAACCGGTTATTCACGCCACGAAATCTCTCGAAACCGTTTGCTATCAAGCTCCTGAAGATGGGAAATGGTAGAAAGAATATGGTTTTTCAAAGCTTCATTGCGTCCAATAAGCGCGCCGAAAGGTCCCACTGATTTCTGCGCAGGCTCTCTCTCTACTGTACCTTTGGTTCCTTAAAAAGAGTCTTCTCGTTCCTTTTGAAAACCCGTTGGGATCGAAAACACCGACAACCCGAGTCTTCTCTATCTTTCACTCATTTACAGATTTGCCAGCGGTAATCCTTTTGTCTACCCCTCATTGTAGGAATCTGTTTTCGTGTTCGTGATATTAAATATTGTAGCATATATTTTCAAACATTTCTCTCTTCGTGTGGGTATAAAAATTGATGCGAAACAGAAAGAAAGGAAAGAAGAGGAGATCCGCCTTTTGTCGTTTTTACGCCGCGACGCCCGCGTGGGGTTATCGCGAGGTAACTAGTGGGCTGACTGCGAAAATCCACGAAGTCCATCGGTTCGCCTTCTTGTGGGTTATCATACAGTAACTAACGGGACTGCGCAATCCGCCTTTTGTTCTTTTTTATTGTTCAGAGGTAAACATGCCGAACTAAAGTTCGACGTTCCCAGGACGTTCACAAGAATCTTTTCTCTGTGCCCTCTGTGCGAACCCTGTTTCTGTTCCAAGACATGCCAACTTAAAAGTTGGCGTTCCCAAGAATTTCTCCTCCGTGCTCTCTGTGCCCTCTGTGCGAACCCACTGTTTTCGCGCCGGCACAAAAACAAACGGCGCTTACGCCGCGTTGACCACACGAACTAAAAACCGTGCGATCGATTCTGGCCTTGTTTCTTGATGCTACCTCAAAACTTGACACACACCTCATCCATCCAACGCGTACCAGTCATCGTACAATCCAATGAAATGTCCGAGCTTAACGTTTACGTGATAATGACCAAAAAACCAGAGTTTAAAGCGGATAAGTGGGTAAAGGGATTCTAAGAACTGCTCGGTGGGGTCTGGAAACCGATTGTCTCCGCGCAACACGATCCTCTTGATCGTTAAAGGAGCGGCGTGGGTTAGAACATAATCGACTTCATTATCGTGTATTTCGAGTGTCTCCAATGCATGTTGGGTTTCTTCCCACGACGGCTGTTCCTGCGGCCACCAGGATAGCCCTGGGATACGGAACTCTTTGTCTATGGATAGTCCGCCGCCCATCGCAAAGAAACGCCGATTGTCGATCGTATAGATGTTACCTCTTCTGAGATGATACAGCCCGGGTTGTATCACGCCAACTTCAGCTCCGAATCGAGTCTCTGTCGGTAAGCGATCCAGTCGATCGAAATTTTCGTGGTTCCCGTCGATAAACAAAACCGTAGATCCCTTTGATCCGAGCTCTCTTAAGAGGACTGCTTCTTTTTCTGTTGGTTCCGCTTCCCATAAAAACCCGAAATCCCCGAGAATGATGATAAAATCCTCCGGTCTGAAATTTATCTCCGAAAACCGCGAATCGATGGTTCCGTGCGTGTCGCCCGAGATGTAGATCATTCTTCGTCTCCTAGTATGGGCCGTCCTATCAGGCAAAAAAAGCGAAAAAGGCTCGACTCAAGATACTTTTTGTCTTATGAGGCCTATCGAATAACCGGTTGCAGATCACAGGAATGTTGTTTGAGAGTAATTTGATTCCAGCTGCTTGTTCGTCATAGCGGTTTCTTGTGTTAGCAAATGAAGAAAAAGTGTTTTCCTTCCATCTTCACACCTTTAATATCATTGGGGTTCCAGTCTCAGGCTCTTTTGTACTCCAACGTGCATCCGCTCCGGAAGTGGCGTTTTAATTTTCTTGCGCACGTTCTTCCGTTCGGTTTCGGGTATTTCTGGCTACTCACTGCGTTTCGTGTTCGCTTCACTCAATCCCAAAGATTTCTTTCAGATCTTCCAGCTCGTTATGCTTAACGCCCGCCTCGACTAGAGATTTCGTGATACCGGAGGCTTCTCCCCAATATTTCCGCTTTTCTTCCTCGTTCTCAACTACGGAATAAAGGTCCAGGAGCGCATAGACTAATCCAATATTAAAATCTATCTCCTGTGGTGCCCGGTTGACCAAGGATAGACGGAGCTCTAACACTTTAAGTAAGTATTCTTTCGCCCGTATAGAGTCCCCTCGTTGTTCGTGAAGTATTCCAAGTCGGCTTAACGAAATCCTATAACTGCGCTGCCATTTGGTGTTTGTGGGGTCTTTTTCCGTCAGTTTGAGTATAATCGCCAACTCTTTTTCGTAGGCGTCCTGCGCTTGTGAGAGGTTTCCCTGCGCTGCTTCGATATCCCCGATCCTGTACCAGCTTACGCTTAAGTCCCGTAGCCAGTCGGTGTTCGTTGGGTCTATCTTCGATAGTTTGAGCCTGATCGCCAGAGCTTTCTCGTAGGCGTCCCGCGCTTGGTCCAGGTTTCCTCGCTTCGCTTCGATATCCCCGATCTTGCTCCAGCTTACGCCAAGGTCCCGTTGCCAGTCGGTGTTCGTTGGGTCTATCTTCGATAGTTTGAGCCTGATCGCCAGAGCTTTCTCGTAGGCGTCCCGTGCCTGGTCCAGGTTCCCTCGCTTCGCTTCGAAATACCCGATCTCGCTCCAGCTTACGCCAAGGTCCCGTTGCCAGTCGGTGTTCGTTGGGTCTATCTTCGTCAGTTCGAGCCTGATCGTCAGGCCTTTCTCGTAGGCTTCCTGCGCCTGTGAGGGGTTCCCCCGTGCCTCTTTGTTATCCCCGACCTTACTCCAGGTCACGCCGAGGTCCCGCTGCCATTTGGTGTTTGCGGGGTCTTTCTCCTTTAGTTCGAGCCTTATCGCCAGAGCTTTCTCGTAGGCGTCCCACGCCTGGTCCAGGTTCCCTCGCTTCGCTTTGATATCCCCGATCTTGCCCCAGCTTACACCAAGGTCCCGTTGCCAGTCGGTGTTCGTTGGGTCTATCTTTGATAGTTCGAGCCTGATCGTCAGGCCTTTCTCGTAGGCTTCCTGCGCCTGTGAGGGGTTCCCTCGCGCCTTTTCGATATCCCCGACCTTACTCCAGCTCACGCCAAGGTCCCGTTGCCATTTGGTGTTTGTGGGGTCTTTCTCCGTTAGTTCGAGCCTGATCGCCAGTGCTTTCTCGTAGGCAACCCGCGCCTGTGACAGGTTCCCTCGCGCCTTTTCGATATCCCCGAACTGACTCCAGCTCACGCCGAGGTCCCGTTGCCATTTTGTGTTCGTGGGTTCTTTCGCTGTCAATTCGAGGAAGATCGTCAGGGTTTTCTCGTAGGCGTCTCGCGCCTGTGAGAGGTTCCCCCGCGCCGCTTCGATATCTCCGATCTTGTTCCAGCTCACGCCGAGGTCCCGTTGCCATTTCGTGTTTGTGGGGTCTTTCTCCGTTAGTTCGAGCCTGATCGTCTGGGCTTTCTCGTAGGCGTCCTGCGCCTGTGACAGGTTCCCTCGCGCCTTTTCGATATCCCCGACCTTACTCCAGCTTATGCTCAAGTCTCGTTTCCAGCCGGTGTTCTCCGGATACGCACCCACAAGCTCTTCGAGAACGGAATGCTGCCTTTGAAGCATCCATCGTGCCCATTCTGCGTTCCCGTGCTTACTGTCGTAAACATAACGATTATGAAGGAAGGCGGCTAAGGCGTGCTTTGCCTCCGGTTGCGCTTCTGCTTTCAGAAAACGACCCACGATACCTTTGAATCCGGTTTCTTCAGATTCTTTATGGTGCGCGATTACATAGGTCAGAAGGGCGTCGATGACTTTTTTCAGAGGCCTTTCCTTCCTCTTTCCCGCGAAGCTTTTCTTGAACAATTCAACCAACCGGTTCCGGACCGTCGCGTCCTTCTCCGGCCTCTCCTTGGAGGCGTATAGGTGTATCCCAACGTTTTTGATCGCATAGTCAAACGGGTCTTCCCACCCACGCTCTTCCTCTTCCTTCAACCGCTTCCATCCGTTCTCCGCGAGTAATCCGTGCCCATCGAGCGGATAGATCTTGTATATACCTGCAGCTTCGCTGACCAACCAGTCCATCAGCGATTTGTGGACCGGGATCAATTTTCCATCTGTTCGGATGAACAATGTTCCCATCTTTTGGAACAAACGATCGGCTTCCTTTTGTGTGGATAGGTTCAAGACACTTATTAAGGTTTCTCTGTCAAGCGGCTCCATAGCCGCTGCGATAATGTTGAGAAGCGGTAAAACGCGTTCCTCGTAATCCCGTATCTCTTCAGGACGGCTTGGCGGGAATTGCCTTTCATAGTTTCGTTTATAGAAAGCGTTCATTCCGATCGGGAATTCATCCAGTTTGTCCAATTTCAAATCCCCAAGCCGGATGCTTTTCATCACTTCGACCGCATAGAGGAACATTCCTTGGCTTTTCTTCGCGATTTCTTTTGCATACGCATTCGCTTTTTCTCCGTCCGGAACGATCTGCTTCAAATGCTTCTCGAGGTAATGTAGGATGTCGTTATCGTTGTCCTGTGACTCTATAGTGATAGCCTCAGATCGGTATTCGGTCAGGTCCGAGTTGACTAGCGGATCGTCCCGGCTCGTCAGGATCAGTCGCAACCACGGAGGGGTCTTCCAGAATTCGTCCCGGATAAAGGCGGTGATATCGTTTGAGTAGGCGTTGTTTGCCTCGTCTACAGCGTCGATGACGATAACTTTCTTTACCCCCGGTTCCCTCGGAATGCCGTAGAGAGGTTCCACGACCAGCTTTTCAAAGAGCGTTCTCGGATCGTCTTTGTACTCGGACAGCGTGTGCTCCAACCTGCTGCTTGGATCCAAAAGCTTGTCTCGATATTCCGGAATTTGCGTGCTCAGCTGATAGGCGATGGATTTGACCAGGTTTTCCGGTTTTTTCTTTTCCTGATTTTCGGCTTTACAAAGGTGATGGGCGACCACCTGTTCGTATTGATCGCATATCTTGATGGCTAACCCAGTTTTCCCCACGCCTGCTTTCCCTTTGATCCAAAGCACGCGACGGGGCGTTTCCGCTTCCAACCATCCTTGTATCTGCTCAAAGAGCCATTCCCTTCCACTGAACTCTTTATGACCGAATCGATCAGCGGCAAAATCGATGGGGGGAAGAAGCTGTCGCAAGGTCGCTTCACCCCCTTCTGATTCGAGGGTTCGTTCCCTTCGTAAGACTTCGAGAATTCTGTTCAGGTAGCGGGTATACCTTTCAGGGTGGAGGGTTAAGGTATTATCCAGACAGTCGTGGATATCGAGGTATTGGAGACGGCAGATGGAGAGTGGAGGTTTGCTGCCGCATTGAACCAGAACCGGGATAATGGATCGGATCCCCTCCGCGCAGGCTTTGGCCAACTCGTTGAGGCAAAACCCGTCCGGACGGCGTACCGAATGATGGGTCATCAGGAAGATCAGATGCCCTTGATCCTCTAAACGTCTGGCTTTCTCCAAGCCTTCTTCGATATACTGCGCCCAGTCCTTCCCTTCGATCAAACGCTCAAAGTCGTACCACACCTCATAGCCCTGGCTTTCCAGGTCCGTCTTCAGTTTCCTCGCCAGAACGGAATAGGCGTCGTGTCCATAGGAAAGGAAGATAAAGGGTATTCGTTCCATCTTCACACCTCCAATCTCATTGGGATCCGGTCTCGAGCCTTTTTGTACTCCAAGGTACGTCCGCTTCCGGAAGGGATGCTCTAATTTACTTGTCACACGTTCTTCCGTTCGGTTTCTAGCGTTTTGGTTACTCAGTGCGTTTCGTGTTCGCTTCACTCAATCCCAAAGATTTCTTTCAGATCTTCCAGCTCGTAATGCTCAACCCCCGCTTCGACTAAGGATTTTGTGATGCCATAGGCTTCTTTCCAATACTTCCTCTTTTCTGCAACGTTCTTAACCACAGAAGAAAGGTCCAGAAGCGCATAGACTAATCCAATACTAAAATCTATCTCGTTTGGAGCCCGATCAACCAAGGATCGATGGAGCTCTAATACTTTTAGAAAGCATTCTTTCGCCCGTTTAGAGTCTCCTCGTCGTTCGTGAAGTATTCCAAGTCGGCTTAACGAAATCCCATAAACGTGCTGCCAGCCGGTGTTTTCGGGGTCTTTGTTCGTCAGTTCGAGCATAATCGCCAGGGCTTTCTCGTAGGCGTCCCGCGCCTGTGACAGTTTTCCTAGCTTTCTTTCTACATCCCCGACCTTGGTCCAGCTCACGCCGAGATCGAGTAACCAGTCAGTGTTCACCGGGTCTTTCGCTGTCAATTCGAGCAAAATCGCCAGGGTTTTCTCGCAGGCTTTCTGCGCCTGGGCGAGGTTCCCCCTCGCCGATTCGATGTCCCCGATCTTGCTCCAGATCTTACTTAAGTCCCGCAACCATCTGATGTTCGTGGGGTCTTTCTTTATCAGTTTGCGCAGGATGGTCAGCGCTTTCTTGTAGGCGTCTTGCGCCTGTGACACGTTCTCCCAGCTCGCTTCGATATCCCCTATCTTTCTCCAGCTCACGCTCAGATCCCGCAGCCATTCGGTGTTCTCGGGGTCTTTCGCTGTCAATTCGAGCATAATCCTCAGTTCTTGCTCGTAGGCGGCCCGCGCCTGTGGCAGATTCTCCCGCATATTTTCTAGATTGCCGATTCTGTTCCATCTTATGCTTAAGTCGAGTAGCCAGTCGGTGTTCGTAGGGTCTTTCTCAGTTAAATCGAGCGCGATCGCCAGCGCTTTCTCATAAGCGTTCTGCGCCTGTGAGAGGTTTCCCCGAGCCGTTTCGACATCCCCGATCTTGTTCCAGCACATACTCAGATCTCGTAACCAGAGGGTGTTCTCGGGGTCTTTTTCGGTCAGTACCAAGTTAGTTTCCAGAGATTTGGTATATGCTTTCAGCGCTTGGGACAGGTTCCCCCGCGCTTCTTCGAGATCCCCGATCTTGCTCCAGCTCGCGCTTAAGTCCCACAGCCAGTCGGTGTTCTCAGGGTCTTCCGCAGCCAGCTCGAGCTTATTCGCCAGGTCTTTCTCGTAGGCTTTCAGCGCTTGATCTGTGTTCCCCCGCGCTTCTTCAATATCCCCGATCCTGTTCTGGCTCGCGTGGAGGACCCGCTGCCAGAGGGTGTTCGTGGGATCCTTTTCCGTTAAATCAATTATGATCTCCAGGCCTTTCTCGTAGGCTTCCAGCGCTAGGTCTAGGTTCCCACGCGCTTCTTCGACATCTCCTATCTTGTTCCAGTTCACACCGAGGCTCAGCTGCCAGTCGGTGTTCGCGGGTTCTTTTGCAGTCAGATCGAGCCTGATCTCCAGAGCTTTTTCATAGGCATTCTTTGCGCTGTCCAGGTTCCCCAATCGCTCTTCTATATCCCCGATTCTTTCCCAATTAAAAGTCAAATTATACAGCCAAAAGGTGTTCGTTGGATCTTTAGCGGTCAATTCGAGCATGATCGCCAGGGTTTTCTTGAAATTCTCCAGCGCCTGAGACAGGTTTCCTTGCGCCGCTTCGATTTCCGCTATCTTGCTCAAATTCCCACCACGGACCAGCTGCCAGAGAGTGTTTGCAGGGTCTTTCTCTGTTAAATCAAGCAAGATATCCTGGCCTTTTTTGTAGGCTTCCAGGGCTTGGCCTAGGTTCACCCGCTTCGCTTCTAAATCCCCGATCTTGTTCCAGTTCATACACAGATCCTGTAGCCAGTCGGTGTCCTCGGGGTCATTTTCCGACAGTTCGAGCAAGACGTCCTGACCTTTCTCGTAAGCTACCACCGCGTAGTCCAGGTTTCCCTGCGCCGCTTCGATGTCTCCAATCTTGTTCCAGCTCACGCTCAAGTCCCATAGCCAGACGGTGTTAAAGCGAATTTTTTTTATCAGCTCGAGTTTGGTAACTAAGCCTTTATTATATGCTTTGTGCGCCAAGTCCAGGTTTCCCTTCGCCGCTTCGATGTCTCCGATCTTGAACCAGCTTACGCCGAGCTCCCATTGGCGCTTGGCGCCTTCCGGATACGCTTTCACATGCTCTTTGAGAACGGGATGCTGTCTTTGGAGCATCCATCGCGCCCATTCCAAGTTTCCGCGTTCGCTGTCGTAATCATAACGATGATGAAGGAAGTTGGCCAAGGCATATTTTGCCCCCGGTGGCGTTTCTGCCCTCAGAAAACGACCTACGATACCTTTGAATCCGGTTTCTTCCGATTCTTTATGATGCGCGACTACATAGGTCAGAAGGGCGTCGATGACTTTTACCGGAAGCCTTCCCTTCTCCGTTCCCGTGAAGCTTTTCCTGAACAATTCGAGCAACCGGTCGCGGACCCTCTTGTCCTTCTCCGGCTTATTACTAGAAGCGTACAAATGAATCCCCAGGTTTTCTATCACGTAATCCATAGGCTTTTTGCAACCTTGCTTTTTTTGAAGATTATCCCAGCCATAGTCGGCAAGCATCCGGTGGCCTTTTTCCGGTTCGATTGCGTAGATATCGGGATGTGATCCTTCCAGTTCCCTCGTTAGCCATTCCTTCACGATCGCGTGGTAGAAGCGCAGCGTCTCTGTCTTTTCTTCGTATTGAACCAGAAAGCCTACCGCACGCAACCATTTTTTCAATTCCGGTTTCTTCATCCCAGTGATCTTCCGAATCAGATCGGCATCCAATGGTTCGACCACCGCGCACATCAGCGATAAAACATCTCTGGTACGGTCATCGAACCCCTGAGGATAATGTGCGCTGAAGAATTGGCTAAGGTATCCGTTCATCCCCTCTGGGAATTTCTCGGGTGAACGAAGCGCCTGGGGGTCTCTCTCGATGTCATCGCACAAGAGCTCGCAATATAAAAAGCTTTTCTCTGCTCTGTTTACCAATGTCTCCAAGATGCTTTCCCTCTTTTGTTCTGGGAGTAAACCGGAAAGCCTTTTCTCGAAGTAGGCTCTGAAATCTGCCCTTTGGTTTTCCACTTCATCCAGATCGATCTGGATGGGGGCGCCATGAAGCTGGGACGTGATCAAGGGTTCATTCCGCGAGGTGATGATCCAGCGTATCCAACCGGGCATCGCATCTTGGAAACTCGGATCTCCGATCAGTCGGGCCAGTTCGTTTTCCATCCCCGGGGCCCCCGCTTCGTCGAGCCCGTCGATGAGGATGACGATCTGTTGATTATCATTTCTATGTGTTTTTAATGTGCGAAACAAAGGATCCACGATCAGTTCTTCGAAAAGAACCCGAGGTTGGATCATTGGATTCAAGTACCGCCGATTATCCTCTACATTTTCGTAGACCTTGTGTTCGAGTTCCCGTCTATAGTCTTCCAGGCAAAAAGCGAGTTGACAAGCGATCGAATGAATGATCCGATTGACGTTGGATTTTTCCACATTGTCCCGATCACAAAAATGAATCGCCTGGATGAGCTCGGGCATTTCCCGGACCAACCACGCGGCGATTGCGCTCTTTCCAGTCCCCGGCCCCCCGCCGATACGGAAAATTCTCGGAGCGTTAGGGTTCTCCACCCACTCTTTGGCCTTTTCCAACGCCCATTCTCTTCCGGAGAAGCTGTCGAGCGCGGTGAGCTTTTTCCAATCGAATGCCATAGGCCTCAGGATTCTTTCGAGCTTGAAGCGTTCGTCCGGAATGGGGATGGGTTTCCGCCGTTCGAGGATGGCTTGGATCTCTTTCAGATGCTCCCGGTAGCATTCTTCCTTATCTTTTATCGGGATACAGTCGTCGATAGAGTAGTAGTGGATGTGGTAAATGCTGAGCGGCGGTTTACAGGGTTTGACCATCAGAGGAAGTAAAGCGCCGGTGAAGTGGTGAACCGCCCAGGTTACTTCGTTGAGGCAAAAATTCTGACCCTGCCGAACCGAAGATGGGGTCATAAGATAGATGAACCATCCCCCATCTTTCAGGCGCTGCAGCCCTTCATTCTGCGTAGCGTCCCATTGGCCCCCGGCGGTGATTTGGTCGGCGCCCATAAAAACTTCGTAACCGAGATGTTCCAGGTCTTCTTTCAATCGCTGCGCCACTTCCGGTAGCTCGTGCGGGCTGTAGCTGACGTAGACGTATTTGTTCTCCTCATTGCTTTGATTTGGCATAAATATCACTCCCGTTTTGTTTTTGAAGCAAAACCGCTGAAGGTCTTCGAGCGCCTACCTTGCCCGTTTAAACCCCGAAAATCTAACGGTTTGGTTCGAACTTCTCTCAACAGCGTTTTCCACGTTCTTTCCTTATCGGCGCCTCCAATATCATTGGGGTTCCGGTCTCCGAGTTTTTTGTACTCCAAAGCGCGTCTGCTTCCGGAAGAAGAGCCCTAATTTACTTATTGCTCGTTCTTCCGTTCGGTTTCGAGTGTTTTTAGCTACTCAGCGCGGCTCGTGTTCGCTTCACTCAATCCCGAAGATTTTTTTCAGCGCGTCCAGTTGGCCGTGCTCAACCCCTTTGCCCGCGAGGTATTTCGTGATACCGGAGGCTTCTCCCCAATATTCCCGCTTTTCTTCCTCATTCTCAACTACGGAATAAAGGCCCAGGAGCGCATAAACTAAGCCTATATTATAATCTATCTCCTGTGGCGCCCGGTCGACTAAGGATCGACGGAGCTCCAACACTCTAAGTAGGTATTCTTTCGCCCGTATCGTATCCCCTTGTTGTTGGTGAAATATTCCAAGTCGGCTTAACGAAATCCCATAACTGCGCTGCCAGTCTGTGTTCTCGGGGTCTTTTTCCGTCAGTTCGAGCTTAATCGCCAGGTCTTTCTCATAGGCGTCCTGCGCCTCTGGCAGGTTCCCCTGCGCTTTTTCAATATCCCCGATCTTGACCCAGCTCGCGCTGAGTTCGAGTAACCAGTCGGTGTTCGCCGGGTCTTTCTCCGTCAGTTCGAGCAAGATCGATAGGGCTTTCTCGTAGGCCTCCAACGCCTGGTAGGGTTTCCCCCGCGCTTCTTCGATATCTCCGATTTTGCTCCAACTCACGCTGAGATCGAGTAACCAGTCGGTGTTCGCCGGGTCTTTCTCCGTCAATTCGAACAAGCTCGCCAAGTCCTTCCCGTAGGCGTTCCGCGCCTGGGCGCGGTTCCCCTGCGCCGCGTCGATATCCCCGATTTTGCTCCAGGTCACGCCTAAGTCCCGCAGCCAGTCGGTGTTCGTGGAGTCTTTCTTCGTCAGTTTGCGCAAGATCGTCTGCGCTTTCTTGTAGGCGTCCCGCGCCTGCGGCAGGCTCCCCCTCTTCTCTTCTATATCCCCGATCTTGTTCCAGCTCACGCTCAGGTCGTGTAGCCAGAGGGTGTTCGTGGGGTCTTTTTTGGTCAATACCAAGTTGGTTTCCATAGATTTGGTATATGCTTCCAGCGCTTGGACCAGGTTCCCTCTCTTCTCTTCTATATCCCCGATCTTGTTCCAGCTCACGTCAATGCCCCGCAGCCAGTCGGTGTTCGCAGGGTCTTTCTTAGCCAGTTCGAGCTTATGCGCCAGGTCTTTTTCGAAGGCTTCTAGCGCCTGATCCAGGTTCCCCCGCGCTTCTTCGATACCCCCGATCCTATGCAAGCTCGCGCCGAGGGCCAGCTGCCAGACATCGCGCGTCGGGTATTTTTCCGTTAAATCGAGTGTAATCCCTAGGCTTTTCTCGAAGGCTTCCAGGGCTTTGTCGAGGTTTCCCCGCGCTTCTTCGATACCCCCGATTTTGTCCCAGTTCTGGTACAGACCCTGTAACCAGTCGGTGTTCGCGGGGTCTATCGCTGTCAGATCAAGCCTGATCTCCAGAGCTTTCGCATAGGCATCCCTTGCTCTGTCCAAGTTTCCCAATTGCTCTTCCAAATCCCCCATTCTCTCCCAATCCAAACACAAATTCGACTGCCAACGGGTATTTGCCGGATCTTTGGCAATCAATTCGAGTGTGGTAGCCAGGGCTTTCTCGTAATTCTCCCGCGCCCGCGTCAGGTTTCCTAGCTTCGCTTCGATTCCCGCCGCTTTGCCAAAAACCACGCCGAGGACCAGCTGCCTGAGAGTGTTCGCGGGGTCTTTCTCCGTTAAATCAAGCAAGATCTCCAAGCATTTCTCGTAGGCTTTCAGGGCTTGATCCAAGTTCAACAGCTCCGCTTCAATATCCCCGAAATCGTTCCAGCTCACGGACAGGTTCTCTAGCAAGACGGCGTCATCGGGGTCTTTCGCAGTCAATTCGAGCATAATCGCCAAGAATTTTTCGCAAGCGTCTCGCGCCAAGTTCAGGTTCCCCCGTCCTTTTTCGATATCTCCAACTATGCACCAGCGCAGGCCGAGATCATGCAGCCAGTCGGTGTTCGCGGGGTCTTTTGCTGTCAATTCGAGCATAATCGCCAGCGCTTTCTCGTAGGCGTCCCGCGCCTGATCCAGGTTCTCCCACTTTTTTTCGATATCCCCGATCTTGCTCCAGCTTTCGCCGAGATCCCACAACCATTCGGTGTTCTCCGGATGCGCTTCCACAAGCTCTTCGATAACGGAACGCTGCCTTTGAAGCATCCATCGCGCCCATCCCGTATCCCTGCGTTTGCTGTCGTAATTACAACGATTATGAAGGAAGTCGGCTAAGGCGTGTTTTGCCTCCGGCTGCGTTTCTGACTTCAGAAAACGATCCACGATACCTTTGAATCCTGTTTCGTAATCTTCTGACCAATGTGCGATCACATAGCTCAGCAGATCGGCAATGACTGTTTCCGGAAGCCTTGCCTTCTCCTCTCCCGAAAAGCTTTTCTGGAACAATTCAAGCAACCGGTCGCGGATCGTCTTGTACTTCAACGGTTTCTTACTAGAAGCGTACAGATGAATCCCCAGGTTTTCTATCACGTAATCTAGGGGCTCTTTCCAATCGTGCTTTTTTTGAAGGTAATCCCAGCCATAGTCGGCAAGCATTCGGTGGCCTTTTTCCGGTTCGATTTCGTAGATGTCGGGCTGTAACCCTCCTTGTTCCCAAGTTAGCCATGTCCTCACGATGGTGTGGTAGAAGCACACCGTCTCTGTCTTTTCTTCGTATAGAACCAGAGGGTCTACCGCGCGCAAGCATTTTTCGAATTCGGTTTTCTTCATCCCCGTGATTTTCCGAATCAGATCGGCTTCCAATGGCTCGACCGCTGCGCACATCAGCGATAAAACATCTCTGGTACGGTCATCGAGTCCCTGAGGAAAACGCACGCTGAAGAATCGGTTGAGGTATCCGTTCATCCCCTCTGGGAACTTCTTGGGTGAACGAAGCATTCGGGGGTCTCTCTCGATGTCATCGCACATAAGCTCGCAATACAAAAAGCTACCCCCTGCCCTGTTTACCAGTGTCTCCAAAATGTTTTCCCGCTTTTGTTCTGGGAGTAAGCCGGAAAGTCTTTTCTCGTAGTAAGCTCTGAAATCTGCCCTTTGGTTTTCTTCAATATACAGATCGACCTGGATCGGGGTGCCTTTATATAGTAAAAGGATTAGGAGTTCACATCGAGAGGTGATGATCCACCGTATCCAGGCGGGTGTCTTATTTTGTAGTTCACGGTCTCGGATCAGCTGAGCCATTTCGTGTTTTATCTCCAGACCCTCATCATCGTCGGGCCCGTCGATCACCAAGGTCACAGGTTGGGTGAACAGGTCCTTTCGTTGAACTTTCAGGTGCGTGAAAGGGTCGATAATCAGTTCTTCGAAAAGTTTTCGAGGTTCGATCATTGGATTCGAGTACCGTTTTTCTTTTTTGAAGACCTTGTCTTTGAGTATTTGTCCATAGTCTTCCAGACAAAAAGCGAGTTGACACGCGATTGAACCGATGATCCGATTGATGTTGGCCCAACTTTCGACTAAAAGTGCTACAAACGGCGATAAAAGCCACTTTCTCAAAAAAGTTGGCCACTACAATCGACGAGCCACGTAAGTCAGTTGCCTGTTCTTAAGCATCGGAACACCGAGCTTCTT
>Ga0208460_10000442_pt1 | contig 29030 bp, 32 predicted proteins | sample AD_STIC10_MetaG_FD_184436 | JGI IMG/M metagenome (GOLD analysis project Ga0208460, IMG submission 184436) | Active sludge microbial communities of municipal wastewater-treating anaerobic digesters from USA - AD_STIC10_MetaG (SPAdes) (version 2) | ecosystem: Engineered > Bioreactor > Anaerobic >... | reverse complement strand
CGGTGGCGGTGGCGGTGGCGGTGGCGGTGGCGGTGGCGGTGGCGGTGGCGGTGGTGCCGGTGCTGGAGCGGGTGCCGGGGCGGGCGCTGGCGCCGGTGGCGGCTCGGCACCGCTGCTCGTGGGCGGCGGCTCGGCACCGCTCGTCTGCGGCGGCGGCGACATCGGCGACTTGCTGCAACCCGGCAGCACACTGGCCAGGGCCATCAGCATCGCCGCGAGCAGCGCATGTGTCGCGTTCCCGTGTCTCATGGCCCCTCCATCTCGCAGTTCATGGCACGCTGGCCATGCACCGGCGGATCGTAGATCAAGCACCGCGCCAGCGTGGCCCGCGCGCCCCCTACCTTGTCGAGCGGTTGCTCGCCTTGGCCGGCGCTGCGCTCACGCTGGCCGCGCCTTCACCCGTGCGCGTGGGCGACGGCCCGAGCATCCCGCCCGCGAAGCGCGAGTGCGCGTTCGACCGCTTTCAGCGGGGCGAGGTGCACGAGGTGGAGGGCAGCGGGTTGGAGCTGGCGATCGCGCGGGCCGTGGCGAAGAGGCGCCGGGGCGGAGGTCAGGCTTGAGGCGGCAACTCTGGGTGCTTGCGTGTTGAGGTTTGGCGCGCCTCAGCGACATGACAGGTATCGGCCATATGCGGCTGCTCCCTACGGGCGGCTATTGGAGCTTTGACCGGTGCCGGTTGACCCCAATGTCCGGCCCGAGGCTGCGTTCTAGCATCTAGCATCTAGTATCTGGCTAGCCCACGCCGCTGAGCGCCGCCTACACTCTTGGCCTCATGGGCGTTGGCGACGGCAAAGCCGGGAGCCGGCAGACGCCGTGACTGCGCCGTGTTGGCAAAGGAGCAGGTAGGCTTTGCGATGTGGCCGCCGCAAATCGCAAGCGGCGCGGCCCCGCGAGCGCGTAGCCACACATGCCTACGCCTGCGCGCGGTTCCGCCACTGAACGCTGTGGCTACGCCAACAAGGAGATCACTGCCTTGACGGCCGTTGCGATGGGAGTGGTCATGGAGGCGACCGCCTTGGCAGCCTCCAGAAGGCCGCTGGCTGAGAGCTCATACCACGCCTTGCGCGGCTCTTTCGAAACCGCCTCGGTGGTAAGTGCCGCCAGGTCTTTTGACACCTGCTCTGCCTTCTCTGGAGGCAACTGTTTGGCCAACTCGGCGACTTTGGTTGTCAGTTCCTTGAGCGCGTCCTTCAAAGGGACCGGCACGTCGGATCCGGCCGCCTTATTGAAACTGTTCTGAATATTTTGGGCCGTAACGAGATTGAAGTCGCCAGCAACGGTTACGTTGCCCATCTGAATGTGCGTATTCATTTGGTCTCCGAAGACATGGGTAATGACCGGCGCTACTGCCTCCGAACGACGGACATAGCGCGCCACCTTATCCGCGACTTGTTGCCCTAGAGCGGCAAACGAAGTGCTTTGCCCTGGCAACGCGGCACTCCACGCTGCGCGTGCGATCTCAAGAAGTTGGGACTGCTCCACGCCGTGACTCAGGGGCCTTGTCACGACGGGCAGGGCGGCATTTAGGTACGCCTGAAGTTCATCAGCCTGGGGCACGGTGGTCGCGAGACGCTGCTGCATGGCGGCTTCCAACACCAGCCGCAAGCACTCTCTTTCGGTATGTAACCGCAGCAAGTGAATGCGCAGCTTGCGCAGTTGGTTCCGATCAGTCGCAGGGTGATCGTTGCGCAAAGTCCAGGTACTCAGGCGCTTGCCAGCAATCTCCAACCATGTGTGGTGCAGTATTTCTGCCCCAACCCGAGCACTGGGAACGACCCGAGCATGGGGCAAGAGGGATACAGCGTCCCCATCTGCATACTCGACCAACAATGCCGGCTCACCCTGCACGACCCACCATGGCTGCGGATCGCCGGGCATCTGTCTGTTGGTGCTGGCCTCCAGATAGCGCTTTGCCAGCGTCGGCCCCGCCTTCAGCAGCGGCATCTCTTGCGCCGTTCGAGGGACGCGCATCGAAACCGTGGTGGTAGCTGCCAGCAGCTTCGCAGTGTCGGCCGCCGCCAGAGGCGTTGCACTCGATCGCCGGACCCGAAAGCCCACTTCGTAGCGACACACCACGCCACTGCTGTAGAAGCGCCGAAACACATGACCCAACGTACTCGCCAGCTCACCTTCACCGATGGTCTGACGGCTCAGCTGGTCTGGAAAGCGCAGAGTGAGCGAGGCATCCGCGAAGTTGTCTTCCCCGGCCCAATCGTCGACCCCGCCTTGAAGCCGAGGTCGCACCGGCCCAGAGGAGCGTACGAAGTCGCGCAATGCTGTCGGCGTAGGCCAGAGTGGCCGGGACAACCGTAGGACTTCCTTGTCCGGCAAGAGAGGGCGAAGGTCCGCTATCGGATGTAGCAGAAGCTGAAACATTCGATCCGTACCTCCGACCGCTATAGCCCCCTAGGCGAGCATCGGGGGGTGCCTCACGCGGGCATAAAACCGCATGCAGTCCTCGTACCGGCGGTTTGCCTACCGTCACGCGGACTCGAGGGACTTTCTCGTCACGCTCTTCACGGCGAGCCGAGCTCCCGTCCTTTGCGCAGCACGATGGTAATGACGCCTGGGCGATGTGTTCATCCCCAAAAGGTGGGATGAAGTGCACACCGGGCATCGCGAAGCTCCGCGCCAACGCGCCGGCAGCCCCACGAACCTCGGCTTTGTGTTCCGCGGGAAGGCCTGAGGGAGCCACACTGAGCCTGCGCGATGCGCACCTCCATCGCGGGCGCACCGCGGGCCGAGGTCAGACGAAGCGCGCAAGGTGGAAAGCGGCCTGGGCTTGTCTGAAGCCTGCGTGAGGTCTCGCGACAGCAGTGCAGCATCCGTCAACTTGCGGATGCGGCCTTGCTGCGCCGACGACACAGTGCGCCGTAGGCCGCGTGGGCGGCCGGTTTCGACCAGGAGACGAGATGCAAATCAAGCTTCACAACGTCAGCGGTGGTGTCTTCACCACCAGCGGCCCACAAGTGGATTTCGAGCTCGCCGACGCCGGGCAGGCAAACGTGACGATCCACGTCGCGTTGTCCGACGGTACGCATTTCCACTTTCCGGACGGCTCGTCGAGCGGGACCGCGCAATCGACCGTGCTGCCCCCGGGCGACTACACCTGCGTTGTGCTGGTCGCCGCATTCGGCCATGGCTCGTTCGGCCGCAGCTACAAGAGCACGGTGGCGATCGGCGGAAAGAAGGCGGCTTCGGCCACTGGCAGCCTGCCGGCGGGCACCGATGCTGAGACCGACACGCAAGCCTTCGTGTTGAGGGTTTCGTGATGAAGACCACCATCCTTCTCGTAGGGCTCGCGGTGCCCCTTATCGTCTCCGCGCAAGAAGCCGACGACAAGTTCAAGGACTTCCTGATCGACGTAGGCCCCGGACATGTGTCGGCGGGAGACATGCTCAAGCTGACCGACAGCGCGATCACGACGATCGAGGCGCCCAAGGACTTCGTCGCGCTGCTCAACGGGCTAGACTCATCCGACAAGAGCGGTGGCTTCGGGTTCGCGATCACGCCGGCACGCACGAGCCTCACGCCGCTGTCGATCGATAGCTACCGATCGAACAACTTGGCGAGGCTGTGGGGCGGCACGACCTTCAGCTACGCCAAGAACCGCAACCCGCTGGGCGGCGTCGAGTACAAGCAGGACGCGTTGGCGGTCAACGTCTCGTACTACCTGCACGACAAGGACGATCCGCACGTCGCTGCATACGACGCCTTTGCCAACTGCAGTCCTCTCAAGCAACTCGTCGTCGACGAGTCGAATCGCGTCATGCAGTCGCTCACCGGTGTTCCCCCGGAGAAGATCCAGGAAGTGCTGGCGCGCTCAAAGCGCAACCCGCAGTTCCTCGATGCCGCCAGCGCAGCGGCGAAGGAATGCGCACGCCAGGCGGCGAGCCCGAAGTGGAATGCCACGCAGTTCGCTTTCACGATCGGCCAAGGCTGGATCCGCCCACCGGGCGCCGGATCGCCACGGGTAACACTCGCCCGCACAGTCGCGCTCTCGGGCGCTTACGGCCCGAGCGAAAACACATTGCTGAACTACACGCTTCGGCGCAGCGACCGTGTGCTAGACCTAGATACCCTCACGACCACACAGGCCTACAAGAAGACCAACATCGCCGCCGTTCGCTTGACCTACGGCCAGGGCGACAGCCGCGACCTCTACGGCCTGATCGAGGCGAGTAACGTTAAGTCGTCGGTAGCCACGCTGCCAGACTCGGCATTCAAGTTCGCACTTGGTATCGACAAGCGCGTGATGGAAGGCGTGTGGCTAGAGTTCCGCCTCGGTCGCCGCCGCAGCGTCGACGACGGAAAGGAAGAGACGGCAGGACTGATGAACCTGAAGTTCTCGACGACGACCACGCTTCCGAAGGCGCAAGCCAAGCTCTGAAGGCGCACCACCACCAGGTGCTAACCTGTGCCGACGGCCTCCAAGGGCCGTCGGCATCTGTGAATCGAAAGGACCGCGATCACATCGCCGATCGTCGCCTCGTGGCTTGATCCGCCAAGGCGGGATAATGCGGTCGAGTCTTCATTGCGATGTGCACGGCGCGCCGCTGGACTGACAGTCCCGGCTGCGCCTACAACTGCTTGCGTGAGCAGTCTGCCGCCGACATGGGCGCCGCGACGCACTCGTAGGATCGCGCGCTTGCCTCGGTGTCCAAGCGACGTGGACCTCGTGGTGCTGGTGCCAAATCAGAGGGATCTGCTTCGGGCGATGTACTCGCACGATTGGTTCCCGAGGTTCAAGCGCCGCCAAGGCCAATATGCCGTGTCCGCCGCCGCCCGGGCATCTCTTAGGTACCCGTAGACGGTTCGACCGTCAGCTTTGGCACGACGAGAACTAAGCCACGAATGTCAGTTCAGGGTCGGAAGCGCAATTCGATGGGCGGCACAAGCTGCCGTTCGTGTGTTTGTCGTGGCCGGCGATATCCAGAGCTGGCGCCAACTGGTGGCCAACGGTCCGTCTGCGCGCGCGCTGGCTGTCCCTGGCCGACTTGGCCATGGCCGGCGCGGTTGAGACATTCGGCGCATTCCTGACGCTGCAGCACCTTCCGTCGCTGGGCAAGACCCAGTCGATCGGTGCCAAACGTGCCGCGCATGCTGCGGCGCCGAGCCGCTGGGTCGGCGTCGCGGCTCCGGCCGATGGACGTCGCCAGGGGCAATGCCCTCGGCGCAGGGGGTCAGGGATCGCGGGAGCCCAGATGCCGCTGCAGCACCATGGCCAGCGCTTCAGCGGTGACTGGCTTGGGCAAATAGTCGTTCATCCCCGCCGCCTCGCAGCGCTCACGGTCTTCCGCGAGCGCGTGCGCCGTCAGCGCGATGATGGGCACCTGGGCGCGCCGATGCCCGGACAATCGAATCTGTCGCGTCGCCTCGTAGCCATCCATGACCGGCATCTGGCAATCCATGAGCACCACGTCGACGTCTTGTGCCTGAATGGCCGCCACCGCCTGGGCGCCGTCGTTGGCCAACGTCACCGTCATGCCCAGCCGCTCGAGCATGGCCTGCACCACCAGGCAGTTGACGGCGTTGTCTTCCACCACGAGAACGCGTGCCGGACGCGGCCCGGCCGGGCTTGCATCAGCCCCCGGGGATGAGGTGGCCACCGCCTCGGTGTGGACGGGGTCGAGCGCCGCTTCCAGAGGCACCTCGAACCAGAAGATGCTGCCTTGTCCTCGCGCACTGTCCACGTGGATCGAGCCACCCATCAGCTCCACCAGGTGCTTGCCGATCACGAGGCCGAGTCCACTGCCGCCGAACCGGCGGGTGGTGGAACTGTCGGCCTGGGAGAACCGCTGGAAGAGCTGAACCATCTGCTCGGCCGTCATGCCGATCCCGGTGTCCTGCACCGAAACCCGGATCCAGGGTCGTTCGTCCCCGTCGGGTCGCGCTGCGGGCCCGCCGCGCAAGGTCACGGTCCCGGCGCTTGTGAACTTGAGCGCATTGCCGAGCAGGTTCGTCACGACTTGGCGCAGCCGGGTGGGGTCGCCGCTGACCCGTGGCAGCGCCTGGAACGCGATCTCGGTGTGAACCGCCACACCGCGCGCCATGCCGAGTTCACGGTAGATCGTTGCCACGCCCGCGAGCAGCTGGGCCGGGTCGAAGTCCACGCGCTCGAGGCTGACCTTTCCCTCCTCGATCTTGGACAGATCGAGTACGTCGCCCAGCAGGTCATGCAGCGCATGCGCCGCCGTCGAGAGGGCTTGCACGTAGCGCGCCTGGGTGGCATCCAGCCGGGTGGCCTGCAGCAGCTCCGACATTCCGAGAATGCCGTTCATGGGCGTACGGATCTCGTGGCTCATGTTGGCCAGGAACCGGCTCTTGGCCTGACTCGCCTCCACAGCAATCTGGCGCGCCTGCTCGCGCGCGGCGGCCACCGACGACGCCTCGAGGCGCAGGCGTGTCATATCCGTCCAGTCGCGGCAGCTCCGCCAGCTTTCCTGCGTGAGCACTGCGCCATAGACGAGCAGGCTGGCCACCACGATCCACGCGTCCTCGTGTCCCGACCACAATGCGTGCCCCATCACCGGCAGCAGGATCGTCAGGAAGTTCAGCATGGCCGTGCGCATGCTGCTGACCAAGATGAACACGCCGATTGCCGTGATGCAGAGCACGCTGGCGAACAGCAGGGCTCCCAGCATGGTGTCCCGCACGGCCGGCACGAACACCAGCGCGATCACGCACCAGCACAGGTTGTCGAGTGCGATCAGCACGTCGAATCGTGCCTGCCAGTAGCCCAGCCGCTGCGCTCGCGCGGGATCCCGCTCGAAACGGCCGGTTTCGCTGGCCCGAACGGCGCTGATGGCAAGCCGCTCCAGCAGCCAGCCGAGAACCCAGGCCGGGCTGATGTGCGGCCACATGGCATACGCCACCACAAGCGAGAACACGACGGCACCGGCCTGCGGCTGCGGCGCCAGGCGGTAGATGGCACCGACACGGGCAAGAGCGAGCTCCGCGTCGATCGAGTACGAGGTTTTCAACGGCTGCGCGGCGGGGATCGAAGGCATGGAGGAAGGCTCGGCAGGCCCGGACACCCTTCCATTCCGGCTAGCCAGGAGGCCATGTCTGCAACGATATCGACATTCGCTTCCGGTACATGACGAATATCGGGGATCAGACGCGGCATCGTTCACGGCGCGATGCAGGCCGCGCCCCCATCGCGCCGACTGCTGCCCTTTGCCGTGTGCCGTCCGCAGCGGGGCCGTCGTCGGGTACCTGTGTGCTGATTCGACCAGTTGAATCCGCTTTCGAAACCCGACCCTCACCTTCACCTAACCTCCCCCTCACCCACCCCTCACCCCCGCTCCCTAGAGTGCTCCTCATCCCGCTGCCCTTCGCGCAGCGTCACGATCGAAGGAGCCACTCATGTCCCGCAGGTTCACCGCCACCGCCGCCGCTTCGGCGCTGCTCGTTCTGTCCATGGCCGCCACGGCGGCCGATGCCATCACCCTGCCGACATGGCTGCACTTCGGCGCCAAAGCGTCGGCGCCGGCGGCCACGGCCGACAAGGCCAGCACCATCGCTGCGGCCACGCCCGCAATGCTGGCTGCCAACCCGCTGCCGCCCGCGCAGCTGCCCAACTACCGCGCCATCGTGCAGTCGCAGGGGCCAGCGGTGGTGGGCGTCACGGTGGCGGGCTTGCGCAACGTCGGCGCTGAGTCCTCGAGCGCCGATGACGATGCCGGCCCCGATCCCGAGGCCGAGCCCTTCTTCCGCTTCTTCCGCGGCATTCCCGGCCTGCGTTTGCCGCCTCAGGGCGCGATGCCCTTCCGCGGCCAGGGCTCGGGCTTCATCGTCAGCGCCGATGGCCTGATCCTCACCAACGCGCACGTGGTGCGCGGCGCCAAGCAGGTGACGGTGAAGCTGTCGGACCGGCGCGAGTTCGCCGCCAAGGTGCTGGGCAGCGACACCAGCACCGACGTGGCCGTGCTGAAGGTCGATGCCAAGGGCCTGCCCACCGTCACGCTGGGCGATCCGCGCGCCGTGCAGGTGGGCGATTGGGTGCTGGCCATCGGCGCGCCCTACGGCTTCGAGCAGACGGCCACGCAGGGCATCGTCAGCGCCAAGGGCCGTTCGCTGCCCGGCGACAGCTACGTGCCCTTCATCCAGACCGATGCGGCGGTGAACCCCGGCAACTCCGGCGGCCCGCTGTTCGATTCGTCCGGCCGCGTGGTGGGCATCAACGCGCAGATCTATTCGCAAAGCGGTGGTTTCCAGGGCCTTGCCTTCGCGATCCCGCTGGACGTGGCGCTTCACGTGAAGGAGCAGATCGTCGCCAAGGGCCGCGTCGACCACGCGCGCCTGGGCGTGACGCTGCAGGACCTCTCGGCGCCGCTGGCCAGCTCCTTCGGCCGGGCCTCGCCTTCGGGCGCGCTGGTGGCCAACGTGGTGCCCGGCAGCGCAGCCGAGAAGGCGGGCCTGAAGTCGGGCGACGTGATCACGGCGGTCGACGGCGTGCCGGTTCAGGTGGCCGGCGATGTGTCGGGCCGCGTGGGCCTGGCCAAGCCGGGCGAACGGCTGAACCTCGCGCTGTGGCGAGACAAGTCGCGCAGCGAGCTTTCAGTGACGCTGGGCCGCGCCGAGCCCGAGCGCGGCGAACAGGCGGCCGCGGCCGAAGGCGGCACGCTGGGCCTGGCGGTGCGCCCGCTGCAGCGCGACGAGCTGCGCAGCGCGGGGCTCGACCATGGCCTGCTCGTCGAGCAGGTGTCGGGCCCGGCGCAACTGGCCGGCGTGCAGCGCGGCGACGTGCTGCTGGCGCTGAACGGCAAGCCGGTGCAGGGCATCGCGCAGGTGCGCGACGCGCTGCGCGCGCACCCCAAGCACGTGGCGCTGCTGGTCATGCGCGACGGGCAGCAGATCTTCGTGCCAGTCAGCCTGGGTTGATCAGTGCAGGCGCTCAGGCCTTGGCCAGCGCCGCCTTCATCGCCACGGCCAGCGGCGTGGTCGGGCGGCCGATCAGCGTGCCGAGCTGATGGCCGTCGTCGAACAACGCGCCTTTCGCGGCACCCGCGTCCGAATCGGCCAGCAGCGCCGCAAAGGGCGCGGGCAGACCGGCACCGACGAGCGCCGCCTCGAAGGCCTGCTGCGGCAGGTCTTGATACACCACCGCGCGGCCGGTCTGGCGGTTCAGCTCGGCCACCAATTCGGCCAGCGTGTACGAGGTGTCGCCCGCGAGCTCGTAGCTGCGGTTGCTGCCCACCGGCTGCGCGAGCACGGCCGCAGCGGCGGCAGCGTAGTCGGCCCGTGTGGCCGAGGCGATGTGGCCCGATCCGGCCGCACCGATGAAGGCGCCATGCTGCAGCGCCGGTGCCACGCTGGCGAGGTAGTTCTCGGTGTACCAGCCGTTGCGCAGCAGCACGTGCGGCAGGCCCGACGCGGCGATCAGCGCTTCGGTGGCCGTGTGCTCGGCGGCCAGGCCCAGCGGCGAGCTGTCGGCGCGCAGCAGGCTGGTGTAGACGAGCTGGCCCACGCGCGCCTCGCGCGCCGCGTCGATCACCGCGCGGTGCTGCGGCAGGCGCTGGCCGACTTCGCTGGACGAGATGAGCAGCACACGTGCTGCGCCCTTGAAGGCGCTGGCCAGCGTGGCGGGGCGGGTGTAGTCGGCCTCGCGCACCTGCAGGCCCAGCGCGGCCAGGTCGGCCGCCTTGGCCGGCGTGCGCACGGCGGCGACGATCTGCTGCGCGGCCACGCCGCGTTCGATGAGCTGGGCGATGACGAGGCGGCCGAGTTGGCCGGTGGCGCCGGTGACGACGATCATGATGGTGCTCCGTGGGGTCGGGTGGATGACAGGGCCTCATCATGTCGGGTATGCTTACTTTTCGTAAGTACTAACGCCGAGGTAAGTGTCCATGCGTGCCGCCACCGCCCCAGACATCGATCACGAGCCGCTGCTGCGCGGCAACCTGTTTGCCGCCGAGTGCCCCTCGCGCGAGGTGCTGCAGCACGTCACCAGCCGCTGGGGCGTGCTGGTGCTGGTGGCGCTGCTGGGCAGCGGCACGCTGCGCTTCAGCGAGCTGCGCCGCGGCATCGGCGGCGTCAGCGAGCGCATGCTGGCGCAGACGCTGCAGTGGCTGGAGTCCGACGGATTCGTGCTGCGCGTGGAGCACCCGGTGCAGCCGCCGCACGTGGACTACCGGCTCACGCCGCTGGGCCGCGAGGTGGGCCGCCATGTGCGCGAGCTGTTCGACTGGATCGAGGGCAAGCTGCCGGCGATCCTCGACGCGCGGGGCCGGCAGGGCGGCCCCGACGACGATCAGCCGAGTTCGAGGCCGAAGAAGCGCATCGTGCGGTCGTAGGCGAGCTGCGCCCAGGCGGCGTCGTACTGCGTGATGCCGATGCGGTGGCGGCCCTGCGCGTCTTCGTTGGCGAAGGCGTGGTGCGCCAGGTAGCGGTGGCCTTCGTAGCGCACCTTCGCCTCCTTCAGCCTGGCTTCCAGCGCGTCGACGCCGGTGATGGCGAAGGCGCCGTCCTGCGTGGCCCAGTGCGCCATCAGCGGCATGCCGATCTTCGAAGCATCCACGTACTCGAGCGGCGGGTAGCCGTACCAGACCACGCCTGCATCGGCCTCAGGCACCATCGTCGAGGCGAGCACGGTGAGCGCGCCGCCCATGCAGAAGCCGGTGACGCCGACCTTGCCGCTGCCGAGCTTCGCGGCCTTCAGGTACTGCACGGCGCCGCGCACGTCCTGCGAGGCGGCCTCGCCGAAGTTCAGGCCGTCCATCAGGTGGTGCGCCTCCTCGGCCTCCACGGTGCTCTTGCCGCGGTAGAGGTCGGGCACCAGCGCCGTGAAGCCGGCGTTCGCAAAACGCTCGGCCACGCCGCGGATCTGCTCGTTCAGGCCCCACCATTCCTGGATCACGACCACCGCGCCCACGGGCGCCTCGGCCTCGGCCAGGTAGCCGTGCACGGCCTTGCCGTCAGGGCGCTTGAATTCGATCGTCTTGCCCATCGTCGCCTCCGTGATTCATGCGTACGGACGTGAGTATCTCAGCGCGCGCCGCCATGAGCTTCGCGCAGCGCACAGAAGCTGTCATGCAAGGCACAGGCGCACCCTGGGGCATACCGCCGCCGGGCGCCGTGCGGCCTAGCATTCCTGCAGCCCGGCAGCACTTGCACCGCCCGGCGAGGGAGAACCGTCGTGCCCTATGTCCATCGCAACACCCGCGGCGAGATCGAGAGCCTGCACCGCAGCCCGACGCTGGACGCCGTCGAGTACCTGCCGCAGGCGGCGCCGGAAGTGCAGCGCTTCCTCGGCCGCGAGGAAACGAATGACGCGCGCGACGACTACGCGCGGCTCGACGCCGACACGGTGCGCGTGCTCGAGGACCTGCTCGACGTGCTGCTGGACAAGGGCCTGGTGCGCATCACCGACCTGCCGCCGGCCGCGCAGGCCAAGTACTTCGCGCGCAAGGAGCTGCGCGATCGCCAGAAGCCGCCCGCGGCGTTCGCTGCCTCCGGCTTCATCGACATCATCGACGACAGCGCCTTCGCCGGCCTGAGCTCGGCCCTGCCGCCGAAGTAGCCGCGCCGGCCCCGCCGCGGGCCGTCACAGATCGTCGGCCAGCACCTCGAGCGCGATCAGCTGCTCGCGCAGCGCCCAGCGGGCGCGCCAGCCTTCGCCCTGCCAGTCGGGGTCGTCGGCACGCTCGAAGGCGGCCAGGGCGGCCGACTCGTCGGCGAAGACGCGGCAGCGGCCGGCGGCATGCAGTTCGGCCACGTCGCTGGCCTCGAGCTTGCGCGCCAGGTCGTCGGCGTCGAAGGCGAACCAGACGCGCGGCGGCGCGTCGCAGGGCATCTCGAGCACGTGGATCATGGGCCGGCTTACTCCACGCCGTCGGTGACCGACTTGCGCCACACCACCTGGCGCAGCCGCTCGCGTGCGGCCTGCGCCGAGCCGTCGAAGCGGTCGTTGGCGCGGCGCAGCGCGGCTTGCGCCACCGAGGCCTCGGCCAGCGTCAGCGGCAGGCGGCCGGCCACATGCGTGGCCAGCGGCACCACCTTCAGGATGGCCTGCCGGTTGGGGTGTTCGTCGATCACGACCAGCTCGTTGGCCTCGGGTTGGCCGTCCAGGCAGATGCGTGCGCCGATGACCTCGATGCGCCGGCCGTCGTGGGTGGTGCGGATGAGAACGGGGTCAGCTTGCATCGGGGCCTCGCCGTGGATGGAAGGGGCGCTTGTCGGCTTTGCGACAAGACGGCTTCACCCATGCAGGTTCGATGCCATCTCAACCGAACACTGAACTCCAGGCACGAGCCCAGGCCGGCGCGTCCGTCAGCGCCACGAACACCAGCCCGGCCACGGCGCCGCCGAAGTGCGCGTCGTGGTTGATGCGGCCCTGAGCCTGGCGAGCGGCCCACTGGCAGTAGACGAGATAGGCCACGGCGAACAGCGGCGCCGGGATCGGGAAGGGGATCGGGAAGGTATAGATCGCCGAGGTCGGGAAGTAGACGATGGAGGCGAACAGCACCGCCGAGATCGCACCCGATGCACCCAGGCTCTGGTAGCCGGGGTTGTCACGGTGCTTGGCATAGGTGAGCGCATCGCTGGCCAGCAGGCCGGCGGCGTACAGGGCCACGAAGCGCGGCGTGCCCATCGCCGGCTCGAGCTGGAAGGCAAAGGCCCAGAACGTGAAGGCGTTGAAGAGCAGGTGCTGCAGGTCGGCATGCATGAAGCCGCTGGTCACCAGCGTGGCGTACTCGCGACGCGGCACCAGCCAGTGCGGCCGGAACAGGCTGCGCTCGATGAGCGCCGGCATCGCGTAGAGGCCGGCCAGGCTGGCCAGCAGCATGGCGGCGAGGATGAGCGTTGCGCCGGGGGCGCCGGGAGGCAGGGTCAATGGGGGTCCACGTTCGTTCGTCGTGCGGACCCCGATTGTCCACGGCCACCCGCCGGCTTCAGTTCAGAAGGTCACCAGGATGTCTTCGTGCCGCACGATGAACTGGCAGGCCAGCCGCCAGGGTGGAGGCCTGTCGTTCGTCTCGGCGTCGTCGATCTGCGCCTGCGTGATCTTGCCGGCGTAGCGCAGCACCGTCTTCTCCTTCTCGGTGAGCGCCATGCCGACGGGCGCCTTGCCCGACAGCACGCTCACCTGGATCAGGCAGGAGCCGCACTCGCCGTTCTCGCAGTCGGACTCGAGCGGCACCTTGTGCTTCTTGGCCACCGACAGCAGCGTGTGGGTGTCGCCCGCCACCGCGTAGACGGTGAGGTCGCGCTGCAAACGCGGCGAGGTGAATGTGACGTTCGCCATGGCTGCGCCTATCGGATGATGTCGTACGAGTAGTCGGTCTTGCCGGGCACGATGGTGTTCGCGTCCAGCGTCTCGAAGAACTCGTCGAGCAGCATGGTCAGCAGCCACAGCGCACCGTTGTAGCCCCAGGTCGGGAAGCGGTGGTAGTGGTGCCGGTCGAAGATCGGGAAGACCAGGCGGATCAGCGGCACGCCGCAGTCGCGCTCGAGGTACTTGCCGTAGGTGTTGCCGATCAGGAAGTCCACCGGCTCGGTGTGCAGCAGCGAGCGCATGTGCCACAGGTCGCGCTTCGGGTAGACCTTGCAGTTGGCGCCGTAGGGCGAGCTGTCGAACAGCGCCTGCACCTTGTTCGCCCAGTCCTCGCCGCCGTTGGTGGCCAGCACATGCGCCGGCTCGGCGCCGAGCTCGAGCAGGAACTCGCTGTAGCCGAGCATCTGGTCGGGGTCGCCGTACAGCGCGTAGCGCTTGCCGTGCAGGTGGGCCTGGCTGTCGGCCATGGCGTCGACGAGCTGGCCGCGCTCGCGCTCGAGCACCGCGGGCACCGGCTTGCCGGTCAGGAGAGAGATGGCCATGATGAAGCGGTCGGTGCCGGCCACGCCCACGGGCGCGTTGAGCACCACCACCTCCTGGCCCTTCTCGCGCAGGTACTTGGCGGTCTTCTCGCAGCAGAACTCCTGGAAGACGATGGTCGCCTTGGCGTGCAGCGCCGCCTCGACCTCGGCCTTGGTGGTGCCGCCCTCGTACATGCGGAACTCGCCGTCGGTGGGCGTGTTCCACACCTCCGACGGGTCGCACACGATGTTCACCTTCGCGCCGAACAGGTCGAAGATGCGCTTGATCTCCTTCATGTTGCCGACCACGAAGCCGTCGAAGCCGCCGATGAAGTTGATGCTCTCGTCGGGCACGCGCACCAGCGGCTCGGTGGTCTTGCTCTTGCCGTCCCAGAAGTGCTGCAGCACGCCGAGCAGCGCGTTGTCGTAGCCGGTGACGTGGCTGCCCACGAAGGCCGGCGTGTGCGCGAAGGGCACGTCGAACTCGGCCGGCACGCTGCCCTTTTCCTTGCTGGTCTTGATGAAGGCGTTCAGGTCGTCGCCGATCACTTCGGCCATGCAGGTGGTGCTGACGGCGATCATCTCCGGCTTGTACAGGTTGTAGGCGTTGGCCAGGCCGTCGACCATGTTGTTCAGGCCACCGAACACCGCCGCGTCTTCCGTCATCGACGAGCTGACGCAAGACGTCGGCTCCTTGAAGTGGCGGCTGAAGTGGCTGCGGTAGTAGGCCACGCAGCCCTGCGAGCCGTGCACGAAGCTCAGCGTCTTGTGGAAGCCGTTGGCCACGTACACCGCGCCCAGCGGCTGGCAGGCCTTGGCCGGGTTGACGGTGAGCGCTTCGCGGGCGAAGTTCTTGTCCTTGTAGTCCTTGCTCTTGGTCCAGTCGCGGATCTCCGCGACGCGCGCGTCGGAATGGTTGAACTCGAAGTTCGCCTTCTTGTCGGCGAAGATCTTCTGGTACTCCGGCTCGCGGAACAGCATTTCGTGGTCGATGACCTTGTCGGCTGATTGGGGCATGGTGTTCTCCTGCTTGAACGGGGTGGACTACGCTGCGGCTTTCCAGGGCGCCTTGGCGAGCTTCCAGACCGGCGAGCTGATCGCCATGTCCATGTCGCGCGCGAAGATCGCGAAGCCGTCGTAGCCGTGGTATGGGCCGCTGTAGTCCCAGCTGTGCATCTGCCGGAACGGCACGCCCATCTTCTGGAACACGTACTTCTCCTTGATGCCCGAGCCGATCAGGTCGGGCTGGATCTTCTCGACGAACTTCTCGAACTCGTAGCCGGTCACGTCGTCGTAGATCAGCGTGGCGTCGCCGATGTAGTGCGTGGTGCGCTGGTAGTCGTCGTTGTGGCCGAACTCGTAGCCGGTGCCGACCACCTTCATGCCCAGGTCTTCATAGGCGCCGATGACGTGGCGCGGGCGCAGGCCGCCGACGTACAGCATCACCGTCTTGTCGAGCAGGCGCGGGCGGTACTTGGCGAGCACCGCGTCGACCAGCGGCTGGTACTTGGCGATCACCGCCTCGGCATTGGCCTTGATCGTGTCGTCGAAGTGGCTGGCGATCTCGCGCAGGCTGGCGGCGATCTTGGTCGGGCCGAAGAAGTTGTACTCGACCCAGGGGATGCCGTACTTCTCTTCCATGTGCCGGCTGATGTAGTTCATCGAGCGGTAGCAGTGGATGAGGTTGAGCTTGGCCTTCGGCGTGTTCTCGAGCTCGGCGATGGTGCCGTCGCCCGACCACTGCGCGATCACGCGCAGGCCGATCTCCTCGAGCAGGATGCGTGACGACCACGCATCGCCGCCGATGTTGTAGTCGCCGATGATGGTGACGTCGTAGGGCGTGCTCTCGAACTCGGGCCGCTTGCTGCCGTCGAGCTTGTCGAACACCCAGTCGCGGATGGCGTCGTTGGCCAGGTGGTGGCCGAGCGACTGGCTGACGCCGCGGAAACCCTCGCAGCGCACCGGCACGATGGTGTGGCCTTCGTACTCCTTCGACTTCTTCTTCGACACCGCTTCGATGTCGTCGCCGATCAGGCCGATCGGGCACTCGCTCTGGATCGAGATGCCCTTGTTCAGCGGGAACAGGCCCTGGATCTCGTCGATGATCTTGTCGAGCTTCTTGTCACCGCCGAAGACGATGTCTTTCTCCTGGAAGTCGGAGGTGAACTGCATCGTCACGAAGGTGTCGATGCCGGTGGTGCCGATGTAGTAGTTGCGGCGGGCCGCCCAGCTGTACTGGCCGCAGCCCACCGGGCCGTGCGAGATGTGCACCATGTCCTTGATCGGGCCCCACACCACGCCCTTGGAGCCGGCGTAGGCGCAGCCGCGGATCGTCATGACCCCGGGCAGCGACTTGATGTTGGACTTGACGCCGCAATCCGGCTTGCCTTCCTCGTACTGGCCGAGGTGCTTGGCACGGCGCTTGGCCATCTTGTCGGGGTAGGCCTTCAGGACCTCGTCGATCAGGGCCTTGTTGACGGCCTTGCGCTCTTCAACAGTCATGGACATGGTGCACTCCTCGGAAGGTTCAGGCTGCTGCAGCGGCGAGTTCGGCGGCGGACTTGCCGACCTGCGACTCGTCGACCGACTTCATGATCCCGTGCTCCATCAGCAGGTCTTCCAGCTGGTCCATGGTGATGGGGGTGGGGATGGTGCCGTTGCCCGCGTTGGCGTGGATCTTGGTGGCCAGGTCGCGGTACTCCTGCGCCTGCTTGGATTCCGGCGCGTACTCGAGCACGGTCATGCGGCGCAGCTCGGCGTGCTGCACGATGTTGTCGCGCGGCACGAAGTGGATCAGCCGGCTGCCCAGCATCTTGGCCAGCGAGTCGGCCAGCTCGAGCTCCTTGTCGGTCTGGCGCTCGTTGCACACGAGGCCGCCCAGGCGCACGCCGCCGCTGTTGGCGTACTTCAGGATGCCCTTGGAGATGTTGTTGGCCGCGTACATGGCCATCATCTCGCCGGACATCACGATGTAGATCTCCTGCGCCTTGTTCTCGCGGATGGGCATCGCGAAGCCGCCGCACACCACGTCGCCGAGCACGTCGTAGCTGACGTAGTCGACGCCGTCGTAGGCACCGTTCTCCTCGAGGAAGTTGATCGAGGTGATCACGCCGCGGCCGGCGCAGCCGACACCCGGCTCCGGGCCGCCGGACTCGACGCAACGGATGTCGCGGTAGCCGATCTTCATGACGTCTTCGAGCTCGAGGTCCTCCACCGAGCCGGCTTCGGCGGCGAGCGAGAGGATGGTGTCCTGCGCCTTGGCGTGCAGGATCAGGCGGGTCGAGTCGGCCTTGGGGTCGCAGCCGACGATGAGGATCTTCTGGCCCATCTCGGAGAGGGCGGCCAGCGTGTTCTGCGAGGTGGTGGACTTGCCGATGCCACCCTTGCCGTAGAAGGCGATCTGCCGAAGTTTTGCCATTGTGTTGCTCCAGTTGATTCGGTTGAGAAGTTGACGATGCGGGAACGTTCGTCGCGATCTCTATGCAGCCTTCGGTGCCTTGTGGGTCTTCTTATGGAAGGTCCCTCGGGGCCTGACATGGGGTCCGCGCAGGCTTCTCATCGCAATGCGCGTGCCACCCCCTCCGGCTTGATTCAAGTGCTTGTTTTCACGAGGTAAATGCGCGATTTCGAGGACGCTGCAGGAGCCCTGTTCGATTGTTCGAAACACGACAAACCCGGACGCGAAACGACGCTCGTCGAGCCGGCCGACTAGCGCTTCACCGGGCGTCGTGCGCTGCGCGTGCAAGGTGGTACGGCGGTTGCTCTCTGAGTGCTCATGAGCGCCCTGCCGATCGTCGCCGCGAACCCCAACCCGCACTTCCAGCGGCTGGGCGGCGAGGCGGCGGTGGCGAAGCTGGTCGATGCCTTCTATCGCGCGATGGACAGCCGCGCCGATGCGCGCGCCATCCGCGCGATGCATCACGCCGACCTCGCGCAGACGAAGGCCGTGCTGCGCATCTACCTGGCCGAATGGCTGGGCGGCCCGAAACGCTACTCGGCCGAACGCGGGCAGCCGCGGCTGCGCCGTGTGCACGGCCCCTTCGCCATCGACACGAACGCGCGCGATGCGTGGCTGGCCTGCATGCGCCAGGCGCTCGACGAAGTCGGTACCGACGCGGCGCTGCGCGACGAGCTGCTCGCCGCGTTCGCCAAGGTCGCCGATCACCTGAAGAACACCGACACCGATTCAACCCACCGGAGCCCCTGATGAGCACCACCCTCGCCGAACCTGGACTCGCGTCCACCGCCTTCGCCCGCCTCGAGTCCGAGGGCCGCCTGCTCAACCCGGTGCTGAAGGCGCCGACGAAGAAGCCGGGGCGCTTCGGCTTCCGTGGCGAGCTCGCGCTGCGCTTTGCCGCCAAGCTCGCCGACGAGGCGCGCCCGCCCGAGCTCACCTGCGACCAGGTGATCGCAGTGGCGCAGGTCGGCGACCCCAAGCTGCCCTTCTTCGCCGGCTACCTGCTCAGCTTCGAGCACCTGAAGGACGTGGCCGAGACGCTCGGCGACACGCTGTCGGCCGGCGGCAAGTACTTCCTCTTCTGCAACAACATCGACCTGAGCAAGAAGTACCAGGTGCCTTTGCGCGGCGCGATGTTCTACGTGCTGCCGATCGACGAGGCCACCGTCTACAACGAGCTGCTCGAACTGCTCTACCTCGAGAAGGCCGAGCTCAAGAAGCTCGACACCGCCGGCAAGACCGACCGTGTGGCCGACGCCGCGCTGAAGTTCGACATCACCTTCGACACGATCACCTACGACGAGGGCCTGAAGCTGATGGGCCCGGTGCGCAACCCGAACGAGAACCGCCCCGTCTGATCGTGAGCCAGCGTGGCTGAAGAGGCCGACCGTGAAGCCGACCCGGCGCGCTGGTACACGACCAACCTGGTCGGCGTGCCCGCGCCGCTGCTGGCGAGCACGGCCTTCAACGCGCACCCGCAGCCGCTGCACATCGCCGGCGCGCGCGAGTGCAACCCCGGCTTGTTCGCGCTGCTCGAACGCAGCCGCGATGCCGACGAGGCGCGTGCCGTGTTCGCGCACTACATGAGCCTGGCCTTCGGGCTGGCGCGGCCTTCCGACGAGGCGCGCGGCGAGGCGTCGGGTGATCGGCGCCGCTGGCGCTCCAGCTACCTGAAGCTGCTGCAGGGCTGGGGGCTCGATTCGAACGGTCCCTCGGGCGCGGTGCTCAAAAGCTGGGTGGAGAGCCGCTTCGGCCTCGTGCCCAGCTTCCACGGCGCGCCGCTGGTGCGCTTCCCGTCGCCGGCCTGGGTGGCCTACCTCGAGCAGAAGGGGGCGAGCCGATATCACAACAACAGCATCTTCCAGCAGCTCGACCTTCTCTACGAGTTCTGCCAGTGGATGCTCGCGCGCTTCGCGCTGCTCGGCGGCGGCACGCACGCCACGCTGTGGCGCGGCAGCACACGTTGCGAGGAGCAGGTGGCCGCGGGTTCGCTGCGCGAGCGGCACTGCACGGTGCGCCTGAACAACCTGGTGTCGTTCAGCACCACGCGCGATGCGGCGCAGTGTTTCGGCGACTGGGTGCTGCAGGCGCGCATCCCGCAAAGCAAGCTGCTGCTCGTGCCCGGCCTGCTCAACACCACCTCGCTGCACGGCGAGGCCGAGGTGCTGGCGATCGGCGGCGACTGCGAAGTCGACGCGCGCTATGACTGACCACGGCTCGCTGCTCGACAAGGCCCTGGGCGCCTACCTCGGCCTGGCCCTCGGCGACGCGCTCGGCGCCACGGTGGAGTTCATGACGCCGCGAGAGATCCAGCACCGCTTCGCCGCGCAGGGCGGCGTGCACCGGCACCTCATCGGCGGCGGCTGGCTCAAGCTCGCGGCCGGGCAGGTGACCGACGACACGACCATGAGCCTGGCGCTGGGCGACGCGCTGCTGCGCGGCGAGCGCGCCGGCCGGCCCTTCGACACGCAGCTCATCGCAGAGGCCTTTCTCGCCTGGTGGCGCGGCAAGCCGGTGGACTGCGGCAACACCTGCCGGCGCGGCATCCTGCGCTTCCTGCAGCAGGGCAGCGTCAGCGGCGAACCCAACGACGGCGACGCCGGCAATGGCGCGCTGATGCGCAACCTGCCGGTGGCGCTGGCCACGCTGGGCGATGACGCGGCCTTCGAGCGTGTGTCGATCGCACAGGCGCATGTGACGCACCACCATCCGCTGTCGGACGCCGCGGTGCTCGGCATCGGCCACCTGCTGCGCGATGTTCTCGCCGGGGCCGACGAAGCCACGCAGGCGCGGCGCATCGAGGCCTTCGTCGCCGCGCAACCGGCCTTCACGTTCCGGCCCTATCCCGGCCGGGCCAGCGGCTACGTGGTCGACACCGTGCAGACGGTGCTGCACTGCTTCTCGACGCACACGGACTTCGAGGCTGCCGTCATCGCGGCCGTGAACCTCGGCGACGACGCCGACACCACCGGTGCGCTGGTCGGCATGCTGGCCGGTGCGCGCTGCGGCGCGCAGGCCCTGCCCGGCCGCTGGCTGGGCCGGCTGTCGCGCACCGTGGTGCAGGACATCACCGACCAGGCCAGTGCACTCGTGGCGCTGGCGCTGGACCGCCAATCTCTTCCGCTGCCTTCGTGAGGACGCCATGCCCCTGTACGACTACCGCTGCAATGCCTGCGGCCAGCAGTTCGAACTGCTGGTGCGCAGCAGCACCGTGCCCGCCTGCCCGCACTGCGCCGCCACGGCGCTCGAGCGGCTGGTCTCGCTGACGGCGCCGCAAGGCACGAGCCAGGCGATCATTGCCGCGGGGCGGCGCACGGCGGCGAAGCAGGGGCACTTCAGCCACTACTCGAAGGCGGAGCGGGCGAAGGTGTCGAAGTAGGCTGTCCGCTCAGAGGCTGAGCCCTTCACCGCGCTGCTCGTGCGTGCGCCCATCGCGGATGTGATACAGGCGCTTGAAGGTCGGGATGATCTTCTCGTCGTGGGTGACGACGATGATGGCCGTGTGGTACTGCACCGCCATCTCGTTGAGGATGCGAACCACGGCCAATGCCCGCTCGCTGTCGAGCGGCGCGGTCGGCTCGTCGGCCAGGATCACCGGCGGCCGGTTGGCCAGCGCGCGTGCTATCGACACCCGCTGCTGCTCGCCGCCGGAGAGCTCCGAGGGTTGCGCGCTCGCGCGGTGGTCGACGTCCAGGGCCTTGAGCAGCTCCCGCGCACGGGCACGCGCCTCGGTGTTCGCCCGGCCCGCCAACATCGGCAACAGGGCCACGTTGTCGGTGACGTCGAGGAAGGGGATCAGGTACGGCGCCTGGAAGACGAAACCGATGCTGTCGCGCCGCAGCGCACGCAGGTCGGGGATCTTCCAGCCGTCGTCGTAGATCGTGTCGCCCCCCAGCACCATCTTGCCGCCGCTGGGCTCGATGACCGCACCCAGGCACTTCAACAGCGTGCTCTTGCCCGATCCGGACGGCCCGATCAGGCCGATCACTTCGCCCGGCGCGACCGTCATGTTCACGTCCTTCAGCGCATCGACGGCCGTGTCGCCTTCGCCGTAGCGCTTGCGCAGGCCCTCGATGCGGATGCCGAGTTCCGCCACATCAACCCCCGATGGCCGCAGCCGGATCGACCTTCAACGCGACACGGATCGCCAGCGTGCTGGCCAGTGCGCAGATCACCATCACGGCCACGAAACCACGCACCGCGTCGCCCGGCTCCAGCAGCACGTATTTCGGAAAGATCGGCGCCCAGAACGTGGCGGAGACCTTGCCGACGATGAAGCCGATCAGGCCCAGGCCCATGGCCTGCTGCAGGATCATCCCGGCAATGGTGCGGTTGCGCGTGCCGATCAGCTTGAGCACCGCGATCTCGCGGATCTTGCCCAGTGTCATCGTGTAGATGATGAAGGCGACGATGGCCGCGCTGACGATTGCGAGGATCACCAGGAACATGCCGATCTGCCTGGCCGAGGTGGCGATCAACTTGGCCACCAGGATCTCTTCCATCTGAACCCGTGTGTAGGCCTCGAGGTGCTTCCAGCGCCGCACCGGCTCGGCCACGTCTGCCGCCTCCACGCCGGGACGCACCTGGACGAGGATGGCATTGACGTTGCGGTTGTTCGCCTGCGAGGCCTGGATCGCCTCGAGCAGCCCGGGAACCCCTGGCCGATTCAGGGCAGGGTTCGCGGAAGTGCGGGCACGCTCGTTCAGGATGGCGTCGTTGTCTTTCAGGAACTGGGCTTCCTGCGCGTCCTTCAGCGGGATGAAGACCATCGGATCCCCCCCGGACGACACCATGCGCCGGGTCAGGCCGACCACGGTGTAGTCGTGGCGCCGGATGCGAATGCGCTCACCCAGCGCGAACCCCGTTCGCACATCGGCCACGGCTTCGTAGTGGCTGCGCGTGATGTGTCGCCCCGCGACCAGGTAGCCCGGCTCGCCGGGCTGCCCGGACTCGAAGCCGACGACCATGGCGCGCACGTCCTCGTTATCGGCCCTTTCGTCGACGGCGCCGGCGTTGGCGGCACGCCGCACCTGCATCGTCAGGTAGGTGACGTTGGCCGCGCGTTGCACGCCGGGCAGCGCCAGCACGTTGCGCACCACGTCGTCGCGCAGGCTCGACGATTCTGCGTAAGGCCCCTGGGTGTCCTGCTGCACCACCCAGAGATCGGCGCCGCTGTTGTTCAGCAGCGCTCGTGCGTCGTCGACCATGCCGCGGTAGACGCCTGCCATGGTCAGGGTCACGCCAATCAGCAGCCCCAGGCCGAAACCGGTGAGGACGAACTTGCCCCACGCGTGCAGGATGTCCCGGCCGGCCAGGCTGATCACGGCCGGCGCTCCGCGAGCGACTCGACGACCTTGATCCGGCTGCTGGCGCCGAGTTCCTTCTCGCTGTAGACGACGACGGCTGACCCGGCCTGGAGGCCCTCGAGCACCTGCACCTGGCCGTCGAGGCTGGCCTGGCCCAGGCGCACCGGTGCAAAGTGGAGCGCCGTGGCGTCGATCGCCCACACGCCGGTCTGGCCCTGCAGGCGCTTGATCGCCGCGTTGGGCAGCACCACGGCGCTGGCCGTCGCGGGCAGCGAAAGCGTCACTTCGGCCAGTTCACCGACCGACAGGCTGCCCGGCAGCTGGTCGAAGCTCACCTGCGCCACGCGTTCTTCGGTCACGCTGTCGCTCACGGACTCGACACGGGCCACCTTGCCGGACAGCGGAGCGCCGGGACTCGAACGCAGGACGATCTGCGCCGGCAGCCCGACGGCCAATCCCGCAGAACGCCCCTGGTCGAAGCGGGCCTTGACCCACAGCGACGCTGGCTCGATCACGCGCACCACGGCCTGCCCGGCCACGACGGTGGAGCCGGGTTCGGCGTCACGGCTCGTGACGATGCCGTCGCTGGGCGCGATGAGCCGCACGTTGGCGCGCTGCTGGCGCATGCCGGCACGTTCGGCACTCAGCCGTTGCTGGTCCTGCCGCGCCGCGGCGAGGTTGGCTTGCGCAGCGCTCACCCCGGCTTCGGCCGAGGCCTGTTCCTGCAAGCGGGCCTCGACGGCACCGGCGCTGATGAAGTTCTGTGCACCCAGTTCGACATAACGACGTGCATTGATCGCCGCCAGTTCACGCTTGGCGAGCGCATCGCGCCGCTGTGCTTCTGCGGCGGCCATGGCACTGCCGGCGCGGGCGATCGAGGCGTCGAGCGCGGCCGTGCGCTCGTCCAGATCGACCGGGTCCATCTCGGCCAAGAGCTGGCCCGCCTTCACCCTGTCGCCGGCGTCCACGGCCACGGCACGCACGCGCCCTGCCACAGTCGGACCGATCAGGTAGCTGCGGCGGGCTTCCACGGTGCCGATGCCGAACAGCGCCGGTGTCAGCCGGCTTTGGCTGGCCTGCACGACCGTGACCTTGGTGGGCGCCAACGGCCCGGATCGCATGAGCACGATGAGCATCGCGATGAGCAAGGCCACGCCCAGCAGGCCCAGAAAGAGCCGGCGAGTCGTGAGGGACGTGAACTTCATGGCGCCTCCCCGAGGCCGCGCAGATAGAGGGCAAGGACGGGGCCCGCTTGCTGGCGCATGGTGCCGGGCCGTCCGCTCAGCATCGACTGCATCACCAGCCCCTGGATCAGCCCGATGAAGCCCGTGGCGGCGGCTTCCGGGTCGAGCGCCGGGCTGACCTGACGCTGCTCGATCGCCTGGGCAAGCAAGCCGAGCAGCAGTTTTCGGTAGCCCTGCAGCACACCGCGCACTTCGAGCTTGGCTGGCGAGTCGGCCGGTTGCTGGAGCTCGTGAAAGATGAAGCGCGGAACGCCCGGATGGGCAATGACGAACTCGACATGCGCGTGGAACATCGCCGACAGCGCGTCCAGCGGCGTGCCCGCCTGGTCTGCGGCGCCTTGCAGCTTCTGCAACAACGACTCCCGCACCCAACGCATGGCGGCCAGCCAGATGGCGTCCTTGGTCGGGAAGTGCTTGAAGACGGCGCCCTGGGTGACGCCGATCGCAGTGGCAATGTCGCCGGTGGTGATCAGCGCCGGGCTGGACTCGCGCGCCAGGCGCAACGCCGCCGCCACGATCTCGGCCTGGCGTTCTTCGGTGGAGAGTCGGGTTTGCATGGTTTGGGAGCGCCGCGGTAAGTCATCAACTACTTACCACTATACGCCGATCGCTGTATACCATGCACCGTATTGCCCGCAGCAGGGTTTCTTGCTGCGCGAGACACTGGAAGCCTGGCTTCGGCAGTTCGGTGCAGAGCGAGCCCGCCCCATCCACTCGGGCCTACCTGGCCACGAAGATTCGTGAGGTCCGACATGTACCGGATTCACCTCCACGCTCACGGGCCTGTCTTTCGACGAAGCGCAGGCAACGTGATCGTTCGCGAAGAAGCGCCTGCCAGGCGTAGGGTGGCGGTAGTGCGGCGCCGGTCTGAGAAGTCACTTCAACAGAAGGCAAGTCGAGAGCCAGAATGCTTCTGAAAGTCGACGACGGGGGCAGTCACCTGTCGATTCGACGGCCGGCCGAGTTGACCGACTGCTCTCGCCTCATTCTTGTGTCGGCTTGGGGTGGCGCGCAGTCTCTCTGGTCGCGTCCCCTGAAACGAACGCACCCGGCCTCAGCCCGACAATGCGCCCAGCAACTCCACCGTCACCGCCTCGGTGCCCAGCAGGCTCGCCTGGCAGGCCAGGCGCGACTTGCTGCCCACGCCGATGATCGTGTCGAGCTTGGCGTTCTCCACCGGCGTCATCTTCGACAGGCCCTTGCGGCCTTCGGTGACGAACACGTGGCAGGCGCCGCACTTGGCGTCGCCACCACACTTGCTGACGAGCTTGCCGCCGGCAGCGAGGATGGCTTGCAGCAGGTTGGTGCCGGCGGCCACTTCGGCGCTGATCGCGCCGGGGTTGATGATGAGTGTGCTCATGCGTTGGCTCCTGAGGTGGGTCAGGCCGGCAGCGCCGCGCCACACAGCGCGGCCGCGGCGTCGGCCAGGGGGACGGCGATGCGGGTGATGCCTTGCTCGGCGAGAAAGCGAGCTTCCATGCGCGTGGGCTCCTCGGCCAGCACGGCGTAGTGCGGGCCGGCCGAGCGCTTGATGATCTGGCGCGCGAAGGCACGCGGCAGCTGGTCGTTGAAGCGGCAGCCGAGGAACACGAAGCCGAGCGCGGCGCGGCGCTGCTGCACGAGCGCGGGGATCGGCGTCTGGATGTCGATCTCGGTGAGCACTTCGACGAAGTCGCTGTCCGACACCAGGTAGTTGCCGGCCGGCGCATGGCCGCCCCAGGGTTTGTAGAGCACCGTGCGCGGCGCGGCGGCGTCGGGCAGGCTCGCGCCGGCGGCGTCGTACCAGCCCGTCCAGGTGCCGAAGTGTTCGCTCTGCGACAGGCCCTGCACCTCGGCCCAGCCGCCCGCGCCGGCGGCCAGCGCCATGCGCAGCGTGTCGTCGTACCAGGTGTCGACGATGATCGGCGCCGGCAGCGCCGCCAGCCAGTGGTGCAGTGCGGAAGGCACGGCCTGCACGGTGAAAGCCTCGTCCATCGCCTTCACCAGCGTCTTGCGGTGCTTGAAGTTCTCGATGAACTGCGCCGCCGCGGTGAGGCGGTTCTTGATCTTGCCCGGCACCGACACGCGGGCGGTGAGCACGCCGGCCAGTGCCACCGGGTCGGCCGGCGGCGTGGCGCCGCTGCACAGCGCGAGCAGCCCCGGCCCGAGGTAGGGCGCGAGCGTGCCGGCCTCCAGGCCCTCGATCACGGCGGCGGGCAGGTCGTTCAGGGTGGCGAAGCTCATGGGGGTTCCTGGGTTCAGTAGATCGCGGCACCGGCGCCGACGTTGATGGACGAGTCCTTCAGCGTCTCGACGATGAACTTGACGTGGGCGGGCTCGAGGCCACCGTGCAGCGGCAGCGCCAGCGCGCGGTCGGCGATGCGCTCGGTCAGCGGCAGCGCGCCGCGCTTCCAGCCCTGCTGCATGTAGTGGTGCTGCTGGTGCAGCGGCTGGCAGTACATCACCGTCTCGACGCATTCGGTGGCCAGGTCTTCGACGATCTGCGCGCAGGCGCTGGCGGTGAAGCGCTTGCCCAGGTGCACGAGGTAGAGCATCCAGTGCACGCAGTCGACGCCGGGCGCCACGTAGGGGGGCTTGATGCCCTCGAAACTGAGCATCTGCGCGAGGTAGCTCGACTCGACGGCCTTGCGTCGCGCCAGGATCTCGTCGATGCGCGTGAGCTGCGCCACGCCGAGCGCCGCGGTGGGCTCGCCGATCGACGCCTGGATCGGCACGCGCGAGCCGACCGAGACGGAGCGGCGGTCGCCGATCGAGCGCGAGCGCAGGTAGCGCAGCTCCGAGGCAAGTGCCGCGTCGTCGGTGACGACCATGCCGCCTTCGCCGCAGCACAGCGCCGAGGGCTGCGAGAAGTCGAACACCGACAGGTCGCCGAAGCTGCCCACCACGCGGCCGCGGTAGACCGAGCCGATCGCCTCGGTCGAATCCTCGATCAGCGCCAGGCCGCGCGCCTCGGCCAGCTCGCGCAGGCCCGCCCACGCGGCCGGGTGGCCATTGACATTGCCGGCGACGATGGCACGCGTGGCCGGCGTGACCTGCGCGGCGGCACGCGCCGGGTCGAGGCAGCCCGACCAGTAGTCGATGTCGGCGAACACCACCCGCGCACCGCACAGCGTGACGGCATGCGCCACCTGGTGCCAGCCGTAGGGCGAGGCGATCACCTCGTCGCCCGGGCCGATGCCCAGCGCGCGCAGCGACAGCCAGGTGCCCAGCGTGCCGCTGCCCACCGCCACCGCATGCGCACGGCCGACCCAGCGTGCGAAACCGGCCTCGAAACGCTCGACCATGCGGCCGGCCGACAGGCGCGGCGCACGCAGCGCGGCCTGCACGAGATCGGACTCGAGCTCGCTCGTGTCGGGCTCGCAGAGCAGCAGCCAGTCGTCGGGCAGGTCGTTCGACATGTCGGGTTCAGCCGCGCTCGGCGATGAAGAAGCCGCAGGCCTGGCCGGCGTCGCGCGTCACCGTCCAGCAATGGCCATCGCTCGCGCCGAGGTAGAGCTGGCGCTTCGTGCCGACCGCGGCGGGTGTTTCGCCGCGCATGTCGAAGGCATCCACGACGACGACGCTCAGGTTCGCGAAGCGCGTGCGCAGGGACGCCGCAGCCTCGCGCACGCTGCCCGCCGCATCGGCCAGCGCCACCGCTTCCTGCAACGTGGCGGCCTCCACCTCAATCCCCGGAGAGGCGTCGCGCCTCGACGGTGATCGGCAGCGTCGTGCCGGCGGCCATCTCCGGCAGCGCGAGCAGCCAGCCGTTGGCCAGCGTGATGGTGCCGCCCCACAGGCCTTCGAGTTCCTGGGCGACGATCGGCTCCTCCAGGTCCTTCTTCGGCACGTAGGCCGACAGGGCGCCGGTCGAGGTCTTGCGGATCATCACCTTCATGCGGTTTCCTTCGGGTCAGGCAGCCAGAGGCTGCGGGTCGAGCAGGGGAAGCAGCGCGCGCTGTGCGGCGTCGAGCGCGGCGTCGATGTCGGCGGTGGTGGTGTCCCGGCCGAGCGAGAAGCGCACGCCGCTCTTGGCCTGCGCCGCGCTCTCGCCCATGGCCAGCAGCACGTGCGAGGGCTGCGTGCCGCCGGCGCTGCAGGCGGCGCCCGACGAAGCGACGACGCCGGCCCGCTCCAGCCACGCGAGCACCGGCTCGGCAGCCAGGTCCGCGAAGCGCAGGCAGGCGGTGTTGGGCAGGCGCTCGGCCTGCGCGCCGTACAGATGCGTGCCGGGCAGGCACCGCAGCAGGCCTTGCTCGAGGCGCTCGCGCAGGCCGCGCATGCGTTCGATGTCGGTGGCCAGTGTGGCCCCGGCGAGTTCGCAGGCGGCGGCGAAACCGGTGATGCCGGGCAGGTTCTCGGTGCCGCCGCGGCGGTGGCGCTCCTGCCGACCCGAGAGCAGCGGCGCCAGCGGCAGGCCCTTGCGCACCAGCAGCGCACCGACGCCCTTGGGCCCGGCGAGCTTGTGCGCCGACACCGACATCATGTCCGCACCGCTGGCCGCGAACGACAGCGCCACCTTGCCGGCGAGCTGCGTGGCGTCCACGTGCATCCAGGCGCCGTGCGCGTGCGCGAGTTCGGCCAGGGCCGCGACGGGCAGGCACACGCCGGTCTCGTTGTTCGCGCCCATCACGCTGACCAGCGACACGTCGTCGCGGATCAGCGTGCGGGCGTGGTCCATGTCGAGCCGGCCCTGCGCATCGACGCAGATCCGATCGACCGGCACGCCTTCGTCGGCCAGCCGCTGCGCGAGCGCGAGCAGGCCGGGATGCTCGACCGACGACAGCACCAGCCGCCGGCGCAAGCGGCCACGCGAGCCGGCCAGCGCGCCGAGCACGGCCATGTGGTTGGCCTCGGTGGCACCGCTGGTGAAGACCACTTCGGAGGCCTGCGCGCCGAGGAAGCGGGCCACGCGCGAGCGCGCATCGGCGAGCAACCGTTTCGCGGCCTGCCCCGGCGCATGCGTCGACGAGGGGTTGGCCCAGGCGAACTGCATCGCCTCGACCATCTCGGCGATCACCTCCGGCGCGGGTTGCGTCGTCGCGTTGTGATCCAGATAGATGGGTACTGTCATTGCCAGAACTCCCGCTTCGGGTCGGCGCACAGCCGGCCGAGCGCCTCGTCCAGGCGCAGGCCCGAGGCCTTGAGCACCCAGCAGCCTTGATCGTGGTCGCGCGCATGCAGCAGCCACTGGCCATTGCTGCCCGGCACCAGCCAGGCGATGGCGATCTCGCCGCCGGCCGC